>Ga0265342_10000023_pt1 | contig 171868 bp, 146 predicted proteins | sample 4CB327metaG_FD_203125 | JGI IMG/M metagenome (GOLD analysis project Ga0265342, IMG submission 203125) | Rhizosphere microbial communities from Carex aquatilis grown in University of Washington, Seatle, WA, United States - 4-CB3-27 metaG | ecosystem: Host-associated > Plants > Roots >...
GAAACTGAGCGAGGGGCAGCGCGACGATCGCCCACCAGAGCCGCGCGGCGGAGGGCGTGGCGGCCAAGCCAACCAAAGACCTCAAGCCGAACGGGCTCACGAGACCCCAAAGGCTCGCTTGCCCGGCCGCGAGGGCAGCGATGGCCAGTGCTGCTTCCGGGAACGCGGCGTCGCGGAGCGTCGTTCCCCGAGCGACCACGCGCTGGATGGCTGCGGCCCCGCCGGACACCAGACCGCTCTGAACGAAGCGCTCCATGCAGCGCTCGGATCGGGCGTGCATCACCTGTTCCGCTACGACAAGGAGCGGCACGCTCAGGAGCAGGTGAGCGTGCACAGCTGGGTCGAGCAAGAGCATGTTCCGCTGGTGCGTCGCGAGACTTTGAACGATGGCGAGAGCGACGAGCGGGGCCCACGTGATCGTGACCAACGCGAGAGTCTGTCTCCATGCATCCCTGCCATCGTCGCGCGCCAAGCGAAGAACGCCCAAGAGCCGGCGAAACGGCCCTCCACGCACGACAGAGAAGCTCACTACGTTCGAGTCCTCGAAAGGATCCACATGGAGGTCAAAGGCGGACCAGGAACTGCGACTGGATGAGCAGCCCCGTCTGGCCGACGCTGTAGACGTAGAGAGCGCTCTGGTAAGGACTGTTGCTGATGCCGATGGCCTCGACGTTGAGCGAGACTGCGCGCTTGCCGAAGGGGTACCAGTTCACGCCGGCGGCGCCCTCGGCGGACTTACCCCACGGCCCGATCACGAAAGAAGTCCGGCCGTAGGGCTCGAGCTTGTTGCGGACGACGAAGTAGCCTAGCGAGGCCTCCAGGCCCCAGTCGTACATGGATCCGACGGGCAGCGGCCCGTCCGCCGAGAAGCCGTTGAGCCAGCGCTGATAGAGCTCGGCGTTCACCGCGAGACCGCGAAACTTCATGCCCGCGTCGATGGCCCAGAGGTAGTAGTTCGCCAGCTGCACGGTGACGTTCGGCGCCAGGGCGCCCGTCGCGAAGAGAAGGGCGCCGTCGGAGATGAAGATCGAGTTGTTCTCAGGGCTGGCCGTCGCGAGATCGGAGAGACGATCTTCGCGCGCATAGGTGAAGGCCGTACCGATGCGAAGGGCGACCTCCTCGTGATACTCGTTGTCGTTCCAGGGCTTGTCGAAGTCGTGCAGATCGTACCAAATAGACACGGAGTAGGCGAAGTTGTCGTCGATTCGCGTGGCAGCGATATCGAGCGTGTTGAGCGAGTTCCCGATCATCGCGATGTAGTTGAACCCGGGGAACGCCTCGCCGTTGGCCCAAACGCCCTGCGTGAAGCCCGGGCGCACATAGTTGTTGGCCATGCTGCGGTCGGTCGAGTGGAAGAAGGGGTACGTCCCCGTCAGGCTGCGCACGGAAGGCAGCGAGAAGAAGCCAGCACGCAGCGCGAATGCGTCGTTAAACACGAACCCCACGTATCCCGCGGCGGTGGCCGAGAGGGTGGCGCTCGACGTGTAGAGCAGAATGTTGAAGTCGAGCCGTGGGTCGAACGCGAATCCCGAGAAGTAGAAAACATCCCGGGTGAGCTGGATGTCGTTGCGGGTCAGGACGTCTTTTACGTTGCCAAAGTGATCGGTATACGTTTTCTTGACGGCCAACGTGTTCGTGTACCGGAACTGCGACACGTGGTTGAGTCTCAGCCGGAACGGCGTCTTGACCGGGTCGAGCGTCGGCACCAATACGAAGCCCTGATCGTAGTGTGGCCACGCCACTGCGTCCCCCCCGGGGACCTTTGCCGCCGTCGGCTGGTTGGCGCTGGCGGTCGGTAGAGCGGCGGAGCTTGGGGCGGGGGCGCTCTCGCTCGAGGATGTGGGACTAGCCGCTTCGGCGGGAGTCTCCGTTCCGGCGTCTCCAAGAGCCAGCGCGGGCCCGGCCAGAAGGAGCAACGCTCCTCCACCGAGCAATGCCGCCGTCCGGCCGACGAGCTGCGGTCCGAGCCCGTTCCCGCGGTCGTGGCCGGTGCGAAGGACCACGGCGGGTCCGCGGGCGCGACGGCAATGCATCAGTGCATCTCTGGCAAGGGCTCGGTCCCCGAAGGTTGGGGAGCGCGATGCCTCTCTTCGAGATCGCTCAAGAACTTGCTGGCCTGGGCCTCACCGTCGGCGATGAGCCTGGCGATGTGATGCGGTTGGCGGGAAAGCTTGCTGGCGTAGTCGAGATCGTCCTGCAGCCTTCTCGACATCCGGATGAAGCGCACTTTGATGGCCTCGGTCACCTCGAGCTCGAAGCGCGCGCGGAAGTGGTCCGTCAACGCGTGTTCTTGGAGCAAGAGATTCACCATTTCCACCGTCTCGAGCTCGTGCTGAAGGCTCAAGTTGCCCGCCAGGTGGTTGCGCAGATCGAAGATGTCACTGGGCCGATCCGGAACGTGGTCGTGCCGCGGCGGATTCACCTGGATGATCCAGATCTCCTCGGGCAACCTGCCTCTCCCCACGTACGCTTGGCGCAAGAAGGCAGCGACCGGAGGGTTCGACGAGAAGATGCCATCCCAGTAGGCGTGCCCTTCGACCCACGCCGCCGGGAATAGATTTGGAATCGCAGCGGACGCGAGTAGCGCATCCACGTTGACCTCGCGCTGTAGAGAGGAGAAAATCTTGAAGCTCCCTTCCAACACGTCGACAGCGCCGACCAGCAGGGTCGGGCTTTCCGGCTGGGCGAGCGACCGGAGGCGCTCGAAGTCCAGGTGCTTGACGAGCAGCGCTCGGAGATCGGTGAACTCGGGGCGGGAGACTATCTGCGAGAGCGCCCGGGCCCCGAGCCTGAATTGCAACGACGACGGGCTTCTTGCAACGCTTGGTAGCAGCCCACTTTCGACGAGACGCAAGAGGGTGAGCGAGGCGGCGTCCACTGCTATCTCGATCGGCGTCTGGGCCGTCAGATCCGTCCAGCACGCGATGATCCGATCCTCGATCGGGGTCGCGCTCCCGTGCGCCTGTTCGAGCATGCCGGCCCAAGCGAGGGCAGCGGTGAAGGCTCCCCCCGAGGTTCCGCTCAGTCCCACGATCCGGTATTGGTCCTGAACTCGCCCCGCGAAGAGACCCTTGAGCGCCCCCGCGACGAACGCACACTGACTTCCGCCTCCCTGACAGGCAATCGCAATGCGTGTCTGGCCCATTGGCTGGTTGATCCTTCTCTCGGGATAGCCCACTGCCGCCGTGCCCGCCGATTGCCGATGCGCGGGCGCGCGTCTCGCGACGCTCGTGGTTTGGCTCCCGCGCCTATCTTGTCAAGCGGCCGGGCCCATTGGCGCTCGTGAGGTGCTAACGTTGACGCCGCATGACCTCGAACGGCTCTCTCGACCGGATCGGTTCTCTTCTAGCGGGCGTCGTCGTCGGCGGGGCCATCGTTTGGTCGAGCTCGATTGCGTCGCGCGCGGCCGTCAGCATCTTTCGCATTCGGCATCAGAACAAGATGGTCGGGGTCACCGGCTCGGCGAAACGGCGTATTCAGTCGGACCTCATCGTGTGGCGGGCGAGCGTTCAATCCCGCGCCCCCGAGCTCGCCGCGGCCTACAAGACCCTCTCGGTCGATGTGCCGAAAGTCGCGGACTTCATCCGCGCGCGAGGAATCCAGCCAAAGGACGTCGTCGTGTCCGCTGTTCGCACCGCCGAGATCCACCCGCACGACCACGAGGGGCACGAGCTCTCGGAGACCATCGTCGCGTATTCGATGGAGCAATCGATCGAGGTCACCTCGCACGACATCGACAAAGTCGCCCTGGCGGCGAACGAAGCCACCCGCCTCATCGAGGAGGGCATCTTCATCAACTCCGAGCCCCCGCGCTACCTCTACACCAGGCTGGCCGAGCTCAAGATCGAGATGCTTGCCGAGGCCGCAAAAGACGCGCGGGTGCGCGCCGATCAGATCGCCGTGAACGCCGGCAGCAAAGTGTCATCGCTGCAGACGGCGAAGATGGGCGTGATGCAGATCAACGCCGCCAATGAAAGTGAAGTCTCGGCCGAAGGGACGAACGACACGTCATCGCGCGACAAGGACATCATGGCGATCGTGGCGGCGACGTTCGCTGTCGACGAGCGTTAGGAGCGGCTCCCCCGCGAGCAGCGCGGCGTTTACGTGGGCGCTCGACCCCAGGGCGGGCCCCCACGAGGAGCGACCCGTGCCTCGATGGCGTAGATGATGCGCTCGTGCTCGCAGACGGCGCTTCCCTCTCGCGTCCGCCCACTCACGCGCAGGGAATTGCGATCCTCAGTCAGATCTTGTCGCCGTAGATCTTTGCCAGGATGTCTTGGGCCGTCTTCAGACGATTCTGGACAGTGGTCGTCATGCCGCCGAGCCATTGTTTGACCTCTGGATCCGTGGTCGACGCTTTGCTCGTCTCCAGAACATGAATGACACTTTGCTGAGTGTTGGTAACGAGAGTCATATACTCCTTGTCGAAGGCATCCCCCTCGAGAGAGCCGAGCAGCACGGTTTCGGCCTTGATGCGGTCGAGCAGGCTCCTTCCCTCCTCGGTTTGCGGGTTCAGCGGCACGATGTCGATCCCATCGCGCTGGGCGATGCTCACAAGCTTTGTGTCCGTCGTCGAATTCGCTCTCGCCATCGCGTCGGCATAGTTTTTCACGAGATCCGACTTTGCCCTCTTATCCGCCATCTCACTGAGATTGATGGACCACTGACCGACGGCGTGGAGAACCGACAAGGTCTCGCCCAACTTGGCTGCTCTTTCAGGGGTGTCGGCATGACCCGAGGCTGGCGGGCTGGCAAACGCTGCTCCCGTGATTCCGGTGATGAAGAGGGACATGAACATGGGTACAAAGCTCTTGCGCAACATAGATTCTCTCCTTCTTGTTTTGCGGTTCGCGCGCCGCGATGAGGCTCTTCTTCCGCTTGTTCGTCCTGCCGCGACACTGTCCTCGCCGCGCTGCAACGCCCGTTCCGTCCGGCTCCGACAGCGCTTCCGTGGCAAATCGTGCCATGACGCCGAGCAACTCCCAGCAGAGCAAAGAGATCAGCCGTGCGCCCTACGACTCGTACTGCGCCCTACGACTCGTACGGCGCGGAGGGCGCTGACTCGCGCAGGACGCAGGACGGGGTCAAGACTTGCATCACCAACGTTGTGAAGGGAGCTCAACATGAAACGGCAGATTGCAGCAGTGGCCTCCATTCTCGTAGTGATGACGGGCGTGGGATGGAAGCTCGCGAGTCATCCGGAGACTTCGGCGAGGCTTCAGGATATCCGTCTCGTCCAGCGATCCGAGCACTCGCACCCCGGCCCGACCGACGCACTGGCAGGTATTCGCATCCGCTTGAGTCCCAGCGATTTTGACGACGCAATCAGAGCGCGGGCTCACCAGGTTCCGCAAATCACGATCGCTGCCGAATAGACGCGAAACGCGTGGGCTCCCGTGCCATGCGAAAGGTAAAGCGCTTGCTCTTGGTCGGCGCCTTCGGTTGCCATCTTGGACTCGTCTTCGCAGGGGCCGCTCATGTAACTTCTCGCCTGCATGGGCCTGTCGGGAGGGGGCTTCGTTTTTACGATGCACTGTCGGGAGCGGGGGACTCCTACTCATTCTTCGCTCCGGCCGTAGGTCCCCAGTTGCGGGCGCAGTTTGCCCTTTCGACTCCGCAGGGAGTGCGCTCCGAGGAGACACTGGAAACCGGCAAGAGTCGCGAGGTCGGCTTCCGCCTCGGGAATCTCGCCGGGACGGTCTATATCGTGGCCAAGCGCACCGACCTGCGGCGGGCTTTTCTCGGCGCACTCGCGGCGAATTGCCTCGGCGCACATCCCCAAGCGAACGTCGTGCAGGTGAGCATCGTGGGGTGGGAGATGCCCACAATGGCCGAGTACCGGGTCGGGGCGCGGCCTCGGTGGCGCTCCTTACACGATGCCACGTTCGTGCGCACGTCGCCGAGCCAACCATGAGGTCAAAGAGCATGAGGATCGACACATGGTTTCGGCCGGTGTCGCCTCGACCGCTTGCGGGACTCCGGGTGGGGCTCCCCCTGCTTCTGCTCGTTCACCTGGTCTGGCTCTCCAACGACTTCTTCTCACTTCACGGCAGTCGGGGGATCATTCCCTGGGAGCTCACGGACCTGCTGCGCAATCCCTGGGTACCTGGGTTGCCAACTTTGGCGAAGGCCTTTCTGCCCCTTGGGATCAGTGAGCACACCGCCATTACCCTTCTGCTGTCGAGCTATGCCGGAAGCCTCCTCTCGCTCGCTCTCGGCATTCACGCCCGCCTCTCGGCGTTTCTTGCGTGGGGCCTTCATCTCAGCCTCGTGACGAGCGGCTTTGCTTCGTATTATGGCGTCGATCAGTTGGCGAACAGTTTCCTCTTCTATCTCTTCGTCTTTCCGTCCGGGCGGGTCTGGAGGTTGGCGTCTCATCCGGCATCCTTACGCCAAGACAAAACGATTCCCGTCGGTTGCTTGAGGGTCATGCAAGCCCACCTTTGCGTCATCTATCTCGCCGCCGGGTTGGACAAAGCAATGGGGAGACAATGGTGGAACGGCGAGGCGATCTGGCAGACGGTCTCTCAGCCCGTTTTCAGCACTTTCGATCTCAGCTGGCTGGCGAGTCATTCGTGGATCCCGATGTTCGCCGGTTGGGGCACGTTGGTCGTGGAGATCGGCTACGCGTTTTTCATCTGGCCACGCCGCACCCGGAAGGGGTGGTGCTTGGCGACGATCGGATTGCACCTCGGGACCTGCCTTTTCATGGGTCTCGTCTTTTTCTCGAGCGTGATGATTCTCCTCACGATCTGTCTCTTTCTAATTCCCGAGGAGGTCAAGGAGCGTGCCGTCGCACCGACGCGAGGGGCGGTCCAGGCGGCGCTCCTCGTGGCCGTTTGTCTGCTGTCGCTCGGGCGCGAGGCCAGAGGCGAAACGGGCACAAGCGAAACGGGGCTTTCGCCCGATTTCGCGCCCCTGGTCCGCCGTCTCATGGCACGTGACCAGATTCCGGGCGTAGCGGTGGGAGTCGTCGAGCAGGGACACCTCGTCTTCGCCCGTGGCTTCGGTTACCGCGATGTGGACAGGCGCCTACCCGTAACGCCCGACACGCTCTTCCCGATCGGATCCTGCTCGAAGGCGTTCACGGCAACGGCGATCGCGCTGCTTGCGGACGAGGGAAGGATCGCGCTCGACGCACCCGTCCGCACTTACCTTCCCGATTTTTCCCTCGAGGACCCGGTGGCGTCGGCGACCTTGACGACGCGGGACATTCTCACCCACAGGAGCGGTTTGCCCCGGCATGATCTCTTCTGGTACCAGGCCCCATTCTCGCGCGATGAGCTGTACCACCGTCTTCGATTCCTCGAGCCCAGCGGTCCCCCCCACGCGCAGTGGCGATATAGCAGCCTGATGTTCGTCGTCGCCGGCCGAATCGTCGAGAGGATCTCGGGCGAGAGCTGGGAGAGCTTCGTGCGGGCTCGGATACTCTTGCCCCTCAATATGCGTCGCACTCTCCTTTCGGCAGAAGCGATGGAGACCGACCTCGATCATGCCGCTGCATACGCGCTGCGTAGTGGCAGGGTACAGAAGATACCGATGTTGAAGCGCTTGAGCGCGATCGCGCCTGCGGGAGCCGTGCAGACGAGCGTGAACGATCTCGCCCGCTGGCTCACGTTTCACGCGAGGAGATCGCCCGCCCTTCTCGGCGAAGGCATGTGGCGTGACCTGCATCGCCCGCAAGCGGAAATGCCGGCGCCGGCCGAACCGGAGGTACAGCACCCCTATTACGCTTTGGGCTGGATTCACGAAAGCTACCGCGGCCATCAGTTGGTGGTCCACAACGGGGCCATCGACGGATTCACGATGCATCTCGGCTTTCTTCCCGAGACCGGGCAAGGGCTCATTCTCCTCATGAACAGGGATCTCGCGACCGCGGCTCTGATGACGCTTGCCTACAGCGCCTACGATCGCCTTCTCGGGATCGAGCCGCTGGACTGGGAGGGAAGGCTCAAGGAAACGCCGGAGCCGTTGCGGGATCTCCCGGATATCCCGCTCGACTTTCCGATCGAAACTGTGGTGGGGAGATACGAGCATCCGGCATACGGGATGCTCACGGTCCGGGCCAAAGGGGACGAGCTCGCGATGGAGTTTCGTACTCTTCACTTGACGCTGGTTTATCAGGGCGAACGGCGGTTTCTCAGCCGGGAACCCATTGCCGCGGGGGCGCCGCAGATCTCCGTTTGGTTCTCGAAACAGAAGGCGGGCGAGCCGCTGAAGCTCTTCGTTCCGCTCAACTTCGATGAGGGCGATCCCGTGGAGGTCTTCGCGCGCGTGAGGTAGACGATTGGCTGGCGGTCGCCTATCCGATCAACCGCTGCTCCGCCCCCCCATGCAGCTCTCACTGGCCCATCGACGGGCCGCGAGTCAAGGTGAGGCGTGCGCGCGATGCTGCGCGGCCCGGCGCGCGAGTCGGTTGATTGGGCCAGTCAGCAAGAGATAGGGCACGAGGGCGAGGATTGCTGCCACGACGATAGCCTGCAGCGGATGGGCCGAGCGGTTCACGATGAGTTGGTAAATGAGGTCGACGATCGTCGCGGCGATGAAGACTTTTCCGACGTCGCCCCAGCCGCGGCGAAGGTGCTCCACTCTGTGCGCCTTGTCCGAGAGCAGCGCTCGAGTAAACGGCGTACGTCCTTCGCGCGCATCCCTGATGCCGGCCCGGATCGAGAAGATGGTCGCGACGGCAGGTTGAATGATGAGCCGAAACTTCAAGGGGCCGTGTAGTCCTTCGGAGAGGTCCGTCCAAACTCGTTGGAATAGCGGGTCCATGGGTTGCTGCCTTCCGGCGCTCTCGGCGTGCAACGTATGTGCGAGGGGTCCGCTAGCGCGCGCATTGGCGCCCCCCAGAGTTCCGAATCCCCGGCATCCGGTATCGACCAAGCTCCCGCACGGCCTGAAGCGCGCGACTCAGTAGTGGTAATTGTAGTACGCGGAGCGCCGCACGGTGCGCCTCGCGACGCCGGCGTAGCTCATGGGCGTCAGCGGCCTTCCGATGACCGCGGCCACGTCGTTCGCGATTGTGACGCCCGCGAGCGTCAGGCCGAGCACGGTGAGGACAACCGAAGCGTACCTTCTTTGCGCGCGCATCATGTCGTTGCCCTTTCGCGCATGCAAGGCGAAGACCGAGAGAAGGCCGGGGCGCTCACCCAATCCACATCACCGGCTGCCCGGTCGAATGCACGACCGACACCCCCCGGGGCGTACGTCGTGTCCACCTGGTTGCGTTCGAGAGTGGGCCCTTCTGTCAGAAAGGCGCGCTCGCATGGGCTTTCCGCATACGGCTCGACGCTTGCGAAGCCTGAGCACGAACTGGAACGGAGATCTGAGGCTCAACTGCGATCACCGCTCGTCGCTGCAGTCGTCTTCGCCGGACTCGTCGGGACCCGCGCCGCACGAGCCGAAGACGCGTGTGCCGCCGATGTGAAGCAGTTCTGTGGCGGCGTAAAGGTCGGGGGCGGGGCTGTTCAGGCGTGCCTCCGGCAGAACGAGACGAAGCTCTCCGCGGCGTGCGAGACGAAGATGGCGGCCGCCGAGGCCAAGTTCCGGGGCATCGTCGATGAGTTTGCGCGGACGTGCCGCCGGGACATCGATCGGCTGTGCAGCGAGGAGCCGCCCGGTCACGGCCGGGTCGTCGCGTGCCTCATCCGGCAACAGGACGACCTATCGAGCTCCTGCCGCCCCGAAGTCGAGCGGATCCAAACAGCGGCGGAAACGATCTCGACCATCCGTGCCGCGTGCCGGGCGGATGCCGAACGCTTGTGCTCCGACGTACCACCCGAGGCGGGACCTCTCGTGGAGTGCCTTCAGGCGAATCGGAGCAATCTGTCCGAGACATGCCGTTCCCTCGGCCCGGAAGGGGCGCTCGTGCCGGCGGAGATCGTAGATGCCGTCGACTCAGCGAAGGCCGAGGAGCGGGCCCAGGAGCTCCTGCAGATCCTCCAGGGCATCGACTCGATCGCCTTCTCGCGCAGCGGGGTCCTGTTCCAGTTCGACACCTACCAGGGGCTCGGCGGCGTGGCGAACGCCGACCGGCTGCTCTTCAACCCGCAGGTCGTCTTCGGGAGCCAGAGAGAGTTTCAGATCCAGGTGAAGGCCCCCGTGCTCGCCGTGTACCCCTACGCGCCGGACCGCCCCGCCCGGACCGGCTTGGGCGCAATCACCACCGCGTTCGCGTGGGCCTTCTACGGGAGCGCGCGTGTCCACCAGTACCTGTCACTCGGCCTGCAGTGGATATCGCCCGAAAAGCCACCCGTCGGCTCCGCCTGGGCAGTGACGCCGGGCTACGCGATCTCCATCGCCCTCGCCCGATGGCTCTCGGTGACCGGGCAGGTCGCCTGGATCCGTTCCTTTGCCAGCAGCGGCTACCCGGACCTGGACCTGCTGGTCGTTGAGCCGACCGTCGTCCTCAATCTCCCCGGCCGCTCGTTCCTTTCGCTGGACGCCAAGCTGGGATGGAACTTCGTCGACAGCTCCGCCGTCCCGTTGATGAAGGGAATCGTCGGGCTCTACCTCGATCGGCGGAAGTCTCTCTCCATCTCGGCCTGGTACCAGACCGTGCTCTCGAGTGGAGCCCAGGCCTCGGACGACCCCGGCACTCTCGCGTTCAAGTTCGGAGTCGGGACGGCCCTCGGTTACTTCTTCGACTGGTGAGCCTCGGTCGCGTGGGCATGTAGTGGCGCTTGGCGTAGCCTTGGAGGTGCTTCGCTCGGGCGCTCGAGGTCGGCGGCCCGAAGCATCCGCCCACGCCGCCGATTCGTACGACCCGCGCCCTTCGCCGATGTCCATCGTGCGCCCGCTGCGCAGGTAGAAGAGTCCGGGGAACACCTCGGGCGCCCCTCTCAGGCGGCTTCCGGCACCGTGGCGAGGAGCGGTTTTGGCTCGGGAAGCGGCGTATCCCGGCGCAACGAGGTCTTCGATCGTACAGCGACGCTGAGGGATCGCTTCCAGCGCATCGTCGGTATCAGCCCGCGCGCCTACGGGAGAGCTTTTGCGCCTCGGGTGGCGCCGCGACGACGCTGATGATGCTCGCCTCCAGCCGAGGCGGCCATGCGGTGGTGGGCGGGCGAACCGTCAAATCTGGCGGACGCCTTCACGCGGACGCGGCTTCCGAGGTAGCGTCGCTCATGCTCGAAGACCTTGGTCCCGCTAGCTCTGGCTTCGAGGAGCGGACCGTCCAGAGCGGGGATGTTCACCTGCGATGCATAACCGCCGGTCCTCCGGACGGACCGCTCGTGCTCCTCCTTCATGGTTTCCCAGCACGATGGTCCACGTGGCGCGCGCTCCTGCCGACGTTCGCGCAAGCCGGCTACCTCGCCGTCGCGCCAGACTTGCGAGGCTATGGCGCCTCGGATCGTCCCGCCGGGGTGGATAGCTACTCCGTATTACGCATCCTGGAGGACGTCGTGGCAATCCTCGATGCCTTCGGACGCGAGCGCGCCTTCGTCGTAGGGCACGACGTTGGTGGCGGGGTGGCATGGGCCCTGGCGATGGCCCACCCGCAGCGTATAGAGCGCCTCGCGATCCTCAACTCCGTACACGTGGTCGGCTTCGAGCGACAGATGCGAAAATGGTCGCAACTCTCGAAGAGCTGGTACGTATTCTTCTTCCTTCTCCCGTGGATTCCGGAGTGGTGGCTTTCCCGCCGCGACTTCCATTTCTTGCGTCACGCGCTCATTGCCGATGGGCTTTCGGACGCCGCCGCGCGCGATCTTCTCGAGGGGATACGACCCAAGGGTGCCCTTCGTGCGGCGCTGAACTGGTATCGCGCAAGCTTCCGCGACGTCGCACGCAAGCGGTTCGACCCAACGAGAGTCGATCTTCCGACGCTCATCGTCTGGGGCGATCGGGAGACGCACCTCGACCCGGAGCTGGCCACGCCCCCTCCTGGCTGGGTGACTCACGTTCGAGTGGAACACGTGCCCGAAGCGGGTCATTGGGTTCACCACGACGCCCCAGACAAGGTCGGCGCACTCCTTCTTTCGCATGCACGGGCGTAGGCGGCCACGCTCGTCGAGGGTGAGGTTGTCGCGGCGCTGAGCAGCAACCACGACTCGATCAGCCGTTGTTGCTTCCACGCCTGGGGACCAGGTCGGTCGATCCGACCAGTGCAGCGTAGGCGACTTCGCCGACGACCAGCCTGTAGAAGCCGATCACGGCATTGTCATCCAGGCCGACGTAGGTCTACGACGCAGTGGCTGCTGATTCGGCCACGCGAAGCGGAGCAGAAAGCGGCCCCGTCACGGCGCCGCGACGTTGCAAAACGAGCTGGCGCGCGCTGCCATTTCGCGGTCGAGGGTGCAGAGCGTCACGTCGCGCGCCGACGCAAGCCAGACATAGAACGCGTCGGCGCCGCGAAGGCGCGCCTTCAACGCGATAGCTTGGGCTGCTGCGGCGCGCTTCGCACCAAGAGTCACGAGGTCGTGCGGCCGTCGCACGAGCGAAATCGACAAGTCGGCGGATCGCCGCTTCCGGGACACCGAGGCGTGCGAGGGCTCCCCCGACCTCGACGGGGAATATCGCAGGAAAGGACGAGCTCATCGACGTTTTGGATGGCGCGCTCAATCTGCCTACGGGCCGCCGCGTGCGCCGGCTCCGTCGCGCATCGAGGCGACCGCGACGGACGCGTCGAGGACGAGCCTCATCGCTCAGGGCGATCAAGGCGATTGCGGCCGAGGGCATCTTCGAGCGTCATCTCGCTCGGCGGGACGCTGGCGATGAGCTGGTCCATGAACGAGCGCGCCTCTTCGGGGCTCATCGGACGTGACGCGACGCGTTTCAGGCCGGGAACCGCATCGACGGGCACGATCGCGGCGGCGGGCTTGCCGTGTCGCAGGATAACCACGGGCCTGCCCTTGTGCTCGGCCTCATCGACGAGTTCCGAGAGGTGGGCTTTGGCGTGGACGAGCGAGGTGCGCCTCATTTGGTCATTGTGGTCCATATTCTGTGAGGCCGCTACTCCGACAGAAAAACCGGACGCGCCTCGCATCGCGAGGCCGTTCCTTGGTTGCCCGACGAGCTGGCGGCGTCCAACGTGCACGGCGCCCAGCAGGCGATACCCTCATCGGCTCGCCACGCACTCGCCGCTCACCTCCTGTAGGACGCTCGGTCCGGCGACGTGGCCGGGGACCATGGCGATGCGCTGCCGGCGCGAACGCCGCCCCGATCGTCGATCGCTTCTTCGCCCCGCTCGCTGGTTCGAATTCGCATGACGTAGACGACGTCTGATATCAAAACGTTACTGCCATCCATCATCCCGCAGTCCGACTCTTTGAGTACCTCGAGGATCGTGGCGACAGCCTCGTCCAGGACCACCATCTCGACCTTCACTTTGAGCACGAAGTCGACGACATATGACGATCCAAGATAGACCTCGTGCCGCCGAGTCGCTCGACCGAAGACTCTTGCCTCGTGCACCGTCATGCCCGGGACGCCCGCTTCAGAAAGAGCATCCTTGACCTCATCGAGCTTGGCTGGCGCAATGGTCACCTCCACGCGCTTCATGGCGTTTCTACCCGAGTTTGGTCCGGCTGGAGAACTCAGCCGATTCGCATGGGCGACGGCCGCGTTCCACTGATAGCCAGCGCGGGCTAAACGTTTGCTAAAACGCGTTCGACGGACCGCGCGGACAATGCCATGCCAAGGCGCGCAGCGCAGCACCTGCCGAAAGTTCGGGTGCAAATGCGCATCTGAGCGCAGGAACGAGCTGAGCTCCTATGCTCACCGCCGTTACGGATGCTACTACCTCACCAAGCCGTTCGCCAACGCCGAGCTACTCGCTCGTATCCGCGTGTGGCTCCGACAGACCGCGCGCGTCGCGCCGGATAGTGACGAGTCGCTCATCGAGGTGGGAGAGCTTCGGATCGACCTCGGGCGACGTCTCGTTTGGGCTGCCGGCCGGGAAGTGCACCGTACGCCCATCGAGTACAGCTGTTTGCGACGCTGATGCGCAATTCAGGACGCGTCTTGACGCACCGGCAGCTTCTCGAGATGACCTGGGGACCGCGCTACGGGAGCGAGACGCAATACCTGCGGGTCTACATGGGACAGCTTCGCAGGAAACTGGAACCTGACGCGACCCTTCCTCGCTACCTCCTGACCGAGCCTGGGGTCGGATATCGACTCCGCGCCGAGTAGTCTCGGCAGGGAAGGCAGGTGGTCATGCGGCCGATGTCCCCGCTCGGGTTCACCCAGCCGCGGCCACGCTACCGAGAACCGCCCGAACTTTCCGAATGAGCGTCTCGCCGTTGAATGGCTTCCTCAGGAAATCGTGGCCGAGCACGTCGAGGCGCTCGATGGCGTCGTCCGCGTAGCCCGACATGAACATTACTTTCGCCGCCGGGCATCGCGGAAAAAGCCTCTGGACGAGCTGTCTTCCGTTCATCCCCGGCATGATCACGTCGGTCAGCACGAGGCTCACCTCCGAACCCCGCTGCTCGCCGAGGAGAAGGGCTTCCTGCGCGTCGGCGGCCACCAAGACTTTGTAACCAGCGCCCGTGAGGACGCGACAGACCACCTTTCGCAGAGCCTCTTCGTCCTCGACGACCAGAACCGTTTCGCCGCCCTGGGCCGCGCGAAGCGGCGGCACGCTCCCCGGCGCTCGCTCGAGCGCCCCGTCGTCGCGTTTGAGATAGATCCGGAACGTCGCCCCGGCGCCGGAGGCGCTCTCCGCGACGATGCTGCCGCCGCTCTGCCGCACGATGCCGTACACGGTGGAGAGCCCGAGCCCCGTTCCCTTCCCGACTCCCTTCGTCGTGAAGAACGGGTCGAAGGCTCGCGCGAGCGTCACCGCGTCCATGCCGCATCCGGTATCCGAGACGGAAAGCTCGACGTATTGGCCGGGGTCGACCTGCAAGGCCTGCGCCCGCGACGCGTCGATTTCGACATTGGCGATTGCGATGACCAGACGCCCGCCGTCGGGCATCGCGTCCCGCGCGTTGACGGCGAGGTTCATCAGGACCTGCTCGATCTGGCCGGGGTCGGCCCGGGTTCGATAAAGGTCGCTGTCCGCCGAGACTTGGAGCTCGATGTCTTCGCCGATGAGGCGGCGCATCATCTCGCCGATGCTCTGCACGAGGGCGTGGACGTCCAGGGATTGCGGCCGCCACACCTGGTGACGGCTGAACGCCATGAGCTGCGCGGTCAGCCCCTCGGCGCGCTCGGCAGCACGGACGATCTCGCCCAAGTCGGCGCGAAGGGGATCGTCTTTCGCCAGCCCCATCGAGGCCACTTCGGAGTACGAAAGAATGACGCTCAGAAGATTGTTGAAATCGTGGGCCACCCCGCCGGCGAGACGGCCGACCGCTTCCATCTTCTGGGCCGCGCGGAGTTGCTCTTCGGTGTCGCGCTGGCGCTGCTCGGCGCGCTTCGTGTCCGTGACGTCCCGACTGGTCACGATGGTCGAGACGGCGTGGCGTTCGTTTCCCTCCCCTTCGAAGCGCGTTTGCACGCTCACCGAGAGCCAGCGCACCTCGCCGGAAGAAAAAACGACCCGGGTCTCTCCCGCATGTTTTCCATCCCCGCGCGGGTCGTACGCCTTCGCGACACCTCGGCGAATCGCCTCCCTATCGTCCGGATAAATGCGCGCAAAGAGCTCTGCGCTCCCCACCTCCGGCCGCTCGAACCCCAAGTGCACCATCGCGCGCTCGTCGAGCACCATTCGACCCTGCGCGATCTCATGGCGCCAGGTTCCGAGACCCGCGGAGTCGAGCGCGATGCGCTGCTGCTCCTTGGCTTCCGCGAGGGCCTCCGCGGCGCGGTTGCGCACCGTGACGTCGATCTTGATGGCGATGAAATTCGTAATCTCCCCGCGTTCGTTGCGCACGGGGGTGATGGTGACGTCCTCGTGGTAAGGCGATCCGTCTTTCCGGCGATTGGCAATCTCGCCACGCCACACGCGTCCTGCCCGTAGCGTTTCCCACATGGTGCGAAAGGCCTCGGGAGAGTGCTCTTCCGGACGCATGATGCCGAGCGTCCGCCCGACGACCTCGGATTCTTCGTAGCCCGTCAGCTTCCACACCGACCGGTTGACGCGCAGGACGACGCCGTCGCCGCCGGTGATGACGATGGCGTTGTCGGCCGCCTCGATCGCGGTCGTCCGGAGCTCGAGTTCGCGTGCGGCTGCCCGACGCTCGCTGATGTCCTCGACGGCCGCGATGAGCCACCGTCGACTACCCGACGGGTCCTGCAAGACGGTCAGGTTCACGTTGACCCATGCCACGCGACCGCCCTTGCAGACGTACCGCTCCTCGAGGCGACATCCGTCGACCTCGCCCCGCGCGACCGCGCCGTAGAGCTGCGCGTGGCGATCGACATCCTCCGGGTGGGTCAGCTCGCGCGCTTCCATGGCGTACAGCTCTTCGGACGAGTATCCCGTGATGTCGGACATGCGCGTGTTGACGTGAATGAAGCGCCCGGTCGCCGGATCGGTCTGCGCGATGCCGACCGGGGCGACGTCGAACATCGCGCGGAGCTCAGCCTCGCTTCGACGGAGCGACTCGTCGAGCGCCCGGTCGCGGGTGATATCCCGCAGGAAGCCGACCGCGCAGCGTTCGCCGCCGATATCCGCGAAGGCCACGGACGCGAGGCAAATCAACTTGCGGCCAGCCTTGTTGCGAAGCGTGATCTCGGCGGACGTGAGCGAGCCGAGCGAAGAGAGGCGCTGCGACAGGGACTGCGCGTCGCCGCCCGGGGGGATCTGGTCCTCCGAGGGCTGGATCCCGAGTTCCGCCGGTGTCTTGCCCAAGACTTCGCTCTTCGTCCAGCCGAAGACCGCTGTAAAGGTCTCGTTGATCTCGATGTAGCGCCGATCGCGCCACCGGATGATCGCGATGGGCACCGGGGCCAGTCGGAAGGCGGTGGCCAGACGACCCTCGGCTTCGCGCAGGGCGTCCTCCGTGCGCTTTTTCTCGGTGACGTCTTCCGCAATGACCATCAGCGAGAGCGCCCCGTTGGGCGGGTTCATGCATGATACGGCGGCGCGAATCCAGCGGACGGCCCCGTCTTTGCGGATGAACCGGACTTCGTTCGTGATGCTCTTTTCGGCGCTGCTCAAAAGGCGGCCCACCGATTCGGAGGAGGACCGAAGCTCGTCCGGGTGAATGAGCTCTTGCCACGAGAGCAGGCGGAGCTCGGCGCGCGTTCGCCCCGACATCTCGCACAGCTTCTCGTTGACGCGGAGCAGTCGGCCGGAGACCGCGTCGACATGGGCGAAGCCCACGGCGGACTGCTCGAAGAAGTTCCGCAGGAGCTCCTCGCTTGCTCGAAGCGATTCGTGGAAGGACTCGTGCTCGGTCACTGCACCCCCTTAGACACCCGGCCCCCTACGGACCACCGGAGGAGGCTTTCGCTGCCGCCCTACCCGGTTTTGCGATGGCAACTCCCACCGCCGCGATGAGATCCGCGCTCTTGACGGGCTTCTTGAGAGCGACCGAGGCGCCCAAGGCGAGCGCCACGTTGAGCCACTGCGTGACGTCGACTGTGCCGAAACCGCCGGAGACGGCGACGATGCCCATGCCCGGAAAGAGCTTGTGCACTTCGCGGATCATTTCGAGCCCGTCGCGCTCGGGCATAAAGATGTCCGTGACCATGGCATCGAAGCGAGATTGCTCGAGCATTTTGCTCGCAACCTTGCCGTTTGGGGCCCAGACCGTCTGGTAGTCGGCGGCCGCAAGCACGCGCGCGAAACCTTTCGCGACGGACTCCTCGTCATCCACCAGGAGGACGCTTCGGTTGCCCATGCTCCTCGTACGGTCGATCGACGCGGTCGTTTAGAGAGCAACGCACACGGCCGGCGCCCGCCGCTCGTCGCGGCTTCTTGCTAGGTTCTCGGAAAGTCGAACAAATTTCGCCAGGGCGCGTTCTTTGCTGAAGAACGAATGAAGGGCAGAAAAACGCCTTCTCGGCTGGGCCTCGCCGCGCGGGATGCGGCCGCCTCGCATTTGCCGGGTAGCCAGCGGCGGCGCTCACGTCGCACCAGGGGGCGGGCGATGCTCGAGGTCGCCGCGTAGCCCTGAGGTGATGCGCTCGCGATCAGCGTCATCGCGTATCGCCGCGGCGCGGAAGCGCAGGTTACGGCGTTCGAGCAGGGCGGCGAGCGCCGGCTCCGCGAAAGAGCCCACGGCCGTCAACGCAGCAACCCGGCTGCGCACGTTCGTGCAGCCCTCGACCCACACGACGGCGTCGGTTTCGCCGCTTAACCCTCGCGCCAGGACCAGGACGCCCGGAGCGTCCGGAGCACGGGTTGCGTGCTCTTCGTCGAACGGCCACTCGTCGGTCCATGAAGATTCTGTCGCGGCGTCCCAGTGTGGAAACGCTGCCGGGTGGTGCGCCGGAATGCCCAGCATCGCACGCAGGATATCCAGCACCGATATGATTCCGACGGCCACACCGGCGCTGTCGACGACCACCATGTGGTGAGCGTCCGCCAGCGCGAGGCGGCGCCCTGCAGCCTCGATCCCAGCATAGCCCTCGATGCACATCGCGGGACGGCTCATCCGGTCGCCGGCCGTGCCTTCCCCAGCGAGCGCCGTATCCGCCGTGACCATTCCCAGCGGGCGACGTTCCTCGTTCAGAACCGGGACGACGCCGATCGCGAAGGTTCGCAAGAGCTCGCCGATCGCTTGTACCGGTGTCTCCGGCACGACGGCCAAGAGCTCCCGGTTCATGATCTCTTCGATGGACCGCGACATGCCTAACTGGCCCGCGCCAGTACCGAGCTGGGGAGCTCGTCGGCGAAGTGCAACCGCCGCCGCAACCAAAAGAAAAAGAAAAGAAATGCGAGCCAAGTTGCTACGGAGACGGAGTTCGAGAGAGGGGTCATGGGGCCGCGTCCTTTTCCGGAATGCCTTCTGAGGTTCACTCGCACACCTGGACGTGGCCAGAGCCCATGTTGAGCTCCCGCCAATCCGCGCAGCGCATCTCCGAGATTTCGGTGATCGGCTTCGTTGTACCAGGTGCCACGGGACGACGCGGGGCCGCCCGGACTATGGTGGGGGTCGAAACGTAGAGAACCGGTACGGGCGGCTCCGAGGGAGGCTCGGAGAGCGCCGCGTGTACGGGAACGAGCGGAGCCGCGACCGCGCCTTCGAGTGTTGCGCCTGCGGAGCGCAAGGGACGATTCAGGTCGTACGTAAGCGCGGCGGCCGAACCAACAGCCGCAAGCCAAACGCCCACGGCGACGGCTATCGCCGTGCGCCTCTTCATGCTCGTCATGACGCAGAGCTCCTTTTCTGATCGCCGCCAAGGGGCGATGGGGACAGCTCACGCGGCGCACAGTGGAAGCGCAAAGCGCGCTAGGACCATCTCGTCGCACATCGAACGTAAGCACCCATTGCTCGCACCACAAGCCGTCGGGGCACAGCGCCCGCGGCCCGCAGCGCATTGTCGGTCAAGTTCGCGAGAAGGGTGGGTGCCCCCCCGGACGACGCCGGCGCCATACGGTGGCACAACCTGGCGCAGGGAACCTGCGTCGGTCCTCGACGTACTCCCAGAGTCCCCGGCGGTTCCGATCGTGCACTGGCGGCACGGATGCGGTGTCGAATCTTTCCGACCCTGGTTTTCCTCGCAAGTGGATGCGGAGGAGCAAGATCCGGAGTAGCCCAGGGCGCTCCAATCGCGGATGCGTCTACCGGCGTCGATGGCGGTGGACCCGTCGGCGACGCATCTTCGGACGCCGCTGCGGCGGCCGACGGTCGAGCCTGCACTTTCGTTGCGTCGAATTACGACCAATCGTGCGTCACCAATACAGACTGTGCGGCGGTCCGACTGGGCGATTACTGCGATCCTACGAGGTGTTACTGTGATGAAAGTTTAGGCGCGATCAAAGCGACCGCGCTCGCCCAATTCAACGCCGACGTCGCGAAGACGCCCATCGGGTCCGACGCGGTCTCGCCTCAGGGGCTCTGCAGCTGCCTCGCGTTTTCGGACCCCGGGGCGTGCTGCGTGGCGGGCAAGTGCCAGTTTTCGTCTCGAGCGATCGCCCACTGCGTCTCGCCCATGTGGCCTAATCCCACTCGCCCTGATCGCGCCCCGGCTCGGTGGGACGAACCGACGGATCAATGGTCGGCAGGTCGTCTGCCGACCACGGCCTGACCAGGCTCCGCGCGCCGCTCGGTGCGGCGCGCCTACCGAGCCCCAACGTCGTACACACGCTGCTCGCCGCTCGTCCCCGAGCGATGGACGTGCGCAAGCGGCGCCCCGTAGATGCAAGCGGCTCGCTCCCGGCGCCCCGCTCGACGACGGCGTACCGGGAGCCGAACCCGTGGTCCGCGCCTGGCCGGCGTTTTCGTCGCCGAGGGCAGCGTTCCCCCCGCCAACGCGCCGAGAGACCGGAGCCTAACTAAGAGGCCCCGACTTCAGCAGGTGCTAGAGGCCATTCGGCGGATGGCACTCGTTGATGGCCGGAACGCTGCCATTGAGCTGCTTGGTCAGCTTCTGCACAGTTCCGGTGGGAGCGCCGACATAAATCGTCGAGCCCGTCTTGCTATTGGAAGTGTCACTCTTGCAATACTGGAAAAACGATTCCTGGCATGGATAGGGCCCCAAGATTTGGTGTCCTATGACGTCCGAGGGGATGTTGCCCGTTGTGATCGGGCAGGAACACAAGATCTGCCCTTTCGGGACGGGGCCATCGAAGCCCGGGAACGTCCTCCCCCCTGTGCTGGCGAAGCAGAGGCCTCCGTCGCACTGAGCGTAGGCGCCTTCGGATACGCCCCGCGGGCAGCTGTAGATCGCGTGATCTCCGTGCGGCGCCACGATCGAAGCTGGCAGGCTGAACGTGCTTACCATGAACCCGTTTTCGGGGCCCGAAGCGTTGACCGAGCAGACGTCTCCGCTGCCCATCTGAAACGGCAGACTGATGCTGTTGCCGGACTTCACATCGCACTGACAGTAGGCAACGCCGTCGAATACGTTGCAGCGAGCCGCGGCGCAAAGCGCATACGTCTGGTCCTTGCAGACCTTCATCGCCGGTTCCCCCGGTGCGCTCTGTGCGGGACGTGTTGCACACAAAAGCACGAGCGTCGCCAGTGCGAGAGTTGCCGCGAACAGAGTGTTGTGTTTGTTCATGGGAATGGGTCCTCCGGTTGGCTCTGCCGTATGCTCAATTTCGACGGCGCGTCCGCCGAGAACGCTGCTCGAACGCGCGTAGCCACCTCCGGCGCGTCCCCGCGGATGTGCCGGCGCTCGCTTCCATGCGGACGAGCATTCTGAACTCGCACAGGTTAGTTTCGCTCACGGCGTGGCCTGCCGTTATGCAGTGCGCGTTCCGGCGATCGCTTCAGTCTCGCGAGGGCGCTGCGTGAAAACCTACGGACGTCACTGGGTGCGGGCGAGCTTGAAGCGCTGGAAGGCGAAGCCGGCGATCTTGCCTCGTCGCACCATTTGAACCGCAACCCCCGCGAGAAGGGCACTCACCACGGCGTGAAGGACCACGACCACCAGCAAGAGCGGGCCCACCGTCGTGCCGCGGGCGCACAGGTATCCGAGGTACACGGTGATCGCCGCGTTGTAGAAGAGCATGCCTCGAAATGCAGGGGCCGTCGCGTCATCGCTACGCAGACCACCCCACCAGGCCGCCCCGAGCGAAAACAGAGCACAGCCGCACACGCGCGCTAGTGCCGTCCCGCTAGGCGAAAGCGCTGTGCCCAGCAGAAGCCGCGCTACCCACGAAGGGGCGATGAACAGAGCCACGCCCGTCAGCGCCTCGAGTGTGATCGAGAAGAGCAAGAGCCGAGTCAGGGTGACTCGAAGCTCTTCTGCCGTCTTATGTCCCATCGCTCCACCGCCTTGTGAGGAGTCCCGCACGAGAAGACGTGGGGTTTCAAAGAGGAAATCGCCAGCCGCTGCAAGGTCGTCCTACGATCCACTCCGGTTCCGCTGGCTCGAAACCCGCATTGTCCACTCCCATCTCGAGCGCGGGGAGCCTGCATGCAAGCGTCGGCGAAACGAAAGATCGTCATCTCAGCCATCGTGCTCTTGCTCGTCGTGGGGCTGGTGGTCTTGCTGGTTCCGGTCCCCGTAGGCGCAAAGGCACAAGCATCAAAGCCGGGTTCGCCCGCGTTCAAGGAGCCGACGATCTCGAGCGCCCTGCCGCCACCGCGGCCAGCGTTCGCTGGCGTCATCAAGGACACCGAGGCCTCGTCCAAGCCGTGGTGGCCCCCTACGGCGAGCTCACGAACGTGACGAGCGGATCGGCGCCGAGCATCATCGACCGCTCCTACACCATCTCGGCCGACGTCGAGGTACCCGCGGGAGGGGCGGAGGGCATGTTAGTCACCCAGGGCGGCCGGTTCGGCGGCTACGGGCTCTACCTCCTCCACGGAAGGGCCTGTGTTCCTCCCACTTCGTCAATGCGGAGCGGACCCGCTGGGAGGCCAAGGACGCCCTTGGGCCGGGCTCGCTAGTTCGTATAACGCTGCTTGGGGAGTCTCTCGCTCAAGAAAGCCCCGGCCATCGCTCCCGCAATTCCGCCGACCAAGATCCCGGCGAGTACGCCCAAGAATCCAGCGCCTGCCCCGAGAGCGGCGCCTGCCAGCGCGCCGGGCACCCCGCCGAAGGCTTCGTACCCAATCCGGTGGCTTGCCGCGTCCGACATGGGGTCTGTGCTGTCCGCGCGCCACCGGCGCAACGTTCCGATGTTCGTGACGCTTTGGAAGCCCACCCCGCGCAGCATCTGCGCTGCCTCGGCGCTGCGAAAGGCACTGCGCCCGTAGACGAGGACAACACGTCCACGTTCGCCTAGCTCACCCTGCCGAAGCTCGAGCTCTTCCGCCGGAATGTTCAAGGCGGCTGGGGCATGGTCGGTCGCGTATTCGCCCGGTGTGCCGATGTCGATCAGCAGGCCTCCCGCCTGGAGAAGCCCCCCTATCCGGCTGATTCTCGCCGTGTCGCGCCACCAATAGTATCCGATGATCGCGAACAGCCAGCTCGCGGAAAGAACGGCGCAAAGTGCAGGGCTCATTGAGTTGGTCAAGGGGGTTCCCTCCGGTCGCCCAACCAGAGCATCAGGCGTGCCGCGACGTGGTTCGTGGCGCGCCGCGATGCCGGGAGCATCGACGCGTGCGAAGTTCGGCCCGTGAAGAGCCCAACCGGCTGTGCATTCGCAAGCCGGGTTGGCAAGATGCCAAACGACCGGCGCGTAGAGGCGGAAGTGGAGTCGTTGACCCCGGCGCGTCCGATCTCAGGGGGCCTTCGCGCGCGCCAGACGATCGCGGAGCCGCCGCTCGAGTAGCTGCTTCTCGCCTTCGTTCGTCGCGAGCGAGATCGCTCTCTCCAGGTCAGGTAGCGGGTCACCTCCCGTGCGCTCGAGCATGTCAGCGCGCGCCGCATAGAAGAGGTGGTAATCCACGAGCGGCCGCTCGAGCGCCTTCAACGCTGCGAGGCCCGCAGAGGGTCCGGCGAGCATCGAGACGGCGACCGCTCGGTTCAGCGCCACGACGGGTGAAGGCGAGACCTCCGCGAGCCCGTCGTACGCCGCGACGATGGCCGCCCAGTCCGTGCTCTCCCACGTCGGCGCCGTCACGTGAGCCGCCGCGATCTCGGCTTGCAGGACGTACGGACCTCGCCCTCCGAGCGAGCGCGAGCGCCGGAGCGCCATCAGCCCTTCGCGGAGGAGCTCCCGATTCCATCGCGATCGATCCTGCGCGGCGAGCAGGATCGGCAGCCCCTCGTCGTCGACGCGCGTGTGCGCGCGCGCAGCGCCGAACGCCATGATCGCCAGCGCGCCGAACGCCTCGGGATCGCCCGGCACGAGGTCGCAGAGCAGGCGCGCGAGGCGAAGCGCCTCCGCCTGCAGGTCGAGCCGCATCAACGGGCCGCTCCGCCCTGTATGCCCTTCGTTGAACATCGCGTAGAGGACGCCCAGCACCGCCGACACGCGCTCCGCGAGATCGCCCCGCTCAGGGATCGCGTACCCGACCTTCTTCTCGTCGATCGTCTGCTTCGCGCGCAAGATCCGCTGCGACACCGTCGCCTCCGAGCAGACGAACGCCCGCGCGATCTCCTCGGTCGAGAACCCCGCGACCACCTTCAGCGTGAGCGCGATCTTGTTGTCGGCGGACAGCTCGGGGTGACAGCAAGTGAAAATGAGCCGGAGATAGTCGTCGCTCACCGTATCGATCGTGTCTCGCGCATCCATATCGTCCTCGACGAGGAGCGGCGCCTTCGCCTCGGCGACGGCTCCGCGGCGCCGCGCATCCCTCGCGCTGTTCTTCGCGGCCGTCATCAGCCAGGCGCCGGGGTTCGACGGGACTCCCTCACGCCACGCTTGCACTGCTGCGAGCGCCGCTTCCTGGAAGGCCTCCTCCGCGGCGTCGAGGCTCCCGCACAAGCGCAGAAGGCCCCCGACGATGCGCCCGCGCTCCCTGCGCACCGTCTCGTCGACGACCGCCGTCAGGTCCGCCACAGCTCGCGGATCTCCAACGTGCCGTGAACGACGAAGCGCGTCTGGCCGGCCCACTGCACCGCTTCGTCGATGCACGTCATGCGCAGCAAGAGTAGCCCGCCGATGACCTCTTTGCTCTCGAGGAACGGCCCGTCGAACGTCGCGCGCCTCTCGCCGCGCGTCGCGATGCGCCGTCCACGCCTCGGAGGCTCGAGGCGAAGACCCCCGAGGAACGACGCCTCCGGGAAGCGACCGCGCGTCTCCTCGTCGATCCGGTCCATCACCTCGACCCACGCCTCTTCCGTCCTGGAGCTCCCGAGCACGGCGCAGGCGAAGATCTTGCCCGGCTTCGCCTCCTTGTCCGCCGGGACGGCGGCCTTCATCAGCGGGCGCACGTCCACTTCGTCGGTCGGAAGGACGGGGGCCCGCGCCGCGAGCTCCGTCGCCTCCTCCAGGCTCCCCGCCTGCACCCAGTAGTAGCCGCCGAGGGCCTTGCCTTCCTCGGCGAAAGGCCCGTCGTGCACCTCGACGCGGTCGCCCTCACGACGAACGCGCTTGCCCTCGTTGCTGGGGCGAAGACGTCCGCGGTCCTCGAGCCGCGCCGCGCGGCGCAGCTCGTCGGCGTACGTGGCGCTCTCGTCGATGAGCTCCGACATTGCCCTCGGCGACTGCGACGCGTGGGCGGGCTCGTCTTCCAGCATCGTCACCAGGTACCCTGCCACCCGCTTCACCTCCGCGCGTCGTGCGCGCGCTGCTCGCCACTACCCTTCGCCCGAGTCGGACGACGCTCGTCCGGGTTGGGCTCCCCCTTGCCGTTCGCGATAAAGCTGCGAAGGCTCTCGTTCACGTAGAAGCCCCACGCGCCCGAGCACCCATCGTAGCACTCGATGGTCGGCACGAGGCCGACGTGCGTAAAGCGAATCTCGGTCTTGTCGGCCTTCTTCGAGATCTCGAACACGATGTCGGTGCCATCCCACTCGCTCGTGTCGCGGACGAAGTTGATCTGGCTGTCGGTCACGTGCCACACGATCTTCCTGCCCGGCACGAGCTCGGTGATCTTCTGCGTGGTGCGGTGGACCTTCTTGTAGCTGTACGTGAACTCGGCGCCGAGCACGTCTGTACGGCCCTCGATCTCTCCCGACCACCAGTGGCGAACGTCGTTGATGGCGTCGAAGGCTTGCTGCGGGGTCTGGTCGACAAGGATGGTCGTCGTGAAATTCTTGCTCTTCATGATGGTCTCCTTTCAGTAGGTCGTTCCCGTGCCGTCACATGCTCGCGAACGCGCGTTCGTACTCTTTGGGGCTCTTGCTCCAGAGCGCGCCCATCTGCTGCGCCATCGGGTCGGGGAAGATTTCCTCCTCGCCGCGCGCGATCCCGGCGAGCACGGCGCTCGCGACGTCGGCAGGGCTCGTCTTCGGAATCGGGAGGTCCTTGACCATGTCAGTGTCAATCGGGCCCGGGAACGCCGCGAGGATCTCGATGCGCTTCCCCCTGAGCTCCGGACGGAGCGACTGCGTGATCGAGTACGAGGCCGCCTTCGACGCCGAGTAGCCGCCGAGCGCCGGGAAGCTCCCGAGCGACGCGAGCGACAGAACGTTCACGATCGTCGCGCCCCCGGGCGCGCGCTCGAGCACGGGCAGGAAGCCCTTCACCACCGCGAGCGTCCCGAAGACGTTGGTGCGGAAATCGGTCTCCATCGCCGCCTGGCTCGCCGTGAGGACGTTCGCCGACGCGGAGACGCCCGCGTTGTTGACCAGGAGCGTGACGTCCCCGGCCGCCCGGGCGGCCGCCGCGATCTGCTCGGGCTTCGACGTATCGAGCGCGAGCGGGACTACCCGCGGATCGGAGGAGGTGACCTTTCCAACGTCCCGAGCCGCTGCGTACACCTTGGCCGCGCCGGCCTCCAAGAGCGCGGAAACAAGTGCCTTTCCGAGGCCACGGTTGGAACCAGTTACAAGAGCGACACTTCCTTGCACCTTCATGACGGACCTGCCTTTCATCGACGCGACGTTTCGGCCGGCCCGGATCCGACATTCGCTGATCGCGATCGACGAGAAGAGCGCAAGAGGGTCCCGCTGCGTCGATGTGCCCTCGATGGAAAGGTTCAGCCCCTTCCCCGTTCCTCCCGTTCACGTCGCTTGGGCGGCGGCTTTCTCGACGAGTGCCCGGACCTTCGCATCCAGGCCGACCGCAACCTTCGTGACCGATGCGTCGCCGAACTGGCCGAGATGCCGGCATCGAACCGACCCCAGGAGCTGCTCGAGCCGACCCGTGAACGCGTCGAACGAGATGGGTCAATCGCTCGTCTGGTGCACCACCGTGAATTCTGTTTGGTTCATGGGGCGTGTCCCCTGCGGCCCGGTGATGGACAGTGGCAGTCTCGCTGGGTTATGCCTCGCAGATGCATCCCGTTGTAGGTTAACCGTCCGACTGCACGGCTGCGTGCCACCGTCGGTCGGCGCGTGACCGCTGGCGTGAACGTAGTAGAGTTCACCCATGAACGGAGCAAAGCCCAATACGCGCGTTTCGCGGCCGGTAGTTTTCATCGCGCGGCCAGCAGCCCTGGCGAGCGCGGTGCTGATCGCAGTTGCGGCGGCGGGTGGGTGCTCGGGCGGCTCCAACGACACCTCGACCGGTGGGTCGAAGAGCGGTCCCATGAACGGGAGCTCCGGCGCTGGCACCGGGAGCGCGAGTGGGTCCAGCGGCTCGGGCATGGGTGACACCGGCTCGAGCTCGGGCAGCACGAATACGAGCTCCGGTGGGTCGAGCACGAGCTCCGGTGGCGTCAGCGCAGGCTCCAGCGGCAGCTCCGGTGGAACGAGCTCGGGCAGCACGGCCTCAAGCTCCGGTGGAACGAGCTCGAGCTCCGGTGGAACGAACACGGGCTCCAGTGGCGCGGGCTCGAGCTCCGGCGGTACGAGCACGAGCTCGGGCTCCAGCGGGGGCAGCGGCATGGCCGGCGACTCGGGCGCCGGTAGTAGCAGCGGCACCGGCGCGCCGGCGGGGAGCGGGGTTTGCGATATCTTCGCCTCCGGCAGCACGCCGTGCGTAGCTGCGCACAGCACCGTGCGGGCTCTTTATGGCGCGTACAAGGGGAACCTCTACCAAGTCACGCGCGCGTCGGACAACACGACCAAGGACATCGGGGTTCTGGCCACCGGGGGCGTCGCCGACGGCGCCGCGCAAGACACGTTTTGTGCAGGCACGACGTGCACCATCACGATCATCTACGACCAGTCCTCGCAGGGCAATCACCTCACCCCCGGACCCGCCGGTCAGCACGGCAGCGGGGCCGACAAGCCGTCGAATGCGACCGATCTCAAGACTACGGCCAACGGTCATGAAGTCTACGGCGTCCGCATTCGCGTCGGCATGGGCTATCGGAACGACAAGGCCACCGGCACCGCAACCGGTGACGCGGCAGAGACCGAGTATATGGTGTCGAGCCAGAACGACTTGGTCAACGGGTGCTGCTACGACTACGGAAACGCCGAAACGGACGTTCGTGACGACGGCAACGCCACTATGGAGGCTGTCTATTTCGGGGGGGGCAGCGGTCAGGCCACCGGCGTCGGCCCGGGCCCCTGGGTGGAGGTAGACATCGAAAATGGCCTATGTGCCGGCGTGGGGGCAAGCGGCGCCAAAGAGGCAAAGGGCGTTGCGACCAACATGTCTCTCGCCTACGACTACGCTACGGCAATCGTCGTCGGCCGATCCGGGGCGGCCCCGGGAAGCTTTGCCCTCTATGGCGGCGATGCGACGGCCGGTACGCTGAAGACCATGTACGACGGAGCGCGCCCCAACGGCTTTGCTCCCATGAAGAAAGAGGGCGCCATCGTCCTCGGAGTCGGCGGCGACAACAGCAATGGTGCGGCGGGAGACTTCTACGAAGGGGTCATGACGACCGGTGCTGCCACCGTGGCGACCCTCAACGCCGTCCAGGCGAACATCGTCGCTGCGGGGTATGGCAAGTAAGTCTCAGCCTGTGGGCGGAGCCCGATCGAAGCGCACCACGGCGCCCCAGGGCCGGCTCCCCGGGTTGGCGGGATCCGGCTCCGGAAAGAGCGCGAACGGCCGAAGGTAGAGCGGCAGTCGCTTGGCTCGAAACGCCTCTCGGAGATTGGAGCGTATGGCGGCCGGCCGCCACCCGAGCGGGGCGAAGAACGAAACGCCGCTTTCGGGCGCAAAGCGCATCGCCGCGTCGGGCGACAGGTGACGGTTCACCTGCCTGCGCATCATCTGAAGGACGGCCGGCGAGACGAGGTCCACGATCCAGCCTCGCACCTGCGTTCGGGACGCCAGATCACGGGCCAGCTCGCGCACGGCGTGATCGTCGAGGTAGATGAGCAACCCCTCCGTGATGACGATCGCGTGGCTCGCCCCCGCGAGGGCGCTGTCGAGAAACGCGGCGCGGGAGAGAGAGACGGACAGATCCACCCGCTCGCGCACGAGACGACAGCGCGGCGTCTCGCCTTGCATCAATCGCTCCTTCTCGTCGAGGATCCCGGGGAGGTCGGCCTCGACCCATCCAAGCGACGGCGGCAGCGGCAGTCGGTACGGGCGAGAGTCCAGCCCTGCAGCAAGATTGATCACGCGATCGGCCCCTTCGGCGACCGCCGCCATGACGAGATCGTCGATGGCCTTGGTGCGCACGACGATCGGCCAACCGCTCCGCCCCATCGCTCTACGCATCTTGCCTGCGATCTGAGCGCCCCGTTCCCCCGCCAACCGCGCGGCGAACGGGTCCTGAAAGAGTGCGTCGGATCGCGTGGACTCGATCGCACGATAGGCGGCGACCCATCGAGCCGTATCCGAAATGTGCGAAACGACGGGTTCGCTCATCAGCGCGCTTTATAACGCCTTCCGCTGCGCGCCGCACCGCCGCCGGCCTTCGCGGTACCCCGCCCTCGCGCGCCTGCCTTCTTCGTGCCCGACGCGTATGGATCGAATGCGGCGGGCTGCGATCCCGCGGCTCCCGTCTCGAGCCCGGCGAGCGCCTCGAGCTTCTTCAGCTCGTCGCGCATCCGGGCGGCCTTCTCGAACTGGAGATCTTCTGCGGCGGCGAACATCTCGAGACGCATCGCTGCGATTCGCTCGTCGATGTCGGGTGCGCGTCCCCCCACGGCGTTGGCGCGCTCGCCTTTGGCCAGCTTCGGAACATTGAAATAGTCGATTGTGCCGCTCGCCGGGTTGATGTTCATAATCGCGCGCACGACCGTTTGCGGCACGATGCCGTGCTTCTCGTTGTAGATCTCTTGCACGGCGCGCCGCCGGGTCGTCTCTTCCATGGCGCTCTTCATCGCCGGGGTGACGGCGTCTGCATACATGATGACTCGACCGTTCAGGTTGCGCGCCGCGCGCCCCATAGTCTGGATGAGAGAGCGCGCGCTCCGCAAGAACCCCTCCTTGTCGGCGTCGAAGATGGCCACGAGCGACACCTCCGGCAAGTCGAGCCCCTCTCGCAGCAAATTGATGCCGACCAGAACGTCGAACTCTCCTAGACGCAGGTCGCGCAGGATGTCGATTCGTTCCAGCGTATCGACGTCCGAGTGCAGGTAGCGAACGCGAACCCCGAGCTCACGGTAGAAATCCGTGAGGTCCTCGGCCATCCGCTTGGTCAACGTGGTGACCAAGACGCGCTCGCTCTTCTTCACCCGCTCTTTGATTTCGCCCAAGAGGTCGTCGACTTGGCCCGAGACGGGGCGCACCTCGACCTCCGGCTCGGTCAGACCCGTCGGCCGAATGAGCTGCTCGACGACCACCCCCTGCGCCTTCTCGATCTCGTACTCGCCCGGCGTTGCCGACACGTAGATGATCTGCCGCACGTGGTCTTCGAATTCTTCGAACTTGAGCGGCCGATTGTCGAGCGCGCTGGGGAGGCGAAAGCCGTACTCCACGAGTGTCTCTTTCCGGGCCCGGTCGCCGCGGTACATCGCCTGAAGCTGCGGCATCGTCTGGTGCGACTCGTCGATGACGAGCAAAAAGTCCTGCGGGAAATAGTCGAGCAAGGTCGGCGGCGGCTCGCCTGCCTTGCGGCCCGACAGGTGCCTCGAGTAGTTCTCGATCCCCGAGCAGAAGCCCATCTGCTCCATCATCTCGAGGTCGTAGAGGGTTCGCTGCTCGAGCCGCTGTTTTTCGAGGAAGCGCACCTCCTTGTCGAGCACGTCGAGCCTGCCGCGCAGCTCCTCGCGGATGCTCTCCACGGCGCGACGCATCTGCGCTTGCGGAGTGACGTAGTGCGACCCCGGGTAGATCGCATAGCGCTCGAGGGATTGTCTCACGCGCCCCCGAAGCGGGTCGACCTCCTTGATGGACTCGATGACGTCGCCGAAGAACTCGACGCGTATGGCGGTCTCCTGCTCGTACGTCGGGAAGATCTCGACCACGTCACCGCGGACGCGGAACGTCCCGCGGTGAAAGTCGACGTCGTTGCGCTCGTATTGAATGTCGACGAGCCCGCGCAAGAGCGTGTCCCGCCGAAATTCCTCGCCCACGGCGAGCTGGATGACGAGGCCGTGATAGCTCTCCGCGCTGCCGATGCCGTAGATGCAGCTCACGCTGGCGACGATGATGACGTCGCGCCGCGACAGAAGGGCGACGGTCGCCGAGTGGCGCATGCGGTCGATCTGATCGTTGATGATTGCGTCTTTGTCGATGAAGGTATCGGTCGACGGGATGTACGCCTCGGGCTGGTAGTAGTCGTAGTAGCTCACAAAGTACTCGACCGCGTTCTCGGGGAAGAGCTCGCGCATCTCCCCGTAGAGCTGGGCGGCGAGGGTCTTGTTCGGCGCGAGGATGAGCGTCGGCTTGCCGGAGAGCTGGATGACGTTGGCAATGGTGAACGTCTTGCCCGATCCGGTGATGCCGAGCAGAACCTGATGCTTCTCGCCTTCGCGCAGCCCACGCCCCAGCTGCTCGATGGCGTGGGGCTGGTCCCCTTTCGGCTCGAAGCTGGTTCTCAGGCGAAATTCGGCTGGCATGCGATCTAGCTACTTTCGCTTCGAGGAGTCCAAAGCGCAAGCCGTTCGCCGCCTGCGCTGCCGAGTGACCAGTCGGAGCTTTGAAAGCTACCGACGCGCCATCCGACGCACCCGCTTTACGACGCCGGACCCCGACCCGAAGACGATGGCGTCGAGGAGAAACTCGTCGTCGACGAGGGCAAGAGCTGGATGATCGCGCCGCACGATCACGTGCCCGCCGGTGTCGGGAAACCCGCACGCGGCGGCTCCCTCGACGGATCCTTCGTGCCAGAGCGCCTCGGCCGGCGTGCCGCGCGCAGGGCGAAACGTGACGCGGGTTCGTGTGCGAAGGCGCTCGTGCGTTTCGAGCGCGCGCAGGTCTTCGATGGGGTCGACGACGACGTAGCTGTCGACTCCGGTGCACAAGCGAACCCCGGCCGCGCGCAGGGCACTCAGGTCGGGCAGACCGTCGCCTAGGTCGCGCTCCGTGGTCGCGCAAACGCACACGAAGGCTTGCGCCGCGCCGAGAAGCTTCGCTTCGTGAGGCAGGACGTGCGTCGCGTGCACGGCGACGAACCGGCCGTCGATCACCCCGTGGTCTGCCAGCAGCTCCACCGGACGGCGACCCGACTCGGCCACGCATTCGTCGACCTCTCGCGCGCGCTCGGCGACGTGCATGTGCAGCGGCATCGAGTGGCGCCGGGCGTGGTCGCGAAGGGGCGCGAGCCATTCCGGTGGAACGGCGCGCACCGAGTGGGGCGCAACGCCGATGACGACGTCGGGGTCGTGCCCCCACCTGGCGCGCAACGTGTCGACGTCGCGGAGCACGTCGTCGACGCTGGGGTCGCAGAAGCGGCGCTGCCCTGGTTCGGGGGAGCGGCCGGCGCCCGCGCGGTGGTAGGCCACGCGCAAGAGGGCGATGCGAAGGCCAGCGGTCCTGGCGGCGTGCACGACGGCGTCGGCGAGGATCGTGCGGTCCTCGTACGGCGTGCCGTCGGGCTGATGGTGGACGTAGTGGAATTCGCCGACCGTACGAACCCCGGCGACCGCGAGCTCGCGGAAGGCCACCCCGCTGGCAGCATGAATCGACTCCGGCGTCAGCGAAGACGCGAGCGCGTACATCTGCCCGCGCCACGTCCAAAAGTCTTCCGCGCTACGAGCGGGGTCTTGCACGGGGCGCTGCGCGCGCCCGCGCATGGCTCGCTGGAAGGCGTGCGAGTGCGCCGTCGCGAGGGCTGGAAGGCGGAGCGTCCCGTCGGGCGCGGGCTCGAGCACCCCCGCCCCGCGGGCAGCTCGCGCTCTCATTGCTTCATGTCGCGGGCGCTGGCGCGCGTCACGTAATAGAACGCGGGCCAATGCCGGTACCACACCGCGTGCACGACGGGGGCCCCGCTGGGGGCGACGTCTTGTCCGATCGTGCCCACGACCCGCAGCAGCGACCGCGAGCCCACGGAGCGAGGCCCCACGTAGTCGTCGCCGCGCAGCGAGACCAGCGCCTCGACCACCCCGAAGTCCTTGTCGCTGACGGTGACTCGACACGAGTCGTCGTCCGTTTCCAGGCCACATAGATTTCGCGGCTCGAGACGACGCACCGACAGGGTGAGCCTCGCCTGACCGCCCGGGCCCGGGTCGCGGCGCTCGACGACGCCGAAGAGCGCCACCTTTCCCTGCCGCCACTGGTCCGGCTGCTTCTCGGCCATGATCGGGTCGTATTCGCGCGAGCCGGCGACGGCCGCCGATTCTTCATCGAGTTCTACGTACCGCGGTGAATGGCCATACGCGCCGGCGCCTTGGCAACCGAGTGCGCAGAACATGAGGGCGAGCAGTGGATGGCGCGGGACGCTCCTCATGCGACACGCCCATGAAGCCTCATCCGCGTAGGCGTGGCAAGGGCGCTCGCGTCAGGCCGTCCTGCTCCGCTGGAGCCACACGCGAAGCCCCATCTCGAAGGCGACCAGCACGAGCAGCAACAGCGCCACCTGCCCGCTGATGTCGACCGAGGCGCGACGCTCGCCCAAACCTTCGCCGCCGGTCTTGGACGCCGCGGCGCGCGGTCGCAGATCGAGCTCGCGCGCGGCCGGCGACGCCACCCTCACCTCGACGCGACCGTCGACCGCGATTCGGTAAAGCCCGAGGAGAGGCGGAACGACGCGCACGCCTCGCTCATCTCGGATCGAAGCGAGCGGGCCCGACGGGCCCTGCGTCTCGACCGCGTGCGCGCCCGGGAAGGTCCAGGCGGAGCCGACTTCGCTCCGCTTGGCCGTCTTGCGCTCGAGCGCTTCGCTCTCCCAAGCGCCCAGGATGGCCAGAAATGCCGGGCGAAGCGCGAGATCGCTCGCGTCGAGCGAGACGGGGAGAGTGAGGACCCACGCGTCGCCTCGGCCGACCGCGCGACGCGCCAGGAGTGGTGTGCCGTCTGTCCACCGCAGGATGGCCTCGAGCCCGGCCACGTCGTCCGCCGCGAGGACGGCGCGGTGGGACGCGCCGAGATCGGCCAAGCTTTGCGCCGATTCGGCCAACTCGCCGCCGGCGCTGGCCGGATCGGCCCCAGTCGCCTTCGTCTCCGCCCATGCGAAGGCATGCCCGACCACCGGCTCGAGGGATGCTCCGAGCGGCGCGGCCGCAGCGTGAGGACCAAGGGCCAAGAGCACGACCCCCCCACCCGCGAGGTACGTGCCCAGCGCGTGGCGCTGCTCGGGCGTCAGCCCAGGGGGGTCATCGATCAGTACGCCGAGGGCGCCGGCGAGGTCCTCGGCTCGATCCGGAAACGCGGGAAGGGGACGAACGTCGACGTCGAGCTTGAGCGCCGAAAGTGCTTGCTCGGCGATCGGCGCGCCACCGGTGACGACCGTCTCGGCGGTTGTGTCGGCAACGACCGCGATCGCTCCGCGGCGCGCCTCCGGGACGACGGGCGCGACGTCGTCGGCGGCGACGGCATCGTCACCCGACAGCCGCGCCCGCGCCGGGCTCGCGTCCGCGGAAGGAAGGAGGACGGTCACTTCGACGTTTGCACCGGCAGGGATCGATGCGTGACCGAGGGGGGCACCCCGGTCGTCCTCGACGACGACTTCACGTCCCACGGCGCTCTCGCCGGGGCCGCACGTTACCCGGACGCGCACGCGCACGCCGCTGCAGTCGGCCCGCATCAACGCACAGTCGACGCCCTGCGCCCGCAGCTCGGGCAAGGCAATCCAGATAGGCACTGCGCTCGAGTCGCCAAGGGCCGCGGCGTCGGAACGGCCGTCGGCGAGGTCGCTCAGGACGACGACGCGACGGTCGATCTGTGGCAGCGAAGCGAGAAGGCCCCGGGCGAGCGAAACGGCGCCGTCCAGATCGGTGGCGCGGTCGCTCACAGGCAGACCATCGATCGTGTTGCGAGCCGCCGTCAGATCCGTGGTCGCCGCGAGCGCGACGCGCGGTGGCGAACCGGCGAGGACGACCGCAATGGCGTCGCCCTCCCGCGCGGACGCGAGCAGCTCGCGAGCCCCTTGCCGCGCGCGGTCGAAGCGAGGCATCCCTCCCGGTAGGCTCGCGCGCATGCTCATCGAGTCGTCCACGACGATGGCCATCGCCACCGATGCGCCACCGGCGCGCTGAAGCGACAGCCGGGAACAACGAACGAGCGGCGACGCGCCCAACAAGGCGAGGACGACCACGGCCGCCGAGCGCGTGGCAAAGAGCGCGCGATCCTCGAGCTGTGAACGACGACGCGCCTTGGGCAGCGCCGGCTCGACCAGTCGCGCGGGAGGGAATGGCTGTTCTTCGGCCCGGCGCCTTCGCAGTCGGTGCGCGAAGTACGGCGCGACGACCAGGAGCGCCGCCGCGAGCGCGAGCGTGGTGAGAAACGTCACGTGCGACCGCTAGAGCGCCCAACCTGTTGGCAGACCGAGGAGCAATGCAGCGAGACGGCCGAAAGCCGCGGAAAGCCGACGGGGGCCAACATGCTCGGCGCTCTAGCACGAAGGGTAGAGACGGCGAAGCGAGCTGGCCCACCAGTTGCCCCTGTGGGGCACCGTGTTTCGGAGATTCCTCGCGCTGTTGACTATCGTCGGGCTCTCGGTCCCCGTCGGTGCACCTGCGCAGACGCGCCCCATCGTGACGCCTCAGGTCCGGGTCGTGCCCGCGCAGCTCCCCGGCGTCCCTCCGCAACCTCGCCCAGGCGTCCCTCCGCAGACTCTCCCGGGCCTCCCTCCGCAGACTCCTCTCCCGGGCGCCCCTCCGCAGACTCTCCCGGGCGCCCCTCCGCAGACTCTCCCCGGCGTCCCTCCGCAGACTCTCCCCGGCGTCCCTCCGCAGACTCTCCCCGGCGTCCCTCCGCAGACTCTCCCCGGCGTCCCTCCGCAGACTTTCCCAGGCGTCCCTCCGCAGACTCTCCCGGGCGTCCCTCCGCAGCAGCAGTCGGGCGTCGCTTCGGAGGCCTCGGGCACGGCTGTGGACCTGGTGCAACAACAGCAGGCGGCGATCCAGGCGTATCTCTACGCGCTCCAGCTCTCGATGCAGCTGCCGCAAGGGGGTAGCCCAACCGATTACTTCCAGAACGGGGCCGAGGCCACGGGCGTGCCGGCGGCCGGGCCCGGAGCGGCGTTCTTTCAGAGTGGGGCGGAAGTGCTCGCGGCGCCCACGACGAGCTGGGAGCCAGCCGACCCCCACTTGGGCGCGGGGCCGCTGGGAAGCACGGACGGCGGAGCACAACCTTCCGCAGCGCCTGCTGCCACCGCGCCCGACGCCGGAGCGGCGCCGACGGAGCTCCTGGAAGGGAGCGAAGCGGGCACCCCATCGAGCACCGCCCAGCCGGCTGAACCCGCGCCCGCCGTCACGCCCGAACCCCAGGCCGGAACCCCAACCCAAGCTTTGGCCCCCACCTCGGCTACGGACACGGCTTCAACGCCGACCGCGACCGCGACACCCTCCGCGACCCAGACCCCGACCCCAGCCGCCACCCCGACGCCCTCCGCGACCCAGACCTCGACCCCAGCCGCCACCCCGACACCCTCCGCGACCCAGACCCCGACCCCAGCCGCCATCCCGACCCCAACGGCAGCTCCCACCCACCTCCGCCCAACGATCTCCGGCCTCGCCCCCGCCACGCTCCCCACCCCGGCTCCTTCTTCGGCGACTGCCCGCTGGCTCGCGGCCCTGCTCGGGGCCGGTGCCATGGGCGCCTTGCTCGCCCTCGGCGCCACGCGCATGCGCGCTCGACGGAATCCCCCTATCTGACGCTCTCCACGATGGTCCGCACGACGCGCACCGGCTCGTCGGTGGTCGTCGCGCGCACGAAGCGTCCACCTCGCTGCACCACGGCGCTCTGCCACGCGCCGGTCAGCGCGGCAAGCGCGGCGATATAGCGATCGCGCGTGCTATCGGCGTCCGTCTCTACGACCGCATCGCCTTCGAGCGCGCGCAAGCGCACGGTACCTCGATAGGGAAACTCCGCTTCCGCCGGGTCGAGCGTCTGGACGACCGTGAGCACCCGACCCCGCGAGGCGGCCTCGCTGACGGCCTTGGCGGCATTCTCCGGCAGGTCGACGAGGTCGCTCAGGAAGACCACGATCGCCCCTCGGCGAGCGGTGCGCAGCACCGACTGCAACGCCCGTTCGACCATGGCGTGGTCCACCCGGGCGTCCCCGCCGGGTTGGACGGCTTCGAGCGCGGCGACCACCCGCTCGAACTGCTCGCGCCCCGCCGAGCGCGCGACCGGTGCGTGGCCCCCCTCACCCCCGACGAAGCTCAGACTCACCGGATCGCCGCTCACGACCGCCAGTCGCGCGAGCGCGGCCGCGATCACGGCGGCGAAGGCCAGCTTGGCGCCGGGCGCGGTCGGGCTGCGGAACGCCATCGACGCCGACGCGTCGACCACCAGGCACAGCGCCCGATCCGTCTCGGTCTCGAATTGCCGCACGACGAGCCGGTCGTGCCGCAGAAGCGACCGCCGATCGAGCCAGCGCAAGTCGTCGCCCGGCACGTACTCGCGGTAGCTGCCGAACTCGACGCCTGCCCCGCGGCGGGCGCTGCGATGCACGCCTGCGTAGACTCCTTCGGCGACCTCGCGGGCGCGAAGACGCAGCGGGGCGAGCTCGCCCCAGTCGATCGCGCGACGGATGGGACGGAGCGGGCTCAAGGAATCGAGACGTCGGGGGGCAGCGGCCCGCCGAGCTGCGACTTGCTCGGGTCGAGCATGTCGCGGGCCAGCGTGACCTCGCTCAGCTCCACACCCGTGCCCGCCACGACTTGTCGCAAGAGCTCGTCGCCCCCTTTGGTGTCGCCGGCGGCGCGGTGGTCCATCGCCGCGTAGAAAAGCCCCTCGTACTTCTGGATCGGGGTCGAGGCGCGCGCCATGAGCTCGTCGCCCTTGAGCTTGCCCTCGCCGAAGCGCGCCAACCTCGCAACCCAGCGCCCGTCGTCGGGCACCGACACGAACACGCGGTCCGGGGCCCCGTCGGTCGGCAGGCGCAGCTGCCGCTCGAGCAAGCGCACCCAAAGCGCGAAGTAGACGAGGTCGTCGTCCTCGATGTCGGCCGCGATCGCCCGCTGCAGGCCGGCGCGCGCCGTCGCGAGATCGCCGCGAACGAAGGCCCGCCCGACGAGCAGCTCGATCGTCTGCGCGGCCTGGTGCTTGTCGCCCGGCGCCGCCGCGTACGCCCGCTCGAGAGCTCGTTGGGCGGGCTGCGCCGCTCCGAACCGATCGAGCACGCGCGCGAGCACGCGCTCGACCCGCGCTCGCTCGTCCCCAGCCGGAACATTGCGCGACTGGACGAGCTCTTTGAGGGCTTCGGTGAGCGGCGTGCGCGCCGCTGCCGGATCTCCCTTGTCGTGGGTCACGTCGCTCAGCAAAAGCAGGATCTCGCCTCGAAGCGCGGGATCGTGCGCGGCGTCCGGAGCCGAGAGCGCGTCGCGCAAGTGGTCGAGCGCCGCTTGGGTGAGCCCGTCCCGCCAGTCGATGCGCGCCAGCGAGAGCAGCACTCCTCCCGACTTCTCCTCGTCCGCGGATAGCTTCAAGAGCGCGCGCGCCGAGTCGACGCGGCCCTCGCGCAGCTCGATCTCGCCCATGGCAGCCCGAATGCGGGCCGCGCTCGGATGCACTTTACCGATGAGCGCCGCCTGCGATGCCACAGCCATCAGCGGCTGCGCGGCTTTGAACGCGCGGCGCGCCGAGTCGGCGTCGCCCGCTTCCTCTTCGCCGGCCATCGCGTCGAGCGACAGGGCGAGCGCTTCGCTCAGGACCCGTGCATCCGGGTGTGCGCGCACCGCCTGCGCGAGCAGCGCCGGCGTGGCCTCGGCCATGCCGAGCTCCTCGAGTGCGACTCCGAGCGTGAGCGCGACCTCGGGAACGGTGGGGTCGAGGCGATAGCACTCGGCGGCCACGCCGAACGCGGCCGCGCCGAACACGTCGCGGTCCTCCACGAAGTCGTCTTCTTCGCGAGTCGCCTCGCGGCCCGCGAGAGGCCTCAGCTGATGCAACAGATCGATACATCGGTCGACGCTCGCCTCTTTCGCGTCGGCCGCGAGCGCTGCGGCGAGCGGAGGTCGCTCGGACTCGAGCAGCTCGCGCGCTTGGGCGCGGTCAATCGCCGCGAGCGCTCCCGGCACGTCGCCGTCGCGCAAGTACAGCGACGCGAGGACGACCGGCCCGGTCTCGAGGGCGCGCCACGCCTCGCCTCCCTCTTCGCGAGGGGGCTGCACCCGGCTCTTTCGGAACTTGTCGCGCAGCACCACCGACCGCCTGATCCACTCGCTCGTGGCGTTGGCCGCGTCGGCGAGCGCCTCGGGGGTGGGTTCGAGGAGCCTTCGCCGCACGGCGACGCGTTCGAGCGCGCCTGCACTCGCAACCGGGCCCCCCGTGCCCACCGCGTTGCGCGTCCATGCGTCGAGCGCCGCGAGGTGGCCGCGTACGTCGTCGCGCGCGGCCACTGGTCCGACCTGCGCGATGAGGTGATAGAGCGCGAGCGAACGGCCTTCGTCTCCTCGAAGCGCGAGCTCGTGAACGCCCGATTCGATCGCTGCGGCCGAACCGGATCCGAAGACGCGCTGTACCGGCTCGCCCACCCGGACGAGGTAGATGGCGCCGCTCAGCGCCGCGAGACCCCGATCGGGCGTGCGAGCTCGAAACCGCGCCTCGGCCCGCGCCATCTGCCGCTCTTCGACGGCGCCCAGGCGTACCGCGCGCTCCGCGCTACCCGGATCGCTGACGAGCAGATCGTGCACGGCCGCCGCGAAGGCGTCGTCGCCGACCTGCGACGCCGGCGGCGCGACTCGCTCGCTGTGCATCGTCGGCGCCTTTGGCCCCACTTGGTTCGCGCACGCCGCCAGCGACGACAGGCCCGGAGGCGCCAGCGCCAGCACGACGATGGATCGGCGCAGCCATGCGGCGGAGCGAACGAGCGGGACAAGCGGCATCGGGCGGTCCTGCAGTCTACACCCCCCTCCGGCCCGAGCGAGCCGTGGTCTCGCTAATGTCGCTCGGCACGAGTTCTGCCAACCGGTGGCAGAACTCTGGCGGACGGCACTAGAAGGCCCCTCTTACCCCCAGTCGAACGCCGAGGAACGAATCGTCGAAGGGGAGGCCGCTCACTGGGACGATCACGCCCGCGTACGGCTGGATCGTGCCGAACCGGAGCGCAACCCCGGGCTCGACGGCCGCCGACGTCGCTCGGTCGGCGCGCGGGGCGGCGAAGCGAACGTTCGCCCACCCGCGCAGTGTGAGCTCGGCGACTGTGCGAAGGCGATAACCGAGACGCAGCCCGGGCACGATCTCCCCGATGAAAGGCGCGTCGAGTGAGCTCGACGTGGCCACGAGGTTCTCCACTTTGACGGACGGCTCGATGCTCAGCCGCGGTCCGCGGTAGAAGAGCGCAATCTTCGGGACGATTCCAAGCCGCCTCGGCTCGAAGAGCGCGTTCTCTTCGTCTCCCCGCGACATCGCGGCGGCGCGGCTCAGCGAGAAGGGATCGTAAGAATTGACGTCGACCGCGGAGGCGTCTCGCGCGACCAGGTCGGACGGAATCTCGTCGCCTTGTGCGCTGGGCAGCGCGACGCCGAGGGTACAGGCGACGCTCAGCGTCGATGCGCTCGCCAGAGCGTAGCGCGTACCCCACTCCGCTTCGATCTCGACGTTTCCGACGGAGCCCGCGGATCGAGCCGCCGAGCCGTCCGGCGAGAAGGTGGCGAACGACAGCGGCACGCGGAGGCCGAGCGCCACATGCCTCGCGACCTCGACCGAGCCGGCGAGGAGGAACGACTGCACCGCCGCGGGGGTAGCGCGGCCCAACGTGTAGGTGATCGCCTGCGTCCCGGTGGTCGGCAAGTTCTGAACGGCGAACGGCGCATTCCCCCAGCCCAAGACGAGATCCAGCGAGAGCGTGAACCGCTGTTCGGAGGGTTTGCCAGTGCCTCGTCCTTCCCCCCCACCCCCCTCCCCCACGCGGGACGCAGGCTCGTTGGGGGCCGGGCCGGCGCGGCGCTCGGTGGAAGGTCGCTCCACCACGTCGTCGCCGCCGTGCGCGAACGCCGCGCGACCGGCCGTGAGAATCGCCGCGGCCGCCGTGCAGCCGACCAGCACCCGGACGAAGGACAAAGTCTTCACGTCACTCCTCCTGCCTCCTGCCTGTCCTACACTGTTGGCGATGGCCCGCGCACACCTTCTCGTCGTCGACGACGAGCCCTCGATTCTGACGACCCTACAGAAGGCCCTGTCGCTCGAGGGCTATGCGGTCGACGTCGCCGGCGGGGTGAAGGTCGCCGAGGAAAAGCTCAAAAAGCGCACTTACGACCTCTGCCTTTTCGACGTCATGCTCCCGGACGGCGACGGCGTCGCTCTCTTGCAGCGCATCCGCGCCGGCAAGAACGACGCGCCGGTCATCATGATGAGCGGCCACGCGACGATCGACACGGCTGTTCGCGCCGTGCGCCTCGGAGCGCTCAATTTTCTCGAGAAGCCGCTGAACACCGACGCGCTGCTGATCGCCATCGACACCGCCCTGCGCCTGACGCGGGCAGAAGCCGAGGCGCGTGACCTGCGGCGGGCGGCGGGAGCGACCGGCGAGCTCGTGGGCGAGAGCCCGGCGATGAAGAGGCTCGTCGAACAGATCCGACGCGCGGCGAAGAGCGCGGCGAGCGTGCTCGTGACCGGCGAGCGCGGGACGGGCAAGGAGCTCGTCGCACGCGCGATCCACGACCTCAGCCCTCGCGCGAAGGGGCCGCTCGAAAAACTCAATTGCGCCGCGCTGCCGTCCGAGCTCATCGAGTCGGAGCTCTTCGGCCACGAGGCCGGCGCATTCACCGGTGCGACCAAACAGCGGCGGGGAAAGTTCGAGCGCGCGTCGGGAGGAACGCTGTTCCTCGACGAAGTGGGCGACATGCCACCGCCGATGCAGGCCAAGCTCCTTCGCGTCCTGCAGGAGCGCGAGATCGAGCGCGTCGGGGGAAGCGAGACCATCGCTGTCGACGTGCGCGTCGTCGCCGCGACCAACCGCGACCTCGTCGCCGCGTGCGAGAGCGGAGCCTTCCGCCCGGACCTGTACGACCGGCTCAACGTCCTGCCCCTGACGATCCCGCCGCTGCGCGCGCACCGCGACGACATCCCGCTCCTCGCGCGTCACTTCCTGGAGCTGGCCGCGAGGTCGAACGATCGACGCGACATGCGCCTCGAAGACGACGCCATCGCGGTGCTCGGACGCTACGCGTGGCCCGGCAACGTGCGCGAGCTGAAGAACGTCCTCGAACGCCTGGTCATCCTCAACCCGGACGACGTGATCCGCGCAGACGACGTGACCAACTGTCTGCCGGGAGGCAGCCACCTGAAGACCGCGGGCCTTTATCGCCCGGGCGTGCCCTTCCGCGTGCTCGTCGAAGAGGCCGAGCGGGTGATCGTGCAGGAGGCGCTCTCGCACCACGGCGGTCACATGGCGGCGACGGCGCGTGCCCTCGACCTCGAGCGGAGTCATCTCTACAAGAAAGCGCGCGCGCTCGGACTGAGGGGCGACAAGAACGAAGCGGAAGACGAGGCGTGAGTCGAATCCAAGCTCCCGGCACGGACCCTGCCGGTGTGAGGTATCATCGGCTGACCGCATGAAGCTGAGCGAATCGATCCGCTTCTACGCCGCGACCGACGTCGGCAAAGTGCGCGACCACAACGAGGACAACTTCCTCGTCGACAAGAAGCTCGGCCTCTTCATCGTGGCCGACGGGATGGGCGGGCACGCAGCGGGCGAAGTGGCCAGCGCGATCGCCGTTCGCGCCGTGCACGAAGAGATCAAGCGCGAGACCGATCTGCTCGCCGACTACGTGTCGGGCGCCACGGGCGGCAGCAAAGTCACGCCGAAAGACATCATGACCCTCGTCGACAACGCGGTGCAGCGCGCTTGCTCGAAGGTCCACGAAGAAGCGGTGAACGACCCGGCCAAGCGGGGGATGGGGACGACGCTCAGCGTGCTCTTGGTCGTGGGCAACCAGGGGTTCATCGCCCACGTGGGCGACAGCCGCATTTACCTGTCCCGCGACGGTCGCATCCAACAGGTGACCGAGGACCACACCGTCTACAATGAGCTCATCAAGCGGGGAAAGCTCTCGCGCGAGCAGATCGAGAAGGTCCAGCAGAAGAACGCGATCACGCGAGCGGTCGGCGTGTACGAGCGGGTCGAGGTCGACACACTCGTCATCGAGCTCACCGCGGGCGACGTCCTCGTGCTCGCGAGCGACGGACTGCACGGTTACTTGGAGTCGCCCGAGGAGCTCCGGGGGCCGCTCTCGCTCGAGGGAGAAGCCAGCGTCAAGACTCTCATTTCGCTGGCGAACGATCGCGGCGGCAAAGACAACATCACGACCATCGTCGTCAAAGTGGGAGAGGAGGGGGCGGTCGATGCGGCGCGCGCGAGACGGCTGGCGCTCAAGCGGGAAGTCCTCGCGAACATGCCCCTCTTCGCCCGGCTCACCGAACGCGAGCTCCTGCGCGTCATGCAGGCGGTCGAAGTGCGCGAGCACAAGGACGGCGACGTCGTGATCCGCGAAGGAGACAAGGGGGACGAGCTGTTCATCGTGCTCGAAGGCAAAGTGCTCGTGTCGCGCGGAGGCCAGGCGCTCACCCACCTCGGACCGGGAGAGCACGTCGGAGAAATGGCCCTCATCCGCAGCGTGCCGCGCTCGGCCACCGTCACGGCCGTCGGCGACGCCGAGCTCATCGCGATCCGGCGCGCCGACTTCTTCGAAATCCTGCGAAAGGAGCACGAGGTCGCCGTGAAGATGCTCTGGCAGTTTCTGGGCGTATTCGCCGACCGCCTGGATCAGACCTCGAGCGAGCTCCATGACGCCAAGCGCGAGCTCGCCGCCGAGGACGTCACGTCCGACATCTTCCCCGTCGATGTCGACGAGCCCCCGCCGGTCTCGCGCTGACGCATGCGAGCCAGGGCCCGTTCTTCTCGCTCGTGTCCGGGACGCGCGTTCGTCTTCGGTGCCGCAGTCGCGCTCGGGGCGCCGCTCGCGGGTTGCGGCGCGTGCGAGCCGGATCGGTCGCAGCCGGCGCGGGTCGAGCTTTCGCCGGCGCCTTCGACGCCCCTTCCCGTCGCTTCCGCCCACGCGGGCACGCCCCTACCGACGACGGCCCCGCCGCGGCCACGCGAGAAAACGCCGTGCCGCGCCATCGCGGTCGACGGTGACGTTCGGCTCGACCGGAGCGCCGGGGGAGCGGCGCTGGCCCGCCAGGATGCCATCGAACCGGAGACATGGATCTGGCTGGCATCCGATTCGCGCCTCGTCGCAAAGGATCCGCGCACGGCGCGCGAGACCTCGTTCCGAGGACCTGGACACGTCCGACCGTGCGTCGACTTCGCCGAGGAGTCGTGGATTACGAGCGGTACGTTCGAGAGCGCGGTGGGCGCAGGCGAGACACCCGGAGCCGAGGAGTGGGTGGTGACGCCCGTAGGCGTCGTGCGGTATGGCGCGGCGAGGGTCACCGTCGACGTACCGATTCGGTCGCTGCACGATTCCGTCGGACTAGGCGTCACGGAGGGCGTCGCGTTCGCGTGGTTGGCGTCCGATGCGACGGCGCAGACCTCCGACGGCGGGCCCAGCTCAGGTCCCGTCGACGACGGGTGGGCGCGCATCGCGGGCGCGCAATTGACCCTTACCGTCGCCTCTCCACGCCCGGCGCCCGAGAGTGCTCGCGCCGCCATCGAGGCTTGCCGCCTGGTGGGAAGGTCGGCGCTTGACCTTGCGAACGCATTGGTCGAGGGCGACGCCGGCGCGATGATGGCCGCGGCCCAGGTGCGAGCAAGACGGCTCGCGCGAGCGGCGTGCGCCGTCGCCGCCATCCGCGTCGACTCGCTTTCCAAATCCAGCAGCAAAGAGAACCTCGTGACATCTCTGAGAGATGCCGATGCCCTGTGGCGCTCGGCCCCGATGCTCCGCTGACCTTGTTGACACCCTTCGCTCGAGGTCGCTAGCGTGGAAGAACCTCGAGAATGCGCGCGACCGGTCGGCTGAGCATCGCCGGAGTGCTGCTGCTGCCGCTGATGGGCGCCACGCGCTCCGCCGCGGCCGACGAGCCAATCGCCGCGCGCGAGCCTCGCATGATGAGCGAGACTGCGGAAGTCACGAGCGTCGTCGACGCGTTCGATGAAGATGACCCCTTCGACCTGAATCTGGTGCTCGGATTCTCGCAGTCGTGGAAGCACGCGAGCATCCGCCGCGAGACCCAGATCGCCCAGCCGGGGCTCGCCACGGGCGGATTCGTCCCGACGACCGAGAACATCGCCAGCTACTCGTCGAGCGTGTCGACGCTTCTCGTCGGCGCCGACGTGGGGATCTACCGCGATCTCGCGCTCATCCTGCGGCTGCCGGTCACGCTCGGTTGGTCACAGAGCCTGGGCGATCTGCACGGGTCGCAAGCCGTGGCCCCGCAGCTTCTGCAAGACCCGGCAGGGGGGCAGCTCTTCACGGTGCCGTTCAACAGCCCGCGACGCAGCGGCGTCGACTACATCGCCGCGGGCCTCGACTGGGCCATCTACAACCAACAACGCGACCCGACCAAGGCCACGTGGGTGGTCGGCGTCGAAGGGCGCCTCGCCCTGGGCACCCCGCTGCACGCCTGCAACGCGAACCCCCCGCCGAACGTCGTCGCGTGCCCCGATCCCGTCACGGGCCAGAACCGCGATCCGGGGATCAGCCGCGGCGTGGAGTCGATCATCGTGAGGAGCGTGTGGTCGCGTCGCTTCGGCTACGTCGAGCCGTACAGTGGCTTCTGGGTGCAGGCGGACTTTCCCAATTCGAACAGCGATCTGGGCATGTGGAACCCGACGGCGAATCTCGAGCGCACGCCTCCCCTGCTCGGCAGCTTCGCCCTCGGGCTGGAGGTGGTCCCGTACGAGCGGCGCGAGCAGTTTCAGCGGCTGAGCGCGGACTTCCGCTTCAAAGGAACCTACCACTCGCCGGGGCGCGACTACTCGGAGCTGTTCGACGCGCTCGGCTCGTCGCAAGCGCCGTCCCTGCGCACGGCCAACCCGGCCTCGTACATCGCCAATCCGAACGCGGGACCACCGAGCGTCGCGGATCCGGCCTCGGAGCGGGTCTACTTCACGGGCGTGACGGAAGAGCAGGCCTATGGCAGCTTCACGGTGTCGGCGGCAGCGACGTGGCAGGCGGGCGAGTACGTGAAGGTCACGCTCGGAACCGCTTTTGCGTATGCCCAGCCGCACCTCGTGACGGCTGCCGACTCGTGCAACGCGAGCATCACCGACCCTGCGCAGGCAGGGCCGTGCCGGGGCACGTTGAACGGGCGTTCGGTCGTGGCAGGAGCGCCCAATCCGGATCACCGTGACGTCATCGACCTGCCGGGCCGACGCTTCTCGGTCGACGACACCACCGTCGTGGATCTCTACGTGATGGGCATCGTGATGTTCTGACGGTGCGCTCCCCGGCGGCGCCGGGCACCATCGGAAGCAGGAGGGAGCAGCGGGAGCAGATGGAACGGCAAGGCTATCGGTCGGCGCTGGCGCCAGAGCGCCGTTCGGTGGCGTGGGCGACGTCCCATCGTTCCATGGTCTGGAGCGCCGCTGTCGTAGCCGTGCTCGTTTGGTGCCACCCTGCGCTCGCCGAGCTGAAGGGACCGGTGGTCGTCTGGCCGACGCTTACCCCGGTGGGCGACTCGCCGCCGGCGACGTCGCTGCACAGGCCGCAGGCGACCGACAAAGAGCTGCTCGAGCGCGCGCAGGAGCTCGACGCGACGTTGCGCGACGCGGTTCAGGACCTGGGCTTCACCCTGGACGTGAGCGATCCCGGGCCGGAGCTGGGGCGCGTGCGCGACGCCGACTTGCTCGCACGCGCGCAGTCCACGGGGATCGGAGTCCAGGAAAGCGGGACCTGGGTGATAAGCCCGCGCATCGAAAGCGCCGGGGGCGGTGCGTACACGGTCCGGATCGTCGCCGCACCGCCCCGAGGGCGCGAGCTTCGGGTTCGCGTCGAGACCGTGCCCGGCGACTCGGTCTATGTGCGCGGGCTGGTGATGCTGCGCGACATGTTGTCGCCGCAGGCGGCGGCGGCCGCAGCCGTCGAGCTCGAGCGCGAACAGAACGCGCGTGGAACGGCGCAGGGGATCATGAGCCCACTGCACTCGCAGGGGCGCGCCGTACTGGCGGTCAACGCCGCGCTCTTCGGAGCGTTCACGGCCTTCAGCATGCAGCGAGCGGTGAGCCAGTCGGACGATCCGCGCGTGCTGTACCCGCTGCTCGTGGTCGGCACCGGAATCGGGATCGGCGGCGCGCTCCTCGTCGCCGACGAATGGGACGTCACGACGGGTGACGCCTGGTTCGTTGCGGCGGGCGGATGGTGGGCGGCCACTTCGGGGTTCCTCGTCGCGGCCGGACAGCACGTGCAGCCCTTGAACGATCGGTACGCGTGGGGCGTCGGCGGCGGTGTGCTCGGGGTGGGGCTGGCGACCTTGGGGCTGACGCAAACCAAGATGGACGAAGGCGACGCGGCCCTCGCGCACTCGGGCGGCGCGCTCGGGCTGCTGTTCGGCGGGGCGAGCGAGTTTCTGGTTCGGGGAACGACGATCGTCAGCCCGTCGACGGGGATGGGCCTCGGCGCGGCCATCGGGGTGCTCGCTGCGGGCACGCTGGCCACGCGGGTCACGGTGTCTCCGTCGCGCGTGCTCCTCATCGACCTGGGCGCCGGAGGCGGGGCGTTGCTGGGCGCGGCGGCGACGAGCCCGCTCCTCTTTCAGAATCTCCAGCACCCGACGCAGGCGAACACCCGCGGATCCATTTCGGCGACGATCGGCGCAAGCCTCGTCGGCGGCGTGGTGGCTTGGTGGCTGACGCGCGATGCGCCCCCGGCGGCGCACCCGGCCAAAATCCCGGGGCTACCATCCGCGGGCATCATCGGAGCCAGCCCAACGCGCTATGGCTGGACGCCGGTGTATGGAGTCGGATGGGGGGGCGCGCTGGATTAGCCTGTCTGGCCGATCGATGCTGCGGCAGGAACGGCCGCAACCGCCCCCCGCCACGCGTCTTGTCCGCGATCAATCGCCCCCGCCAGGCTCACTACCCCGTCTTGTCCGCGATCAATCGCCCCCGCCAGGCTCACTACCGCGTCTTGTCCGCGATCGATCGCCCCCGCAAAGCTCACTGCCCCGTCTTGTCCGCGATCAATCGCCCCCGCCAAGCTTACGACCCCGTCTTGTCTCCGACCAATCGCGCCAGCCAAGCTCACTGCCCCGTCTTGTCCCCGACCAATCGCGCCAGCCAAGCTCACTGACGCGTCTTGTCCGCGACCAATCGCCCCTGCCAAGCTCACTGACGCGTCTTGTCCGCGACCAATCGCCCCCGCCAAGCTCACTGACGCGCCTTGTCCGCGATCAATCGCGCCCGCCAAGCTCACGACCCCGTCTTCTCCGGGACCAATCGCGCCTTCAAGGCTCACGACCGCGTGTGGTACGCGACCTGGCGTCCCTGGCGGTCGAATCCTCTTTTCAGCACCCCCCTTCTACGGAAATATCTCCCGCTCCTTGTACACGGCCTCGATCCGCTGCAGCGCGATCACGTAGGACGCGATGCGCATGTCGCACTTTCTCGCGCGCGCGCACTCGCTGACTTCGCGGTAGGCGCGCTTCATGGCGAGCTCGAGCCGCGCGTCGACCTCTTCCTCCAGCCAGCTCTCCGAGCGCTTGTTCTGCACCCACTCGTAGTAGCTGACGGTCACCCCGCCCGCGTTCGCCAGCACGTCGGGGAGAATGTCGGTCCCCTTGTCGAGCAGGATTCGCTCTCCCGCCGGACTGCACGGGCCGTTGGCGCCCTCTACCACGAGCTTGACGTCGAGCGCCTTCGCTTCCGCCTCTCCGACTTGGTTTTCGAGCGCGCAAGGGGCGAAGATGTCCACTTTCGTCGCGAAGAACTCCTCTCGGGTGATGGGCTTGCCACCCGGGTAGCCGGCGATGCTGCCATGGGCCTCCACGTAGTCTTGCAGCTTGTGCGCGTTGAACCCTTCCGGGTTGTACATGTACCCCGTGTGATCCCCCACCGCGAGGGTCGACACCCCGAGCTTGGCGAGAATGACGGCCGTGTTCGAGCCTACGTTTCCGAACCCCTGCACGCTCATCGTCGACCCTTCGAGCGTGAACCCCTTCTCCCTCGCCCACTCGAGGACGCAGAAGACCAGCCCCTGTCCCGTCGCCTTCTGGCGGCCGAGCGTTCCTCCGCTCGCGACGGGCTTGCCCGTCACCACACCCTTGACCATCTGCTTTTGCGCCGAGCCCACCATGTTCGAGAAGGTGTCCATCATCCACGCCATGATTTGGCTGTTCGTGCCGACGTCGGGCGCGGGGATGTCGTACTCCGGGCCGATGTTCTCGCCGAGCGCGTGCGTGAAGCGCCGGGTCACCCGCTGAAGCTCGGACCGGGAGACCGAGTGGGGGTCGAATTTGATGCCGCCTTTGCCGCCCCCGAACGGCAGCCGCAAGAGAGCCGACTTCCAGGTCATCATCGCGGCGAGCGCCTTCACGTCATCGAGTGAGACCTGAGGATGGTACCGAATGCCGCCCTTGAACGGGCCGAGCAAGTTGTTGTGCTGAACGCGATAGCCCTTGAAGAGGCGCACCTCGCCGTTGTCCAGCCGGACGGGAAAGTTGACGATGATCTCGTTCTTCGGCTGGCTCAGGATCGTCTGGACGTACGGCTCGATCTTGGCGACCCTCGCGGCACGCTCCAGATAGTCCTGGATGGCTTTGTAAAAATCGTACTCTTTGAGAGAGCCCTGGCGGGAGGGCGGTGGAGCGCTCGAGAGAGAAGGTTTGTCGGACATCGTATCGCCGAGCTTAGCGTGCAAACCCGACGCTCGCGACAAGTGCGACGCCTGGCCCGAGGGCTCCGCGCCGGACCGCGCGTATGCGCGCTAGCGCCGGACCCACCGCGTGTAAAAGAAGACGACCACGGTGGTCATGAGGAGCGCGTCGACCCGGTCGAGTACCCCGCCGTGACCGGGGACGATCGTCCCGGAGTCTTTCACTCCGGTCGAGCGCTTGAGCAGCGACTCGCAGAGGTCTCCCGCTTGCCCGAGCACGCCGCCGACGAGACCGAGCGCAATCGCGTGCCACAGGGGCAGCTCGCCGCGCAGGTAGCCGACGCTGCCGAAGACCGCCCAGACGACGGACGCGACCAGGCCGCCGATTCCCCCCTCCACCGTCTTTTTCGGCGAAACGGCCTCATACAGGCTGTGGCGTCCCGCGAACCGCCCGGCGAAGTAGGCGCCCGTGTCCGTGAACCACGCGAGCCCGAGCGCGAGCAAGACAAAACCTGGGCCCGCCCCACCGGACGCACGACGAATCACCGCGAGCAGTGTGAGGGGAACCGCGACCAGGAGTGGCCCGGCCCCGAGGGCGAACGCTCGCAGTGCGGCGGACTCCATCGCGCCGAGGCGCGCCAGCGTGACGAGCAGCCCCGCGAGGGGCACGCCCACGAGCACGGCCAGCAGGGCGTCGGGATCGTCGGAGCGCGTGTACACGACGACGGAGGCTGCCGCCGAAATAAGGATACCTGCCCCCTGCGACACGCGGTCGCCCTGGTGGGTCATCGCGAAGAGCTCCTGCGCGCCGACGAGCGAGGCGGCGAGGACGATGATGTAAAAGGCCCACGGCGGCGCGAAATAGTTCGTCCCCAGGATGACCGGCAGACCGACCGCGGCCGTGGCCAGACGCAGAGCGAGATTGGACGGCCGCGCGCCCATCTAGATCGCGATGCGCGTGATGGGCGCCGAGGCTGCGGCAATCGCCGATGCCACCGGGGCTTGGGGAGCGACGGGGGGAGCGACCTGGGGCGCCACCGGGGCGCCGACGTGACCGAATCGACGCTCGCGCGTCTGAAACGACGCGATCGCCGCAAACAGGTCGCTCTCCGCGAAGTCCGGCCAGAGCACGTCCGCGAAATGGAGCTCCGCGTACGCGAGGCCGTAGAGGAGAAAGTTCGAGATGCGCCGCTCGCCGCCGGTGCGGATGACGAGATCCGGGTCGCCCATCGCGAGGCTGGGCATGTGCTGGCGCAGCGCCTCCGGCGTTACGTCGTCCGGACAGATTCTTCCGGCCGCCACAGCTCGCGCGAGCTCGCGCGCGGCGTGCGCGATCTCTTCGCGACCGCCGTAGGAGAGAGCGAGGGTGAGCGTCATGGCGCCATTCTCGGAGCTGTCTCGACGGAGCGGGTCGAGCACCGCGCGTACGAGCGCGGGCAGCCGGCCGAGGTTGCCGATGGCGTTCAGGCGAATGCCGTTGTCGAGGATTTCGTCGCGCTCGGTCAGGAGAAACTCGCGCAAGAGGAGCATCAGGGCGTCGACCTCGTCGTCCGGTCGCTCCCAGTTCTGCTCACTGAACGCGTAGAGGGTCAGTGCCCGCAGCCCCAGGCGACGCGCCACCCGCACGGTGCGCCGCACGGCGAGGGCCCCCTCCTTGTGGCCCGCAGCGCGCGGGTGCCCTCGCAGTTGGGCCCATCGGCCGTTGCCGTCCATGATGATGCCGACATGCCCGGGGAGGTTACGGGCTCCGACGAATTCCATGCCTATCGGACGCGAGGTACCATGAGGGGGCGCGAGCGGGCAATCCGAGGCTTGAAGAACTGCGCGGGTGAAAGTCGCCAGCCAGGTGCAGGGGCACGTCGCACGATGAATGCCATTTGCGGAGGATGGGCTCGACGGAGCGGGCTACCGCGCCCCTTCGGACGACGGACGGGGCCAGCGGCAAGCCCAGCTCCAACCTGTAGAGCGTAGCGCAACGTCCACGGTAGCGCCGCTGGCCCGAACGCGCCCACGTGTTACCGTTCTCCCCAGGCTTCCCGTGGCATGAGAGATGGCGTGGGTTCGCATGAGGGCCTGGGCAACGCGGGGCTCGCGTCCAACTTGAGACAGCACGTCGGCATCTCGCCCCGCTCGGCCCCGAGCGTGGTCACCATTTGACAAGAAATAAAGCGCCCAAAACGCACATGCGGTCCCGCGACGTCACCATCCCGCTCGCCCTCTGGATTTGCGCTGCCGTGTGCGCGCACTTCCTTTTCGGCACGGGTGGGCTCGTCGTGGCACAAATGCACGACGATCGCTCCGAGCTCTGGATGCTCTCGCGGCAGGCCAGCAGCCTCGCCCAGCGCACCGAGCAGACCTTCGAAGTCTCACTCGGCGAGCCGAGCGACGACAAGAAGGAGGTGGCCGAGCGTCCGCCGCCACCGAAACCAGCCGAGCGTCCGCCCCTCGCCACGCCGACTGCGAGCCAACCGCCGGAGGCGAAACAGCCCCCCAAACCCGAACAGGAGCAGAAGAAGGTCGTCGTCGTCGAGAAGAAGGAAAACGAGAAGAAGCCTCTCGTTTTGCCCGAAGATCCCCTCAAAGACCGGCGCATTGCGGTGCGCCAGCACGCGAAGCCCAACCAACAGGACAACCCCGAGGCCAAGTTCATCGCCGACGAAGCGAACCGCGTCGAGAAAGAGACCGCGGCGACGCAGACGTCGCACGACCGTGACGACGAGAATCCGACGCCGGGCGGCAACCATCCGGGGAGCGACAGTCGGCCCGGCGACAGCGAAAAGACCCGTATCGCCGAGAGCGAGGAGCACGCCGGGGAGAAGAACCGGGCGCCGGGAGAGAAGGGGACGAACCTGGACGTCGTCCACGAGCCGAAGCTGCCCAAACAGCCGAGCACCGCGCCCGCAGCCGTGGCGGCCCAGCAGCACCCCGCGGGGGGAAACGCGAGGCCTCCCGCGCCGGCGCAGGCGCCCCAGCCGGAGGCACAGCCTCAGCCGTCGCCGGGCGGCGCCACCCCGGCTTCCCCGGAAGTCGAGACCGCGCCGGGAGGGGCGTGGAGTTTCAACCCCGCTCGCCCGAGCGGCGCCCCGGGGGCGACGTCGCAGCCGACTGCCGGCGCCGGAGGCCCCTCGCTTCCCGGTGGCAGGCTCTGGTCATTGCCGGGGCTCGGTCAGAGCTCCTCACCGGGGTCGATGAACACGAACCTCAATCCGAGCCAGATCGCCGCGGTCGTCGGATCGGACAACCTGCGAAAGCTGAGGGAAGCGGACGGCGAGCGCCGCAAGAGCGAGCACCGGGGGTCGTTCGCGGCCTCGAACTTCGAGCGATGGCGCAGTGCGATCGAGAACTACGTCTCGAGCGTGAAAGAGGGCAACCAAACGGCGCTCAACACCGCGGCCGTGCCCTTTGCCTCGTATCTCAACGGGATGCACAACCGCATTCACCCCATCTTCGCCGAATCGTTTCTGGAGTCGCTGGAGTCGCTGCCGGCAGGCCACCCGATGAACGACAAGCATTTGGTCACCAAGCTGGAGATCGTGCTGACCCGGGAGGGCCACCTGAAGAAGATGGGCATCGTCAAGACGAGCGGGATCACCGCGTTCGACATCGCGGCGCTCGATTCGGTCGACCGCGCCCAGCCCTTCGGACCCGCGCCGAACGCCATCGTGTCGCCCGACGGCAACGTCTATCTTTGGTGGGAGTTTCATCGCGATGAGGTCTACGCGTGCTCCACGCAGGGTGCGCGCCCGTTCATCCTGAATACGCCCGGCCCGAAGAACGAAGACCCCTTGCAGCCCCCATCCGTTCCAACCAGCCCCAGCCCCGGGAAAGAGCGCACCCCCCCGTCCGGTCCGAACGACTCGCGCGAGGGGTTGCTGCCGCGCCGCCCCGGTCCGACGCTTCCCCAGCTCGGATCATGATGGAGTAGTGTGCCCGCGCGTGACATGAGCACGGCCGAAGCGACGACTGAAGGCGCACCCCCGTCTCCGGCTTCACCCGGAGGCGATCTGACCGCTGCCGCAGCCGGCGAGCCGACCGCCGCGCCGGTGCGTTCGCGGGTCCCGCCGACGTCGCCGCTATTGACGGCTGGATGGCTGGTGCGAGCTACGGCTTTCGCGGCGGTCGCAGCGGGCGCGATGGGCCTCATCGTGTCGCCTGGCGTGCGCGGCAACGCGAGCGAGCAAGTGGTCGTCCTCACCGACCGAGTGGCGGCGGCGCTCACGTACTTTGCGGTCGAGCTCCTGGTCACCGTCCTTCTCTGGGGAGCGCTCGAGCTCGCGCGGACTCGGGCCGTGGGGGCGCTCGCGCGGGTGGCGCTGATCGGAAGTGGAGCCGCGGTGATCGCGCTCTCGGCGCCGGGGCTGCGCGAGCGGCTGCCGCCGGCGTTCGCGGTGCTGGTCGCGGCCGCGGCCACCGTGGCGACGATCGCCGGAGGGACTGTCGCGGCTCGGTCGCCGCATACCCGAGCGCTCGCCGGCGTGTTGTTCATGCTGGCCTTTGCGGCCCTGGCTCGGCTGGGGGCATGGGAGCTCGCCACGGCGGCGGGCGACCGCGCGAGCGTTGAGCTCTTCGGAGTGAGCCGTTGCCTGGCGACGACGGGCGTGCTGTTCGAAGCGTCCGCGCAGATGATCGCGGTCACTTGGCTGGGCACGCGCAGCCGATCGACCGGGCAGCTCGCATCGACCGCTGCGCTCATCGCGGCGTTCGTGATCACGTGGGGCGTCGCGCGCGGGATGCACGCGGGACCCGCGCCGTGGCAAGTGATTCTGCGCACCGCGCTCGCGGATGCGCCCGGGGTGCCTCCTCCGTACGGGCTGGACGCAGTCGCGACTTTTCTCGTGCCCGCCTCTCTGCTTCTCGCGCTCGCATCCGCGGCCCAACCCAAGCAGGTCGTCGTCATCGTCGCGACGATGGCGCTGGCGCTGGTCTCCCGCGGAGCGCTCGATGCCCCGCTTCGAGCGCTTTGCGCCGTGGCAGCCTCGCAGTGGGGCGCTCTGGCCTGGGCGGACGAGCGTGCGATGTGGGGCCGTGGTTGACACAGCTTGCCAACGGACAATCCGCGCTTTACACCGACCGCACGTCCGTGGCGAACACCGAGCCGCTAGGAATCGACCGCGCCGCCGCGTCGGCCGTGCCCATGCGCTCGCGTGCCATTCCTGTCGTGCGCGATCTCGTCGCGCTCACGAAGCCGCGGATCACTGCGCTGGTGCTGCTGACCGGCGCCGCCGGCATCTGCCTCGCGCCGGGGCACGTGGCGTCGCGCAAACTGCTTCTCTCGCTCGCTGGCACGGCGCTCATCGTCGGTTCGGCGAACGCTTTGAACATGTGGTGGGAGCGCGACGTCGACGCGCGCATGACACGAACGCGAAACCGGCCGCTGCCGTCTGGACGCATGTCGCCCGAGGTGGCGCTCGCGTTCGGCCTCGGGCTGGCCCTCGTCGCGTCGCCCATGTTGTTCGCCGTCAACGCGGCGACGGGGCTCCTCGGGCTGGTCGCGCTGGTGAGCTATGTCGCGGTATACACGCCTCTCAAGCCGCACACCCATCTGGCGTTGCTCGTCGGCGCGGTGCCCGGCGCCATGCCGCCGCTCCTGGGATGGACGACGGCGACGGGCACGATCGGCTCGGGAGGGATGCTCCTCTTCGCCGTGCTGTTTCTCTGGCAGGTGCCCCACTTCGCGGCCATCTCGATCTTTCGCGCGGAGGATTACGCGCGCGCCGGCCTTCAAGTGGTGAGCGTGCAGCACGGCGAGCGGGCCGCGCGCCAGATGATCGCCGTCTACACGGTGCTCCTCGTCGCGGCCTCCTTTCTGTTCATACCTTTTGGCCTGGCCGGGCGCCGCTATGCGGTGATCGCGATGTTGCTCGACGCTGCGTTTCTTGCGCTTGCCTTCCGCGGGCTGATCGCGGGCCCGGCGCGCTTCGACGCGCGACGTTGGGCCAAACAGGTGTTCGTGTTTTCCATCCCGTATCTCACGGTGCTCCTCGCCGCGCTGCTCTCCGATCGCGTGCGCCAATGAGCGTGGCGGGGCCTGTGCGCCTCGCGACGATCCTGGGGGGGCTGGCGCTCGCCGTGGCACTCGCCGTGACAGCGCGATCGATGCGGCCGCGCGCTCCCCTGCCCGTCCTCGGTCACGTACCGAGCTTTCGGCTGATCGACGAGCACGGGGCCCCGTTTACCAGCGAGACGATGCTGGGGCACGTGAGCGTCGTCGACTTCGTATTCACTCGCTGCACGTCGTCGTGTCCGCGGCTGACGGCGCGAATGGCGGAGCTGCAGCAGCGCCTCGGGCGCGGTGGGCGCGGCGAGGGCGACGTGCGTCTCGTGTCGTTCTCGGTCGACCCGGAGAACGACACGCCCGCGGTGCTGGCCGACTACGCGGCCAAAGCGGGAGCGCAAGCGGGGCGGTGGACGTTCGTGACCGGAAGCGTCGACGACATCGAGCGGGCGGTCGTGCTCGGCTTCAAAGTGTCGGCCGCGAAGATCGCCAAGGGCGCGACGGATTACGACGTCGTCCACGGCGAGTGGCTGGTGCTCGTCGACCGCGCGGGCGACCTCCGGGGCTATTATCCGGTCGGGGAAGAGTCGGAGTTTCAGGCGCTGGTCGACGACGTCGCGCGCGTCGCGCACGAAAAGAGGTAAGCGAGGGAAGGATGGGCGGGCGCTCGCACCGGCGCTAGAATATGGCAAGCATGTCCGGCCTAAACCGCCGCGCCCAGGAACGGCACCAAACGTGGACCGGCGGAGTCGCCCGGAGCCATTCCGAAATGGAATCCGTTTCGACCGACTTCTGGCTCGCCATGACCCCCGAAGACCGAATCGGATGCGTCTTCGACATGTGGGACGAGCAAACGCACGCTGAGGACACTGCGCATGAAGCTTCCCGGCGACTTCAAAGAGCTACTGGAGGAGTTCGCCCGCGAAGGGGTTGAGCACGTCGTGATCGGCGGATACGCATTCGCCTACCACGGGACCTGGCCGATCTCGTGAAGCTAGAACGGGTTCGAGAGAAGCGGCCCAACACCAACGCGAGGTGAACGCACCTTCGCAGAGCGGGTGCCTTTCGATCGCCTGCCGTTTCCCGTTGGCCTTATGTAAGCTCTGTTGAGGGGGGCCATGATCACCCGCGTGCAGGACCTGGCGCCGATCGATTTCGCAGCGGCTTTGGTGGACGAGTCGCGCGACGCGCTCTTGGCCCTCTCTGCGGGAGGGACGGTGCTCTTCTGGAACCTGGCGGCGGCCACCCTCTTCCGATACGAGCGGGCGGAGGCTATCGGACGGTCGATCGACGACCTCGTCGTGCCGGGCGACCGACGACAAGAGGCCTGGAGCAAGCGCGCCGAGGTGCTCGTCGAGGGTCGGCTCCACTTCGAGACCGCGCGCTTGCGCAGGGACGGCTCGCTCGTCCTCGTCGACATTTCGTACCGGCTCGTGAGCCCCCCGGCCGGGCCCCCCTTCATCGCCGTCCACTATGGGGACCTCACGGCTCAGCTCGAGAAGGTGGCCGGCGAGGCAAGATTCCGCAGCCTGCTCGACGCCGCTCCCGACGCGATGGCGATCGTCGACAGGACCGGACGCATCGTGGTCGTGAACGGGCAAGCGGAGAAGCTCTTCGGCTATTCGCGAGGGGAGCTCGCCCAGAAGCCGGTCGAGATGCTGCTCCCGCCGCGATTTCGCGCCAGCCACGCCGCGCATCGGAGTGGCTTCTTTCGGGAGCCGAACACCCGCGCGATGGGCTCCGGCCTCGAGCTCTACGCGGTTCGCAAGGACGGGAGCGAGTTCCCGGTCGAGATCAGCCTGAGCCCGATCGAGACCGACGAGGGGCTTATGGTGTCGAGCTCGATCCGCGACGTGACGGAGCGCAAGAAGACCGAGGCCGCACTCGCGCGCGCCCATGCGGAGCTGGCCGAGAGCAAGGATCTCGCGCTCCGCGCCGAGAGGGTGCGCTTCCAGGCGCTGGTCGAGCACAGCGCCGACGGGATCTTGCTGAGCACGTCCAACGGGGCGATCGCGTACGCGAGCCCCTCAGCCGCAAGGATGTTCGGGCGTGCGGCGTCCGAGCTGGTCGGGACGCATTTCCGCCAGTATACGCACCCCGACGATCTAGCCGCGGCTGCCGAGCACCGGCGACGGCTCCTTGACCGATCGGCCGCGGCACCCGCCGTGCGACGGCTCGTCCGGCCGGACGGCTCGTTTCGCTGGATCGAGGTGATGGCGACGAACCTGCTCGACTCGCCCGAGATCGGCGCCGTCGTCGCAAACATCCGCGACGTTACGGACCGCAAGGCCCTCGACGACGCGCTCGTCGTTTCCCAGCAGCGGTTCGCGGCGCTCTTCGAGTCGGGGATCATCGGGATCATCGTCGCCGACGGCTCCGGCAAGGTCTACCAGGCGAACGACGCCTTCCTCACAATGCTCGGCTACACGCGCGACGAGCTCGCCGAGCTCGACTGGCGGAAGGCCACGCCGCCGGAGTGGGCGCAGTGGGGAGTGGAGACCAACGAGCTGCTCCACCGGTTCGGCCGCGCGAAGCCCCGCGAGAAGGAGTACTTCCGCAAGGACGGCTCTCGCATCCCCGCGCTGGTCGGCATGGCCGCAGTGCAAGGGGGTGAGCAGATAATCTCGTTTTCGGTCGATCTGACCGAGCGCAAGAAGGCCGCGGAGGCGATCGCCGCCCTCGACGCGCAGTTCCGGCAGGCCCAGAAGATGGAAGCGGTCGGCAGGCTCGCGGGCGGCGTGGCGCACGACTTCAACAACATCCTGTCGGTGATCATGAGCTATGCCGACTTGCTCATGCTGGATCTCGGGCCGGGGAACCGGTCGCGCGACGACGTCGAGCAGATCCTGAAGGCGGCGGACCGTGCCGCCGCACTCACGAGCCAGCTCCTGATGTTCAGCCGGCAGCAGGTGATCGAGCCGAAGGTCCTGGACCTGAACGATGTGATCTCCGACGTAGAGAAGATGCTTCGTCGCCTTGTGGGCGAGGACGTGGAGCTCGTCTCGAGGCTGTCGCCCTCGATCGGGAAGGTGCGGGTCGACCGCGGCTCGATCGAGCAGGTGCTTATGAACCTCGCCGTGAACGCGCGCGACGCCATGCCGGACGGCGGAATGCTCACGATCGAAACCTCCGGCGCGGTACTCGACGAGGCCTACGCCCGCGAGCATTTCGGCGCGAGCCCGGGTCGGCACGTGCTCCTCGCCGTCACCGACACCGGCACTGGCATGGACGAGGCGACGCAGGTTCGCGTCTTCGAGCCCTTCTTCACGACGAAGGAGAGGGGTAAGGGCACGGGCCTTGGCCTGTCGACCGTCTTCGGCATCGTCCAGCAAAGCGGGGGACGCATCGAGCTCGAGAGCAAGCCGGGGAAGGGTACGCGCTTCAAAGTGTACCTTCCGGTAGTGGACGGGGAGATCCATGAGTCGCGAGCACCCGTGGCGCGGACGACGACGCGCGGCTCCGAGACGATTCTCCTGGTCGAGGACGACGTGCAGCTGCGCGCCGTCGCCCGCGGCGTTCTCGAGCGGCTGGGCTATCGTGTCATCGCTGCCGCCGACGGGCGCGAGGCGCTGGCACTGTCCGAGAAGCACCCGGGGCCGATCGATCTCTTGCTCACCGACGTGGTGATGCCGCACCTGAGGGGACCGGACCTGGCCGAGCGGATCGCGCCGACACGACCGGCGATGAAGATCCTCTTCATGTCGGGCTACACCGACGACGCTTTCCGTCGCAGCGAGCTGGGCCCGGGGATCGCCTTCCTTCCAAAGCCGATCACGCCCACCACGCTGACCAAGAAGGTCCGCCAGGTGCTGGACGGAGAGTGACGGGAGTATCGCGTGCCTCCGGATTCATGCGGGTTCATTTGCCCGCTCGGAGACCACGACATGGAACTGCTCGAGCTTCCCGCCGCTTCCGACCGAACCCAGGCCCTCGTGAGGGCGCTCGTGAGCGCGCTCATGGTCGCCGCTTTTCATGTACTGGGTGAAGTCTGCGCGGCTGCGCCAACGTGTGAGCAGGACGTAGGAGCCGTTGTCGCGGATGTCGCGGAGCAGCTCGAGACCGAGGAAGCCCGGGCGCGCGTCCACGAGCCGTGCTCGCTCGGCGAACGCGCGCTCGAGCGCGGCCATCTCGGACACGGGAACCGTGATTTCGGAGCGGCTGACGAAGTCCATGAGATTGCCCCCCTTGCGCGAGGCGAGGGCCACGCCTGCGCCGGACATTTTCACGCTAGCACGTCACCTCGGGAACGTCGGGACGTCGCGACCAAGCGCTCGACGTCATCGAGCGTGACCACGACGGTCGCTCCAGCCGCGCTCGTCCACGAGGCGTCGGGCCCGCGCAGCGCGAGGCCGGCGAGCGCGAAATCACCTTGCCAGCTCGCGTCGATCCGGGCGCGGAGCTCGGTGATGAGCGCGTCGGCCTCCGGGAGGGACGAGGGGAGCGCGCACGAGAGCCCCACCACCGCCGGGCGCAGTCGTTCGATCTCCTTCGCCGCGTCCGCGACAGGCACCCCGGGCACGATCACCTGCGTGGAGATTCCGCGCGCATCGAGGAGCTCCGCCGCGAAGCGCGCGCCAAGCGTGTGCGCGTTGTTCGGCGCGAGCAGGATCAGGAGATCGAGCGTCGTCCCGACCGACCGGCGCGGGGGCAGCTGGGCGAGAAATCGCTCGCACCACAGCGTAAACCGGTGCTCCTCGACAACCGACATGCACCCCTCCTGCCACGCCTGCCCTGCACGATAGAGCGCAGGCTGCAAGAAGCCCACAAGCAGGCTAGCTGGCGACAGAGCTCGTGCACCAGCCTCCTCGATGAGGGCCGGAATGGCGCTCACGTCGGCACGGGAGGCGCAGGCGAAGATCCGGCTCATGAGGTCCCGGAGCCCCTCCGTCAAGTCGACGAGCTCCTCGCCGCTCTCGAACCTGCCGGCGCACGAGGCGCACATCCCGTGGCTGATGGAGGGGTCGTCGTACGGAGGGTGCTCGCCCAAGAACGCCTGACAATACGAGCACCAGCGGATCACGTCGCCGCCCCCGCGCACGCCTGCGCGAGCACGCGCGTCTCGGCACACGCCCTCCGCCAGCTCTCCTGGTCGGGGCCGTGCGAGAGGAGCCAGCCCAGCGTGGCGTCGCCGGCGACGTAACCGAGTCGCTGGTCGGCGACCTCCGCAGCGATGAGCGCGCCGATGCCGCGGCGATGTGGCAGCGGAGCGGCACGCGCGAGAAAGAACCGGTCGCATGCGCGCAGGTGCGCGTCGGACAGGACCAGCTGCCTCTGGCCACGGAGATGCAGAGCCGCGTCGCCCATCGCCCCGGCGCCTCCCCAGCCCGACCGGCTCCCGACTCGCGCGAGAAGCTCAAGCTGCACGTCGAGCAGAAGGCTGGGCATCCCACGACTGCTCAGCAGCTTGGCAAGCCACAGGACTTGCGCGTCCCGCATGGTCGGTGGCAGATCGACGAGCGTAGTCAGATAGCCCGCGTCGCTGCGTCCGAACGCCCGCCCTCGGCCATCGAAGCGCCAGGCGAAGTATGGGAAGGCGCGCCAGATCACCGTCGCAGCGCGCTCGACGATTCGCAGCACGGCCGGGTCAGTCGGCGCGGGGGTGGCGCCCGCTTCAGGGTTGAGTGAATTCATCGACCTACTCAATAGCGCTCAACGACCAGCCCGTAAGGCTCGTCGCGCCGGTTGACGCGCAGAACGATCTTCACGCAGTCGACGACTTGAGAGATGTCGCCTCCTACGTTCGCGCTTGTTGCATCGCACGAGCCCTGATCGCCCCGCTCGCCGCGCGTGTCGTGCGACCGTCTCGGAGCGCCCCGGTGACGAGCGCGGCCGCCGACCTTTCTACCGCGCGACGCGCTTCGCTTCGTCGACCGCCGCCCGGATGGCCGCGATGCCCGCAGCTATGCGCTGCTCGCTCGCCGCGCGTGTCGTGCGACCGTCTCGGAGCGCCCCGGTGACGAGCGCGGCCGCCGACCTTTCTACCGCGCGACGCGCTTCGCTTCGTCGACCGCCGCCCGGATGGCCGCGATGCCCGCAGCGATGCGCTGCTCGCTCGCCGCGTAGCTGAATCGGACATACCCGGGCGCGCCGAAGGGCCCACCGGGAACGGCCGCGACGTGCGCCCGATCGAGCAACCAGAAGGCCACGTCTTCGTCGGTCGAGAGCGGCTTGCCGTTCCAGTCGAGCCCGTAGAGCCCGCGGCAATCGGCAAACGCGTAGAACGCCCCTTCCGGTTTGCGGCAACGCACCCCGGGAATCGAACCGAGCCCGCTCACCATCGCGTCGCGCCGCTTTTGGAAAGACTCGCGCACGGGGGCGAAGTCCGAGAGCGGAGACCGCAGCGCCGCGACCGCCGCGTGCTGCGCGACCGCGGTCGCGTTCGTCGTGCTTTGCCCCTGTACGGTGTCGAGGGCCTTGATGAGCGCGGGCGGCGCGAGCGCCCAGCCGATGCGCCACCCCGTCATGGCGAACGTCTTCGAAACGCCGTCGACCACGACGATTCGGTCGCGCAAATCGGGGGCGATCTTCGCCGCCGACACGAAGCGAAACCCTTCGTAGACGAGCTCCGCGTAGATTTCATCGACGATGAGCCAGCAGTCGTGCCTGCGCACGACGTCGACCAGAGCGCGCGTCTCGCTCTCCGTATATGCCGCGCCCGTCGGGTTCGAAGGCGAGCACAATATGACCGCCTTCGTGCGCGGCGTGAGCGCCGCCTCGAGCGCCTGCGGCGAGAGCTTCCACCCGTCCTCTTCGCGCGTGTCGACGAGGACCGGCGAGGCGCCGACCAAGCGCACTTGCTCGGGGTAGCTCACCCAGAAAGGCTTCGGAATGACCACCTCGTCGCCGGGCTCGTACAGCGCGAGCGCGAGGTTGAAGAGCACGTGCTTCGCCCCGACGCTCACGCACACGTTCTCCGGCTTCGGACGCCAGCCGCGCATGGCCTCGGTCGCGTCGCAGATGGCGGCCTTGAGCGCGGGAATGCCGGTCACGGCGGTGTACTTCGAGCAACCCTCGTCGATCGCGCGCTTCGCCGCGTCACGAACGGATTGCGGCGGCTCGAAGTCGGGCTCGCCGACCCCGAACGCAAACACGTCGACCCCGCGCGACTTCATCTCGAGTGCGCGGGAGTTCATGGCGAGCGTAACGCTCGGCGCTACAGCGCTCAGTCGCGATGCCAATGGTCGGGCCACGGTCGACACCCTTTATCACGCGCTCGGCGAGCGCGGGCTATCCGAAGTCGTCAGCGGACGGTCACGCTTGCTTGGTCGCAGGCGTCTCGGCATCCGCCTTCTTCGCGGGGCTCGAGTCGTTGTGCGCGGCGAGCTTCTTGTCGGCGTCCACTTCGTCGGCTTCCTTCAGCCCTTGTTTGAAGTTCTTGATGCCCTGCCCCAGTCCCTTGCCGATGTCGGCAATTCGACCGGCGCCGAACAGCAGAAGCGCCACGAGCGCGATGAGCAAAATTTCCGGAAGGCCGACGCTACCCATGTGTCTTCGGAGCCTCTAGCTGTAAGTGCTAGCAGCGCGATCTACGCCTCGCAAGCTCGAAGGGGGTCGTCAGAGCCCCGCGCCTGGCTACCAGAACCGCAAGGCGCGGGCCACGAGCCTGCATTATTCTCATCGCGCCATCCACAGGCCTTCCCGGGCCGGTACCACCGCCCTCGCAAGTGCGGGGAGAGAGAGCGCGTCACGGCGGGAAACGGGAACAGGCCCACTCTACCGTTCGGCGCGGGCCGATGGCTTGAAGAACGGCCGGCGGTGGACACTTCGCGACAGCAACCACCCGACCGCCCCCGCGCACCCGAACGCCGCGAACGGCACGAGGAAAAACGCGCTGAACGACGCGTCGGCCCGCTCCAAGCTGCGCAAGAGACCCACCGCCGCGAGCGACCCGACCGCGCCCAGGGCGATCGCTCCCGCTCGGCCTCGAACCGAGCGCCGTAGCACTCCCCACCCCGCCACGGACGCTGTGGACCATGCGCTCACCGCGAGGAGAAGGGCACGCAGCGCGGGCGGCAACGTCGACGCGTGGGCCCACGGCGCCATTCCGTGCATCGTGACCGTTCCCGCGTGCAGCGCGACCGGAGGATCTCCAGGCAAATGCAGGCGAACGTCGTCGAGATCGATCGCGCGGAAATCACCCGAGATGCGCGCCCCTTGCGCCGTCGCGACGACCCCGCCCTCCTTGCCCGGTACCGTGCCGACGAGGCGCGGCTCGCGGTGCGGCGCACAGAGCCATGTCAGGCCGGTGAAGGGAACGACATAGGTCGTCGGCTCCCGCACCGCGGCACACGCCGCGCGCGCTCCGACCACAAGCTCCGTCACGACGCGCCCCGGCTCGTTCGCGTCGCTCGCGCACACGACGGCGACTGTGGACAGCGCGACGGCGAAGGCAACGCCTTGCGGGACGAGCCGCTTGATCGTCACGAGGGGCGGCTCGCCCAGGGTCTGAAGAACACGCGCCTCTCCGCTCTCGACGGCGCCGAAGCAGGCCAGCGCCCATCCGATCGGCCATCCGATCGCAAGCGCGGACTCGAGGGCCAGTGCAGCCAGGCCGCGCGCGAAGGGGACGGCAACCCGCCACGGGACCTGCGGCTCGAGCAGCCAAGGCATCAGCCGAACGGCGCCGGCGATGACGCCAACGAGCGAGATCACCGCGGAGGCGGTCAGTGCCATGACGCGGGCAGACCGCACGAGGGGCACCGTCCGGTCCGCTGCGCGCGCGGTGCGCCTAGCGCTTGTATCCAGTGAGCCCACCTTGTTCAACCCACGCGGGAAATCACGCCTCGGGTCTTCCCATCGTCCTGTTGATCATCCATAGTCGGTCACCTCAGGCCTCGACCAGCGTGTCCGCGCGAGCGGCGCATGGAACCGCCTGCGCCTTTCCTGCGCGCGTCTTAGCTCGGTGAACGGTCGGCCCGCGCGGTCGACTGATGCCAATCACCTGATGCCAACCGGCATCACATCGCGCTCGAGATCGCGGCGGATGGCTTGGCGTGATGGTTGCGGGCCTCGGAAACGATTGCGGTTTGGCCCTCAGCTCGACAGTTGGCACGGTTCAACCATAGACGGACCCACCCCCGCGAAACGGTCCGGCGGGGCGTGCACAAGAGGTGATCATGCTGGTGCCTGCGATGACGTTTGCCTGGTGGCTCGTGTCGATGTCCGCAGCGCCCCGTGCCCAAGCGCACGTCGCCCTGCATGACGCCGTGCATGACGGAAGAGGCTCGACCGGGGAAGCCGCGACAGAAGCGCCGCAGGACGACACGCAAGACACGGAGGAGGAGGCGACGCCCGCGGAGCCGGCGGCGGACGGCGAGGACGACACGGCGGGCACGCGAGTGACGCTCAAAGTCGTCACGCCCGAGATCGTCCGTGTCGCGAAGACCTTCTTGGACCTTCCCATGGGCGCCGAGCGATCCATGAGCATCGACGGGCGCCGCTACGTGTTCGTGCTCGAGCGGCACTACCACCCCCCGGGGTTCGTGGGGGGCCCCCACGGCTGGCACAAGGGCGTGACCGTCTACGGAATCCGCTAGGGCCGCTCGGCACAGTTCTGCCGGTGATGACTGGCGGACGGCGCTAGACCGGATCCCGTCGCTTCAGCGCGACCAGCAGGATGATCATCATCGCCGAGGTCATCCCGAGGAGAACGGCCGATGGCAGCCATAGCGCGCTCCACTCGGTGAAGCCCCACGCGCCGATGAGCGAGTCGCTCGCGATCTGGGCGATCGCGCACTGAAACCTGCCGCCCTGAATGAAGTCGGGCAGGCTCGTGAGATCGGGCTTGTGCAGATCGATGTTCCACGCCGGCGCGCTCGCGATGGCCATTCGTTCGTTGGCGATGGCCCCCTCGAATCCCCAGCGCGATGGCATCAAGTACATCAAGGGGCGCAGCGTCGGATTGGTGGTCATCGGCACCATGAGGCCGCCGAGAACGACCTGCGGAATGAGCGCGATCGGCGTCAGCGCCATCGCTGCCTCCGCCGAGGCGACGACCGTCGATAGACACAACCCGAGCGCCGTCGCGTTCATGGCCAGGGCGACGAGGTCGCCGAGCTCGAGGAGGAAGGCGATCGGGCCTCCGTTGAAGCCGAGCGCGAAAAAGACGATCCCGAGGAGCATGCTGCACTGCACGATGCAGAAGAAGCCGAGGAGCAGATACTTCGAGAGCACGTAGTTGAGGAGGCGCAGGTTGACCATGCGCTCGCGCAAGTAGATCGCCCGCTCGGTGACGATCTCGCGCGCCGCGTTGCTCGTGCCGAACCATACGCAGCTCACCGCAACGAAGAACATGGCCGCCGTGTGGTCCGTGGTCGGCTTCATCGAATTGAGCAGGCTCGACGTCGCGGTCGAGCTCATGTTGTTCTTGCTGGACAGCTCTTGCAGCGCGCCGAGGCACCAGTACGGAACGGCGTCTTTCTGACCGCCGAAGACGAGCCACAGCAGAACCCCGATGATCGGCGCCTGAAGAAACATGATTGCCGCCCCCGCGCGGTCTCTCAGCTTGACCCGCCAATAGCGGGACAAGAGGAGCCCGAGCTGACGGAAGACCGCGACGTCGGCGCGATGCGGAACGCCGCGCGCCGCGGGGGCGGTGCCAATCGCTCGCCGCGCCGAGAACATCCGCTGAAACAGCGGGTTTTCGTTGCGGAAGAACTCGCCGCGCCACCCTTTTGCCGCTTCGGCGCGCGCGGCGCCCCGCGCCGCCTGGGGGTCGGCCCGACGCATTTCGTCGAGCACGAGTCGCTCGCGGACGTTGAGCATGTCGAACATGTCACGCGGGTTGTCGACCCGCTTGTGCTGCGGCGTCGCCGCCCCGGCGCGCGTGAGGATCGAGCCGAAGAACGTGTACGCGGCGTCACCGGTCGGTCCGAAGTACGTCGGGATGCCCCCATACCCCATGACGAAGCACAAGTTGAACTTCTCGAACTCGTCCTTCGCCGGTTGGTGGATCGTCATGACGATCGTCTTTCCCGTCTTCTTCGTGAGCTCGGCGAGCAGGTTGATGAGGGCGGTCGTGTCGTCAGCGGCCAGGCCGCTCGTCGGCTCGTCGAGAAAGAGGATCACGGGGTCGGTCACGAGCTCGAGCGCGATGTTCACCCGCTTGCGCTGCCCGCCGGACAGAACCTTCTTCTCCGGCTTGCCGATCTGCAGGTTCTTGAGCCCCTCGAGCCCCAGGTCGCGGAGCGTCTCGTCGACCCGCCGATCGATCTCCTCGTCGCTGTAGTCGGGCGGCAGCCGGAAACGCGCAGAATACTTCACCGCTTCGAAGACCGTGAGCTCCGGGTGGACGATGTCGTCCTGCGGCACGTACCCGATGCTGCCTCGGAGCGCGTCGTAGATCGTGTAGAGGTCCTCGCCGTTGATGCGCACCTGCCCGCTGGTCGGAGGCAGATACCCGTTGAGCGCGAGGAGCAGGGTCGTCTTGCCCGCCCCCGAGGGACCCATGAGCGCGATCATGTCCCCCGGGAGCGCCTTGAACGACACGTGGTCGAGGAGCACCTTCATCTGCGCGGTGTCGTCGCGATCGGGCACCTCGAGAAATAGATCCCACGCTTCGATCTCGTAGAGCGGCTTGCCCGCCCAATTCGCCTGGTCCTCGACGACGACGTTGATCCGGCTGTCGGCGAAGTGAATCAGGAGCGGCATCGGGCCGATGAAGACCTTTTCGCCGTTCGTTACGGGGACGCGCTGGCCGGGAGTGAGGCGCTGGCCGCGGACAAACGTACCGTTCGCGCTTCCGCGATCTTCGAGGAGGAGCTGCTCTCCGGCCTTGGTGATCTGCGCGTGCTTCGAGCTCACCTGCGGATGGTTGACGACGATCTGATTGTCCGGGGTGCGGCCGATCGTGACGACGCTGGACTCGAGCTCGTCGAGCTTCAGCTCGCCGATGATCGTGCGGTGCTTGCGGGTGCCCCCCTCGGGCGCCGCGGGCTGCGCGCGGGGGGGGTGCTGCGCGCCCCCTGGGGTGGCCGACGGCGAGGCCGCCTGCGCGAGGACGCGAACCGGCACCGGAACCGGCCCGAACGCGACGATGCCGTTGGGGTCGAGCGGCGTCGGCTGGTTGGCGGGAACTTGCCGACCGGCGATCCAAGTACCGCTGGTCGACCCGTGATCGACGACCATCATGCGATCGAGCATCACCGTGGCGTGCTGACCGCTGACGGCCGCATGCGCGATGACCAGGGACGCGCGTGCCGCGTCGCGCCCGACGACCACATGGCCGCTCGGAACCGCGAGATCGCCGGGCGACATGATCATCGTGCAAATCGCGGGGTGGGCGAGCGGCACCGCAACGCCGCCGACGGCGAACACGGTGCGAAAGTCGAACGCGACTGGCTGCCGCGGTGCGATGGGGGCGGCGTTGGCGGTGCTCGGGGTCGCTCCGCCGCCGAGGTCCATGAAGAAAAGCTGACCGTCGCGCCGGACGATTTGCGCGTGACGCGGCGCGACGCCGGGGCCGACGAGAACGACGTCGTTATCCGGCGCGCTGCCGATAGAGACCTGATCGTTCGCACGAAATGGGGCCATTGGGTCCGTATCTTACGGGGGTGCGGCCTCGCAGAGGCAAGCGGCGACCAGAGCGTATTGTGTATTGAAGAGGGAAGAGGGCGGTGATACGCCGGCAGCATGATTGTTTCCCGCTTGTTGCGTCGAGCGTTGGGTTTGAGCGCCGTTGCCACCACCGCCCTCGCCTTGAACGTGGCTGGGTGCGGTGGAGACTCCAGCACCCCTGTCGACATGGGCGTCGCCGACAGCGGCGGGAATGATGGCTCGTCGTCGTCATCGTCCTCGTCGTCCTCGAGCGGGTCGTCCTCGGGCGGGTCGTCGTCCTCCTCGTCCAGCGGGTCGTCGTCGTCTTCGTCGTCCTCCTCGTCTTCGAGCGGGAGCGGAGGACCCGCCGACAGCGGTCGCGACTCGACGGTGGGCGACGCCTCGACCGCGGGCGACTCGTCGACCAGCGGCGACTCGACGACCGGCAGCGACGCGAACCCGGGTGATTCGACCACCGGGGGCTCGAGCGGCGGCGACTCGTCGATGACGAAGCCCGATGCGTCGGACGGCGGCGTCGACTCTTCGACGAAGGCCGACGCGAGCGACGGGGCCGCGAATGACGCGCCCATCGGGGCCGACGCGTCGGACGGCAACCCCGGCTGTGGCGCGGACAACACGAAGTGCAGCGACAACGGCACCCTGGGCCTCTGCAAGGCGAACGTGTGCTCCCACTGTGCGGGAGCGGCCGACGACGGCCATTGCAGGACGGCGTACGGGAGCGCGTCGATGCCGTACCTGTGCCTGGCCGGCGTGTGCGCGCCGGGCGACTGCCGGAACAACGGCGATTGCGCGGGGAACCCGAACGGCAGGCTCTGCGGTGCCTCCACGCCGAATGTCTGCGGCAAGTGCACCGACGATCAGCAGTGCGCCGGCGTAGCGGCGGGTCCCATCTGCGACACGGCGACCGGCGCGTGCGTCGCGGGCACCTGCGCGGTCGATGCGGGCGTGAGCTCGGGAGCTGGGGTCGGCGTCTGCCCGGTGAACGCGGCGGATATCTGCTGCACCGGGACGTGCGAGCCGGGCGCTGGCGCCAACGCCTGCTGCCCAGGTGCCAACGCCGCGGCGTACTGCGCGGCGAAGCTCGGAGACCCCCATGCGGCGTGCGTCAACAACGCGTGCACCGTGTGTCCTGCAGCCACCGGCGGCACGTACGTCGTCGACCCGGTCAGCGGAAGTGATCAGACGGGCACCGGCGACGGCACGACGGCGGGCTGCGGGTTCAAGACGATCGCGCGCGCGCTCCAGGTGATCGGCGCCCCGGTCAGCGCGACCCGGATCGAAGTCCTCGGTCCTTCCACCGTAATGGCGGGCGAAACGTTCCCGATCGCGCTACCGGCGAACGTGACCTTGACGACGACAGGCGGCGCGGTCGAAGTGGACGTACCCGACGGCACGTCTGGCTTCACGTTGACCGCGCCCGGTTCCGGGATCAACGGCGGCACGCTCGGCGACGCCGGGACCAATCCAGCGCTCACCATCAACGGCGGGAGCGGCAACAACAACGCCACGGTCGGCATCCTCGTCGACACCGGCACCGGCGTGACCGTCGCGAACAGCCCGCAGATCGCCAATGTGGTCGTGACGACCTTCGTGGACGACGGAATTCTCGTCGACAACACGGGCATCGTACGAATCGGCGCCGGAGTGACGTCGACGTTGAACGGCACGAACGCAGCGCGGAAGGCGGGCCTGCACGTGACGGCCAATGGCCAGGCATTCATCGACGTGCCGACCGGCGGGACGCCGACGCATTTCGACGCGAACACCAACCATGGCATCAACGTGGACGCGAACGGCTCGATCACCCTGACGGCGACGGTCGTGGATCGCACCACGGGCACGGGCACGGTCACGACGAACCGCAATTATCTCGCGGGCGTCTGGATCGAGCAGACGCCGGGCACCCCGCCGCTCAATTCGATTCGCGGGCTGATCGCGTTCGGAAACACCAACGGCAACGGTCTGCGATTCGTCGGCGGGTCGAACGTGATGCTTCGCAACAGCGTGGCGCTGGGAAACCAGGTGAATGGTCTCATCGTGAGCGCTGCAGCGGGCGTCGGCGGAAATGACATCAGCAACATCGACGTGGGAAGCGCGGTCGACGCGGGGGGCACGTACGGAGGCAACATCTTCCAAGAGCCTCTCGGCACCGGGAACAACGGTGGTGCCGGCCTATGCTTCGACGTGAGGAACAACGCGGGAGCGCTTCAGGCGACCGGCAACACCTTCGGAGCCTTCAACTGCGCGACCGGCGTGCACGCCCTGACTCTCAATGCAGGCGCCTGCGGCAACAACGGGACGTGCGCGGGCGGGGTCTGCGATCTGGGCATCGTCAATGCGACGGGCAACAGCATCGACGTCTCGAACTGCACACCATAACGGCGGTCTTCCATCCGGCGGGTCGGCGCCGGATTGGGGGGGCTACTCGTCTCGAATTCGCCGCGCGTACGACTCGTAAAGAGGCACATCCCCGTTCTTGGCGATCTGCCGGTCTTCGTACGCGGCCGCAACGCGGCGGTAGAACTCGTCCGCGACGTTCTTGAAGACGCCGGTGACCGTGGCGATCGTGCCGTAGCGCAAGCGACCGAAGCGGCCCTCGACGACGCGCATCGCCAGCGAGGTGCACGCGTAGTTGAGCAGCCCTGCGAACGCGGTCTCTTCCGGCATGGCGCGAGCGGCCTGTACGATTCGGTCGGCGAGATCGCCGATCGCGGCGTCGAGCAACTCACGGGACTCGATCTTCACGTAGGGCATGGGGCCACCGCGTAGCTCACCCCAACATTGCCCGCACCTTCTTCAAGACGGCGACGTCCGCGGGAGGAAACCGGTCGGGCGACAGCCCCTCGGCGTCCGTCCACTCGAAGTCGGCCACGTCGAGGGCGGACGGCTCAGGTGACGAGGGGAGACGAGCGGCCTCGAAGAAAAGGAGCAGCACGGCTTTGTGCGCGTCATCGTACCGATGGAATGTCACCTCCACGATTTCGCCCGCCGTGACGTCGATGCCGAGCTCTTCCCGGAGCTCGCGGCATAGCGCTTCGCGCGGGTCCTCCCCAGACTGCACTTTTCCACCCGGAAACTCCCAAGCGCCCTCGAGGTGGGTCCCGGCCTTGCGCTTGGCGACGAGGACCCGGCCGCCCTCGATGACCACACCCGCGGCGACCACGACCGTTGCCACGACATCCATGGCGGCAACCTGTAACGCAGAGCGCAAGCGAGCGGGCGCCGAAGTTCTTTTGCGGCGTCGCCCCCGGTGCCCATGCGGTATCGTGCCGCCCACCCCGACGCCACGTTCCCGGCTCGCCGGGCTGGTCGGAACCCGAGGACGTCATGAACAACCCGGCATTCGCCTCCGAAGACGGCAACTTCAAACGCGGAGCGTTCAAGCCCGTCGCCATCTTGATCGGCATTCTGCTCGTGGCCGGCGCCGCGGTGTTCGCGTTCATGAGCGTCCACACGGAGGAGCAATCGCTGACGAAAGAGGCGGTCAACAAAGAGATCCTCGAGATCCAGCTGCTGCCCAAGGCCGAGCAAACTCCGCGCTGGCGCAAATGGGCCGAGGCCGAGAACGAGCCGCGCCTGCGCCAAGAGGCGTTCATCCACCTCGCCTGGGCAAAAGACACGCAGAGCCTGCCTTCGATCGCCAAAGGACTGTCGGCGGTCGACCATACGGTGCGCGGCGTGGCTGCGATGGCCCTGGTCGACTTCGGCTCCCCCGCAGCCGACCCCGCCAAACCGCTGCTGGTCAAGGCGCTCGCCGAGGCGAACAGCACCGACAAGCCCCAGGTCTGCTGGGCGCTCGTCGTGCTCAAGGAATCGAGCGCGTTCGACGCGATCATGGCCGAGTACCGCCTCGGCCACTTGGCGCAGATCGAAAAGCTCGACGGGTACCCCGCGTTCGACGCCGACTTGCTCGCGGCGCTCGTGCCGATCGACAAGCTCGCGTCGCTGGCCCCCGACGAGAGCGACAGCGTGCGGCAGCTCGTCGCAACCACGCTGTCGCGCGACGCCGACCCGAAGTGGACCGACACGCTGATCAAGCTGGTCAACGACCGGGTGGTCGAAGTGGCCCGCGAAGCCGCCGTCGGCCTCGGCAAGATAGGCAACGAGAGAGCGACCCAGCCCCTGGTCGACGCGTTGAGCAAGGCGGACAAGCCGTCGCGCGAGAAGTTCCTCCAGGCGCTACGCGATGGCATGGGCGCGAACGGCCTCGTGCTCGCCCTCCGGACGATCAACCACGACCGAGCCGAGACCGAGAAGTTCCAGACCAAGCAGATCTTCGACATGATCAAGGAGCTCGAAGATCCCCGCGGCGGGGACGCCCTCTACCAGTACATTCAAAGCAATTCGAGGGGCTCCGCGCACTGGCGGCTCGAGGCCGCGATGCGCATGGCAGAGATCGGCGACGTACGCGCGGCCGAGGTGCTCGGCTGGCGTATGTCGCAAGACCCTCTCAAGCTCTACAACGACGTCGACTGGCCGGAGCTACGTCGCGACGACAACGAGCGCGTGTACGCCGCGCGCATGCTCGCCGACTTGGCGGTGCTGCACCCCGAAAAGCGCGACTATCTCCTGAAGACGGCGGAAGACGGGGTGCTCTTCTGGGTCGACCCGGCGAACAAGCCGCAACCCCACGCGAACGGCATGCGCTTCCTCGCACTCATCGGATCGCGGCGTGCGGTCCCGATGCTCGAGAAGTGGTCCGACCCCAAGCTGAAGCTGCCCAACGAAGGCGCGCAGCCCCCCTTCCCCGAGGAATGGGCGACGGCGCAAAGCGCCCTTCGATACCTGGGCTGGACCAAAGACCCGGCCGGCTGGCGTATCCTGGAGAAGCAGCTACACCGCCGCAACAAGAAGCTCGACGTGTCGTGGGACTCGCTGATGCAAGGCGGTCTGACGATCCTCGGGATGACCCTCCGAGCGCTAGGCGTCGGCGCGGCTGACGGGTTCGCGCAGTGGGGCGACCCGAAGGCGTACGACCAGCTCGTCAAGTACCTCGAAGACCCCCTTGAGAACGAGCAGTCGCGCATGGAGGCGTGCTTCGCTCTGTCGTGGGTGGCGAGCGACGACCAGATGACGAGCGTGGTGAAGAAGATCCACGAAAGCAACAAGGGCGACCCGAAGTCGAACTTCCTCCGGCAGTGCTACCTCGAGGCCGTGATCCATCGGCCGGTGCGAGACGCGACCGCGGGCTTGGTCGACTTGCTCTCGCCGAGCAACCCCGACATCGAGCTTCGCCACCAGGCGGCCCGAGCGATCGGGATGGGCGGAATCACCGCCGCGATGGTCCCGCAGATCTTCGAGAAACTGAGCGACGCGAGCCTCAAAGCCGACGCGACTCTGGCCCTGATTTTGGGGGCGGATGCCGACACGGCGGCGCGCGCGATCGCCACGTACAACGACCCGAACAGCCCCGCCGAAGCGATCGAGGAGTTGAAGGACGTTTACAACAAGACGTTCGGCTACTGGAGCGACCGCAACTACGACAGCGGCGACATCGCGCGCTGGGTGCAGAACGCCGAGGCGATCGCGCACGTGAAAGTGCACGACCAACTGCAGGATTGGCCGCGCTTGATTCTGGGGCGCAACCTGGTCGAGTCGATCGAGATCGACAACGGCCCGCATTCGATGACCCGCGTGCAGCTTCGCTGGCGGCTCCTTCAAGACGCGAAGGGGGCCAACGACGTCAAGCGCGCGGAAGCGATCCGCATTCTCAAGTTCACGAAAGAGAAGGGCGCGCTAATGGCGCTGCGGTACGAGCCGGGGCCGGTCGGCGATCTCGCGCGGCAGGCGTTTTTCGAGGTCATGAATCCGAAGGCGAGCGCCGAGGCCGTTCCGGAGTCGCCGAAGGCGGCCCAGCAGCAGCAGGGAGGGCCGCCGCCGGGGTTCGGGGGCCGGTAGCGCTTACGCTCGCGCTTTGACTTGGGCTTGGGCTTGGGCTCGCGCTCGGATTTGAGGGCGTTTTGACGCACCGCTGGCACGCCTTGGTCCTCCTTTGCGCATTCGGATGCGGAGCGGCTCGGGCCGGGGCACCGGATCCCGCGGCGGTCGGCACGGCCAGTCATTTGGCTCCACCGCCCGGGACGACGCTGTTGGAAGCATGCACCCCTACTGGACCCGAGATTTGCTTCAACGCGGTGGACGACAACTGCAACGGGGTCATCGACGAGGGGTGCGGTCTGCAAACGGGCCCATTGCAATTCGTCATCGCGTGGGGAACCAGTCCGGCGGACGTGAACCTTGTCTTGATCACGCCGCGAAGCGAGCGCGTGCCCGATGAGCGGACGCGGTCGACGGCGAGCGGGTTCCATCTCGACCGAGACTGCCCGGGAGACGAGGGGTGCGGCGGGCAGAACGTGGAAGACATCTACTTCGACGGGCCGGAGCTCCCTCACGGTCGGTACATCGTCGAGATCACGCTCGCGGACTTGCACGGTGCCGAGCCGCCCGTGAGAGTCCGTTTTGGCGCGCGACTCGGGATACGGAGCGTCGGCTTCGACGTCGATCTGGCCCCCGGGGACAATAGCAAGAAGGCGTTCTCGTTCGATTGGCCATGACGGCACTGTTCTCGCTGCTCGGAGGGGTACTTCTTGCGTCGGCACGCGCGCATGGACCATGGGGCGTTGCCTACGCACCGGCCGACGTGACCGTCCCGCGTCCGCCGATCGTGTACCTGCACGGCATGTGGGCGAGCCCGGAGGACTCCTGCGGGTACTTCGAGCGCGCTTCGGCGCCTTTTGGCTTCCTCGTCTGCCCGCGCGGCAACGCTCCGTTCGGCGATGGACGCATGTGGAGCGGGACGTATGCCAGCGTGGCGCCCTCGGTGCACGCCGCGCTTCGTGCCGCCGAGAGGCTCGCGCCCGGGAAGCTCGATCGCACCGCGGGGGGCACGCTGGTCGGCTATTCGAACGGCGCATACTTCGCCGTCGAGGTCGCGAAGTTCGAGCCAGGGAAGTGGACGGGCCTCGTGCTCCTGTCGATGCGACTGGAAATAGACGCAGCGCGCCTGCGCGCGGCGGGCGTTCAGCGGATCGTGCTCGCGGCCGGAGACCAGGACGGCGCTCGCGCTTCGATGCGTGCGCTCGCCGAGGCGACGGACGCCGCTGGGTTGCCGACGCGCTTCATGAGCCTTGGCGCGGTGGGGCACGAGCTCCCCGCCGACATCGCCACGCGGATGTGCGTCGCGATCGCCTGGGCGCGGGTGTCCGACCCCGCTTCGTGCGGAGTCGACCCTTGAACCGCGCGCCGGCAGCTGCCACGATTCGACGAGCTCGTTCGCACGATTCGACGAACTCCTCGCACGATTCTGGATCGGATCGAGATAGGTACCCCGGATGAAGGCTGAGGCGAAGTGGAGTTGGGGTCGACGAATGGGCGCGGTCACCACGCTGCCCCTCTTGGTCGGCTGCACGGAATCGATTCCCAACCCGATTGGCGCCCCGAGCGATGCGGGTGACGCGACCGTGGGCGAGGGGTACGGCTCGCGCGACGGCTCGGGCGACGGCTCCGGCGGAAGCTTGGCCGACAGCTCCGGCGGAAGCTCGAGTGGCGGGTCGAGCGGAGGCTTGCCCGACGCCAGCTCTTCGTCGGGAGGAAGCTCCGGTGGAAGCTCTTCGTCCAGCGGCAGCTCTGGCGGCAGCCCCGATGGGGCGGTGCCGTACTCGCCCGACGCCGCTCCGCCGGCAGGCTCTTTTTGCTCGCTTCCGGGCTCGGTAGTATGGACGCCGCAAGGGCCGATGGTGATACCGGGCTCACCGGCGGCCCCGGTGGACATCACGTGGCTCCGCGTGCCCACCGGCTTTTGCGCCCATTACTTCGGTACCGTCAAGACGTGCCGGCAATTGAAGTTTGCCCCGGGCGGAGAGCTCTTCGCGGCCTCGTCGACGACGGGGACCACTGGCGGTCGTGACAATGGCATCGCGGGAATCGTCGTGATGGCGGACGACGACCACGATGGGAACGCCGACGCGAACATCACTTTCCTCGACTCGCTACCGTCGGTCCAGGGCCTGATGTTCGCGAATGGCCATTTTTACTACCAGGACAACACAAACATCCGCCGGGTCCCTTACAACAAGGGAGATCGGATGCCGTCGGGCCCGAGCGAGCTCGTGACCGACATGAGCAACTGGCCGCAGGCCTCCGAGCACTGGCCGAAAGTGTTCGACCAGGCGCAAGACGGCACGATTTACATCACGAACGGCGGCTCGCAATCCGACGAGTGCGATTCGACGCGCACGGTCCGTGGGGCGATCGTCAAGCTGAACGACGACGGCACGACGAGCCTCGTCGCCAAGGGCTTCCGCAACCCGATCGCCATTCGCTGCGAGGCGAACCACGACGTGTGCCTCGCCGTCGAGCTTGCGCTCGACTATTCGGCGAGCGCAGCGGGCCGCGAAAAGGTCATGCCGGTCCATCAGGGTGACGATTGGGGCTTCCCGTGCTGCGCGACCCGGGACACCCCGTACGCGGGCACGTTGTGCGTGGACACCGGCGCGGTGCCGGACTGTTCCGGCGTGGCGCAAGAGAGCGCGGGATTCATCATCGGCCACACCCCGTTCGGGATCGCGTTCGAGACCGGGCTGTGGCCGGCGCCGTGGAACGGCCGGGCCTACGTCACCCTCCACGGAGACGTCGGAACGTATGAAGGCGCCCGTGTCGTGGGAATCGCCATCGATCCCAATGGAATGCCGCTGCCATCGAGCGAGCTCCAGGCGGACGTGGATCCGAACAACATGTTGGAGTTCGCGACGGGCTGGGACGACGGCCGCCAAGACCACGGACGGCCGGCCCCCATCGAGTTTGCGGCAGACGGCCGCATGTTCGTAGGCGACGACCAAAGCGGCGCTGTAATCTGGATCGCCCCAGTCAATCTGACGCCATAAGGCCCGACCCCCGGGGCCAGCGTGCCGAGCGCCGGCGAGGCGACCCCCCCGGAGCCCCAGTTACACGAGCATTCCGGAGAGGGGTGCCTTCGCACGCCCGAACGACGTCGCGGGCGCGCCGAGAGCCTGAAGAATCGCCAAATGCGCCTGCTCGTTCGGTCCGCTGCCGGCCACCACGCGCCCCGTCTGCAACTTGCCTCCGGCCGTTCCCGCGATCAGCATCGGCATGTTCCCGTTGCTGTGGGAGTTGCCGTCACTGAGCTCGCTGAAGTGCATCGACACCGAGTTGTCGAGCATCGTCCCCGAGCCGTCCGGGATCGCGTTCATAGCCTTGATCGCGTACACGAACTGACTGACGAACCAGGCACCGACCGTGGTGTAGTTCGCCAGCGCCGCCGGCTGATTGTTGTGATGGGTAACGCCGCTATGGTAGCCGGGGGTGACACCGAGGAAGGTATGCTGAATCTCGGTCGTCGTATGCTCGTAGGCGAACGTCGCGACGCGCGTCAGATCGCACTGAAACGCCATGACGATCATGTCGAGCATCAACTTGACGTGCGCTTGAATGTCGGACGGCTTTCCGGCGGCCGGCGCAGTGCCCGGGGTGCAGACGCCCGTTTGACCGACGGTCGGCGTGATCTGGATCTGCTTCTCCAACGCGCGAAGACCGTCCAAGTATTGCGTGAGTCGCACGTTGTCCGCAGTGCCTAGCCGCGCGCTCAGCGCCGTTCCTTCCGCGAGCGAGTAGTCCAGGACGCTCTTTCGCATGGCGTCCTTCACGCTCAACACCGCCGCCCCACCGTCTGCCGCGGAAGCCGCGGGTGCGCCCTTCGCGTTCGCGAAAATCTGATTGAACGCCGTGAGAGGGATGATCTGCCGCGACAGCGGCGTAGTGGCGTTCAACCAGTTGAGGTTGTCCTTCAGGACCGTGCTGTAGCCACTCTCGGCGTTCGGATTCTCGGTGTTGTGGGTCGTCCCGAGCTCGATGCTGGGAAACGCCGTCTGTGCCCCGATGGCCGCCGCCGCAACCTGGTCGAACGATTCCGCGTTCGACGTACTGTTGGTCTGGCACTGGACGCCCGTCAGCACCCCAGAGATGCCGCACGTGTGGCCGCGCGGACCGCCGATCGCACTCGTGCCGGTCACGATCATCACCTTGGATTGCAGGCTCGCGTCGGACACGGCCTTCATCGTCGGGCCGAGCGTGAAGTTGGTGCCCGTTCCCGACGGCGCCCACGAGGTGACGTTGACGCCCGCCGGGGTGTGGAAGAGAAAGAGCCTCTTCGTCCCCGTGCCGAGGGCAGCTTGCGCCCTTTTCGGGTCGAGCGCCTCGAGGTAGGGCAACGCGACGGTGACGCCCGCTGCGGATAGAAACCAGCGCCGGCCCTTTCGGAAGAGGTTGCGATCGGCCCACCGTTGCGTGCTGTTCGGCATAGTTCGCTCCAAAAAAGTTGGCTTCGTCCGAATGCGTCGAGTTACGGGGCTGCGCGCCGCGCACGCATGGCGTCCGTGCCCGCGACGCGCGATACGAACGCCGCCATGCGGCCATTGTCCGTCGTCTGGAACGCCGTCGCCAAAGCGCCGACGGCGCACTGGTCGGCGCCCCATTGGTCACTGGCGCTGCTGATGCTCCGACCGAGCGCGTACGACAGAACGTACTGCACCACCGCGCTCGGCACCCGCGCGTCGGTCTTGAGGATTGCCTCGAGCGCAAGGGCACCCGTGAAGGACTGCCCGGTGTTGAGCGTGCCCGAGGCGTCGACCGGAAGGTTGTTGTCCGTTGTGCGCCAATCTCCGATCGCGTCGTAATTCTCGAGACCGAAGCCGATCGGATCCATCATGCTGTGACAGGACGAGCACCCGGGGTTCTTGGCGTGCTCCTCCATCTTCTGGCGAAAAGTCATTCCGTCGGCGGGGGTGGCTGCGCTGATGGGCGGCACGTTCTGCGGCGGCGGAGGCGCAGGCGTGGCCAGAATGCGGGCCAGCACCCACTGACCGCGCATGACCGGTGACGTCCGCTCCGGTGCCGCGGCGACAGTCAAGAACGACGCCTGCGTCAGAAGGCCTCCGCGCTCGGTGTTCCCCGTTAGGTCGACACGGGTCATCTGCGTGCCGAACTGACCCGGGATTCCGTAGAAGGTCGCGAGGGTCTGGTTCACGTACGTGAACTTCGCGTCGATGAAGTCGAAGAAGTTCACGTCGCCCGTCATGAAGCTACTCATGTACGCCGCGGTCTCCCCTTGCATCGCAGCCTGCAGGGTCGCGTTGAACTGCGGGAAGATCGTCGCGTCCGGCGTCTTGGCGATCGTGACGTTAAGCGTATCGAGCCACATGCCGGGGAAGCGGCTGACGAAGGCGCTGGCCTTCGGATCCGCCCACATGCGCTTGACCTGCGTCAGCACGCCGTCCCGGGTCGCCAGCTGACCGCCGGCGGCCGCGGTTTCGAGCGCCGCGTCGGGCATCGTGCTCCAGAGGAAGTACGACAGCCGGGTCGCGAGCTCGTAGCCGCTCACAGGATGCTGGCTCGGCGAATTGACCGTGGGATCGATCTCCGGGCGGAAGAGGAAATTGGGCGACGTTAGCGCGCCCTCGATCATCATCTGGATCCCCTGATCGAACGTGTACCCGGCCGTTCGCGTGGCCGTGTAGAGCGCAATGAGGTTGGTGACCTCGGTCGTCGTGGCAGGGCGGCGCCAGGCTCGAGCGGCGAAGCTCGTCGCGATCTGCGTGACGCAAGCGTTGTCGGTCGTGCTGCACACCAGGATGAGCGCGCGCCCCGGGGAACCGGCGGCCATCGCGCTCTCCGCGAGCGTCTCGGCCAACTGCTGGTAGGTCTGCGCAAGCGTGGGGTCGATCGTCAGGGCCGCCGCGTTGTTGTCGAACGCCCCGTCGCCGTAGTCGGTCGGGAGCGTGTTCAACGCCACATGCGTCGTGTCGCCGAGCAGATCGCGCACCGTGTTGTCGTACTCGGCGCGGTTCAAGCGCGTGAGCACCCGGAACGGGACGAGCTCCTCGCCCGAAACGGCACAGGGACCGGTCGTGGGGTCGGCGTCCGCGAGACGGACGTCGGCCGGGTTCACCGCAAGCGACGACATCGCCGGCCCGGCCCCGTTCGCTGCGCCCGACCCTGATCCGCTCGCGGCGCCCGTGCCGCTCCCGGCGCCCGTGCCGCCCCCGGACCCGGCGCCCGTGCCTCCGCCGGTCGAGCCCGCAGCCGCCCCCGCTCCGGAGGCACCCGCTGGTCCTCCCCCGGAACCGGGGGGATCCCCGATGTGCGCCGCGCAAGCGGCGGCACCGAGCACTCCCAGCAGCAGCAACGAGGAGTACAGCTTGTTTCCCGGAACGCGAGCCCGTCCTAGTTTTGCCATCCGAGCCTCTTCCAACAAGGAGGTGCTTCTCCTGAAGGAGTAAGGACTGTGCACCGAGAAAGAGTTCTACGGTAGTCGCTTTCCGAAATGGACAAGCGCCGACCTACTAGAAATATCTGCCATGAGCGCATCTTGGTGGCGCTGCTCCCGAGACGGCCCGACTCGGGCGCACACCGCGGTCCGCCATCCCCGTGGAACGCTTCGCCCGGATAGAGTCCTTGTGGAGAAGAGGAGGACTGCACGCATGTCTCCAGAGCCCAGAGTGGCGGGCGCGGCCCGGGCCGGCGTGAGCGCGCTCGCGATCGTCGCGGGGTGCGGCAGAAGGCCGGCCGGCGGGATCGCGTCGGCGCCGGTGGGCGAAGACGCGTCCCCATCGGCCGCCTCGGGGCTACGGATGATGGTGCTGCATCCGGGCACGGGGACCGATCACCCCGCCCTGTCGGACCGGGTGCGGGTCCACTACACGGGCTGGACGAAAGACGGCACGATGTTCGACTCGTCTCTGCCAGGCGGGCGGCCCGTTCTCTTCACACTCACCCAAATGATCCCTGGGTGGACCGAGGCGCTCGAGCAAATGGTCGTGGGGGAGAAGCGCAAGCTCTGGATCCCGGCGAAGCTCGCCTATGGCGAGAGTCCGCCCGCGGGCGCGCCTATCGGAGACCTGACCTACGAGATCGAGCTCGTCGAGATCATTCCCTCGCCCAAGCGCCCCGAGGACGTCGCGGCGGTTCCGAAGACCGCCACCGTGACAGCCTCCGGACTTGCATATCGCGTGCTGACCGCGGGGACCGGCAAGGCGCACGTGAGGCCGAACGACAGGGTCGTCGCCAACTACTCGGGCTGGACCACCGACGGACTCCTGTTCGATTCTTCGCGCCTTCGCGATGGTCCCGGTACCTTCACCGTGAACTCGCTGATCAAGGGCTGGAAGGAAGGCCTCCAGCTTATGGTCGTCGGCGACAAGATGCGATTCTGGATGCCGGCGAACCTCGCCTATGGCGACCACCCCGCAAGCGAGGATGCGCCCGCCGGAATGCTCGTATTCGACATCGAGCTCTTGCAAATTCTCTGAGGCTACCGATCGGCGTCGCTCGCCTCTTTGTGCTCCGCCAGAAGTCGGACGAAATCCTTACGAGCGTGGTGGATGCGCGTCTTGATGGTGTTCACGGGAACGTCGAGGATACGGGCGATTTCAGACCCGCTGTAACCTTGCATTTCGAACAAGAGAAAGGCGACTCGGCGTTTTTCACTCATCCGAGACAGAATGCGATCGAGCAGCTCTTGCTTCTGCTTGGTCTCCATCTCTGCCAGCACGCTCGGTCGATCGTGAGGAATCTCCTCCAACTCGATCGGCTCGCGGCCGGCAAAGAAGGCCCGAAAAAACGAGCGACGCCGGTGTTGCCGAAGCTGGCCGCTGGCGATTCGATAAAGCCACCCCGCTGCGTTGCGCCCGTCGAAATCGTCGAGACGGCGGCGGACGACGAGAAAGACCTCTTGGGCCAAGTCTTCGATGTCCGCCCTGGGTGCCCCGAGGGTCGCGAGCCACCGGACGACGTGACCGAACCACATGCGGTACAGGCACGCGAACGTGGGGGCGGCAGCCTTGGGCCGGGCGGCGGAGACATCCGCTTGGGCAACAACGGCGGCGGAGACATCCGCCTGGGGAACGGGCCGGAGAACGGGGGGCCGCCGAATGGCTGGACCGGCCCGCCGGCCGTCTACGAGACGCAGCATCTCCACGCCATGCAGTTGCAGGACGGCCCGCCGATGGCTCACCCGAGCTCGGCTGCTGTGATTTTGCCCACCGGGCGCGCCTGTACGACCGGGTGGAGAGACCGGGCAGCGCGCTGCGACGCGCGCCGCTTCAGGAACCGAACATGTAATACGTCGCCGCGTAGCCGACGCGGGTCTCGGCACCCACGTGCGCGGCATCGCAGCCGACGGCCGGCGCCTTTCCACCTGAAGTTCCCACACGCTGGATGCTCTTCACGTCGCTGAAGACTCCCGTGCCTTCGGTCGACTTCGCGTCGAGAAGCAACCAGGGGATGGCCGTCGCGTCGGGCGCGTCCACTTTGGTCCGGAGCTTTCCGACGACTTTGCTCCCGTCGGTCGATTCCCACGTCGGACCGCCGTAGTGCTTGCCAATCTTCTGCCCCTTGTCGTCGAAGAGGTCCGCTTCGGGCGCCTTGAGGGTCCACTCGTACGCGCCAGGAGCGCTCTCCGTGGGCTTGCACGTGTAAATCTGAACTCCCGTGGCCGAGGCCTTCAGGAGGACCCGCAGTCCGCCCGCGACGGCGATCGCGGAGGGCGTCGCCGGAGCTTCCGTAGCCTGACTGGCCTGAGCAGTCGGGGCCGAGACAGGCGCAGCCGCCATACCGGGGGTCGTCGCAGGCGCGCTGGCCGGCGGCTGCGTCGCGCAACCGGCGGCGAGCAAGACGAACGGGGCAACGCGCGCGACGTGGACGATCTTCATACCGCTCAACCCGGCTTTCTCGAGAGCACGCCCTGAAGCTTCTTCATCGACTCGGGGTAGTCCTCGACGGCGAAGACATTCGCGGTCCAAATGCGCTCGTACGGAACGCCGGAGACACGGTACGCCTCGCGCACCGAGTCGGCGTCGGGCGCCTCGAACTCGCATACCACGCGAAGCCGGTCGACCGCCATGGCGCTTCGCCGCCAGGCGCCGTTTCGCACTTCGATGCATGGATCGACTCGCTTGGCGAACTCCGCGTACCGCTCGTCGGTAAACGGCTCCGAAAACACCTGCTCGACCATCACTCGCGCCATGGGTCACCTCCACGCTCAACCTGCGCCCTGCCCGTGTTCACCGGCGTTTGCTCGAGCGTTGGAATGCGCCACGAGCTCCATCGCAGCGCCGCGTGCGCGCTTCGATACCCCGTACGGATGCGCAAGCAAAGCGCGCGCCTTGGACAGGTGCTCGCCTGCGACCGACGCATCGCCCCGGGCCTCGGCGCTACGGCTGATGACCACATGCGCGAGAACGAGCGCGCTCGGTTTGCCCAGGGGCTCGGCCGCAGCGAGCGCCCGCGCGGCGAGGCGGCTCGCGACATCGAGCGCGCCGCATTCGAGCTCCATCTCGGCGGCAACGGTGAGGACGTACGCCAGCATCGCACGGGCGTCGGCCGCGCTCAGCGCTTCGATCGCGATTGCGACTCGGCCGGGACCCTCGGCGTGGCCGGAGCCTCGAAACGCGAGTGCGTCCAATGCGTCCGCGATCGTTCCCTCGCTGCCCTCGCCGCTCAGCTTCTGCGCCACAGCGCGCAGATCCGCGGCATACCCGTGCGCGGCGCCCCAGGCTGCGCTCTCGATGGCGATCTTCGCGAGCTCGATGAGGGCCATGCACTCCCGCCAGACGTCGGCCTGCGCTCGCGACAGGCCGAGGGCACGGCCGAGCGCCGTCCTCGAGTGCGCCAGGTCGCCCGCCATGTGCGCCAGGTAGCCGTCGCCCAGCTCGATGTCCACGACCGACAGGCGCAGCAAGCGTGCGGTCTCGGCGGCCTCATCGAGTATCGCCCGCGCTTTGGGCAGCTCGCGCTCGATGATGGCCAGACAGAAGCCGGTGTTGGCGAGGGTCGGGAGGCTCTCCGCGGGAGAAGTCGACCGCGCGGCGTCCGCGGCACCGAGCGTCACCTCGTGGGCGCCCTCGAAATCGCCGCGCGCGCTCCGAAGGAAGCCGAGCGCGAAGAGGGCCTTGGCCGCCAGTTCCGGGCGGCCATGATCGCGCGCGACGCGCACCGCGTCTTCGGCGTCTTGCTCGAACGCGGCGTGGCGCTCGGGGCTCATAGCGGCCGAGAGGGCAGCGATCTTCAGCAAATCGACACGCAGCGCGAGGCCGCCCAGCCCGAGACGGGAGGTCTGCAGGAGGCCGCGCGCGGCGAAATCTCTGGCCGAGCGCCGCGCAAACGTTCGGAGCGCGCGCTCGCCCGCCGCGACGCAGGCCGTCGCCACGAGCATCGGGTCGTCGGCCAGTGTCGCGTGGTGCACGACGTCGCCCCAGGCGGCGCCCGGGTCCGGCCCGGCAGCGAGGGCGCGCGCGATGGCGAGGTGGACGAGACGCCGTCGCGGCCCGGAGAGCTGCCGGTACGCCGCCTTGCGCACGACCTCGTGCGTGAACGCGTATCGAGTACCCCGGCTCGTGACCAGGCCCCTGTGCTCGAGGTCGCCGAACGCGGCGATCGTGCTCACCAGGGACTCGCCGGCGATGGCCGCGAGGCTCTCCGGGTCGAACTCGCGCCCGAGCGCCGCCGCCCACAGGACCAGATCGCGGCCCCGCGGGTCCAGGCGGGCGAGGCGCTCTTCGATCATGTCTTCGAGGGCCCGCCGACCGTCGGGCGCACCGGTCGAGAGGGCCCGGGCCATTTCGAGCGCGAACAGCGGATTGCCTCCGCTCTCACGGAACACACGCGCCGCGTCGACCTCTCCCTCGACGGAGCTGCGCACGAGATCGCCCGTCTGCGCCTCGTCGAGCGGAGCGAGCACGAGGTGCCGCAGCCGCCCCTCGCGGCGGAGCGCGCGCACGAAGCGCAGAGCAGCCGGGTTGTCTTCGATCTCGCCGCCGCGGGTCGCACACGCGATTCCCAGGCGCGCGCCCACCGAGACGCGGGCGACGTAGTGGAGCAACGCCGAGGACGCCTCGTCGAGCCAGTGCAGGTCGTCGACCACCAGGATCACCGGCGCACGCCCCGACAAGCCGCGAAGAAGCCGGCCGACCGCGTCGTAGAGGTGCGCCCTGGATTCCCCGTCGCTCGGCGCGGTTCCGAGCTCGGGGAACAGCGGAGCGAGATGCTGCCTGACCTCGCCGTCCGAAACGTCGCCGGCGACGCCGCCGAGCAAGTCGACCCAGATGCCGAACGGGCGCATCGCCTCCGCCTCGAACGCGCGCCCCGCGAGCACGGTCGCGCCTCGGGCCACCGCAAGGAACCCGAGCTCGTCGAGCAAGCGCGACTTGCCGATCCCGGGTTCGCCGGACAGCAGGACGACATCGTTCGCGCAGCCTTCGCCGGCGAGGCGGACCAAATCTTCGAGTACGCCGCGCTCCGCAGCGCGCGCCACGAGCGCCGAGGCGTGCTGGAGGGGCTTGCCGCCGGGCGCTGGTTGCAAAGCCGGAAGCGCCGGCACCTGGGCCCGCGAAGGAGCTACCGGCGTGTCGGCGCTCGAACGGTCGACGCGGGCCGGCGACGCCTTGCCAATCTCCGTGCGTGCGATCTCGAGCGCCGGAGAGCGCCGCCCCCCGAGCTCGCGGTCGAGGATCCGGCGGCAAGCGTCGACCTGCGCCAGGGCTTCGGCATTCCTGCCGAGCCTCGCGAGGAGCCGCACGACGGCGGCGTGGGCGACGTCCGAGAGCGCGTCGACGGCAAGCCTCTGCCGGGCATGGCGCAGCGCATCTTCCGGTGAATCGTCGCCGTGTCGCTCCACCAGCGCATCGAGCACGGACAGGCGAAGGGCCCTCACGCGCTCTCGCTGGGCCGTGCACCACTCGTGGAAGCGGTAGCAATCGGGCATCTCGAGCCCTTCGAGAAAATCGCCGGAGAGAACCTCGGCCGCAGCGCGCAGTGCCTCGGTGCTAGCGGAGGCCACCCCCGACGACGTGTGGGCCAGGGCAGCGAACAGATCGACGCGCGCCCCGAGGGCTTCGAACGCGACTCGGTCGCGGTCGGCCACCAGGCGGGCGGCGCCTGGGTCGTTCAACACGGGTCGGAGCTTGGCCAGACTCCATCGCAAGGCCGCGCGCGGGTCGTCCGGGCCGTCCCACAAGAGATCGCACAGCCTCTGGCGCGACTGGGGCGCAGGCGTCAAGACCAGGTACGCGAGGAGGGCACGCGTCTTCTTCGATGGGGGCAACGCGACTGCCGCACCATGGCGGATGACCGCGATTTCGCCGAGCAAGCGAACCTCGAGGCTAGGCGAGTCGACAACCTCGGCGGATGGCCCCCGCATGGGTGCGCGCACGGTACATGCGTTTCTACGGCCGTTCAAACGGGGGCTCAACCGAGCAGCGGCCATGTTCGCCTCCGCCAACCGCACACCGATGGAGGACGCGATGTCAGTCGACCAGAAGAAGCTGGATGAGTTCATGGGTCGTTTCGTGGGTGATCTCGGCGCCGTGCTTCACGCGCCGCTCATCGTGCTCGGCGACAAGTTGGGCCTCTACCGAGAGCTCGCGAAGGGGCCCGCCACGCCCGCCGAGATCGCGAGTCGCACGGGAACCGCCGAGCGCTACGTCGCCGAGTGGCTCGCGGCCAACGCCGCGTCAGGATACGTCGAGTACGACGCGGCGTCGAAGAAGTACCGGATGACTGACGAGCAGGCGTTCGCGCTCGCCGACCCCCAGAGCCCGGCCTACGTGCCGGGCGCGTTTCTCATCGCGATGAGCATGTTCAAAGACGAGCACAAGGTGACCGAGGTCTTCCGCAGCGGCGCAGGTCTCGGCTGGCACGAGCACGACAAGTGCCTGTTCGAAGGCACCGAGAAGTTCTTCCGAGCGAGCTACGCGGGCAATCTCGTCGACTCGTGGATCCCCGCTCTCGACGGCGTGAAGGCGAAGCTCGAAGCCGGCGGACGGGTGGCGGACGTCGGATGCGGACACGGGGCGTCCACCATCCTCATGGCCAAGGCGTTCCCGCGCGCCACGATTCACGGGTACGACTACCACCCCGAATCGATCGAAACGGCGAAGCGGGCCGCCGCCGCGGCCGGCGTCGCAGACCGAATCACGTTCGCGGTCGCGTCGGCGAAGACATTTCAAGGCACCGGCTACGATCTGGTCGCGTTCTTCGACTGCCTGCACGACATGGGTGATCCGGAGGGCGCGGCGCGCCACGTACTCTCGTCGCTGGCCCGCGACGGATCGTGGATGATCGTCGAGCCCTTCGCCCATGACCAGCTCGAGCGCAACCTGAACCCGATCGGGAGAATCTTTTACTCGGCCTCGACGATGATTTGCACGCCAGCCTCCAAGTCGCAGGAGGTCGGGCTCGCGCTGGGAGCGCAGGCCGGTGAAAGTCGGCTTCGCGGGGTCGTCACGGCCGCGGGGTTCCGCCAGTTCCGTCGCGCGACGGAGACGCCCTTCAATCTCGTGCTCGAGGCGAAGCCATGAGCAGCATCAAGCTGTGCTTGGAAATCGCCGTCGCGCTCTGCGCTAACCCCGGGTCCTAAAATCGGGGCCCACTTCAGATCTCTGATCGCGCCCCCTCGCCCGCCCGCGAGCGCACCGCCGCCGCACTCTTGTCATGCGGCTCATGCGGCGGTGCACTGGCTCGGGTCTCACGAAGCGCAACGCATCGGCTACGCTCCCCGGCGGGCCGCCTTGCGAAAGGCGAGCTTCGGCGGTTGCTCTCAGCCGATCGTGTATGCGAAAGACGAGTACGTGATGGTATAGTAGGCGTCGACCGGAGTGCCGGTTGCGCTGAAACAAGCGACGTTCACGAAGGCGTCCGCGCCACTCGGGAACCAGCCGACGACCTTGCAGGTGTCGGAACTATTCAAGTAGCCCGTCACCTTCACGTTGGAGGGGGTCGAGACGATGGAGGCCATGGACGGAAATTGCACTAGATACCGCCCTGGCGACGAGCGCGTGATCGTGGCCGGCGTCGGCACGACGATGGGACTCGAGTTAGTGTCGACGTTGAGGAGGCCCAGCTCGTAGGTCGCGCTCGGATGGTAACTGGCGCTGCTCGGCTGGTTCGCCCAGGCATAGGTGGAGCTCGGCGTGCTATTGGGCGACTTCGAGCTAAAGAGCACCGTGAATATCGACTCGGCCGGTTGACCGGTCGCACCGTTGAAGCACGCCACGTTGATGATGTTCCCGCCCCAGCCCGCGACCTTGCAGTACTCGCTAGAAACCCCGAGCGCGGTGACTTCGACCGTGCCGCCGCTCATGTTCTGCCCTGCCAAGGTGACGACGTAGGATCCCGTGCCGGGCGTATGCGTGATCGCGGCCCCGCCAGCGGCGGCTGAGTTCCAAGAGTAGGGGCTACCCGTGGTGTTGTACGACGGGCTGGACGGGATGCCAGCGAGAACGTAGGCGGTGTCCGCGCCAGGCTGGTCGCTTCTTCGGATATAGCTGGCTGTGAACAGGGTGTTCACGAATGCGCCCGTCGTGTCGAAGCACGACACGAGGACCCGGAGCGTGCTGCCGATCGATTGCCAGCCGTTGGTCTTGCAGCGCTCGCTGCCGCTGCCGTACGCGGTGACCTGAACGTCGCCTCCGACCACGCTGCCGAGACCAGGGAAATCGACGTTGTAGCTTCCCGTAGTGGTCTGGGTGATATGGTTCGTTCCGCCCGAGGAATTGTACGAGAAGCTCGGGACGGCGTTGAAGGATCCCGTGGCGTTGTTCGACCACACGAATCCCTTGTCACCGGGGACTACGGTGGATGCCTGCGACGTCGACCCGATTGCCTCGTCGCCGGGCTCCGGCTGCGAGTTCAGCGCGCAACCGGTTAGGACGGACGTCATAAGCAGCCCGAAACTTGAAATAGATCGAATCGATTGGGAATGTTTCATTCGCTTTACCTCAGCGGCGAAGAATGGTCGCCGGTTCTGCCGCCTGCGTCAGCAACGCCCGTGCCGCTGCAAGCTCGCGAACGAGAAGTTCGCGGCAAGCCAAATCGAACGGGAATCATGCAGTCTCGACGCCAGGCTCGCTCTCCGATCGCGCGGATGTCTCGACCTGCGCCAAGGGGGGCGGCGCTAGTCGCGCCAGACTGGCGCGACGACGGCGCTTCGGCAGCATCCGCTGATGCGGCCGTCGAGGTGGGTCAGAGCTCCGCGGCGGCCGAAGGTTGCTTGCGCGGGCGCGGGATATCGTACGCGGCCAGTTTCCGGACCAAGGTGCGACGCGCCATTCCGAGCTGTTTGGCGCTCCGCGTCTGGTTCCAAAGGCATTGATTCAGCACATCGAGGATGCGCTCCCGTTCGCCGTCGCGTCGGAGGGGCGCGAGAACCGGCGAGAGTGGCAACCTGGCGACCCCGGTGGCTCCCACCGGGCGCAATGCGAGATCCAGAGGGCCGATTTCAGCGCTCGAACGGACCAGCAGCGCGCGCTCGACGACGTTGCGAAGCTCGCGGACATTGCCGGGCCACGGATGCTCGAGCAATCGGCGCACGGCTTCGGGCGTGAACTGTGGAGCGTCCGCGACCCCCGTGCGCGCGACCGCATCGGTCAGGAACACTTGTGCGAGCGCAAGGATATCATCCGGACGCGCGCGCAAGGGGGGGACTTCGATGGTGATGCCGTCCAAGCGAAAGAAAAGATCGGCGCGAAACGCCCCGTGCGAGATGTCTAAGGCGATGTCGCGATTGGTGGCGGACACGAACCGAACGTCGATCGCGCGCGGGCGCACGCTCCCGACGCGCGTGACTTCGTTGGTGTCGACCACTCGAAGCAGCTTCGCCTGCACGGTGAGGGGTAGCTCGCCGACCTCGTCGAGTAAGACCGTTCCACCATGGGCCGCTTCGATAAGGCCCGGCTTGTGCGAGATCGCACCGGTAAACGCCCCCCGATCATGCCCGAATAGTTCGCTCTCCATCAGGGAATCCGGGATGGCGGCGCAATTGATCCGAACGAATGGCGCCGTGCTCCGGGATGAACGACCATGGATCATCTCGGCGACAACCTCTTTGCCAACCCCCGTCTCTCCCAACACAAGAACGTTGATGGGCGCGGCTGCGATTCGTTCGACCAGCGCATAGAGCTGTACCATGGCCCCGTCTTGGACGACGACCGGACGGGCACCCTCGCGATTCGGCGAGAGCCCTCCATCGCATGCAGCGGACTTCGACCGCGCGCGGACATGAGAACGGAGCTTCATCGGCATCGTGGCTACCCAATGTTCGTCGGCGTCGAGCAGTGAATACGACGCGGCCATCGATGGACGAAGGACGGTGCGGTCAGAATGGTGCATCTACGCTCGACTCCCATTGGTTGGTACGGGAGGGGTCACGATTCAGGTTGAAATATTCCGGGCCGCTGAGCGGTGGCCCGCCGTATTCCGGCTCGTCACAGCCGAGAACGCCGGCCCAGGTCGCTGGGTTTCCCTACCCGCAGAATGCTTGGGCTGCGCCCGTCGAAAGGTTGGTCGAGGCGAGCGCCTCGGCCTCCGGGCTGTCGGGCGCTGGTGTCGGGTTGGCCAGCAAGCCCTGAGAACGTACCGACTGCCGTATCAAGCCGCGAGCCTGCCTGTCGTCTGCATCGTCGCCGCCCAAGCAAAGACTCGAAGAGGCACGGCTTTTGGGGGGGGCGCCTTGCAAGCCATTGGACTTTACGGAAAACACTTCCCCCCGTCGCAGCCGCTGTACCCGTTGACGGCGCAATCGAATGTATCGCTCGTTCCCGCGTTGCAAAATGTCAGCTGCGTTTGCAAGCAGGTATCGACGGCGACGGAGGGATCGCACGACGTTCCGCGGGCGCATCGGGGAAGCCCTGCGTCGTCCACGAGACAGGTGAAGCTCGGGTCGTAGCGCGCCGTGCAGTCGATGCTCCCGGGCAGGCCCCCAAGGCACTCGACGAGCGAGTTGCCAGCGCAGCTCGCCCCGCCGTGGCACGCCATCCCCCCTGTCCCCTGGCACTGGGCGCCTCCCGCGGGGCCGATGCACTTGCCGCCGAACGTCTGGCAATCGAGCAGGGGCTCGTAGCGGCCCGCCGTGCACTTGGCGAGGTTGTTGGGCCCGACGCAGTACGTCTCCCCCTCCTGCGACGCCGCGCAATCGCCGAAGCCGCACCCCGCGTTGCCGCTTCCGTTCGAGCAGACCATCCCGAGAGCGCCGCAGTCGATCGTCATCGTGAATCCGAAGCGACACGTGGTGAGCGAATCGCCAGCGCACGTGTCCGCAGTCACGCTCGCACACGCGACACCCCCACCCAGGGCCCTTTTGACTTGTCTGCAGTTGGGCTGGACGTTGTCGACGGCGTCGACGATGTCGAGCGATGGGATGAGCGCGTCCAGCGAGGACGGCTGGTGAAGGAGGCCGACGCACGCGCTGACGTTCGGCATCGCTCCGCAAGCCACGAGGGCCACGCAAAAATTCACCCAGTCGCCGTCGTAAAACTGCGGATCGGCGATACTCCCCCCGTCCCAGACAATCGGCAATGGGCCCGTGTCGGCGGGGGCGTCGACGGGCGCGACCCCATCCGCAGGCGCGTCGGCTACCGAATCCGCCGGCGCGTCGGACGCGAGGGCGTCCGCAGGCGCGTCGGGCCGGGCGTCGGAAGAGCTGTCGTGTCGGGCGTCCGCCACGACCGCCCCGGCGTCGGGCGCCGCGTCTGCCGGCGGGTTTGTTCCGCCGTCCGCGCCGGTCTCCGCGGATGCCTCGTCGTGCCGGTCGGGTTGCCCGCCGTCGTCCGTCCCAGCCGTACCGTCCGCCGGTGAGACATCGTCACCGCCTTCGTCGGCCGTGGTGCCGTCGTCGCCAGCCGCGTCCACGTCGAGCAGTCCGCCGCTGTCCAGGCGGCAAGCAGCGAGGCCCGTCGAGATGAGCGCCGACAGGGCAATCCTCGCCCAAGCATCCCCACGCTTCACGGCCTCAAGAGTAGCTCAGCCGCTCGCAAGCGCCACGAAGGTTTCGCGAAGGCGCGCCATCGATCGTTGCGCCCGCTGCACCGCGTCCGCCACCGGCTCTCCCTCGCCGACCTCCTCGCGGACGTCGAAGTAGAACTTCGCCTTTGGCTCCGTGCCGCTCGGGCGCGCGATGACGCGACCGCCCGAAGCCAGCTCGAACGCCAGGACGTTGCTCTGCGGCAGCGCAAGAGGCGTGACCTTTCCCGCTCGGACGTCGGTCCGCACGCGCGTTTCGTAGTCGGCGAGGACGACGACCTCGTCGCCTCCGATGCTCCGAGGGGGAAACCCGCGCAGGCGATCCATCATCGCGCGCGTGGCCGCGAGGCCGCTCGCCCCCTTTCGCGTCAGGGAAAACTGCGCGCTGGCGTACGCCCCCCACCGGCGGGCGATCGCGTCGAGCTCGCCGCCGAGGGTGCTGCCGCGCTCTCGGAGTACGCTCGCTAGCTCGGCGACGAGAACCGCGGCGGAGATGCCGTCCTTGTCGTAGACGACGTCGCCGACCGCGTAGCCGAGCGCTTCTTCGTATCCGAATACGAACTCGTATCCCTCCTGGCCGAGCTCGATCGCGCGATTGGCGATCCACTTGAATCCGGTGAGCGTCTCCTCGTAATGCACACCGAGCGACGCCGCGATTCGCCCAAGAAGCGGCGAAGACACGATCGACGTGAGCACTGCGCGCGGCCGAACCGGCGCCTTCTCCGTCAACAGGTAGTGCCCGAGCAGGACGCCCACTTGGTTGCCGGTGAGCAAGCGGTAGCCGCTCGTCGCGGCCGGCTGGCGGATCGCCACGGCCAGTCGGTCGGCGTCCGGATCGTTGGCGAGCAAGAGCTCGGCGTCGATGCGACGGCCGAGCGCGAAGGCACGATCCATGGCCCCCGGCTCTTCGGGGTTCGGGAAAGCGACGGTCGGGAACGCGCCGTCCGGCCGCTGCTGATCGGATACGGTCGTGACGTCGGAGAAGCCGGCATCCGAAAGCGCCCGGCGCACGAGCGCGTCGCCGACGCCGTGGAGCGGCGTGTATCCGATGCGCAGAGTCCGGTCCCCGCGGCGAGGATGCACCGACAGCGCTCGGATCGCGTCCAGGTACGCGAGTTCCATCTCGGCGGGCGCCTCGGAGACGAGACCCTGCGCGGTGAGATCGGGAAGGCTGGGACGCTCGACTTCGCGGGCCGGGGGCGCACGGTCGATGGCCGCGGCGATTCTCGCGTCGACCGGCGCGACGATCTGCGCCGCGTTCGCCCAGTAGACCTTGTAGCCGTTGTACTCGGGCGGATTGTGGCTCGCGGTGATGACGATCCCGGCGGCGGCGCGAAGGCGCTTCACCGCGAACCCGACGAGCGGCGTCGGCACCGGGGCTCCGAAGAGCACGATCCGAAGTCCCGCGGCGGCCAGTATCGCCGCGACGTCTTCGGAAAGCTCCCGGCTCATCCGCCGCCCGTCTCCGCCGACGACGATCACCCGCGTGTCGACGCGCTCTACGCCGGCGAGGACCTCCTGCGCGAGTCCCCAGGTCGCGCGAGCGACCACGGCGCGGTTCATGCGGTTCGGCCCGGCGCCCATCACGCCGCGCAGCCCCGCGGTACCGAACTGGAGCCCCCCCGCGAAGCGGTCGAAGAGATCGGTCGCAGCGAGATCCGGTGCCGCCAGTAGCGCGCGCAGCTCGGCGCGGGTCGACGGGTCGGGGTCGTCCGCGATCCAGCGTTCGGCGCGCGCGCGAAGGTCGTCGTGCGTCATCCGAGTGGCGTCTTGAACGAGGAAAGCCAAGAGCGCAAGTGAATCGATCCGGCATCCGGTCCCGGGACATGCGATATTGCGCGTCGGCGATGCTCCGCTACGCGCTCCGCCGCGTCCTCTGGGCCATCCCCACGCTGATCGCGACCAGTCTCGTCCTCTTTTTCGTCACGTCTCTGGCTCCGGACCCAGCCGCCTTGCGCGATCGCTCGTCGGGCAGCCGGCTCCTCGAAGAGGCGCGTCGCTCGCGCTTTCTCGACCTACCGCGGTTCTTAAACACCGACCCGCACGACGTCCGGTCGCGGGCACGTGAAGCGATGTCCCGTGTGGCCGCCGGCGATGCAGGCCGAGCTGCAGCGGCGGACGAGCTGTGCGCGCTCGGCGGTGCGGCGCTTCCCTACGTGCTGCCGCAGTTCGAGGCGCTCTCCCCTGATGCGCGCGGACGCGTCGCCGTGGCGCTCGCCCCCGTGGCGGAGCGCATGGGGGTCGGCGACGCCGATCGGTTGAGCCGTCCGGAAGAGGCGGTGCTCTTTTGGACCCGCTTCTGGGAGAACCGCGCGCTCGACTTCACGCGCGGCGCCGTCGATCGCGGCGTCATGCGACTGATCGAGCACGGGAGCGAGCTCAGGGAACAGGACCTCGTGGTCCTGGACACGTTCGCCCTGCCGGAGATCGTCGACGCCATGTCCTCGACGCACGATCGTGTCGCCTTGGAGAGGCTCACGCGCCTCGCGCATCGGGCCACCGGACGCGGCCGGGTGCTCACCCCCGGGCCAACCGCCAGCGACGAGCGCCGGGTCGTGGCCGACTGGACGGAGTGGTGGTTCGTTCACGGTAACGACTTCGCCGCGCTCGATGGGGTCGACCGCGCGATCGCCTTCGTGACCGACACGCGCTACGGCAAATGGCTCGAGCGCGCCCGAAGCGGCGAGCTCGGCGTGAGCGTCCTCGACGGAGAGCCCATCGCCGACAAGCTCCGAGCTCGCGCGCCGGTCACGCTGCTCGTCTGCGCGCTGGCCATGCTGGCAAGCTGGGCGCTCGCGGTGCCCTTGGGGGCTCTCGGCGCCTGGTTGCAGGGTCGCTCCTTCGACGTGGTCAGCTCCGTGGTGCTCTTCGTGCTGTACACGACGCCGACGTTCGCCGTCGCCGAGTTGCTGCGTCGCGCCGCTTCCGGCCATTCGTTCGAAGGGGCGCGCCTGGCGCTGGCGATCGCGGCGCTGGCCGCAGGATCGCTGGCTACGCTCTCGCGGTGGCAGCGCGCAGCAATGCTCGAAGTCGTCCGGCAGGACTTCGTCCGTACGGCGCACGCCAAAGGCCTCTCGGCAGGACGGGTGGCAATTGTCCATGCGCTGCGCAACGCGCTTCTGCCCATGGTGACGCTCGCGGGGTTGCATCTGCCGACCGTGCTCGGCGGTGCGTTCGTGGTCGAGGAGGTCTTCGGCCTCCCGGGGGTCGGGTTCGAGACGATCCGTGCGATCGAGGCCCACGACGCGGGCTGGCTCATGGCGGTGCTGCTGGCGGCTGCCGTCGCGATCACCCTCGGGCTCGTCGCGAGCGACGTCGCCTGCGCCTCGCTCGATCCGCGCGTGCGCGAGGTCTTGACGGCGCGGCAAGGCGGTCGCGCGTGAACGAGGACGACCGCGTCACGCAGGACCATGGCATCGCCATCGACCTGTCGCGCCGCAAGCGCGCCCGGCAAGACGCCGCCCGCGAGCACGCGAACCTGGAGGTCTTGCGCCACTCGATCGTCGGAGCGCGGCGAGCCGCGGCTCCCTACGTCACGATGGCGCGCATCGCGCTGTCGCGTCTGGCGCGCGACCGCCTCGCGCGAGCCGGCGCGCTGGTGCTTGCCCTGCTCGCCCTCACGGGCGTATTCGCCGACCTCCTCGCAAGCGACTTGCCGGTCCTGTGTCGCTGGCGCGGAGTCGTGTACGTGCTGCCGAACGTCACGCACCCGAGCGCGCTGGCGGGTCTCGACTGTGTGCGGATGGAACGGGAGCGGGCACCCGCAGACTGGATCGTCCCGCCGCTCGTCGCGTATGGCCCTGCGCAGCCCGACGCCGAAGTCCTGGTCGCGCCGTTCGTGGCCGGCCATCCGTTCGGCACGGACTCGTACGGGCGCGACGTCTTCGCGAGGGTCGTGCACGGAGCGCGAACGGCGCTGGACGTCGGGCTCGCGGCTTCGACTGTCTTGGTGGCCATCGGCGTGGCCCTCGGCGCGCTCGCCGGCTTCGCGGGGGGGATCGTCGACGCCCTGGTCGCCCGCGCGGTCGAGGCGCTTACGGCCGTGCCGACGCTCGTGCTGGTCTTGGTGGTGGGGGCGCTCGTCCCGCATCCGACGACGACGACGCTTCTCTTCACGATCGCCCTGACACGGTGGACGGAGCTCGCGCGCCTGGTGCGGGGCGAAGTGCTGCTCGCTCTCGGCGCCGACTATGTGACGGCCGCTCGGGCTCTCGGTGTCTCACCGCCGCGGGTACTCTGGCGGCACGTGCTGCCGAACGCGATCGGTCCCGCCGTGGTGGGAGCGACATTCGCCATCGCGTGGGTGGTCCTCGTCGAGGCGACAATCGACTTCTTGCGCGTGGCCTCGCCCGACACCATGGCGTCGTGGGGCGAGGTGATGGGCGAGGCGCGCGCCCACGGGAACGCGTGGTGGCTCGTGGCGTTTCCAGGGGCCGCGCTCCTGGCCGCGCTGATCGCACTGAACCTCGTCGGCGAGGCCGCGCGCAACGCGATCGACCCCCGGCTGCGGGGCGACGAGTGGACGAAGCGTGGCTGAGGCGACGCCTCGACCTCGCCGGCCTTCTGGGCTACCCCTTGCGCCGCGATGAAAGCCTCCGTGCGCTGGCTGCGCGAGCTCTGCCCGCAGCTCCCCGACGACGCGAACGCCCTTGCCGCACGATTCACCGCCGCCGGGCTCGAAGTGGAGGCCATGCACGAATTCGGCGTGGGCGCCGAGGCGTGCGTCGTGGCCCGCGTCGTCTCGACGCGGCCGCATCCGTCGCGGAGCGGGCTGCGCCTCGTGACCGTCGACGCGGGCCGCTCGCCACAAGAGGTGGTGTGCGGCGCGCCCAACGTCCCTGAGCCAGGGGGGTTGGTCGTGCTCGCGCCGCTCGGTGCGCACTTGCCGGCCAAGGGGCTGACCATCGAGCGGAGGACAATCGCCGGGGTGCCGAGCGAAGGGATGCTGTGCAGCGAAGCCGAACTCGGCCTCGGCGATGACGGCGACGGAATCGTCGTCCTCCCCCAGACAGGCATCGCGGCGGGCAAGCCGCTGGCGCTCGGGTTGCCCGCTGCCCGTGACACGATTCTCGAGCTTGGACTGACGCCGAACCGCGGCGATGGGTTGGGGCACGTGGGGCTCGCGCGAGAGGCGGCGGCGCTCTTCAAGCTGCCGTTTGCGCCGCCGGCACCGGCAGCCCCGAAGAAGACGCGCGAAGAGAACGTCGAAAAGCACGTGACTGTGGTCGTCGAAGATCCGGAGCGCTGCCCCCACTACGGGGCGAGCATCGTGATCGACGCGAGGATTGCCCGCTCGCCGCTCGAGCTGCGCTGGAGGTTGACGGCCCTCGGTGTCCGGCCGATCTCGAACGTGGTCGACGTGACCAACCTGGTGATGTTCGAGCTCGGCCACCCGATGCACGCGTTCGACCTCGACAGACTGAGGGGCGGCCGAATCGTCGTGCGCCGCGCGCGGGCGGGCGACAAGCTCCTAACCCTCGACGGCGTCGAGCGCGAGCTGTCGTCGGACGACCTCGTCATCTGCGACGGCGAGGCGCCCGTCGCGCTCGCGGGTGTGATGGGGGGTGGCCATAGCGAGATCTCGGCGTCGACCTCGCGCGTTCTGCTCGAATGTGCGTACTTCGATCCGCGCGGCGTGCGGCGTGCGGCTCGCCGTCACGGACTGCACACCGAGTCGAGCCACCGGTTCGAGCGCGGCGTCGATTGGGGCGACACCCGGGCGGCGCTGGCGCGCGCGACCGCGTTGGTCACCGAGCTCGCCGGCGCGACCGCACTCCTGCCGCCGCGTGTCTTCGAAGCTCGGGCCATGACGCGGGTCACGGTCGCTCTTCGTCACGAGCGCCTCCGCTCGCTGCTCGGCGCCGACGTGAGCCAGCTCGAGGCTCACGCCATCCTCGACCGCCTCGGCTTCACCAGTCGGGGGGCGCAGCCGGGGGTCGAGTCGTGGGAGGTCCCCAGCCACCGCCCCGACGTTTCGCGCGAAGTCGACATCATCGAAGAGGTGGCGCGCGTGCGCGGCTACGACACCATCCCGATGGAGCTTCCGGCCATCCGCCCGTCGCGCGATCGGGGCCCGCGGAACGCGCTGGCAAGGCGCGCGAGGGCGGCGGGGGTGGCGATGGGGCTGAGCGAAGCCATCGCGCCGGCGTTCGTCGCTCCGCGGGATCTCGAGATCCTCGGTGCGCCGCCCCCCGGCGTGACGCTACGCAACCCGCTCCGCGAAGAGCAATCGGTCATGCGGACCAGCCTGTTGTCCGGGCTCCTGCACGTGTCGTCGCGCGCGCGGCGACACGGCGAGCGAGACGCGCGGCTGTTCTCGGTGGGCACCGTCTTCATGACCTCCGCGGGCGGCGGCTCGCAAGAACGCCAGGCGTTCGCCGCGCTCTTGGCAGGCGCGCGTCCCGCCTGGCTCGGCAAGGCGCAACCGATGGACGTGTGGGACGGGAAGGGAATCGCCAGCGGCCTGGTGACGCGGCTGATCCGGCGTTCCGCGGCCGTCGTCCGTCCATCGCCCGGCGAGCGGCCCGCGCACTTGCATCCGCGCGGCGCAGCCTGGATCGCCGTAGAAGGCGAACGCGTCGGCTCGCTGGGCCCCCTCCATCCGAGCGTCGCCGAGGCGTTCGACGTCGGCGAGGGCGTGATCGTCGTCGAGATCGACCTCGACGCGATCGGGGCGCTGGGCGCGCCGCCGACCACGTTCGTCGCATTGCCCCGTTTCCCGGCCACGCTTCGCGACATCGCCGTGGTCGTGCGCGACGACGTCCCCGCGGGTGACCTCGAGCTCGCGGTGCGCGACGCCGCAGGCGATCTGGCCGAGCATGTCGCCCTGTTCGACCGCTTCGTCGGCGGAGGCATTCCGGCGTCGCACGCGAGCCTCGCGCTGCGCGTCGTGTACCGCGCGTCCGACCGCACGCTGACCGACGCCGAGGTCGACGACCGCCACGCGCAGGTCATCGCTGAGATCGAGCGGCGGTTCGGCGGCCAACTTCGGGCGTGAGGGGGTAACCTGCTGCCCTGACGATGGCCACCGCCCCGGCTCGCACACTGGTCGGCTCGGTGCTCTCGGGGCGATGGCGCCTCGTGCAGACCCTGGGCGCCGGAGGCATGGGCGAAGTGTACGCGGCGGAGCCGCTGGCTGGCGGTGCCCGGGTGGCTGTGAAGATGCTGCGACCCGAATTCGTGGCAGACCCCGCCGTGCTGGCGCGCTTCGTCGAAGAGGGACGCACGTGCGGGCGCCTCATTCACCCGAACATCGTCCGCGTGATCGAAAGCGCCGCCTCCGAGGACGGATCGCCGTACATCGTGATGGAACTGCTCGAGGGCGTACCGCTCGCGGCGTATACGCAGAACGGCGAGCGAGTGCCGGCAGCGCAGGCTGTGCCGATCCTGCAGGGGGTGCTCGCCGGGCTGGCGGCGGCCCACGCCCAGGGAGTCGTTCACCGCGACCTCAAACCGGACAACGTCTTTCTCACGCGGCTCGCGGGCGGGATGTTCATGGTCAAAGTGCTCGACTTCGGAATCGCGAAGGTCATGGACGCTGCGGGCGGAATGGGAAGCCGCACGCGCAGCGGCATGCTGCTCGGGACTCCGGCGTACATGAGCCCAGAGCAGGTCAAGAGCTCGAGCGACGTGGATCAACGCGCCGATCTCTGGAGCGCTGGCGTGATCTTCTACGAGATGCTCACGGGTCGGGTCGCGTTCCCCGCGCCCACCGAGTACGCGCGCATCCTGGCCGTGCTGACGACCGAACCGGAGCCGATCGAGCGCGTCGACCCCGCGCTCGCACCTCTCGCGCCTTTCGTCGCCCAGGCGCTGACGAAGGACCGCGATCTTCGATTCGGATCGGCGATCGAGATGGCCTTCGCGCTCGCGAGCGTGACCCCGAACGATGCGCTGCGTGCCGATGGCGCCGTCGTCGGGGCAGTGGCGCCGTCCGGAACGATCGCCCGTCTGGCCATGCCGCCGGCCTTCACGTCCTCGCCTGGCACGTATCCGGCGGCGACTTCGGTGCTCGCGCACACGGCGCCCGCTCCCTTGGGACCGCCACCCCAGTCCGGCACCGCGCCGCGCGGACGGGAGAAGCCCGGCGGCACCCTCGCCAGCCCGGCCGAGGCCCGCGCCGTCGTCGATCACGTGCCTCAAGTACTGATCGCGCCCGAAGGCGGAACGCTCCCATCGAAGGACCTTCCCGTCCTCAGGGCGATCCGCGCGGGGCGGGGCGTACCGCGGCCCGTCGTGGTCATCCTCGTCACCTTCGCTCTGGCCGTGGGCCTGCTCCTCGGCTGGGCCCTGTCCCATTTGAAGTTCGTTTGATCGCGTCAGCCTCGTCGCCACCTGCGGCCCCCCATCGCTCGACCCCTGGCGGTTCTCTCCCCGGCCAGCGCCGAACAGCTCTAGACACGTTAGAAACCTGGTGATTTTCGTCGAGAGCAAGCGAGGCCGGTGGCGAGCGCGCGGAGCGTACTTCCCGTACGCGAGCACGCTCGGCGCCGGGATCGCGCAGCGATCGGCGAAAAGCGCCAGGTTTCTAGGACGGCGTTCGGCTCTCTGACTTGGGCGGCGCGTTGTACGTGTACGCGTGCATGGCCGAGACGAGCTCTTGAAGCAGGTCGCGCGCCTCGGGTTTTCCCTTCAGGTGGTTGAGCAGGAGCGCAGAGACGTCGCTGAATGCCTTTTCGTACGCGACTCCCTCCCGCGTGCGCGCGGCCACTTTTTCGCGACCCGTCGTCAGGTCTTCTTCGAGGGCTTCGGCGTAGCGAGCGAGCTGGGCGCGCAGCTCCTCGATCTGGCGCCGGAGATCGCGTGCTTGCGCGTCTTTCGCCACCGCCCGCTGCTCGTGCTCTTTGAGCTGCTCGCGCTTTGCATCGATCAATGCCGATGTCGCGCCCGCGCGCTCGAAGACCGCCCGCACCTGCGCCGCGGATCCGGTCGCGTGATCCGCCGCCTGTTTCGCCTGCACGTGCGCCCGCTCCGCCTGTTGCAAGGCGTCGCGCAATCGCGCCACCTCTACCTGTTCGGCCGATTGCTCGCGCAACGCGCGCGACTCTTCGTGGGCGAGCTCCTCGACTTTGCGCCCGATCTCGGCGCGGAGCGCTCGCCCTCGCCGCTCGAGCGCCTCGAGCTTGCGTGTATGGCTCGCGACCTCGCCTTCGAGGCGGGTGGCGCGGGCGGCGAGATCCCAGGCTTGCGATCCCGCTGCTTGCACGTCCGCCGGCGCGTTGCCCCCGGGATACGCGCGCGAAAGCATCCGCGAAAAGAGCGCGGCGCGGCTTGCCCACTCGATGACCCCTTCGGACTGCGGAGGGGGCGCGGGCGGCGGCATGGCGTTCTCGCCCGTGGCCGCGATTTCCCAGGGCGTGCTCGGGAGGCTGCGCTGAAGCGACTTGAGCTCTTCGTGCAAATGGTGAGCGTCTTGGAACCGTTTGCGTCGATCCTTCTCGAGGAGCTTGATGACGATGTTCTCGGCCACGGGCAAGACATCGGGCTTGATCGACCGAGGACGGGGGGCGACCGCCGTACGCTGCATGTCGAGGAGCGTCTCGCGGTCGTCGCTGCGGAAGGGCAGTTGCCCGGTGAGCATTTCGAAGAAGAGCACGCCGAGCGCGTAGAGGTCGCTCTGCGCGTTCGCCTCCTCGCCGCGGGCCTGCTCGGGGCTCATGTACTCGGGCGTGCCGAACACCGCTCCCTTGGGAGCCAGGCGCGGGTCCATCGCCAGGTGAGCGAGGCCAAAGTCGAGGATCTTCACGAAGTCTTTGCGACCCCCGCGGCTGGTGAGGAGAATGTTGTCGCTCTTGAGATCGCGGTGGACGACGCCGAGGTCGTGCGCGCGCGCCAGGGCAGCGCACATCTGCTCGAGAATGTCGACCCCGCGCGCGAGCGGCATCCCTCCTCGCGCCAGCTCGCTCGAGAGGGAGGTACCGACGAGGTACTCCATCACGAGGTAGAGCTCTCCGTCCTCGGTCTCGCCGATGTCGTGAATGTCGATGATGTGCGCGTGGTCGACGCGGTTGGCCGCGCGCGCCTCGCGAAGCATCCACGCTCGCAGGTGCGTCTCGCCGCGCAAGTCCGGCCGAATCAGCTTCACCGCTACAACGCGATCGATGAGCACGTGCCGAGCGCGATAAACGACGCCCATGCCGCCCTCGCCGATTCGAGCTTCGAGACGGTAGCGGCCCGCGATGACGCGGCCGAGCATCGGATCCGTCGGCTTCGACGGTTGAGGAAGTCGCTGTGCCATGACCCTCCGTGCCGCTATGGTCTTCCGGCCCGCGGCTCCAACGGAGGATGATAACAGGGCGCCCAGGGGCCTGTCGTCAGGGAACGCAGCGATTTAGAAGATCAACCCCAAGACGGGCAGGCGAAGCTCGGTCTCCTCGCGCATTCCGTACTGCCGCTGCTCGGCGACCGAAAAGACAGGTCGTACATCGGGGACAGGAACGCCGAGCCGCAACGCACCGCCGCTCACGTCGACCAAGGTTGCGGGAATCGCCCGAGCCACGGCCTTGGTCTCGCTCGGGCGACTCGTGTGCCGATGGGAAGGCGCAGCGTTGGACCCTTGCGGCGGAGGCCCGGGAGGAGCGGGGCTCGCGGGGCCGGGCACCGAGGGCACGGCGGGCACAGGGGGCGCGGCAGGCGCCGGAGAAGGGGGAGGTGCGGCAACGTCGGGAGAACCGACGCTGCCCCCCGGAACCCCCGGCTCCGCGGCCGGCGCCGTGGGCGCACGGTCTTCGGTCGCGCCTTCCTCGGGCACGTACCGCGTGCCATTCAGCGTGAGCACGATCGCCGGAATGATGAGCGCCAGACCACCGGCCAAGAGGTACGTGGGTGCCTTGCCGTCGCTGCTTCCATGGCCGATGAAGTAACCGCCGACCCCGCCGCCCGCGGCGCCGACCAACGCCCCGACGCCATACGCCCATCCAGCGTGCACGCCGACCAATGACTCGACGATCGTCACGACGTTGGCGCCGAGAAACGCGCCGCCCACGACGCCTTTCCCGGTCGATGTACCGTCGGCTCGGGCGTCGCGAACGGGCGCGACGAGCGTGGTCGCGCCGAAGACCGCGGCGGTCGCCAAGACGGCGGGGCGAAGGGTCTTACGGGGAAGGGCCATGGCAGTGTCCTCTCGTCGAATCTAGCTCGGAACGCAGCTCGACCCTATCACGCCGCTATGCGCGGAGGGGCGACCAAAGGTCAATAACCATGCTAGGTGCCCACGAGTGCGCTGGCTTTCATTTCCTTTTTTGCTCGTCGCCGCGCACGTCTCGGCGAACGTCGTTTGGATCGGCGCGCTCCTCGCCGTCGCGACCGTCGGCGCGGGCGCGGCGGGGTCGACCGCGCCTACCGAAGCCGGGACCCTTGCGCGACGCGTGTACACGCGGCTCGCCGTGCCCGCGTTCGCCGTGAGCTTCACCGCGGGGCTCGCGCGGATCGCGCTCGATCCGCTTGCCTATGCGCACATGCCCTGGATGCACGCGAAGCTCACATTCGCCGTGGCCGTCATCGGGCTGCACCATGTCATCGGCGCCCGGGTTGGCCGGGTCGCCGCGGGGAAAACCGGCGCCGCGCGCGGCCTCGGTCCCCTCGCCCTCGCGACGTTCCTTTGCGCGACGGGGGCGGTGATGCTGGGCGTGGCCAAGTCTTTGCCCTAGCCTCACTCCCGGCCTGCCGTGTATCGCAGGCTTGCCACCGCGAGGACCAGCTCCGCGGGGTCGATCGGCTTCGGCAGATGCGTTTGAAACCCTGCGGCGAGGGCGGACACGCGGTCTTTGGCGCGCGCGAGCGCGGTGAGGGCGACCGCGGGAGTGCGCCCACCGGCGTCGTTGGCCAGCGCGCGCACGCCACGGATGAAGGCGTACCCGTCCTGCTCCGGCATCGCGATGTCCGAGACGATGACGTCGGGCTTCCACGAACGCATCGCCTCGAAGGCCGCGCCGACGCTGCCCACCGCCCGGAGCTCCCCTCCGGCCGCGCGCAGGGCGGTCGCGAGAAATTCGCGCGTGTCGACGTCGTCGTCCACCAGCAGCACACGAGCCCCGTCCAGCCGAGGGGACGCGCTCTCGATTGGCGACGCCCGAAAGGGCTGCACGTCCGGCTTCTCGAACATCGGCAGCTCGACGATGATCTCCGCGCCCCGACCTTCGCCTTCGCTGAGCGCGCGCACCTCCCCTCCGTGCGCTTCGACCACGTGGTGCACGATCGACAGGCCGAGACCGAGCCCTCCGTACTGTCGCGTCGCGCTGCCGTCGGCTTGCTTGAAGCGCTCGAAGACGTGCGGCAGCGCATCTTGCGAAATGCCGATCCCGTTGTCTTTGACCGAGATGCGCGCCGCCGAGCCGGCCCGTTCGAGGCAAAGATCGATTCGCCCACCACTCCGAGTGAACTTGATCGCGTTCGTCAGCAGGTTCCAGACGACCTGTTGAAGCCGCCGCGGATCGCCGAGTACCGTGACGCCTTCCGGCGCCAGCGAGAGCCGAGTCTCGACCCCTTTGGCGAGCAGCGTGGGTCGAACCGAATCCACTGCGGCGTCGATCACCGACCCGAGGTCGACCGCCGACGTCTCGAGGTCGAGCTTTCCGCTGACGATGCGCGACACGTCGAGCAGGTCGTCGACGAGTCGTGCCTGGAGCGTCGCGTTGCGCTCGATGGCCTCGAGCGCCCGCTCGCGAGCCTGGCTGCTGCCCACCATCCCGTGCCTGAGCATCCGCGCCCACCCCAAGATCGCGGAGAGCGGCGTGCGGAGCTCGTGGGACACGATACCGAGGAAATCGTCTTTCAGACGATTGCTCCGCTCGAGCTCTTCGCGGCGCAGCTGCTCCAGCGCGTAGAGCCGCGCCCTTTCGAGGGCCTGGGCACACTGGTCTGCGGCGGCCGCGAGGAGCGCGCGGCGCTCGTCATCGAGCGATTCGTCCGCGGGTAGCTCCACGGCGAGCGCGCCGATGGCGTGCCCGCGAATGAGGAGAGGCAGACAGATTCGCTGCGCGCCGAGGCAGACGGCGCGCCCCGTGCGCGCGCAGAGGGCGACGGGGACATCGGCGTCGAACCGCAACCGCGAGGCGCGGGCGGGCGCGCCTTCGCCGTCACAAGAGCGCTCGAGGACGACGTATTCGCCGCTCTCGTCGTCGACGGTCAAGAGAGCGCCTGCCCGCGCGCCGAGAGCCGAGAGGCCCATATCCATCACGACGTCCGCAACCTGATCGGGAGTCATCGTCTTCAAGAGGGCGGCGGTAACCTCGAGAAGCCGCGTCATCCGTTCGAGCGCGGATAGCTCCATATCGCTTGAAGCTTGACGTGCGGCGCCGGGCGCGCCCGGTCAAGCGACCGCATGCACGCCTGCCCGTGCACGCCCGTCCATACACAGGGGAGCGGGTATCGCGGCTATCGCACCGGCGGCAGCGCTTCGGGGCCACCGGGCGGTCGATCCAGGCGCTCGATCGGCGGCGGCTGCGGGGCTTGGGGTTGCACCGCGCCCGCCGATTCCATCGCGCGCCGGAGGTTCGCCGTGTCGGCGTCGAGGCGCGGCGACGGCGGCTCCCCGAGATCCGCCAATACCGCATCTCGGTGGCGAGAGATGGCGACGATCTGCCCGTCGATCGCGGCGATTCTCCCGAGATCCGTCGATGACGCGCGGATGTCCTCCAAATCGCGAATCTGGATTTCCGCCACTTGGACGAGCTCGCGCGCCCGATCGCTCGGGGTCGTAGGGGCGGCCTGCGCCTGGGGCTCGGTCACTCCGGCCGCGGCGTGGGTCGGGGCCGGCGCAGCGGCCGCTGTCGAGTTGCTGTGCTCCGTGCAGCCGGTGATCGCTGCGATCGCGGCCGCCCCTCCCCACGCAAGAGCGACGAGGACTCTCATATGCGTCTACCTCCGCCGGTGAGGGCAAGCATTGATCGTTCCGGGCGGGGCCATCCGCGAGCCGTCCGCACGCGCGAGCGCGAGGGGGGGGCAGGGGGGGGCGGCGGGCGGCGGGCGTCTGCAATCGAATGAAATGGTCACATTGCCTGCGCGGGGTGCAAGGCCGAGCTGGCCGTGCTACGAGGCCAGGTTGGAGGGCAGTGCGCGATGACCGAGTCGGGGCCAGTCCCGGTTCACGAGGGCGAGCTCGTTGCCGGCAAGTACCGAGTCGGTGAGGTGATCGGCGTCGGCGGCATGGGAATCGTCGTGGCGGCTCTCCACGAGCAGCTCGACAAGCGAATCGCCATCAAGTTCGTCCGCGGCGAAGTGCTGGGCAACGACGAAGCGGTGAGGCGATTCCTGCGCGAGGCCCGCGCGGCCGCCAAACTCAAGAGCGAGCATGCCGCCAAAGTGCTCGACGTCGGCGTCCTGGAATCCGGGGTGCCGTACATGGTGATGGAGCTGCTCGAGGGGGGGGATCTCGCTCAGACGCTCGCCGAGCGCGGGATCTTGCCGGTCGAGGTGGCCGCCGATTGGGTGGCGCAGGCGTGCGAGGCCGTGGCCGAAGCTCACGCGGCGGGGATCGTGCACCGCGACCTGAAGCCGCAGAACCTGTTCGTGGCGCGCACGGTCGGCGGCGCGGTCAAATTGAAGGTGCTCGACTTCGGTGTCTCCAAGTCGGCCGACCAGATGACCCACGGCCCGGGGGCGCTAACGCGCACGAGCGCAATGCTCGGGTCCCCGATGTACATGGCGCCTGAGCAGATGCGCTCCTCGCGCAACGTCGACAGCCGAGCCGACGTCTGGGCTCTCGGCGTCGTGCTGTTCGAGCTTCTCACGCAGCGGATGCCATTCGAGGCCGAGACACTGCCGGAGCTCTGTCTCAAGGTGGTGAGCGATCCGCCGCAGTCCTTGGCTCAGCTCCGGCCCGACGTGCCCGGCGCCTTGGTGAGGGTGGTCGAGCGCTGCCTCGAAAAGGACGCCGAAAGGCGCTTCGCGAACGCCGCGGAGCTCGCATCGGCGCTCGAGCCGTTCGTCCCGGCAGGGTCGCGCGCCGTGGTCGAGCGGGCGCGATTGGCGATGACGCGCCCGCCGGAGCCCGCGACGACGTTGGGATCGCGGGGCGCCGGCCGCGAGGGAGCCATCGAAGGAAACACGCCGGCCGCACCTGCGCCTCGCACGCCGGCCGCCTGGGACTCGGGAAAAAAGTCGGGCCGCGGGTCGAACGGCGCGCGTGGCGCCGTTTTGTGGGCGGGCATCGGAATCTTCGCGATGGTGGCGATCGGCGGTGCGGCATTCGTATGGCTCCACCGATCCGGCGATGCGGCTCACGCAGCGGCGGCGGATCCTTCCGGAACCGTCTCGAGCCCGGCGTCCAGCGTGGCGCCGGCGGCCCGAAGCGCGGCGCCGGCGACCGAGCCCACCCCTCCGCCGTCCGCCGTCGTCGAGCTCGCGGCGCCCGCTCCGCTTGCGACCTTGCCGGCGGAGAGCGCCGCCACGGCGGTGACTCCGCCGGCGGCTTCGCTGCACCCCGTTTCCCACGGCACGTGGCAGCCGCCCGCGATGCCGCCGCCGCTACCGACGAAACAGCGCGCTGCGGATGACGACATTCCCAACATCCGTTGACGATCCTCGGGTAGAAAGGGTGCCATGCGATTGAAGGCGGCGGCGCCCGTTTCGCTCGTCCCGATTTGTGTCTTCTACGTCTCGTCGGGTTGGGCCCAAGCCCAGACCCCGACGACCGCGGGCGACACGGTCGCGGCGCAGGCCCTTTTCGAAGACGCACGCAAGCTCGTCGCCGAGGGCAAATACGGCGATGCGTGCCCGAAGTTCGCCGACAGCCAACGGCTGGATCCCTCGCCGAGCACGTTGCTGAACCTCGCGAGCTGCTGGGAAAAGCTGGGGCGAACGGCGACGGCTTGGGCGACCTACCGAGAAGCGGAAAGCGCGGCGAACGCGGCGAAGCGTCAGGACTACATGGTCACGGCGCAGCGACACGCCGACGGCCTGGCGCCGAAGCTCGCCCGGCTGACGATCAAAGTCGATCAGCCGACCGCCGGCTTGCAGGTGAAGCGGGATGGCCTGCTGGTCGCACCGACGGAGTGGGGAGCCCCCATGCCCATCGACAAGGGCGCGCATTCCATCGAAGCGAGCGCCCCTGGCTACCGGGACTGGAACGGCAAGGTCCAAGTGCCCCAGGACGGCGTCCAAGTCGCGACGTCCGTCCCGCCCCTCGATGCGCTTCCGCCCGAGCCGACCCCGCCCGCGCCTGCGCCGCCGAGCGTCGCGGTGTCCCCCCCGGACCTCCCGGCGCGGGCACCCCCCGCTCCCGACAACTCCGCGGGCAGCCCCCCGGCCGGAGAGAGCTCCCAGCGAACGATCGGCCTGGCGGTGGGCGCCGTGGGCGTCGTCGGATTGGGGGTCTCCGGCGTACTTGCGCTGGTTGCGGTCGGCAAGAAGAACGACTCGGAGCACGACTGTCCCGTCAGCCCGAACATCTGCAACCCCCAGGGCGTCTCGCAGCGCAATGACGCCCTCGCGTTGGGCGACGCGACGAGCTGGGTCTTCGGCATCAGCGCAGGGGTGCTTGCAACGGGGCTGGTCGTTTGGCTGACCGCGCCCAAGAGCCGGAGCGAGAGCGCGCATGCCGCCCGCGTCGTCCTGGCGCCGGGCGTCGGCGGCGCCGTCGTCGCGGGGACGTGGTGATGAAGCGTGCGTCGCTGATCGTCATTCTCGTTGCGCTGTCCGGCTCCCTCGGCGCCGGAGGCGCGATCGCCGGGTGCAACGGCGTGCTGGGCATCGAGCGCGCGACCCTAGAGGACGGCGGGACCGACGCGAGTGACGCCGGTGACGCGAGCGACGCCGGTGAGACGAGCGACGCCGGTGACGGCGGGGGGCAAGTCGCCGTCGATCCCCTCACCTGCAGCAACTATTGCGCCGTCATGATGCAAAACTGCACCGGTCCCAATTTGGAGTACCTATCCAATGACGTCTGCATGACGTTGTGCAGCTACATGACTAAGGGCCAGCTCTATGACCTGGGGAATGAGCCGGACAATGTCGACACCCTGGGTTGTCGCCTCTGGCACGCGAGCTTCGCCGCGGCGCACCCGGAGACGCACTGCCGTCACGCGGGACCCCTTGGAGCCGATCTGTGCGGGGGTCCCTGCGAGCCTTTCTGCGCCCAGGACTGGCACTACTGCACGGACGACAACGGGGTCTCCGTGTACAACGGCCAAGTCTCGGGATGCCTGAGCGTCTGCTCGGGCGACGCCGGCGCTCCCTATTCGTATATCGAGGGCGATTCAGGCGATATGGTCGACCCGGGCGGCAACATGATCACGCAGGGGAACACGCTCAATTGCCGCCTCTGGCACCTCGAAACGGCGATTCAAAAGAGCCTGCCGATGACCCACTGCCCGCACACGGGACAGCAAAGCATGACTTGCCAGTGAGGAACGAGGGGCGGCCGCGAGGCGCTGCCGCGGAAACCCCATGCGTGGAGCGCGGGCGACGGGAATAAACGGCCGAGGTCTCGCGTCGCTCGCGGTCGGCGGGGCCGTGATAGAACCGCCGCACCCTCTCTCCCCGGAGCCAAGAAGCCATGTACGACGTCCGCGCCCTCAATGAGCTCGTCGCCAAAGAAAGCGCCTTCGTCGATCGCCTGATGAACGAGGTCGGCAAGGTGATCGTCGGCCAGCAATACATGGTCGAGCGCATCCTGGTCGGCCTGCTGACGGGGGGGCACGTGCTGCTCGAAGGGGTGCCGGGGCTCGCCAAGACGCTCACGGTCCGAACGCTCTGCGACACCATCCACGCGAAGTTCGCGCGCGTTCAGTTCACGCCCGACCTTCTGCCGGCCGACCTCGTGGGAACCGTCGTCTACAACCAGCAAAGGGGCGAGTTCACATCGAAGCTCGGGCCGATCTTCGCGAACCTCATCCTCGCCGACGAGATCAACCGGGCCCCCGCGAAAGTACAGAGCGCCCTCCTCGAGGCGATGCAAGAACGGCAAGTCACGATCGGCGACAAGACGTACGCGCTGCCCCAACCGTTCGTCGTCATGGCGACGCAGAACCCCATCGAGCAAGAGGGCACTTATCCCCTGCCCGAAGCGCAGATCGACCGCTTCATGCTCATGATCAAGGTCGGGTACCCGTCGCGCGACGACGAGCGCAAGATCATGGATCGGATGACACAACCGGAGCCCACGCACGCCGACCCGGTGGTGACGCCGGGCGAGCTCCTCGAAGCCGCGCGGATCGTCAAGCAGGTGTACGTCGACGAGAAGGTGAAGGAGTACATCGTCGACATCGTCTTCGCGACGCGCGAGCCAGCCAAACACGGCCTCAAAGACCTCGCGCCGCTCGTCGAGTTCGGCGCGAGCCCGCGAGCGAGCATTGCCCTCAACCTGGCGGCGCGGGCGCATGCGTTTCTGCGCCACCGCGGCTACGTCACGCCCGAAGACGTGAAGGCGATCGGGCCGGACGTCTTGCGGCACAGGCTCGTGCTGACCTACGAGGCCGACGCCGAGGAGGTCACGAGCGAGCAGATCGTAAAGCGGGTGTTCGACGTGGTCGAGGTGCCGTGACGAGGCGGCCGTGATCCCGAAAGAGCTACTGCGCGCCCTGCGCACGATCGAGATCCACACGGCGCGGCTCGCCAACGAGCAGCTGACGGGTACGTACACGTCGAGCTTCAAGGGCCAGGGCCTGGCGTTCCGCGAAGTGCGCCCGTATCAGCCAGGCGACGACGTGCGCACGATCGATTGGAACGTCAGCGCTCGGATGAGTGACACGTTCGTCAAGGTATTCGTCGAAGAGCGCGAGATGACCGTGATGCTCGTCGTGGACCTTTCCGCGAGCGAGCGATTCGGAACGCGCAGAGCCGCCAAAGTGCGGGTCGCGAGCGAGGTGGCGGCACTGCTCGCCTTCAGCGCGATCCGCAACAACGACCGTGTGGGGCTCATCATCTCGACCGACCAGATCGAGCGCGTGGTCCCGCCGAAGAAGGGCGAGAAGCACGTGATGCGCGTCGTCCGGGAGATCCTCGGCTTCGAGCCGTCGAAGGAGGCGTCCGCGCGGGCGCGAGCGTACGACGATCGCGGTCACATGCGCCTCGGGGCGGCGACCGATCTCAAAGCCGCGCTCGAAGCCCTCGTGCGCATCTCGCGACGGCGGAGCATCGCGTTCGTCGTGAGCGATTTCTACGACACGGGATACGAACGCGCGCTCGCGCTGGCGTCGGCGAAACACGACGTCGTGCCGGTGGTGCTCGTCGACCGACGCGACCTGGAGCTACCCGACGTGGGGCTCGCGACGTTCGAGGATCTCGAGAATGGCGAGAGCGTCGTCGTCGACACGAGCGACCCCCGCGTACGGGCTTGGCACGCAGACGCGATGGAGCGCATCGCTTCGCTTCGTCGGGGCGCATTTCACAAGCTCGGGCTCGACTCGGTCGACATCGACACCGGCGGCTCGTTCGTCCGTCCGCTGCGGGATCTCTTCGCGCGCCGCGCCCGGAGGATCCGGCGATGAGCGTCGGACCGCGAACCGTCCTTGCATTGGTTTGGGCTCTTGTGCTCGTCGTCTCCCGCGTCGCGTGGGCCGAGTGCGTCGAAACCGCACCCGCGGGGGCGGAGCGACCGCAGCTGGTGGACTCGTTCCCGTCCAACGGCACGAGCGGGTACGCGGCGACACTCCATGTCGTGGTCTCGCACGGCAAAGGAGAGACCGTCCTGCCCCGCGGCCTGGAGTTGCAGACCCAGAGCGACACCGCTCGGGCGCTCAAAGGGGCGGGGTTCGCGCTACCGGATCAAGACGGGGGAGCCGCTGCGCGCCTTTCGAGCGCCGACGTCGACGCCAAGTCCGCTCGCCGGCAGACCACGCTCGACTTGCGACTCGTCCCGCTCCCGAGCGACCCCGGGCGGCGGACGCTGGTTCTCCCGTCATTGCCGATTTCGATCGCGCGCGCCAATAGCGACATCTTCACGCTCTGCACGAAGCCGCACACGATCGTCGTCGAAGACCCGACGTCGTCGACGCCCGATGCGCAGCCCAAACCCAACCCGCCACCGCGCATGCAGCGCGAGGAGTGGGTCGCGCTCGAGCGCGCGCTCACGTGGACAGCGGTCGGCGTGATCGCCGGAGGCGCGCTCGCGTGGTTGGCGGTTCGATGGCTCAGGCGACCCAGGCCCGTGCCGCCCCCGCCCCCACCGCGTCCACCGTGGGAGATCGCGCTCGAGCGCCTCGACGAAGTACGCCACGCCGGCCTGCTCGAGACCAAGCGGTTCGCGGAGTTCTTCGACCGCGTGAACGACGCCGTTCGCGAATGCCTCGGTACGCGCTTCGGCTTCGACGGCCTCGAATCGACGACGTACGAAACGCTGGCCGCGCTCCGCCGAATCCCCCACTTCCGAGTACCGCTCCCCGAGGTCGCGGCGTTCTTGCAGGACTGCGACCTCGTCAAATTCGCCGACGTCACTCCGACGCTCGAGGAGTGCGAGCGCGCGCTGGTCGACGCAGAGAAAGTCGTGCGCGCGACGATGGCGCCGCCCGCTCCCGTCGAATCTCGGGAGGCGCGACCGTGAGGCAAGCCCGATGGATCCGAGGCGCGCTCGTCACGCTCGGGACCCTCGCCGCGACGGCGCTCGGGCTCGTGGCGCCTGCGCTGGCGCGCGGGGAGGCCTGGCGAAGCGCGAAGTGGGCGACCTGGCCCGGCCCGCTCGGCGAACACCCCTCGACCTCCGACGCGCTCGCGTGGCTGGCTCGAGCGGGATGGTGCATGGCGCTCGTCGCGATCCTGGTTGTGGTGCCCTACATCGTCTACCGGACGACCCTCGGGGCAGACGAGCGCGTGCCTCGCCTTGGCGTACCGACCATCGCGCCGCTCACGTTGGGGCCACGCGGGTGGCGCGCACCTCTGCGCGACCTCCCCGGGGTCCTCCGAGGAGCGGCGCTCGTCCTCGCCGCACTCGCCCTCGGACGGCCGCAGAGCATCTTGCGCGGCGAAGCGCAGGAGGAAAAGGGGATCGACATCATCATCGTGCTCGACCTGTCGGGATCGATGTCGGCCGTGATGGACGCCCCGGCCAGCAACGCCTTGCCCGGGTCGGGCGCGCGCGGCCCCCATCGCCCGACGCGCATCGACGTCGCCAAAGACGTGCTGACCGATTTCGTCCGTCGCCGCAAAACCGACCGCATCGGCGTCGTCGTCTTCGCCAAGCAGGCGTTCGTCCTTTCCCCGCCGACGCTCGACTACGGCCTCATCACCGAGCTCGTCTCCAGAATAGAGCTCGGCGTCATCGACAGCAGCAAGACGGCCATCGGCGACGCCGTCGGCACGGCCGTGGCGCGGGTACGCAGGAGCGACGCTCGAAGCAAAGCAGTCGTCCTGCTCACGGACGGCGACTCGAACGAAGGGGTGATATCTCCGGAGTATTCGGCCCACCTCGCGCAGAAGGAGGGCGTTCGCATCTATACGGTGCAGATCGGCAACGGCGACGACGTCGACGTACAAACTGGGATCGATCTATTCGGGCAGCCGGTCTACCAGCGCAAGCGCTTTCCGGTGAACCCCGAGCTCCTCCGCAAGATGGCGCACGACACGGGCGGCGAAGCGTTCATCGCCACGGACAAGTCCGGGCTCGAGCAAAGCATGCACGCGATCCTCGACCACCTCGAGAAGACGAAGTTCGAGGCCCAGGCGTCGACGATGGAGGACCTGTTCCCGCTGCTGCTCGTGCCGGCTGCCGTTCTTGTCGCGCTCGAGGCGCTCGTACGCCTCGCGCTCGTACGGAGGTTCCCGTGAGGTGGGGATACGACTTCGGATCTGCGTCCGGCGTAGTGGTGGCGGTCTTCTGCGCGCTGGCGCTGCTCGGCTACGCGAGCGCGATCGTGTGGGCCAGCGTGCGTCAGGCTGGCGCCGCCCGATCCTTCGGCGAGGCGGGGCTCCTGGCTTCGCTGACGACGTACGACGCGGCCGCCCGGCGCGCCACCAAGTCGGTGCTCGCGATCGTCGCGATGACTCTCGCGTTCATCGCGCTCGCGCGCCCGCAGTTCGGGAGCGGCACGCGCATCGTGCCGGCGACCAACCTCGATGTGGTGATCGTGCTCGACTACTCGAAGAGCATGTACGCGCGCGACATCGTGCCGAGTCGCATCGCGCGAGCCAAGGCCGAAGTGGCGCGGCTCATCCAAGATCTGCCCGGTGCCCGGTTCGGCGCGGTGGCGTTCGCGGGCGAGCCGATGAGCTTTCCGCTGACCAGCGACGGCGCCGCGATCGCGCAGTTCTTGCGCCAGCTCGAGCCGAACGACATGCCCGTCGGCGGCACGGCGACAGCGCGCGCGCTCGAGCGCGGCCGGGAGATTTTTGCCCGCGATCCGAAGTCGAAGGACCACGTGCGTGTGATGGTGCTCGTCACCGACGGCGAAGACCTCGAAGGCGACCCGGTGAACGTGGCCGAGAGCTGCCAGAGCGAGGGGACGCGAATCGACGTGGTTCAGATCGGCGGTCGAGCGCCCGAGGTGATCCCCGACGTAGGTCCGGAAGGCAAACCGAACGGCATCCGCCGGGACGATGATGGAAAGCCCCTCACGACGCAGCTCTCGGCGGAAGGCGAGGCGCAGCTGGCGCGCGTCGCGCAGACGACCGGGGGCACCATTGTTCGCGCCGAGCACGGAAGCACCGGGATCGATCAGGTCGCTCGCGCACTGCAGAAGATGATGCGCGACGAGCTCAGCGAGAAGGTGGAGACCGTCTACGCGGAAGAGTACGCGTGGCCGCTGGGAGCGGCGGTGCTTCTCTTGATCGTCGAGGCGCTCATTGGCGAGGCACCGAGGCGGGCGGCCACCGCAAAACGCAACGACCCCAAGCGGGTGGGCCTCGTTCGATCCGTCGTGGGGGCGTGGGGATTCATGTCCATGCTCGCCCTGACGTGGCTCGCCGGCTGCGGCTGGAACCCGTCGCGCCCGTTCGAACGCGACGCGCCGGCCGTCAAAGAAGCGGTCGCCGACCTGACGACGGGCGACGCGGCGAGTGCCGCAAGCCGCCTGGAGGAGTACCTGTCGACGGGCCCCTGCAAAGACGGGAGCATCGGCACTCCGGACGGGCTGAAGCGGCGGCCCGACGGGACTTTCGATTTGGGCCTTTCGCTTTTTCGCGTCGGCGAGCTCTACGGCCGGCGCTTCGGCGAAGAGGAAATCGACGCGGGCGTCAGCGAAGAGGAGCGCGCACAGCGCCATGCGCGAGTCGAGTGCGCGCGACGGGTCACGGAGGCGATCGGCGAGGACGTGCAGGCGACGATCGATCTGCGCGCGCGTTCCCTCTACTTGCAAGGCAATCTCGCATTTCTCGACGGCGCCTACGAAGAGGCCGTTCGGGCGTACGACCGCGCCCTGGTGCTCGCCCCGGGCGAGGCCGACTCCGGAGATCCGGTCGGGCGTGACGCGGCCTGGAACCGGGCCATCGCGCTCCGGCGCATCGACGACGAGAAGAAGGACGCAGGGAGCGACGCGGGCTCGGACGCCGGGCAGGACGCATCGCGGGACGGCGCCCCCGGACCGAACGACGCGGGCCGGGACGCGGCGCGGGAGGCGGCGGCACACGACGACGCAGGGCGAGACTCGGGTGCGGAGCCCCCGCCCGAGCCTCCAGACGCTGGGAACGATCGCCCCGACACGGGCCCCCCACCTCCTCCTCCGAGCACGAACGAAGACGAGCGAATGCTCGACCAGCTCGAGAGCGCGCCGACTCTTCAGCAAGAAGAGGCCAAGCGCGCGGGCAAGAAGCGCGTGCGGGGAATGGCGGACAAATGAAAAACCTCGCACGCCGCTTCTCGTGGCTATGGGCCTTCCTTTCCTTGTTCCTCTCGACGGCAATCGCCGGAGCGCAGAGCGCACCTCAGCTTCAGTTGCGGCAGAGTGCGAGCACCGTCGGCGTGGGCGACGTCGTCGACGTAGAGCTCAGCGCGACCAGCGCCGACACGATGCCGACGGACGCGCAGATCGGGGCCACGCAAGGCTTCGTCGTGCGCGGGCAGAGCCCGTCGCCTTCGCAGACCCACATCAGCATCAACGGAGCGCGGATGGACCGGTACACGCTCACGACGACATGGGCGCTCGAGGCGCAGCGGGTGGGCACTTTTCATGTGGGCCCAGCGAGCGTCGTGGTCGCCGGCGTGCGGTACACGGTTCAAGCGACCACGATTTCGGTCGTCGCGGCGGGGCAAGCGCCGCGTCCGCGTGCTCCTCCACCGGCTTTCCCGCCTGGGATGCAAAGCCCCTTCCGATTCTCTCCGTTCGACCCGTGGAAAGGCTTCTTTCAGGGGTTGGACAACGACGATCAGGCGACTGCTGCCCCCCCAACGTTCCCCACCGATCCGAAGCTGTCGCTCGATTCGCCCCGCGGACCCTTCTTCTTTTTGCATGCGACCGTCGACAAGACGACGGCGGTCGTGGGCGAGCAGGTGACGTACAGCGTCTACCAGTACCTCGACACCGCGCAGGGAGGTGTCGAGATCGACGACGAGGGCGTGCACGATTCGACGGCCGCCGATTTCGTGAAGCACCCGCTGATCCGCGAAGATCAGGAGGCGCCGCGCGTGGGGTTCGCCTCCGCGGGAGGACGAACGTGGGAGGTCAAGCTCCTGCGTCGTTGGGCCCTCTTTCCCCTTCGCACCGGCGACCTGGCCATCGGCCCGATGCGGCTGAACGTGGTTCGCCCGCAAAGCGCGGGCGGGCCCGCGCGCACGGCGGAGACCCTCGTCGTTCATGTGACCGAGCCGCCGCTCGCGGGGCGTCCTCCCGGGTACGTGCTGGGCGACGTCGGGCGTCTTTCGTTGACGGCCCAAGTGTCGCCGCGCGACGTCGACGAGGGCGGCGCGGTCGGCGTGCACATCGAAGTGTCGGGGACGGGGAACGTTCCGAGCGCGATCGCGACGCCGGCGCGAGAAGGGGTCGAGTGGCTGACTCCCGAGGTGCACGGCGACCTCGGACCCGCAGGACACGACGCGTTCGGAGGCAAGCGGATCATCGACTACGTCGTGCGGATGCGGCGCGCCGGTCCCGTAGACCTCGGCGACTTGACCTTGCCCTACTGGGAGCCGGACCAGAAAAGGTACGCGATCGCGCGCGCATCGCTGGGCGTCGTGCGCGTCGCAAGGTCGGCGAACGCGGCGTCGGCGGATTCTGTCAGCGCGATCCTGCCCGGCCTACCTGGGCCGCGCGACAGACTCGAGGGGCCCCGAGGTCCTCGTGCGCACGCGGACGACTCGCCCGTCTTCTGGATCGCGGGCATCGGCGCATGGCCGCTTGCCCTCGGCGCGGCGGTCGGTGGCCGCGCGGCGGGTCGGCGCATTCTCTCTGCGTGGCGAACGCGACGTACGTCGCCGGCGGCGGAGCTCAAAGAGCGCCTGGCCATGGCGGCGGCGGCGTGCGGCAACGACGACGCGCGAAGCGCGGACGCGGCCATCGCGCGCGCGCTCGAGGCTGCGGCGCTCGCGCACGCCGGCGTGAACGTGCGCGGCGCAGCCGGAGGCGAGGTGATCGACAGGCTGGAACGGGCGGGCGTCGCCCGCGACGCGGCGTCGAGCGTGGCGGATCTGCTCCGAGAGTGCGAGGTGGCTCGGTTCGCCCCCGAGGCGGCGGACATGATGTCGGCGCGCGATCGATGGGCGCGGGCGAAGGGGGCGATTCGAGGTCTGGAGACGGGGGGATGAAGCGCCGCCCTTGCGCGACCCTGCCCGGTCTTCTCGTGGCGCTCGCGCTCCTCCTTTTCCCCGCCGCCGCGCGCGCCGACGACGAGACCGCAGCGCTCTTCGCGTCGGGTACCGCCGCACTCAAAGACGGACGCCCGGGAGATGCCATCGCCTCGCTGGAGGCGCTTGCGGACCGCGGAGTCGTCGATCCCGTGGCGAGCTACGACCGCGGACTCGCGTACGCGATGCGCGCGCGGATCGGTGCGGAGACCCCGGGCGATCTCGGGCGCGCCGCGCACGGGTTCGAGGAGGCGCGGGAGATCTCGCGAGACCCACGGCTCGTGGACGACGCATCGCGGGGGCTCTCGGTGATCCGGTCGGAAGTGGCGCGACGGCGTGTGCGGGCCGGAGAGCCCGTTGAAGTGGATCCGGGCCGCTCGCTGGCTCGCGCGCTGGCCGGCTTGCTCGCGGAGGACGCGTGGAGCGCGATTGCCGTGGCGGCTTCCGCGGCGCTCGCGGCGTGCCTCTTCGTGCGAGGCCGCACCAGCGCCCGCCGAGCGCGCGTTGCGGCAGGCGTGGGGGCGGGGATCGCAGCCCCTGTTCTGGCCATGGCGGTGGCGATGACGCTCGCGGCTCGCCACGACAGGACGCACTTGCGCGAGGCGGTCATCGTCGTCGCAAGCGCGCGACCAATCGACGAACGCGGGATCACCGTCCCCGGCGCCACCCCTCTTCCCGAGGGAGCGCGCGTCGAGGTGGTCGAAGCCCGGGGTGGGTGGAGCCGCGTGCGCTTCGGCACGATCGAAGCGCGGCTCGCGGCGAGCGCCTTGCGAGAGCTGGCCAGGGCGGAGTAGCGGCGAGCTCGACGCGCCGCTACTTCGCGAGGAACGTCCACTTCACCACGCGCGTCCGATCGAAACCCCGGCATAGGAGACGCCCACCACGGGCGCGACCCGCACGGCCGCGTCGGTGGCCGGAGTCGTCGGCGCCGTCAGCCATAGCAAGGCGCCGCCCACGATCGCCGCGGCCCCGACGCCAAACGCGACCGTGGACACCGTCGCGGCATCGTTCGCGTCGGCCGTGAGCGACAGACCGGCCTTCGTGCAAAGCCTCGACGTCGGGCAGTTCTGCGGCTGAAGCGCCTCGTTGTTCTTCGATATCGCTACGATGCCGAAGACCGAGCCGACGGCGACGCCGACGACCCCCGCGCCGAGCGCGACGATTCCGATGGTTCGCTGCGCGCCACCCGCGCTCGACGGCGGGCGCTCGGGGACCGGCGCAGCGGCGGCCGCGGGCGGCGCGATGAACTGCGGCGCAGGCGCGGGCGGTGCACTCGCCGAAACGTCGTCCGCTAGGGTGACCGTCACGCGGGCATCCGATTGCTTCGCGGCCACATCGACGTTCTTCGTCCAGGCCATCTTCTTTGGCGCGTTCGCCTCGATGACGTGCGGTCCGGGATCGACCGGGATGGCAGTTCCGTACTCCGCACGACCGACGAGGACGCCGTCGCGTTTCACTTCGAGGCCGGCCACGTCGCTCCCGGCCGCCACCGCGATCGTCAGCCTCGCGAGCCCCGCCTCGAGCGCCGCGGCTCGCGCCAGCGCCTTCTTCTCCACGTCCACCTTTCCGGCTGCGTTCGCTCGCGCCGCCGTGTCCTTCCACGCGACCCAGGCGCTCGCCGTCTGCCCGGTGTGCTCGTAGCATTCGGCGAGGTTGAGCAGAGTGCCGCCGCTCGGGGCCAGACGCTGGCTCTCCGCGAGCTTCGGGCACGCTTCGGCGTAGTGGCGCTGCGTCATCAGCTTGCGACCCTCGTCGAAGAGGGCGGTCGCGGCCGCGTCGCTCGCCTGCGCATGCGCGCGCAGCGGTGACAGCAGGGCGAAGAACGCGCCGATCAGCGCTGGAGCGCACGTTCCAGTCTTCATCGCCGCGAGTCTGTCCTACTGCGGCCCGCGACGCCAGAGCTCACCAGGTGGTGCGGTAGGCGGGAGTCTCGTTGCCGGCTGGCGCGCTTCCGGAGGGAGCAGGAGCGTCGCGCCGAATTCGTGTCGCGCGCACAGGACCGGCATCGGCGACCGGAGCGACGGTCGGAAAGGAGGCGACCGGCGGCGCGGCGGAAGTCGGAGTCGGGGCGACGCTCGGGACCGCCGGCGGGCTCGCGCTCGATGTCGCGGTGGTCGCCGCGGGTGCCGCGCTTTCGGCCGTGCGCAACGCCGGCTGGCGCAGAAGCTTCGTGGCGCCTACGACTGCGACGAGGCCCCCGAGCCCCACGACGCCGGCGAGCGCCGCGAACGCAACGGCTTTGGCGCGCGATGCCCCCGCCAGCTCCGTTCGCGCCCAGTTTGCCGCCGTACCGCCCGGCGACCGACGAGGACTCTCGGCCTCCGGTTGCGCGGCCGTCGGCTGGCTGCCCGACGCGATCCGGGCGATCCGCTTCGCCAGCCCGCGGCTGTCTTCGGGAGCGAACGGCTCGAGCGCCGCTGCCAGGTCCGCGATCGACCCGAAGCGGGCCGCGGGGTCCTTCTGGAGGCACCTCGCGACCACGTCTTCCAGCCGGTTGGGGACGTCGAAGCGCAGGCCACGGAGCTGCCGCGGGCGCTCGGTCAGAACCATCGCGATGAGCTGGGTGACCGACTCCGCGGCGAATGGGAGCGCGCCGGTCAGCAGCTCGAACAAGATGACGCCGAGCGCCCAGATATCGCTTCGCTCGTCGGCGAGCTTCGCGGAGCGCAGCTGCTCCGGAGACATGTAATTCGGTGAGCCCATGACTTCGGCTGTCTTCGTCAGCGCGAGGTCGTCGGCGACCGCCTTTTGCTTCGCGATGCCGAAGTCGAGCACCTTCACGAGCGCGCGGCCGTCGTTGCGCTGGGTCAAAAAGAGGTTCCGCGGCTTCAAGTCTCGATGAACGATGCCGATCGAATGCGCCTCTGCGACCGCGTCGCACGCCTGGAGCACGAAATCGACGGCGGTCTCGATCGGCACCGCGCCGTGACTCTCGATCAGCGCCCCGAGGTCCGTTCCGCTCAGGTACTCCATGACCATGAACGGCGAGCCCGACTCGAGGGTTCCGACGTCGAGCACACGGGCGACATGATCGCTTCTCAGGCGCACGGCGGCCCGGGCCTCGCGCGCGAAGCGCTCGAGAAGGGCCGGAGTGTGCGCCGCTTCGGGCAGCATGAACTTCAGCGCGACCTTCTGGTCGAGCTGCAGGTGGGTCGCCGCGACAACGATCCCCATGCCGCCGACGCCGAGGATGCGGTCGACGCGGTACTTGCCGGCGAGCACGTCGCCGGCCTGGACGGGGCTCATGAGCACAAGCCTAACGCAAGCTCATGAGCGAGACGACCGCCCAGCCCCCTTTGTCGATGTCGACTTCGACCGAGCGCACCGAGCCGCGTGCGACGAGGCGTAGCGTGTGTTTGCCCGCGGGGACGCGCACGCGCGCGACGGCCACCCGGGCCGGCAAAGTCTCCCAGCTGCGGGTGTCGGGAGTATCGAGCACAGTCAGCGTCGCTTGGGTTCCCAACGAAAGGAGCGCAGCGACCAGGTCGTTCTTTCCCGCGGCCGCGCCGGCCAGGGTGCCTGCGGCATAGCGCGCGACGAGGCGAGTGATCGCGCTGGCGATCACGCGTCCCTCGATCTTCTTCCACTCCGCCCGCACCTGGCTGGTCACGTCGACCGCTTGCCCGAGCGCGACCGGCGTCGCGTCCAGGGTGCACGACGGTGATTCGAACCCTGCGCGCTCGTGCCCGAGCGTGGGGAAGTTGATCCATGTGACCAGCCCCTGCGCCGCGATCCGGTTCGCCGCCGCGACGTCGCCCGGCGCGATCGAGTCCGAGTACGCGGTGAGCGCCAGCCCGATCGGCACCCGCTCGGCGACCTTGTGGGGCACCCGCCCGTATCCGATCACCACCACGATCTCGCCTTCCCCCGCCTCCTCGAGCGGACGGAGCGACGCGGAGTCGTCGCCCTTGCCGAGCTCTTCGAGGCGAGGCGACCGATACTGCCCGCGCCGGCGCAGCAGCCTCACCGGATCACGCAGGTCGCCGGCCCCGGTGAACTCGAGCGCCTGGTCGTACCAGCGGAGCGCCTCGTCGACCTGATCGCTCTTTTCGAACGTGAACCCGGCCAACATCGCGCCCAGGCCCATGACCGGGTTCTCCCGCTCTTTGAGCTCGTCGGCGACGTAGCGCTGCATGACCGCCAGCCGTCGCGCTTCGATCCGCGCGCCGTTCAGGTCGCGCAGCTCGAGATAATTGAGCATGTCGAGCGTGTTGATCAGCAGCTTCTCGTAGGGAGGCGCCTGGTACCTTCCGCTCGATCCGGAGAAGACGTACTGCCCGATCGTGTCCGACACGTCGTGCGCGAGGTCGAGCATGTCGATCGCCTTGTCGGCGGCCTCGAAGTCGCGCTTCGACCGGTCGAACTGCTGGGCGGCCTGCTGCACGCTCGCTCGGTCGAGGACGAAGAGGGCGTGGTCGCTGCTCATGTCAGGCGGCAGATCGGCGTCGCTCGGGACGTCGATCTCCTTGTTCAACAAGGCGATCGCCTCCCGCGGGTTGCCCGCGTCCAGCGCACTGCGCACGGGCTGCGTCCGCTCCGAGTGGCTGGCGCAGCCCTCGAGCAAGACGAGAGCCGCGAGCAGGCCTAGAGCGCCTAGCGCAGCGCTTTTGTGAGGTACGCCTTCTGCTGCCACCGGATCTCGCTCGTCTCCGTATCGATCACTTGCATGAAGATGAAATACTGGACCCGCCGCGCTTCGGCCGTGCGCTCGTCGGACGCGCCGACTTTGCCGGTCACGAAGTACTTCACGCCCAGCTGCTTGCCGTATTGGGGGATGTGCCGCGGATCGAAGACGGGGTGCTGGGCTCCCTCGACCTCGCGGATCATGTCCGCCTGTCGCTCGTGGCTGATCACGCGAACGACATTGCTCCCCGCCAGCCACGTCTCGGTCTCGCCGAGCATGACGTCGAGCTGCGGATCGATGTGCTCGGTGGTCTCGTTGAAAAAGGGCGCAATCGCGACCGTCTGCCTGTCGTTCTGGCCGGCTTTCGTTCGCCACTCGTTCATGACCTCCGCTTCGCGCAGCTGGTTGAGGAGCTTCTGCAGGGTGCGCTCGATGTCGTCCTTGTCGAGGCCCGTGCTCATCGCGGGCTGGTCGATGCCCGGCTCGTCCGAGCCACGCACGTACTCTTTGGTGGCACAACCGGCCGCGCTGGCCCCGAAAGCGACGACAAATCCCAGTAGAAGACGTCTGTTCATTCTTGCTCCTCCTCTTTCCGCTTTCGGGCTTCGACGCCGACCGCGCGGCCGAGCTCGCGATGGACCCGGCCCACGCGCTCGACTTGGCCCTTGGCCGGAAAGCGCTCGTAGAACCCCTCTGCGCGGAAGCTCTTCACCATGTCGCCCCACGGGCCGAGCTTGCGCGTCCACCGAGCGATGCGACCCTCGGCCGGCTCGGCGTCGACGTGCGCGAGATCGGCGCAGAGGCGGAGCATCGCTTTGATGGTCACCGGCCGGGTCACCATCGACTGAGCGCTGCCCCAGGCGCTGCCCCACACCTTCTCGGCCGCCTTGAAGAAATCGCGCACGATGCCGTAATAGCGCTGCGCCTCGCGCTTGGGGTTGCGCCCCTCGATCGCCTTCCAGTCGAGCGCCGCCCAGCGGTGGATCTCGTTGAAGAGCTCCGCCTGCAGGATCCACTTATCCTGTTTCGAGCGCCCGCCCAGTCGGTTGATCTTGTAGCGTAGAGGGCTGTCTCCCTCGCTGTAGAGGCGCTCGACGACGATCGCGGCGAACTTCTTGTCGGGCGCCGCCCACGACACGCGCTCGTAGAGGTCGACGAGGTGACTCTTGTTGATCCGAGTCGGCGTCGAGTTGATGATGACGAACATCTCGGTCGCGAAGTCTTCGCTCTTGCCATCGAAGATGATGCAAGGAACGTGGATGCTCTGCGCCTCGGCGGGGCGCTGCTTCATGTAAAAGTGAAGCGCCGCGAGGCGATGCTGCCCGTCGATGATGAGGTACTTGCTGCGGGGCTCTTCGAGGTTGCCCACGTTCGCGAATGGCCTGACCGGCTCGAAGTGCAGCTCGTCGGCGGTGAAGAGGAGCACCGTTCCGGGGATCGGCGGCTGGCTCACCGCGGTCTCGTAGAAATTCTTGATCGCGCCGACTTTGGTGCGCGAGAGCTCGCGCTGAAACGCGGCGTCGGTTCGCTCGATCTTGCCGATGAAGCGCGCGACCTCGTCTCCCTCTTCCGCGTCCTCCGGGGCGAGACTGCGCTCCCCTTCGGCATAGAAGCGCGAGATGAACCTCACGCGATCGAGCAAGTCCTCCGCCGGGTAGGCGGCAAAATAGAAGACGCTGTCCTTCTGGCGAACTTGCGTGGCGAGCATTTCTTCCCTGGCCGCGAAGGATAGACCGTTCTCGACACCGAATGTTCGGCTTGTTCGGCTCGACGCAGTCTAGTGCCGCTCGACACAACCTCTGACGGCGATTGCCAGGCCGAGCGGCGCTAGCATCCGCAGAGCTGCAGGCAGCTCGCCGCCCCGGCGCATTCGTCCCGGCAAGTCGGGTCGCACGAGCTGCCCCCCGCGTCGGGCGTCGCGAAGTCGATGCATCGCCCCTCCTCTTGCTGTTGGCACACGAGGAGCGCGCTCTGCCCGTCGAGGAGCTTTCTCGCTTCGTCGCAAGTCGTGGGGACGCCGACCGGACACAGCGCGCTGCCGCAGAGGCATTCGAGATCGAGCAGTGTCCCCGCGCGAAGTCGGAAGCCGCAGTCCGGGAAGGCGCCTGGATCGACGTCGACGCCGGGGCAGGTGTCGATCTGCTCGCAGAGAACGGTCTGCCCCGTCGAATCCTCGATGCAGCCGGTTCCGCCCGGCCCCCCGTCCCCGGAGCCCGCGCCCGCCGAGAGCGCCGCCGAGCCGCCGCCGGACCCGACGCCGGAGTTGGTGCCGATCTGGAGGCAAGCCGCGCTCGTGAGCACGAGGACGAAGACCAGGATCTCGCGCATGGGTGACATCCCAAGCGCAGCCCGCGCCACCGGGGCAACTTTTCGGCTACGGTCGTGCCGACGCGCGCGTCTCGACCTCGGACCCGGCTTCCCCATGAAAACGCGAACCCTCGGCTTCCTCGGTGCCGGCAATATGGCCGGCGCCCTCATCAAAGGGCTGCTTCACTCCGGGGTGCCGCCCCACAGGATCACCGCGAGCGACGCGAAGGCCGAGCGCTTGGAGCAGCTGAAGGCCGCGCACGGAATCCAGACCACGGGCGACAACCATGTGCTCGTACGCGAGTCGAACGTGGTCGTGCTGTCGGTCAAGCCCCAGGTCATCGACAAGGTGCTGACGGAGATCGGCGGCGAAGTGCGCGCCGAGCAGCTCGTCGTGTCGGTCGCGGCGGGTGTGTCGATCGACGCGATCGAGTCACGCCTTCCCTCGGGCTCGAGGGTGGTCCGCGCCATGCCGAACACGCCGGCGACCGTGCAGGCGGGTGCGACCGCGATTGCGGGTGGAACGCACGCCCACGCCGACGACCTGCGCGTCTCGCGCGAGCTGTTCGAAGCTGTGGGGCGGGTGGTGGTCCTCGAAGAGTCTCTGCTCGACGCGGTGACGGGACTGAGCGGCAGCGGCCCCGCGTACATCATGCTCATCATCGAAGCGCTCGCCGACGGCGGCGTGAAGGTGGGCCTGCATCGCGATACGGCGCTCTTGCTGGCGGCGCAGACCGTGTTCGGCTCGGCGAAGCTCCTCCTCGAGACGGGCGAGCACCCGGGGCGGCTGAAAGACATGGTGACGAGCCCCGGCGGCACGGCGATCTCGGGACTGCACACGCTGGAGAGCGGCGCGCTCCGCAAAACGTTGATCGACGCGGTCGAGTCGGCGACCAAGCGCGCCGCGGAGCTCGGCGGGGAGATGGCCGCGAAGCTGCGCAAGAAGTGAGTGCGCGCTACTTCGAGATCACGTCGGCGTACGTCACGAACGCGATGAGCGTCAGCAGCATCAGCAGGCCGATCGCGTGGACGCGCGCCTCGACCTTCGCGTCGGGCCTGCGCCGCGACACCGCTTCGACGCCGAGAAAAAGCAGGCGCCCGCCGTCGAGCGCGGGGAACGGGAGCAAGTTGAACGCGCCGAGGTAGGCGCTGAGGATGCCGAGGAACTGAAGCAAGCTCCCCGGGCCGGTCCGCGCCCTCTTCGCCCCCTCGCGGACGATGCCCACAGGCCCGCTCATCTGCAGCTTTTCTTTGCCCGCGAGCACGCGCGCGATGCCACGCACGTTCTCGTAGACGACAATCGCCGGCGCGATCACGCTCATCTTCGCCGCTTCGGGGACCCCGACCGGCTCGACGTGGATCGGCGTTCCGACGTGAATGAGGCCCTCGTCTTTCTCCCCCTTCGGCGAAGGGGTCACCGACTTGTGCAACGTCTGCCCGTCGCGAGACAGCGTCAGATCGATCGCCTCTCCCGGGTGCGCGCTGACCGCTTTGCGCAGCTGCTCCCAGTTGTGCACACCGACTCCATTCACTTCGAGGACCTGGTCGCCCGTCTGCACACCCGCGATCTGAGCGGGACCCGCCTCGACGACGACGCGCATGCTCACGTCGTCGCGCACCTCTTGGCCCCCGACGAGAAAGCCGAAGAAGAAGAGGACCGAGGCGAACAAGTAGTTGGTGAGCGGCCCTGCACCAATCGTCACGATCCGGGCCCAGAGCGACGCGTTCGCGTAGCTGGCGCGGTCGTTGGGGTCATTCTCTTCGTACGGGTTCATCCCCGCGATCTGCACGTATGCGAGAAAGGGGATGAGAGCGACTTGATAGACGGTGGGGCTCCCCTTCGGCTTGTGCTTCCAGATGGTAGGGCCGAAACCGATGCTGAAGCGCACGACGCGCATGCCGAACTTGCGCGCCGCGACGTAGTGCCCCCCCTCGTGGACGACCATCAACACGGCGAGCCCGAGGATCGCGAGAAGGTAGAGGGCAACCGTCATCTGTCTGAGGGAGTCTAAGGCCGTCCGGGCCTCGCCGCCATTGGCAGGAGTCGACGGATGGGCCTCGACCGTGCCCTAATCCGAGCGGCAAGGAAGGGTCGACATGCGTCTTGATCGCGTTTGCGTCGTTGTCGTGGCCGTGGTGACACTCGTCGCCTGCCGCTCGGGCACACGAAAGCCGGCGCCGGCGGGAGACGACGGCGGAGTGGCTTCGGCCGGCGGGCCGCCGGGAAGCTGTTCGGGGACCATCCACCGCCCGAAGGGAGCTTGCATCTTCGAAAACGGCGACGGCGGCTCTCCGGTCACTTGCATCGAATTCACCGGCGACGAATTCACGCCGAGTCTCGTCCCGCAAGTGTGCGGCGTCGCCGGAATGCGCTACGCGACGAAGGGGTGCCCCGCCTCTTCGCTGGGCCGGTGCATCGCCCAGTGCGGCCAGCGGAACGAAGCGATCCACTACCTGTATGTGGGGACACGCGAAGGCGCCGAGCGTGCGTGCGGAGGGAACTCGCCGCCGGGGTATTTCGTTCCTTAAGGAAAAAACGACAGCCCGAACGAGAACGTGGGAAACCCCAGCCGCATCGTGAGCGACATCTTGTCGCTGAGGTGGTAGCGGCCGCCGATGAAGAGCGCAGGCTCGAATCCGGCTCCCGACGGATGGCCCGGGCACTGGTTGGCTGGCAAGCCGCAGTCGCCGTACGAGCCGAAGTACACGACAAGGCCCGGCTCGCCGAAGACACTCCAGCGTTGGGCGACGAAGAAGTTCCACTGCAACGTGACGGGAAAGTCGAAGTAGTTCGCCGCGCAGCTGCCGTTGTACCAGCACCAGTCGTAGTGCATCCAGTCGATGCCGAACGAGATGGCGACGCTGTTGTTGATGCTGGGAACGAAGCCGTTGTGAACGATGGGGATCGAGAATCGCGCACCGAGGCCGTAGCCGCCCGCGTGGTAGGCGTCGCCCCAGCCGAACAGGATGTGCGGCTCGATCTCGACGGAGTACGAGGGGTGGTCGCCCGGCCTCGAAATCGTGTTGTCGCCCGCGAGGACGCACCGCGGAACGAGGGCCAGAGCGGCCAGAACGCAGAGCGCACACGCAGCGGCGGCAAGCCCCGCCCTCGGCTTCGTGCTCGCGCAGTCCGCGCCCCCAATCGGACGGCGTCGCATATCAGTTCGCCTCATCTTACTACCGGTCCTTGTACATGCGCTCTCGCGCGGCGACGAGTGCTTCGTGCCTCACCGTGCCTCGCCGTGCTAGGAAACGCTCTCGCAATGTCCAACACGCCCTTCAAACCCAGTGCGCCCGCCGCGGTCGGCGGCGGACCCGGCATCCAGATCCGCGGCGGCGCGGCCATCCTCGCGCCCATCACGGCCTTCCCGAACGGGGTGCCCGGCAATGCCCTCGTGCTTCTCCCGATCCAGCCGAACGGAACGCCCATCGAGAAGAAGATCGTCGAGGGACCAGTGGCGCTCCAAATGGACGAGGTCTGGAAGCTGCTCGGCTTCAACGGGCCAGCCGTGCCGGTACAGGACGAGCAGGGGCGTCAGATCGCGATCGGCCTGGAGGACTTGCTCGGTGGGCTCGAGAAGCACTGGAACGACGGCCCGGAAGATCTCGGCCGCGGCCGGATCTTCGCTCAGGAGCTGATGAAGCACGGGCGGCACGAAAAGGCCGAGAAGGTGCTCTCCAAGATCGTTGCCCTGGGCGGCGACGGCGAGGACTGGCTGGGGCTCGGGGTGGCCCAGGCGGCCCAGAAGAAGCTGGAAAAGGCCGAGGCGACTTTGCGCGGCGCGCAGAACCTGCTCAAAGACTCGCCATTTCCCAGCCTTCAGCTGGCGAGGGTGATGAAAGACAAGAGCGACCGCAAAGGCGAGCGCGAGAACACCGAGCGGGCGATCCAGATCGACAACAACTCCGTCGACGCGTGGGGGTATCTCGCGAGCTCGATCCGCGAGCAGACCGGCGACGACGAGATGATCAAGCAAGTGGAGGAGCTTGCCGCCGCTCCGGTGAACTCGAAGTCCGCGGCCCCCTACATCGCGCTCCAAGGCTTTTACTCGGGCGAAACGAAGGACGAGGGCGTGCGCGCCAAAGCTATCGGGTTCGCCAAGAAGGCCGTCGAGCGCGCGCCGGGCGATGCGCTGGCCCTGCTTTGCTTGTCGGCGCTCTACGGTCAGGGGTCCAAGATCGACGAGGTCGTGAAGCTCCTCGCGCCCCACGAGGCGCTCATGCTGCGCGACGTGCGGATCGCGCACAACTACTTCGAAGCCCTCTTCCAGATGCGCGATCTCCAGAAGATCACCGCCCTCTTGAACAAGCTCGCGACCAGCCAGGTGCGCGAGGTCAAGCAGTTCGCCGTCGAGCGATCGCGCGCGATCTCGCAGATGCTGGCGCAGCAGCAACAACAGCTCGCGCCGATTGCCGGCAAACCAGCGCCAACCGTGTGAGGCTCAGCGGGACGGGGTGGTGGTCCGCCGGCCGAGGAGGACCAAGAACACCGGCCCGCCCAGGAGCGAAGTCACCGCGCCGACCGGTAGCTCCGTGTGCACGCGCTGCGCGATCAGGCGCACGAGCAAGTCGCAGACGACCAGGGTCGCGCCGCCGACCAAGGCCGACGCCGGCAATACGAGGCGCAAGTCCGAACCCAGCACGCGACGCGTGCTCTGGGGCACGACCAGGCCCACGAAGCCGATGAGCCCCGTCACGCTCACCACCGCGCCGACCACCGCCGCGCACGCGAAGAACGTGCGCCGCTCGAGAGCGCGCACGTCCACGCCCAGGCTCGCCGCCGGTTCGTCGCCGAGCGACAGCAGGTTCATGCGCCCCGCGTCGACGTGGAGAACGACGAGCCCCATCGCGACGTAGCTGCTCACGAACGCGAGCTGGCCCCAGGACGGGACGTCGAGATACCCCATCAGCCACCAGACGACCGACTGGACCTTGCCCGGGTCAGCGAGCGCCTCGATCAGCATGATGCAGGCTCCCGCGATCGAGTTGACCACCACGCCCGCGAGGAGGATCGACGCCCCACCCGAGCGACCGGCGCGCACGAGCGCCCAAACGACGACCGTGGCTGCGGCGCCTCCGACGAAAGCGACCGCCGGAACGCCGGCGGCACCCAGCAGCCCGAGACCGCCGAGGCCGAGGGCGGTCGCGATCGTGGCCCCCAGCGCAGCTCCGCCGGAGACTCCGAGGACGTACGGCTCGGCCAGCGGGTTGCGCAGCACCGTCTGAAAAGCCGCGCCGACGGCGGCAAGCCCCGCTCCGGTGGCGACACCGAGCAGCACGCGGGGGAGCCGATACCCCACGATGACGTCGCGGGCGAGGGTGCCGCCGGCGAAGAGGTCCGCGAGCGAGGCGGTTCCGCTGCCGAATGCGACGCCCAGGGCAATCGCGACGACGAGGGCGGCGGCGCAGAGGGTGAGCGCGACGGATCTACGCACAGCGGCGGATCACGGAGCTCAAGGCTGGTTGCGCTCGTGGAGAATGCGCAGACCGACCAGGGTGAGGATGTCGTCGACTTCGACGATCGTCTTCGACAGAGGGGCGATGAGCGGCGCGAGCCCGCCGGTGGCGATCACGGCGCAGGGGTAGTCGAGCTCGGCCTTCAGTCGCTCGACGATACCGTCCACGAGACCCACGTACCCGTAGACGATGCCGGATTGCATCGCGTGGACGGTGTTCTTGCCCACGACCCTGGGCGGCCGGACGATCTCGACGCGCGGCAGCTTGGCCGCCCGTGCGAAGAGCGCGTCGGCGCTGATCTGCAGGCCAGGGGCGAGGACGCCCCCGAGGTATTCGCCCTTGGGGGTGACGCAGTCGAAGTTGGTCGACGTTCCGAAGTCCACCACGATGACGCCCCCCTTGGCCTTGTCGTAACCCGCCACCGCGTCCGCAATGCGGTCGGCACCCACCTCGCGCGGGTTCTCGATGAGGATCGCCATCCCCGTGCGGATCCCGGGGCCGACGATCATCGCGTCGCGGGCGAAGACGCGCCTCACGAGCCCGACCATCGGCTCGGTCAGCGACGGGACGACGCACGCGAGGATCGCGGCATGCACGCTCTGGCGGTCGACCGAGTGCATGTCGAGAAGCGCCCGAAGTTGCACGGCATACTCGTCGGCGGTGCGCCCGCGCGCGCTCTCGACACGAAACTGGTGCCGGAGGCGACTCTCCTGGAAAAGGCCGTAGACGATGTTCGTGTTGCCCACGTCGATCGTGAGGAGCATGGGCTCACTCTTACTCCTCTACGCGCGCCGCGGGCACCGAAGAAGGCCCCACGGTCCCTTTCGTCACCGCGCCTGCATCCACAAGAGCACGCGCTCGAGGCCCCGCCGCCAGAGCCGCCTCGGCCACGGCGTGCCGTATTCGCGCGCGCCCACTCCGTCCGCGCGCACTCCGGCGCGCCGGAAGAGCGCAAGGGCGCGCGGCAGGTGCCACTCGCAGCTCACGACCGCGGCGGCGTGGATGCCCCTTCGAGCCAGCGCTTCGGCCGCGAAGCGCGCGTTGTCGCGGGTCGTGAGCGAACAGCGCTCGCGAACAATCGCTCGCTCCGGCACGTTGCGCCGCGCAAGCTCGCTCGCCATCACGTCGGCCTCGACCAACCCACCCCAGTGGCGCCCGCCGCTGGCGACGACGATCGTATGCTCCCCCCCGCGCTGCGCGTACGCGAGAGCGGTGGCGTCGATGCGCCGCGCAAGCGCGCTCCGCCGGCAGATGCGGCCGCCGTCGTCGAGGCGCACCGAGCACCCGAGCACGACGATGGCATCGAACGGCGGCGGAAAGGGGCGCGGCGCCACGCGGACAAGGAATACCCTTCCCCGGTCTGGCGAGGTAGCCTCCCAAGACGGTAGAGGGCGCGAAGCGGGTCTCAGGGAGCGACCGACGAGGATGCAGATCACTTTTTGGGGAGTCCGCGGCAGTATCCCGACGCCGGGGCCAAGCACCGTCGCGATCGGAGGCAATACGAGCTGCGTCGAAGTTCGGGCCGGAAGGGCCATCCTCATCTTCGACGGCGGCACGGGCCTGCGGCTCCTCGGCAAGAAGCTCTTGGACGAGATGCCGCTCGACGCGCACATGTTCTTCAGCCACGTGCACTGGGATCACATCCAGGGATTTCCGTTCTTCGAGCCGGCGTTCGTCGCGGGGAACGTGTTCCACCTCTACGGGGGCAACAACGTCTCGCGCACGCTGGGAGAGACGCTGGCCGGTCAGATGGACCACCCGAACTTTCCCGTCCACTTGAAGACGATGGGCGCGAAGATGGTGTTTCGCGACTTGGTCGAGGGCGAGACGGTCGAGATCGACGACGGCCTGGGGGGCCGCGTGTCCGTGCGCAACGCGCGCGGCAATCACCCTCAGGGGGTCTATGCGTTCCGAGTCGAACACATGGGCAAGGCGATCGTCTACGCGACGGATACCGAGCACTACGAAGGCCGCGTCGACGACAAGCTCTTGGGGCTCGCGCGGGGCGCCGAGGTGCTGATCTACGACGCGCAGTACACGCCGGAGGAGTACGACGGAGCCGCCGGAGTCGGCGGGTCGAAGAAGGGTTGGGGGCACAGCACCTTCGAAGAGGGGGCCAAGCTCGCGAAGATGGCCGGCGTGCAGCGCATGGTGCTCTTTCATCACGACCCAGTTCAGGACGACGCGGCGGTGCGCGACAAGGAGGCTCGTGCGCGCGCCCTCTTTCCCGACGTGGTCGCGGCGCACGAGGGGCTGACGATTGCGTGCTAGCCCTGCCTGTCACAGGCGATGGGGAGAGAACTGTCGGGCACGTCAGAGAGTCCCCCGGCGCCGGTGAGAAATCCGCGCTAACCCGTCGCTATGACCGATATCGCCCTCGTAACGGGCGCGGCCGGCGCGCTGGGCGCCGAAGTCGCTCGCACTCTCTTTTCGCGTGGCAGAAAGATCGTTCTGGTCGACTCCGAGCGCGGCAAAGAACGGCTGGCCGCGCTCGCCGCGACGCTGGGCGGCGCGAGCGTCATCGCGGGAGACATCGCGGCCGAAGAAACCTGGCGGACCGGGCTTCCCCGCGTCGCGCAAGAGCTCGGGGGTGCGCCGACGCTGGCGGCGCTCATCGCCGGCGCGTGGCGAGGCGGAAAACCGCTGCACGAGGAGCCGAACGACGACGTGTGGCGCACGATGATGAGCGCCAACCTCGACACGGTGTACCGTTCTCTTCGCGCGCTCCTCCCCGCGATGGTCGCCGCGCGGCGCGGGAGCATCGTCGTCGTCGGGTCGCGCGCCGCAGAGCAGCCCTGGACCAGCGCGAACGCGGCCGCATACGCGGCGTCGAAGGCCGCCGTCGTGGCGCTCGCGCGCGCGGTCGCCGTCGAAGTCATGGGACACGGCGTCCGGGTCAACGCCGTCCTGCCGAGCACGATGGACACGCCGGCCAACCGAGCCGCGATGCCCAAGGCCGACGCGAGCACGTGGGTCACGCTGCCGTCGGCCGCCGGGGTCGTGGCGTTTCTCTTGGGCGACGAGGCGCGCGACGTCTCGGGGGCCGCCCTTCCGGTGTACGGCAGAGCATGAGACGTGCTAGTCGCGGCTCGTGATCCCTCGTTACACACCTGCCGATTTTGCGGCGCTATGGTCTCAGGCGCGCCGTTTCGACGTCTGGTTCGACGTGGAGCTCGCCGCCTGCGAGGCGATGGAGGAGGCCGGATTCGTCCCGCGGGGGACGGCGGCGGCCATCCGGGGCAAGGCGCTGGTTCTGAACCCCGCGCGCATCGACGAGATCGAGCGCACGACGAAGCACGACGTCATCGCGTTCCTGGCGCACGTCGAAGAGCTCGCGGGCGCCGACGCCCGATGGCTCCACCGGGGGATGACGTCGAGCGACGTCCTCGACACGTCGCTGGCCATCCTTCTGCGCGACGCAGCGGACAGGCTCGTCTCCCGTTGCGACCGCCTCTTGGCCGCGCTGGCCAAGCGGGCGCGCGAGCACGCCAGGACGCCGATGATCGGCCGCAGCCATGGTATCTTCGCCGAGCCGATCACCTTCGGGATGGCGATCGCCGGGCACCACGCGGAGATCGCGAGAGGCCGGGCGCGGCTCGAAGCGGCGCGACGCGAGATCGCGGTCGGCAAGATCGCAGGGGCCGTAGGGTCGTACGCCCATCTGACGCCCGAGATCGAGCGGCGCGCGCTGGCGTCGCTCGGATTGCAGCCGGAGACCGTCGCGACGCAAGTCGTCGCCCGTGACCGCCACGCCGCTTACTTCGCGGCCCTCGCGCTCGTCGCCGCCGGGATCGAGCGCCTCGCCACGAGCGTGCGCCATTGGCAGCGGAGCGAAGTGGGAGAAGCCGAAGAGGCGTTCAGCCCCGGCCAGAAGGGGTCGAGCGCGATGCCGCACAAGCGCAACCCCATCCTCAGCGAGAACCTGTGCGGGCTGGCGCGCGTCGTGCGGGGAGCCGTGGTACCCGCGCTCGAAAACGTGGCGCTCTGGCACGAGCGCGACATCTCGCATTCGTCCGTCGAGCGGATGATCGCCCCGGACGCCACGTCGACGCTGGCGTTCATGCTCGACCGCGCCGCCGACCTCGTCGACGGGCTCGTCGTGTACCCCGAGAACATGAAGAAAAACCTCGACCGCGCCGCCGAGCTCTACTTCAGCGAGGCCGTCCTGCTTGCGCTGGTCGAGGCCGGAATCGCGCGCCAAGAGGCCTATCTGCTGGTGCAGCGAAACGCGATGCGCGCTTGGCACGGCGAGGGTCGATTCCGGGATCTGTTGGGGCAAGACCCCGAGGTGAGCGAGAAGCTGAACGCCGGCAGGCTGGACGAGCTCTTCGACCTCGATCACGCGCTCGCGCACGTGCCTGCGATCCTGGAGCGCGCGCTCGGGAAGTAGCTCATCCTCGCTCCAGCGAGCCGGTAGAACGTCGCGCCGCGGTGCGCCCGAACACGCGCCGGATCCACGCGCGCGCGATGAGCCCGGCCACGACGGGCACATGGCGCAGCCCGAGGCGGCTCACTTCGTCGGCGTACACGGGACGGACCGGTGCCTCGGCGATGCGCATCCGGCGGAGCGCGAGCTGCGACAAGAGGTCGTTCGGGTAACCGTAGCGCGCCCACAGCTCGTCGAGCTCGAGGCTCGCGCAGGCCTCCCCCGCGATCGCAGTGTAGCCGCACTGGCTGTCGGAGACCGGGATCCCAATCGCGCGCGACGTCGCCCATGAGAGGACGATGCCGCCGGCCAGGCGCGCGATCGGCATCGCGCGGGCGATGTCCCTCGCGCCGAAGCGATTGCCTTTGACGTAGTCGGCCTCGCCGCGTGCGACCGGGCTCACGATCGACGGCAGGTCACCCGGGTCCATTTGGCCGTCGCCCGCCATCACGACGAACACGTCGCGCGCACCGGGCGCGATCGCGCCCGCGCGCTTGTACCCCTCCGCGATCGCGGCGCCCACTCCGCGGTTGACGTCGTGCCGCAGGACTTCGACGCGCAAGTCACCGACGGCGCGGGCGGCCTCGGCCGTTCCGTCGCGGCTCGCGTCGTCGACCACCACGATCGCGTCGACCCATGCGGGCATGCCGCGCAGCACCCGCCCGATACGCGGCGCCTCGTTCCACGCGGGGACGACGACGACGACCCGCGAGCGCATCCACATGGTATGCCCTTCTACTCGAAGGATGCTTCGCTGGCCGCTCGTCCTCCTCGCGGTCGCCGCGGGCCTCGTCATTTGGGCAGGCCAAAGGGCGACTTCGCGTCAGCAGTTCCCGCCCGACACCACCCCGGAGGGCGCGTACGCGCGGGTCGCCCTGAGCGTGGCCGAACGCCGCTATCGCGACGTCTTCCCGTACCTCGAGACCGAGGCGCAGTGGGCGGCGTTCACGATCCGCGATTTGCGCAAGAAGTCCTGCGAACGCCTCCGAGCGAGCTATCCGCCGGCCGAGCGTCAGGGGCTGCTCGACGCCTGGCACGACGAAGCCGAGGCGCCCGACGGACCGGACGTGTTCGCCCTCTTCGCCGTTCACCGGCAGTGGGCGGCTCGCCTCGAGCGCGACCTCTCCGGGGTTGCGCGGGTGGACATCGAAGGCGAGCGCGCGACCGTCATCACCGCGCGCGGTACGCGCTATCCGTTTCGTCGGCGCGACAACGGGATCTGGGGGCTGACGGTGTTCACCGCCGAGCTGCAAGCAGAGGCGGAACGCGCCGCGCGCGATCTCGACGTCGTGCAGCGCGCGGCCGCGGATTACGACCGCGTCAACGCGGGTGAGCTCGACGCGGGGCGTTCGCGGCCCACGCGCGACAACGACTAGCGGACCTTCTTCTTCATGTCTTCCCAGGAGCGTCCGCTGGGCTGCCCGGCGCCGCTGGGCAGGCCCACGCGCGACCAGCCGGGCTCGCTGACGTCGCCGAACGGGCCGCGCGCGCCGTCCCAGCCGGCGCGCTGGTCGAGGACGCTCGTGAACCCATCGGCGAGCAGCATCTGCGCCGCGCGAAGCGAGCGCCCGCCGGCCTTGCACCCGACGACGATCTTCGCGTCTTTCGCGAATGCCGCGGTCATCACCCGCATGAAGTCGGCGTTGGGGGACATGCCTCCACCGGCCGCGAGCATGAGAGGGACGTTGACGGCGCCCTGGGGGTGTCCAGACTCGAACTCTTCGGTGGTCCGGACGTCGACGTACGTCCAGCCTTCGGCGAGCTTTTCACTCGCTTCCTTGGGGGAGATGCGTGTGGGGCCATTCATGAGCCATCGTTTAGCCCGGAATGGGAACTTATCGAGTGCCTCCGCTCGAGCTCTGCTGCACGAGGCAACCGCAGTGAGGGCGCGCTATGCGCGAGCGGGCGGTGCTCGACGGCGGTGCGCTAGAGGGCGTCGAGCGCCAGCTTCCGCCCGGGAACGGCGCTTGTCACGAGCACCGCGCCGCTCGCTCGCATCCCCTGCAACTGCAGCGACATTGTCGCCAAGTCGAAGACCAGGCCCCAGGGGAAACGCTCGTCGCCGCCGACGATCATCGGCGACGCGCTGCACCCATTGGCCTGCCTGCGCACCGCCTCGGTGCCCAACGTCATGTCCGGTCCGGCCATGCCTTTGACGACGCGCTTCGCGGTACCGCCGCCCGCCGGCCACACGTCGATGGCGGCATCTTTCGCGATCCACGCGACGGTCGCGCAATCGGGAACGCCCGCGGGAAAAGCGAGCGCGAGCTTCTGCGTGGTTCCGTCGCGCGCCTCGGTCTTCACGGTCACGCCGCTCGCCTTCGCCCGTCGAAGCGCGGACACGACCGCGGCGACGTACGAAGGTCTGGCGTTGCGCATCGCGACCACGTCGATCGCTTGCCCCGCGATCGCCGGCCGCCCGGTGACGAACACCGCGATCTTGTCGGCCAGCCCTTGCTCGCCGGTCGTGGGCACGCGGTCGGCGCCGATCGCCACGCTCGAACTGTCGACGATGATCTCCGGCGCCGAGGGAGGCTCGGGGGGGGCGGCGACCGGGGGGGGCGGCGGGGGAGCCTGTACCGTGTCGAGCAGGGGTTCGACTTTGCTCGGCTGGCTGTCGCACGCGCCTGCGAAAACGCAGGCCCACAGCACCCATGCGAACTGGGCACTGCGAACGATGAAACGGGGATGGGCGGCGGTCATTGGCACGCGGCGGCGGGGCATACTCGCCCGAAAGGGCCAGTCGCAGCAATCGCCATGCGGCGCCGCCTTCGCGTGCGCCTTGCGATCCGGTACCCTTCTCGTCGGACAGTCATGACCTACGCGCCTCGCCAGTCCGACGCGCCGTCGATGGTCGGAACTCTGATCGCCGGCAAATACCGAGTCCTGCGGATCATCGGGAGCGGCGGCATGGGCACGGTATGGGAGGGGGTGCACGCGACCCTCGGCACGCGCGTCGCCATCAAGCTCATCAAACCCCAGTTTGCCCAGCAGCGCGAGGCGCGTGCACGCTTCGAAATCGAGGCCCGAGCCGCCGCCAAGCTCCAGAGCAAGCACGCCGCGCACGTCTACGACTATGGGGTGAGCCCCGAAGGACTGCCCTACATCGTGATGGAGTTCTTGGAGGGAGCGTCGCTGTCGGACGCGATTGTGGCGCGGGGAACGCTGCCGGCGGTCGAAGTCGCGCGGATCATCGCGCAGGCGGCGCGCGCGCTGTCGAAGGCCCACGCGGCGGGGATCGTCCACCGCGATCTCAAGCCGGACAACATCTTTCTCGCGCGCACCGACGAACCGCTCGACGGGCTGCCCTACGTGGTCAAGCTCGTCGATTTCGGAATCGCCAAGATGTTCGAAGAGCAGTCCACCCCCGGCGAATCAGGGCGTGCGATGGGCGGACCGACCCGCGAGGGGACGGTGATCGGGACACCCAACTTCATGGCCCCCGAGCAGCTCGCGATCGGCGGCGCCCCGGGTCCGCTGACCGACCTGTGGTCCCTGGGGGCGTGCACGTTCGCGGCGATGACCGGAAGGCTGCCGTTCGAAGGGGACGTGCTCGGCGACATCGTGCTCAAGGTGTGCGCCGCGCCGATGCCCGCTCCGTCCCAGGTCAACCGCAACGTCCCGGCGGGGTTCGACGCCTGGTTCGCGCGCGCGTGCTCGCGTGACCCCTCGAAGCGATTCCAGACGCCCGAAGAGCTCGCGCAGGCGCTGGCCGGGGTGAGCGGGCTCGAGCGCATCCGCATGGCGACACTCGACGAGGACCAGATTCAGTACGTGATGCGCACCCAGGCGGGCGCAGCCCCCACCGAGAGCCTGCCCGTACCCCCGTCGATGTCGCCGCGCGTGGCGCTGCTTGCCGGACTGGTGCTCGGCATCGCGATGATGGTCGCCGTCCTCGGCTTCGTGGCATGGCGCGAGCGAGCAGCGGCGGGCGGAGGACCGGTGCCGTCGATCTCCGCCGGGCGCGCGACCCCATGAGGCGAACCCCCGCGATCGCCCTCTCGGCGATCGCCGGGTGCGCCGCCGCCGGCGCGCTCACGGCGGTGCGCGCGTCGGACCACCTCGACGGGCCGCGCTCGGTCGCCGATCCACAAGCGGACATCACCGATGTCTTTGCCTTCACGAGCCCGGAGACCCCGGGGCACGTCGTGATGGCGATGACGGTCGCGCCGTACGCGTCCTTGTCGGCGCAGTTCGCCACCGGGGTCGATTACGTCTTTCGCGTTCGGCGCGTGGCGGCGCCCCAACCCCTGACCTTTGGCACGACGCCGCTCGATGTCACGTGTGACTTCGATGGCGGCGACGGCGGTGCCCAGACGATGACCTGCGTCGGGCCCGCCGGCGCCCAGGCGACCGCGCCTGTCGGCGTGACGACGGCCGCGGACCCGCACGCCGCGATGCGCGTGTTCGCGGGAAGGCGGGCGGATCCTGCCTTTTTCGATCGACAAGGAGCACTCGCCACGGTGCAGAGCGGGCGGACGGCCTTCACGGGGCAGAACGCGTTTGCCGGAGCCGACGTGCTCGCGATCGTCGTGGAGCTGGATGCGGCCGCGATCGGCGGTCCCGGCGCGCCGCTGCCCACCCTGGCGGTGGCGGCAGAGACCGTGCGGCGAGCGGCCCGATGAGGGCGGTTCTCGTGATCGCGTTGGCCAGCCTCTGCCCGACGGCGCTCGGATGTCGTACCGGCACGGCGGCCGTGGACCAGGACGCGAACGTCTCCCCACCTTCGGGCGACGCGGCGCCGGCCGACGCCATGGCCGAAGCGGGCGGCGGATCCAATCGGCTTGGACAGGTCGACCGCGCCGGGCGGCCGCTCGTGGCTGTCCTCATGGTCCCGCCGTCGCTCGCCGACGACTACAACGCGGCGTCGACGTTCGATGCGCCTCTGTCGCGCACGCTCCAGGACGCCCTTTCGTCCCGCCTCCAGGCGCTCGACACGCTCGAGATGGGCGACGGCGGGCAAGACCCGGTCGACTGGCCCGTCGCGGCGGGAGCCCATCCGCTCGTGTCGATGCTGGCGACGGACGTGCTCTTGGTCGACACGGGCCTCTCTTGCGCGACGGCCGACGGCGGATTCGCGGCGAGTTACCTCGACATCGAGCGCGAGATCTTCCCGGACATCTTCGACTCCGGTGCCGTCCACACCACGTGCGGAGGTCGCACGCCAAGTGACCCGGTCGTGGATACGACTTTGACGCTCCTCGTCACACGAGGCCGAGCCGGCGCGCCCCCCGTTGCCCAGGGAGTCGCAGGACCGGCAAGACCGCCGACCACGTCGTTTCCGTACTTGGCGTCCCCCTACGCGAACTGAGCTCCCGCGACAGGGTATCCAGGAGCCCGGGGGAAGCTGGACTTTGGGGCGCTGTCCTACGCGGCCATCCGCCGGCGCAGCTCGACGCGCATTTCGTCGAAGCTCGGGGGAAGCTTCCCGCACGCCCGGCACATGAGGAAAAACGCGTGGTGGACCTCGGCCTCGTCGGGCGGGGCAATCGACCCGTCGAGACGGTTTCTGTCCCAGGCGAGCGCGTAGGCCGCATTGAGCTCGTCGCCGCCGGCGTGCTCGAGGTATGCCGCAGCCTCGTCGGGCGAAACGGTTTCGAGGCTGCTGATGCTCGGCTTCCTTTTCATGCACCCCGTTCCTTCGCCGCCAACCGGCGGCGCCAGCGCTGCGCGATTCGTCTTCGATTGGCTGATCCTCGCGGCTACCGCGCGGCCCCGAACGAACGGGTATACGAGCGCGAGCGCGACTCCGGCACTGAAGCCCGGCGGGGCACGATCGGCCTGGACCACGTCCACCTGCCGGGCCTGCTGGCCGGGGTCGACCGCGAGGGGGTTCGCGACGAGGTGGGGGGTGCCGCGCGCGTGGGATTCGTAGGCCGAGTGGCTCCGACGCCCTTCGCGCCGGCTACTTGCTATCACTCGTCGGATGACCGAATCCGGCATCTCTTCCGTTCGGGCGGTACAAGCCGCCAGACACCTTTCACTCTAGCCTCAGCCCTTCCTGCCAGCCACGTTTTTCTTGGCCCTCCGCCTCGTTTTCACCGAGCTGGTGCACGGCGGTCACGTCGTGGCGGAGAGAGCGTCCTTTCACGACGAGCAAGCGCTTCACCTCGAGAAGCTCGCCATCGCCTCTCCTTCGCCACGGATCGCGATTGAGAGGCTCTGGACCTCGATCCATCCACTCCGAATCGCGATTGAGAGGCTCTGGACCTCGATCCATCCACTCCGAATCGCGATTGAGAAGCTCTGGACCTCGATCCATCCACTCCGGATCGCGGTCGAGAGGCTCATGACCTCGATCCATCCACTCCGAATCGCGATTGAGAAGCTCAGGACCTCGATCCATCCGCTCTGGATCGCGATTGAGAAGCTCAGGACCTCGATCCATCCGCTCCGGACCGCGGTCGAGAGGCTCATGACCTCGACCCATCCGCTCCGAATCGCGATTGAGAGGCTCATGACCTCGACCCATCCGCTCCGGATCGCGATTGAGAAGCTCAGGACCTCGACCCATCCGCTCCGGACCGCGGTCGAGAGGCTCATGACCTCGATCCATCCGCTCCGAATCGCGATTGAGAAGCTCACGACCTCGGCCCATCCGCTCTGGATCGCGATTCAGACGCTCTCGACCGCGATTACGAAGCTCATGACCGCATCCGATTCGCCGTCGGTCGCGATCGAGAAGCTCAGGATCGAGTCCTATCCGCCCTCCTTCGCGATCCCGAGGCTCTGAATCGCGGCTCGGACGCTCACGACCGCGCTTCTTGCCCTCTAAATCGCCCGTTGTTGGCTCGTTGGCACGTCCCATCCGCCACGGAGCGAGATCCGGAAGCTCGGGGCCGCATCCTCGTTGTTCTCGGTCGCGGCCCCAAGGCGCGAGGGTGCGTCTTGTCCCATACGGACCACGGGTCGGAAGCCGATGGGAGCGTCGAGTCTGCTCCGAATCGCAATTCGAGAGCTCATGAGCGCGTCTTATCCGCCCCGAATCGCCATTCTGAATCTTCGTGACCGCGTCGTGTTGCCGCCGGAGCACGTTTCGAACCGTCGGGAGCGCGCCTCGTCGGGTCTGAATCGCCCTCGACGGCTCACCTAGCCGCCCTTTGGGCGGAATGGCGCCACGACGTCGCTTGTCGAGCCGTCCGGATCGCCCGGGACCCGCCCGCCGCAGCCGCTGGTAGGCTAGAGATCGAGCCAGCGTACCATCGCGCTTCCGGCATGCTGCGCGTAGTCGATGCGCAATTGCCAGTCGACCTCGCTGCCGGGCATGGCGCCGTTGACCGCGCCCGGGTCGGCGAAAAGATGCTTTGGGCCGGGGCGAAACTGCTGGCGCAGGAGCAACGCAAGCGAACGACGGATCTGGCCCTCGAGGGCGGCGAGCTCGTCTGGCGCGACCCCGGCGTGCCGCGCCGCTTCGAGCGTGGCGATCGCCGCTTCGGTGCGACTGCCCGCCGGAGTGAGACGAGGCGTCACGAGCGGGCCGAACCCATAGGCCCCGTCGCCGTCGAACGGCGTGTCCCCCGGTCCGTATTGAAGCTTGCGACAGAACGCTTGCCAGCTCAGACAGAAATCGAGCGCCTTGCGGTTCGGGGCCGCTTCCCACAAGTCGTCCATCGCCTGGCAAGTCCAGTGCTCTTCGCCCCAGTAGTAACGGCTCCCGAAGAAGCTCCAGGCGCCACCGGCCAGGTGCGCGAGCGCGCGGCTCGCCGCGTCGAGGTCGCGCGGGTCTCCGAGAAGCGAATGGGCGCGCGACAGGGCGAGCGCGGCCTCCCCCGAGTAGTAGAGGAGCTGCACGTCGACGGGGCGGTTGGCATCGCGATCGTATTCGTGCATGAACTCGCCGTCCGGGCGCTGCTGCGCGCGCAAGAATGCGGTGAGCTCCGGCACGACGAGCTTGTAGCTGTGATCGAGGTGTGCCCGCGCGACTTCGACGAACGCGAGCACGGTGAGCGCCGTGGATCCGACGTCGACGCGCGAGCCCTCCCCGATGCAGCGATGCTCTCCGCAGGCGATCATCGCATGGTCACGCAAGTAACCGGCGGCACGCAGCGCCGCGTAGGCCGCGTTCGAATCGTGCGACAGCTCGGCGATCTGCGCGACGAAGTACGTCGCGCCCGCGTGTCGCGGCCAATCGTAGCCTCCCAGCGTGCGGTTGGTCGGCGCGTCGACCAGGTAGCGAAACCGGCCCTGCGCGTCGACTCCCCGCCCGAGATAGTGCCCCGCCGCGATCGCGGCGGCGCGAATGTCGCTGTCGGTCACGTTCTCGGCGGTGAATGCGCGCCGCGGGGGCTGGCCCGGTATCGTGCGCGCGACCCGAATGCGGCGTAACCGCGCGTGTTCGAGCAGGTCAGGCACGGTGATGCCAAGGCGCTCCGAGAGGAGCGCCAGCGCGATGGGCATGTCGAGCCCGATGGTGAGCTGCACGCCCGAGAGGGTCACGCCCTTGTCATAGGCCTGCTTGCTCAGAAGCTCGTCGGGCGTCACGTAGGCGGTGCGGTCGCCGACCGTCGCGCTGACGCCGTCGCGCCCGGGGAGAAACGACATCGCGAGCGCGACTTCGGGTTGTCGAACGACCGGGCCGTCGGCGACGACGCTTTCGTACACGAGCGTCGCTCCCGGGTGCGAAGCGAGCGCTTCGTCGATGCGCGGGCTCGGCTCGCCCGTGCGCGCGAGAACGGTCTGCGAGACAAGCACTCCCTCGCTCCAGACGCTGGCGATCACCGCGCGGGGGCGCGACTCGTCCACATCCAGCGCAAAGGCCCCGTGGACGACCGCGCATGCGATTGCCGTCCCAATGGCCCACCCGAGCAGCCACCGCGCGAGGGCACGCGGCGTCACGACCGCTCCGAAGGAGGCTGATCGCCCTTTGCGCGGGGCGCCAACCACAGGAGCTGCAGAATGGGCAGCCCGACCAAGTACGGGAGCGCGAGCGCCGCGGTGAGCGCGAGGACGATCGATCCGCCGCGGCCGACCGGTCCATAGACGCCGCCGAGCCAGCTCGCCGTCACCGCGAGGACGCTCACCGCGACGAGCCCGATGCCGAGCGCCACCGCCGCCGCCACGCGCGCGGCCCACGCCGCCCACACGGCGCCGGCAAAGAGACCGATCGCCGACACCACCTCGAGTCCCGCGAGCGCGGCGGCGACGCAATCGACCGGCCACCACCGGGCGGGAAGGCCCATGAACACCCCGAATACGATCAGTGCCGCGGTGAGCACGTCGATCGTTCCAAGAACCAAAGCGGTACGTCGCGGAAGCGTCATCTTCATGGTCGTTGCCCAAGCCATCGGCGCGCCCAGTGTGACAGCGCCTCGCGAAAATGGCGCGTTGAAAGCATCGTTCGGCCGCGCGCCCGCTCCTGGGTGCGCGTAGACCCGAGCACGAGCGCGAGGCTACGTCTCGACCGCCATCATCCGAGCCACACGCGCCGGCACCGGCACTTCGAGGGCCCCCCCGGCGCGCGCGATTCGCCCCTCGCCGATCGTATCGACGAGCGCTTCCACCCCCGCGAGCGACACGCGGGCGACTAGATCCGTCGATGTTGGATTCATGACGAATACGACGCGCGGGACCTCGTGGTCATCCTCGTGCACGGCGACGTGGGCGCCCGCCGGATCAACGGGCCACGTGGGCAGTCCGAGCTCGTCGATGCGGCGCGCTACGAGGGCGTCGGCCCGGGCCAAGTCATCGAGAGATTCGATCTCGAAGCCGCCGACGTCGGCCGGCCGGGCCAGCGGGCGCATCGAACCGTCGAGGTCCGGTATCGAGGGCCCCAGCGTCACCGTCACCCCCGACCTCTGGGCCGCGTGGAGGCTGTCGATGAAGTCGGGCTTCAGTCCGCCCGCGCTGGTGCAGACGATCCACTCGGCGCCCCTCGTGGAGTACTCCACGGTCTCGCCGCCCGCGTGGGCGAACGGCACCCCGCGGGCGTGCAGGGCCCGCTCGAATGCGCGGAGGTACGCCTCCGCGGCCATCGCCGGCGAGGCTCCGCGCCCGAAATCGCGCTCGAGGACGCTCTCCCGCCACCCTGCGCCGAGCACGTGAAAGAGCGCGGGGGTCACCGGGCCGAACGCATGGGCCGCCCGCGCCAGGCGGCGCAGCGCACGCGGGACGACGAGCCGCACGGGGGCCCGCCGGCGAAGCGTGTGCAGCTTCGTTCGCTGGATCGCCGCCATCAGGCGCGCGTACTGCGCGGCCCCGGCGCGCGGCTGCCCGTGCGAGTCGATGGGCGCGCCGATCCACCGGTCGCGCTCGACCGCCATGTACAAGCTGAAGCCGCGGAGCCCGTACGCCATGGCGCACATCAGCGTGTACATCGAGTCGCGCTCGTCGAGCGGCGCGAAGAACGGCGGGAACCCCGCTCCGACCTCCGCGCCGAAGGCCGGCCGCTCGCGGCCTTCGCAGCGAGTCGCGAGCTCGGTCGTTCGTCGCAAAATCGCCCAATGCTCGCCGGGCGTCGCGCGGTGGTAGTAGTCGAGGCCGATTAGGTCGATCGCCGCCATTTTCCCCGGGTTGAGCGGGGTGGCGCTCTCGCCGAGCGGTAGATTGTGCGTCGTCGGGACGCCACCCAAGCCGGCATCGGCGAGGTCCGCGGCCATGCGGTCCATCGCGCTCGACAAGAGCTGCTCGTGAAACTCCGTCCAGTCGACGTGGCGCGCGAGGTCGCGGAGCTCTTTGGCGTCGAAACGACGCGGCGGCTCGACGGTCGCGAACGCGAGTGTCTCGTCGGCCCACGCGCTGCGCAGCGCGCGCACGTGGCGATATTTCATGCGCAAGAAGGCGCGGAACGCGTGGAGCGCGTCCGGGTGGTAATCCTGATCGTAGACGCCGTCGCGGAAGTACAGCGCCCCTTCGTTGTCGACCTGAACGAGCACGATCGGCCCGTCGGGCCATCGCAATCGGGAGAGCCTCTTTCCGACGGCGCGGTACCATTGCGCAGTTTCTTCGAGGAACGCCTCGCTCGCATAGCTCGGCACCGGGAACGCCACCGGGACGATCGGAAGCATCACCGGATGACCACCCGGCGTGCGCGCTTGGCACTCGGGGTTCCAGACCACCCGCTCGGGCAATCCGAACAACGTGAGCTCCGCGTTGATGTGCGGACCGGGCCGGAGAACGCACTGCAGCCCGACTTCGTGCGCCAGCTCTAGAAATCGCACGATGTCGAGACGCGGGTCGGTTTCGCCGAAATCGTACTCCCCTCGCGCCGCTTCGTGGACTCCCCACGGGACGTACGTGTCGACGAGGCGCAGCCCCATCCCGCGCATCGCTTCGAGCCCGGAGCGCCACTCGTGCTGGGAGTGACGCCAGTAGTGCATCGCGCCCGCCCAAAGGGGCAGCACCTCGCCGTTGCCGAGATCGAGGCCGTGTGGGTGCAGCGACACGCGCTTCTCCGCGCCGGCGGCGGGAGACGAGTGACTCGGTCGAACCGTGCGTCGAGGCATTCGCGTGTCAGCGCAAGACCCTGGCGAGGAGATCGCCGAGGACCCGCATGTCGGGGTCGCCCTGCAAGCGCGAGAGGCTCGCCCGCACTTTGGCGATCGTCGGTTCGACGAACTTGAGAAACGAAGGGTTGCCCTTTACCCGGTCGATGAAGACGAACCGCCCCGCATCTTTGAGCTTGCGCTGCACTGTGACCAAGTCGAACTCGAGACCGATCGCCGCCCGCGCCGCAGAGTCGAGCGACCGGGCGCTGGCATAGTCGTCCAGCCGGGCCTGGACGAACGACGGCTCGAAGACCTGGTAGCTGTCGTTGAGGAGGGCCACGAGATCGTAGACGCGCGGGCCGAGCAGGGCGTCTTGAAAGTCGATCCAGCAGAGCCGCCCGTCCTCGCGCACCATGAGGTTACGCGACTGGAAGTCGCGATGAACGAACGTTCGCGGCCACCTCGCAATCCGCCTGGCGAGGCGCTCGGCGACGCCGACGAACACACCGCGGTCTTCGGGAGAAAGCACGATATCGCGCGCCTCGAGCGCCCACTCCCGGAAGTGATGAATCTCCCACGAGAGCAGCTCTTCGTCGAAGGCGCGCGAGGCGACGACGCTCCCCGCGGGCAGCCCCTCCAGCGCGGTCTGCGCCCTCGCGAGGTCGCGCACCGCACGCACGTACATCTCTTCGCGCCGATCGGGGTGCGCCATCAGAAAATTCGCGAGCGTTTGGTCTCCGAGGTCTTCGAGTAGGAGCCAACCGCGAGCGACGTCCTCGCCGTACAGGGCCGGCACGTCGACGCCGCGGGACGCCAAGAGGTCGCGCACTTCGAGAAACGGCCATCGCGCACCCCCGGCGCCCCGGTCCTTCGCGACCTCTTCTGGTTTTGCGCCGTCGGGGACGAACATCGCGACGGCGCTGCCCGAGCCCGCGGGCACCTTCACTCGAAAATAGCAGCGAGTCGACGCGCCCCCCGGCATCGGTTCGCACGCCAGCGGCGCGCCGGGGAACGCCCGTTCGATCATCGCCGCGAGGGGGGCGAAATCGAGCGTGTGGACCGGACGGGGCAGGGGCGGCACGGGTTGAAGGGACAAAGCGGCGGGGGAAGAGGTACCACTGGGACCGGATGGCAGCCAACCTCGGCAAGCTCGTCGCAGAAGTCGCTTCGGCTCTCGGGGCGGTGCTGGACCCGACGACGAGCGCGCAAATCGCGGTCTGGCTCGAGCGGCTAGAGGAGTGGAACACGCGCACGAATCTCACGGCGGCGCGCTCGGCGGAGGAGCTCGTGGATCTGATGCTCGCCGACGCCCTCGTCCTCGCGCGGCACGTCCCGCCCGGAGGCACGCTCGTCGACGTGGGGGCAGGCGCGGGGGCGCCGGGCCTCGCGCTCGCGCTCGTTCGCCACGACTTGCGCGTCACCCTCGTCGAGCCTCTCGGAAAGCGAGCGAGCTTTCTGCGCACCGTGATCGGCGCCGTGGATCGCCCCGACGTCGCGATCGAGCGTTCTCGCGGCGAAGACCTCTCCGCCCGCCAGCCCTGGGACGGGGCGGTGTCGCGCGCGACTCTCCCTCCCGCGGCGTGGCTCGACCTGGGGACGCGCCTCGTCGCTCCGGGCGGCGCAATCTGGGTGCTCGTGGCCAACGAAGGCGCGCCTACCCACGCGCGGGCCGCGATCGAGAGCGATCAGGCGTACCTGTGGCCGCTGACCGGCGCGGCACGCAGGCTCCTCCGCTATCGGACCTTCTGCTAGGAGTTCGCGCGCATGCTCCGCCGAGCGTCTCCCGCCGACGTGCTTTTCGCAGCCGTGGTGGTCGCGTTGACGGCGATGGCGGCGCGTGTGTGGTGGCTCTCGGACATCGTACCGGGGCAGGACTATCCGCAGTTTCTCGTCTTCGTTCGAGCGGCGCGAGACATCGGCGACCCCGCATCGCCTTTTCACGGTAGCTACACAGCCGCCCCGTGGTTCACGCCGACCGGCCTGCCGGTCCATTTCACCAGCTTCCTGTCGCTCCTATGCGGGCATTCGATCGAGTCGGCGGGAAAGCTGCTCTTGACGCTTCAAAACGTCGGCCTCGTCGCCGCGAGCCTTCTTCTCCTGAAGACGCTCGGACGCCCGAGCTCGGCCGTCGTGCTGCTCTTTCCGTTGATTCATTCGGTCTGGACCGTCGTCGGGGGATTCGCGGCCTATTCGACGGCCCTGCCGCTCGTCGTCCTCGGCTGGGCGCTCACCGTGCGGTGGGTTCGCCGCCAAGACGTACGCTCGGGAGTCGCGCTCGCGACGTGCCTGTGCGTGACGCTGCTCTGGCACGGCATCGCGTACTCGCAGCTCGGGCTCGGGTTTGCCGTGCTCTGGGCGTCGTGGCGCGCCCCGTCGGTACGCGCGAGGTTGGTCGGCGCCGTGCCCGCCCTGCCGTCCCTCGTGCAATACGCGGTTTGGATGCGGAGCACGTTCGTGGAAAAGGTGACCCACGACGATACGTCGTGGCTGCCGCCTTGGAGCGCGGCGGACTCGCTGATCGATTCCTTCTGGGCCTCCGTTCCCCATTCCACCGCCCGCGCGCTCTTTCTGGCGATGCTCGTCGGTGCCGGACTGTCCATCTGCGCAACGAACCTGGGCGCCACCGGTCCGGGCGCGCGGCTATGGAGGTTCCGCAATCCGTTCCTGATCGTCTCTGCGGTCTACCTCGCCGGGTACTTCGTGCTTCCCATCACGATGAACGGGGTAGCCGGGTTCTCGAACCGCTTCTCGTACGTGGCGGCGCTGGCGTTCGTCTTCGCCTGGAACCTCCCCTCCGACCGGGTGCCGCGCGGGGTCGTCCTCGCCGCCGTGATCTCGTTTTCTGCCTGGTGCCTCGACGACATCGCCCAACGGTTTCACGAATTTCATGCGGCGACTCGAGGGGCCTCCGAGCTCATGAACCGCCTCGGCGCCGGCGAGAGCCTCTATTACTATCCGGGCGGCGATCGAGGATTTTCGCCCGCCTTCGGGCCGGGCAACAAAGCGATGATCGAGCTCGAGCAGTTCGCGACGGCAAGACGCGGCGGCCTGCCCAACTCGTCGTTCGCCGGCTACGGGTACACGTACGTGCGTTACGTGAACGGCCAAAACCCCATGCCTGGGCTGTACGGTCCGCCGGCCTGGAGTCAGGAAATGACGCGATTCGAGTACGTGCTCGTCCGGAGCCAGGACGCGCTCGCGGACCCGCGCTTTCGTCTGGTCGAGAGTCGGGTCGGCTGGACACTCTACGGCGTCTGCGGAAGCCGTCGATTCCCGACGTGCTCCTGAGGCCCCCCCAAACGCATGGTTGCCGCGAACGCATGCGAACGCCCCGGCGCCGGACACCCCGTGTCGCTTTCTTGGCCCGCGCGCCGTGGGTGTGCGAGCTGCTCGAAGGATGACCGGCACCCGTGGTTCCGAGCTGACGGCCGTTTGCAAGCTCGCCGAGGAGATGGCCAAGGGCCGAGGGGAGCGCGTGACGACCGGTCATCTCCTCGCCGCGATCGCCTCCGGCGCGGGAGTGGCGGCAGAGCTGCTCCACGAGCGACGACTGGACGCCGAGGTCTTGCTCAAGGCGGCCCGCATCTTGACCGACGACCACACGGACGCGGTGTCGCGGACGATGCAGCGAGCGCGAGAGCTGGCGGCCAGGTCGCCCAATCGCGAATCGAGTGCGATTCACCTCCTCTTCGCGCTGTGCCAAGAGCGAACGACGGCGGCCTTCCGGGCGATCGCGCAGTGCGGCTCCGACGTGACCAAGCTTCGGACGGCCGCGATGCAGGCCGCGATGGGCATCGTCGGCGCACGCCGCATTCCCAAGGCAACGCAGTTGTCCCTGCCGCCGAGTCAGGCTCCCTCTCGCCCGAGCAGCGCGCGCGCAGCCGCAGAGCAGTCGGCGCAACCGGCTCCCCGGAAGCCGACCGCGGCCCCCGCCACGGCGCTTCGTCCCAAGCGGTATCGCCCGCCCTCGCCAGCGACTGCACCCACGGACCGCGTGCAGGCATTCGCGCTCAGCCCGAAACACTTTCCGGCGCTGACCGCGCTCGGTAGGAATCTCACGCTCGCCGCCGCGCACGGGGAGCTCGACCCCGTCTTCGGCCGCGAAATCGAGATCGAGCGCACGCTCGACGTGCTGGCCAAGCGCCACGCCAATTGCCCCTGCCTCGTCGGCCCCGCGGGTGTGGGAAAGACGAGCATCGTGCGCGGCCTCGCACAGCGCATCGCGGACGGGAGCGACGTGGCGATGCTCGACGATCGCATCGTCATCGAGATCGACTCCGCCGCGCTCCTGGCGGGAACCGGCCTCCGTGGAGCCCTGGCGGAGCGCATGGCCCAGATCAAGGCCGAAGTGGCGCGGACGGAGGGGCGCGTCGTCCTCTTCTTCGACGAGGTGCACGCGGTGCTGGCGAGTGACGACGAAGCGGCCGCCGAGCTGAAGGCGGCGCTCGCTCGCGGGGAGATTGCGTGCATCGGCGCCACGACGCCGGAGGACCACAAGCGGGTCATCGCTCCGGACGCGGCGCTCGCTCGCCGCATGACCGTCATCGACGTCGTCGAGCTGGCCCCGGACGAGGCGATGCGCGCCCTCGAGCGCGTGGCTCCCGCGTTCGAGCGTCACCATCGCGTGCACTTCGAGCCCGGCGCGATCGCCGCGGCCGTGACCTGGAGCGCGCGGTACGTCCCCGAGCGGCCTCTCCCCGACAAAGCGGTCGGCGTGCTGGACCTCGCGGGTGCGCGCGCGAGGCGCCGCGGCGAGGACAACGTCGGGCGGGCGCAGGTGGCCGACGTATTGACCGAAATGACCGGCGTGCCGGTCGAGCGCCTGCTGGAAACCGACGGCGCCCGAATGTTGCGTCTCGAGGAGCTGCTCGCCGGCCGCGTCGTCGGTCATCACGAGGCGCTCGCGCGGATCGCCCACGTCCTGCGGCGCAACGCGAGCGGCTTCCGGTCGCAGCGCCCGATCGGATCGTTTCTCTTGCTGGGTCCGACGGGCGTCGGCAAGACGGAGACCGCCAAGGCCATCGCCGAATCCCTCTTTCATTCGCCGCACGCGATGACCCGCCTCGATCTCTCGGAGTACGCGGAGGGGCACGCCATCGCCCGCCTCGTCGGCGCTCCGCCCGGGTACATCGGGCACGAAGCCGGGGGTCAGCTCACCGAGGCAGTGAGACGGCGGCCGTACCAGGTACTGCTCCTCGACGAGATCGAGAAGGCCCACCGCGACGTTCTGGAAGCCTTTCTGCAGGTGTTCGACGAGGGGCGCATGACCGACGGGCGGGGGCGCACGGTGGACTTCACGAACGCGGTCGTCGTGATGACGTCCAACCTCGGTGCCGAAGTCGCGCTGCCCGCGGCCGCGCGCGGGCGCATCGGGTTCGGCGCCCGCGACGGCGCCGACACGAGTGCCTACGAAGTCGCCCTGTGCGCGGCCGCGCGGAGCGCCCTACCGCCGGAGTTCTACAACCGGATCGACGAAGTGCTCGCGTTCTCGCCGCTCCGCCGGGCGGACGTGGCCGAGGTCGCGCGGCGAATGCTGCGCGCCCTGGGTGACGAGCTCGAGAGCGCGCGGGGGGTGGCGCTGGACGTGAGCGACGCCGCGGTCGAAGCGCTCCTCGATGGCGGTGGCTTCGACGCCGAGCTCGGCGCCCGCCCGATGCGCCGCGCCATCGGTCGGATGGTCGAGGCCGCGATCGCCGAGATGATCCTCAAGGGGGAGCTCGAACGCGGCGACGTGGCAACCGTGGACGCCGAGGGCGGTCACGTGCAAGTCGACGCGGTGAGGCCGAGGGGAGCAAGGGCGACGGCCTGAGATTCGTTCAACACGAGTAGAAGCGGGGCGATTCTCGTCGAGCCCGAGCGAGGCCAAGGAGGCGAGCGAGGCGTACATCGTACGCCGCAGCGAGCCGACGCCGGCATCGCGAAGGGATCGGCGAGAATCGCCCCGCTTCTACGGCGGGGACTCGATCGCCCTCCGGTACCGCTCGCGCCGGGCCGTGTCCTTCAGAATTTCGTACGCCTCTTCGAGCACGCTCGCGATCTTGCGCACGTCGTCCGCGAGGTCGGTGACCTCGGGGGTAATCAGGCGCGACGGGTCGAACGCGCGACGCAGCTCGAGGAACGCACGCCGCACCTCGTATCCCGTCGCGTCGCGCGCAACCCCCAGCAGCGCGAAATAGTCGCCGTCCTCGACCAGCTGCATTCGAGCGCGCACACGCTCGCGCACCGCCTCCGCGTCGAGCGCCGCCACGTCCGGTGCGCTTGGCTCGTCGGCGCCACTCCCCGCATCGCTCGCCACGCGCATCACTTCGAGCACACCGAGTTGGGACAAGGCAAAGATCACCGTCGCCAGGTCGCCTTCCGGCGCCGCATCGAGCACGTCGCGAATCGGTCGACCGGCAGCCGCCTGCGCCTGAGCCAACTCCACCGGATCGAGCGCACACTCGCTGAGCAGCCGCATCTCGGCCCCCTCGCCGATGTGCGACCCGATACCTCCGAGCCGCTCGACCGCGTCGGCGGGGGGCACGATCCTCCGCACGACTTCGACGAACACGGCGGCCCCCGTCGACCCGCCGAAGACGCTCGGCTCGCCGCCGAGCCGACCGGATGGGTGCGGCTCGATCGCCAACCGCCCGCTGGTCGTCTGCAGCGCGCGGGCGAACAGCCATTCTGCGTGGGCGCGCAACGTCGGCCACATTTGGTCCTGCCGGATGTAACCGCGCGCCACGAGGGCGGCTCCAGCGTGGCGGCCGAACGGCGGAAATTTGGAGCCGAGGCGACGCACCGTCTCGCGCGGCAAGTCGCCCCGCACACCAAGAAAAGCGAGCAGCGACTCGTCTTCTGCCGTCGACGACGTCGTGACCACGTCCCCTTCGCGCAGCACGATGCGCCGCTCGGTGACGCGTTGACCCCCCTGCGGGGAAACCGCCGAGACGACGTCGTCGTGCGCTGCGATGCACAGCGAGCCGGTCGTGCGACCGGCGATGGCGCGGGCGACGACGCGCGTCGCGTCTCCTGCACCCAAGATCGCGGGGAACGGAGCGTCGGTCGCCAGCGCGGGGGGGTAGCCGTCGCGTGCATGGTGCGGCGCGCTCGCCGCTTCTCGCGCCCACCCGGACGACGGCGGCGCGCTCTCGGCCAACCGTCGATCACGCGGCGGTGCAGCCGCAGACGACCGGTCCGCGCGGGGCGCGGCGTCGCTCCGCTCCCGCGCGTCCGAGGCTCCCGTCGTCGAGATCCCATCGCCCGTCGGCCCCGAGTGCGTTCCGCCGTGCGTGGGTGCCGTCGGCGGCGCGGCCGGCGTCTCGCCGAGGCGTGGGCCAGGGCCGGTCCGCGGTGGGATGCCGGTGGTGGAGGCGCCGGGGCTCGTGCCCGGACCCGTGCGGGCCGCGCGCGAGCCGCTGCGGACGCTCGTCCGCTCGCGAGCGGCCAACAGGGAGGTCGACCGCGGAGGCACCACCGGATCGTCGTCGTCTTCGTCCTCGTCGAGAGGCTCGTCGAGGGCTGCGAGCATGTCCGCCGGAAGAACGGCTTCGATCTCGTCTTCGGGCGAGGGAACGATCGACTCGCGCTCCACTTGGACGTGGACTCGCTGCTCCGCTTCGGCCAGGAGCTCCTGGAGCTCGGCACTGACCGGCGGCGCCAGGCTCATGAACCGGCGCGGCACCCCGCCGCCGATGGCGGCCGGCGGATCCGAGGGCGATTTCGACGGACGAGGCGAAGGCGGTGCGGAGGATTGCGCCTCGGGCGCGCTCGGTGGGACGGAGGCGCGCATGCTCGCCGGAGGCAACGAGGGCGGCGCACTCGGTCCTCTCTGCGGGGTCGGCGGTGGAATGGGCGTCGGAGCCCTGATCGCCGCGGCGATTCCCTCGTGCCGCGCGCTCGGGGCGATCAGGGCCTGCACCCTATGCAGCAGCGCTGCGACTTCGACCGGGCGCAGGAAGAGGCCGCTCCCCTCGTGCGCCATCGCCTCCTCCGGGCTGGCGAGGGCCCCTCCCGGTCGGGCGATGAACAAGACATGGATGTCGTCGGCGTCGGGCAGCTCCCGCATGCGTTCGACGACCTCGAGCGCCCCCTCGGTGTCCGCGTCGACGAGGACGACGCGCGGTCGCTGCACCGCGACACGCGCGACGAGCATCGATGGGGGAACATCCACGACGGTGTGGCCGGCGGCTCGCAGCGCGACCGCCAGCCCTTCGGCCTCCGAAGTGAGGTCCGCTACGAAGACCGTGGCCACCGGCCCGCGGCCTCCGCCGTCGCCCGACCTCGCTCCGGTAACCACGTCACCCTCCGACTCGCGGAGAGCGTGCGTCCCTGGCGGCGCGGGCCTTCGCGAATCGCACCCCGAGGCGCGCTCCCAGCCGGGGCAGCAGCCCTGCGCCCCAAATGAGGGCGAAGAGAAACAGGACCAGAGCCAGCTCGCCGTGCGTCAGCGCGAACATCGCCCTTCTTAGTATCACGGCCTGGCGCGGTCGGGCTTTCATGGGTAGATGGCGTGCGAGGCAGGAGGCGAATGAAGCCAAGCGGCTCGAGCATTCCCCCGGGCGGTCCGCCCATGCGCGCCGGCTGGACAGGAGCATCGAACGTGTGGGCCCGTCTCCGCTCGCTGCGGGGACTCGGCTGGATGGGGACGTGGGCGGGGAGGCTCGTCGCCGGCGCGGGAGTGCTCGCGTTCTCCGCTGCGATCGCGATCTGGGTGATCGTCCGCCACTACGAAGCAGGTTTGCCGAGCGTGACCGAGCTGAAAACGTATCAGCCGCCGCAGGTGACGCGCGTGCTCGCGCGCGACGGGACGACGGTATTGGCAGAGCTGTACACGCAGCGGCGCACACTGGTCAGCGTTCAGGCGCTCCCCGCGCACGTCAAGCTCGCGGTCCTCGCCGCCGAAGACGCCGGCTTCTACGAGCACGAAGGGCTCAACTACGTCGGAATCCTCCGCGCATTCCTTGTCAATGCGCGCGCCCGGAGCACGCGCCAGGGCGGATCGACGATCACGCAGCAGGTCGTCAAGAATCTGCTTCTCGCGAGCCACGAGCGGACCCTGTCGCGCAAGATCCGCGAGGCTCTCCTCGCGCGGCGGCTCGAGCAAGAGCTCGCGAAGGACGAAATCCTCGAAGTTTACATGAACCATGTGTACTTCGGCCGCGGGCGCTACGGCATCGAGGAGGCGGCGCGCGACGATTTCGGGAAGAGCGCGAAAGACCTCACCATCGCTCAAGCAGCGCTCATCGCGGGACGCATCGCCAATCCGCACGAGTTTCACCCGCGCACCAGCATGAGCGCGGCCCTCGCAAGGCGCGCGTACGTGCTCGATCAGATGCGCGCGAAGGGCTTTCTCAGCGATTCGCAGTGGGCCGCCGCAAAAGACGAGCCGGCGACGTTGGCCCCGCTCGCGGAGGTGTCGAGCGACCTCGCCCCCGAGGGGGTCGAGCTCGCGAGGGGCGCTCTCTACCGCGTCGAGCCCGAGCAGGCGCGCCTTGGCGGGTTCACCGTCGTGACGACGATCGATCCGAGGCTCCAGGCCGCGGCGAGAAAGGCACTGCGCGAGGCGCTCGGCGCCTACGACAAGCGACACGGTCTGGCCGGGGGCCTCAGGCTTCCACCTCCGGTTGCCGACAAGAAGGGGCGGTCGGTACCGCCGCGCGACGCGCTCGCGGCCTTCGAGGGAACGCCGGTCTTCGAACAGCACAGAGTGCTCGTGGGGGTCGTCGCCGGCGCCGACGACGCCGCAGGGACGTTCGACGTGCGTGTGGGCTCGGTGACGGGCACGGTGCGACTGGCCGACTTCGACCGCTACAACCAGGCCGGCCTCGCTCCGAGCGCGTTCGCGCCGACGGGGGCGCACGTGCGCGTGAGCCTCCTCGCGCCGGTGCCGGAGGGGGCGAGCGGTCGGGTCCCGCTCCGAATCGAATCGGGGCCCGAGGGAGCGCTCGTCGCCATCGACGTTCGCACCCGCGAGATCCTGGCGCTGGTCGGCGGATACGAGGGGCGCGCGGGGACGCTCGATCGGGCGACGCAGTCGAGGCGACAGCCCGGGTCGACGTTCAAGCCGATCGTGTACTCGTACGCGCTGCATTCGCGACGATTCACACCGGCGACCCTCATCGACCCAAGCCCGGACGTGTTCGAAGGCGGGTACAGGCCGAGCAACTTCGAAGGCTGGCGCGGGCACGACCTCCTGCGCCTTCGCGAAGCGCTCGCGAACAGCGTGAACGTGGCCGCCGTGCGGGTGCTTCGCGACGTGGGGCCGGCGAACGTGGTCGCATGGGCCCAGGCACTCGGCATCGAGTCACCGATGAAGCCCGACCTCTCGCTCGCGTTGGGGAGCTACGAAGTGCGGCCGATCGAGCTGGCCGGAGCCTACGCGACGTTCGCGGCGGGCGGCACGTACGAAGAGCCGCGCGCGGTTCTCCGGATCGCTGGCCCCGACGGCAAAGACGTGCCGCCCCCCGGCGTGCCCCCGGCGCGCCGGGTGCTCGACGAGTCGGAGGCGTACGTCATCACGAGCATGCTGACGAGCGTCATCGATCACGGAACCGGCGCGCGCGCGAAGGCGTTGGGCCGCCCGCTGGCCGGCAAGACCGGCACGTCGAACGGACCCAAAGACACTTGGTTCGCTGGCTACTCGACGGAGATCGCGGCGGTCGTGTGGATCGGCTTCGACGACGGCCGGCCGCTCGGCGCGGCCGAACAGGGCGGGGCGACCGCGCTCCCGGCATGGATGGCGTTCATGAAAGTGGCGACCGAGGGCAGGCCTCGGGTCGACTTCGCGCGCCCTCCCGGCGTCGTCACCGTCGCGGTGGATCAACGCACGGGGGCGCTGCCATATGCCGACGACCAAGACGTGATCGACGAAGTATTTCTCGCGGGTACCGAGCCCACCGAAACGGCGCCGCCGCCATCGGCCATGCCCGACGACGCCGGCGCCGCCGAAACAGCCGCACCGTGAGAGCTCGACGAGAGGGGCGGCGAGCAAAGACCCGGGAACGCCGCGCGCGGCGTCTTTGGGCGATCCTCTGGGCGCTGTCGGTCAACGCGCATTCGTCGGCGGCGGAGGCCGGGGGCGCATTGGAAGCGGCCGCGCAGGGGGCGACGCAAGCGCTTGGGACGGCGCCGGCATCCAGCGTGGTCGTGGCGGCACCACTGCGGGCCGATCAGCCCGCGCCGAAGGGGGATCAGCTGGCCCTTCGCCTGGCGTCGCTCGTCGCGGGCAGAATCGGCGCGAGCGCGCGCGCGTATCCGCAGACGGCACTGCTCGGCGCTGCCCGGGCGCTCGCGGGTCGAGCCGGCGCGCTCGTGTACTTGCAAATCGAAGTCTCGAAGGGAGACATTCGCGCGACGGTGGATGTGTACCCTTCGATGGCGAACGCTTGGGACCGGATCCGCAACCCGCTTCCTTCGCCAATTCATCACGCATTCGCCAGCGTCAAAATCGACGCGGAGGTGCGGTCGTTCCTCACGCCCCTCGTGCTCGAACAGGCCACCGTCGATCGCGCGCACCACGACGAGCAGGACGTTCTCGCCGCAGCCTGCGGTGACGTGAACGGCGACGGAGGCAATGAAATCGTGCTCGTGTCGCGCGATCGCACCGTCATGGGGCGGGTGCGCGGCGGCCGGTTCTTGGTCGAGCGAGCGGCGCCGTGGAGCGATCTCGCCGGGCGCGCCCCGGTACCGATGCGCGAGCCGCTGGCGGGCGCGGTGATCATCCCGGGCGCCGTGGCCGTCGGATCGACCGAGCGGGGATCGGTTTCGCTGACCCCCGATTTCGACACTCACGTGCCGCTGCCGGGCGTGCCGGCATGGGGGGGCGGAGGCATCGTGTGCCTCACGCCACAGCCGTCGGCGGGATCCTTCGACGGTGCTCCGTTCGATTGCTCGAGCACCCGGGACGTCAAGCCGGCGATGGCGGTGCCCGCGCCACGCTTCGACGCATTTGCCGCGGACATCGTCGCGAATGCCGGCGGCGACGCGAGCACGATCGTCGCCGTGCGCGAGCCGAACGGCAAGCTCAAGTTGAAGATGCGCGACGCTCCGCCATACGCTCCGGACGGAGCGTTCGGTGCCCAGCTCGCAGTGGGTGATCTCGATCAGGACGGGGCGCCGGAGATCGCGGTCAGCGCCGATGCGCAGGACGACGCCGTGGAGATCTGGACTTGGCCGTCGGAGGCGGCCCCCATGCAACCCCGACTCCACCTCGCGGCGCCGGCGGGCGTCCGGGCCTTGGCCGTATGTCCGCCGGAAGAGCACGGCGAGCCGACGCTCGTGGCGGTCGTGGGCAGCGAAGTGTGGCTGGTGCGCGCGGGCAGGGGCGGGGCGCCGTGATCTCGCGACGAGCGATGCTTGGGGGGGCCGCGTCGATCGCCGTCGGGTCGTCGGCCTCGAGGGCGACCCTGGCCCGCGGACGAACCCCCTACGGCGGGCGCATCGCCTTGCATGTCCCCTGGCCCGTTACGTCCCTCGACCCGCACCGCATCGACGACGCCTCGGCCGCGCTGTTCGGTGATTCTCTCTTCGACACCCTGTACGCGCGCAGCGAGTCTGGAGAGCTCGTAGCGTCGCTTGCCGAGGGAGACCCTGAGCCCGACGGGAGCACGCTTCGTGTCACGCTTCGCGACGACCTCCGCTTCGCATCGGGCGCGCCGCTCGACGCTCGCGCCGCTGCGGCATCCATCGCTCGTGCTCGGAGCCGCGACTCCGCCGCCTGGCTCGCCGAGGTTCCGGCGCCACGGGTCGAAAAGAGCAAGCTCGTCTTCCCCCTGCGCGACGCCCGCAAGCTCGTGCGCGCACTGGCGTCGCCTCTCGTGGCCATCGTCCCGCCGCACTTCAACCCGGAACACCCCGATGGGACCGGACCGCTCCGTGCCGAAATGCAGAGCGGCTCCCTCCTGCTCGCCCGCAACACCCTGGCCGCGAACGGACCCGCTTACATCGACTCGATCGAGGCCCGGGCCGCCGCGAACCTCAGTACGTCGCTGCGCGCCTTCGAAAGCGGCGCGGACGACGTGGGTTGGCTCGGCTCGTTCCTCCACGAACCGCGGCCAGGGGCGCGCGGCTTCGATGCCGGGGCGGTGTGCTGGGCCATCCTCCGCACCGGTCACGGCGCGGGATCGCTCGACACGCCCGGAACGGCGCAGGCCCTTGCCGACGGGGTACCGCACGCTTCGCTGGCGTCACTGGTGGTGGGGGCGCCGTGGGAGCAAAGTCTCGCGCAGTGGACCGGGGCGCCGTGCGATCTCCTGGTCCGCGAGGACTCGCCTTGGCTGGTCGAGGTCGCGCGCGCCCTGGCCGCTGCTCTCTCGCGACCATCGCACGAGATCAGCGCGCACCCGCTGCCTGCCGTCGATGCCGTGCAGCGCCGGACGACGCGTGGGTTTGCGCTGATGCTCGACGTCGCCCGCCCCGCCGGTCCTGGAAACTTCGGGGCGCTGATTGGCCTCGCGACCGCCGACGACCCGGCGACGGCCGCCTCGCTCGCGCGCCATCCTCCCCGCGGCGAAGTGCCGCCGCGCGCAGTGACCCGGACCATGCACCTCGGCGTCGTGGGCGAAGTGCGCCTGCAAGGCGGACTGGCGCCGGACGTCGTCCTTCCGTCGTCGCCGTGGGGTCGAGGTGCCGACTGGGGAGGCGCGTACCGCATGCGGCGGGCGGTCTGACGCCATGCGCCTCGCTCCCCGGCTCGTTCTCGCGTTCGGCTTCGTGGCCGCACTGTCGGTCGCGGGGCTCGGGGGGATCCTGCGCGAGGATCGGCGCGAGAGCGAGACCAAGCGCTTCGAACAGGAAGTGGGTGGCGCATGCGAGCGTGTGGTCGCCGAGATTCGGCGCCAAGGAGAGAGCGACCGCAAGCTCGTCGCAGGCGCGTGCCAATCGGGCGAGCTCGTGGACCGCGCGCTCATCTGGCTCGAAGGGAGGACTCTCGGCGACGAGCGTCGTCTGGCGCTGTCGCGGTTGGTGCCCGAAGAGCGGCAAGCGTTCGATCTCGACGAGCTGGTGCTCGCGACGGCCGACGGCGACCTGTTGGGGCAGGACCCAATTGCGCCGGGAGCCACGCCGCCCGCCGACGTGGCCAAGATGGTCGGCGGCGACGTGTCCCATTTTGCGCTGCGTGCCCTGCCCGCCCCGGCTCTGGTCGCCCGCTGCCGCAAGGCGGGTACGGGTGGGCTTGCGGTGGGTCTTGCTGGGGCACGACGCCTCGAACCGCTGGTCGACCGTCTCGGCAACACCGTCGATGCGAGGGTCGCCCTCGGCACCGCCCCTCCCGCGAGCCCCGACGTGGTGCAAAGGAGTTGCACGCTCGCCGACGCTTCAGGAGCGAGCATGTCGATCGTCGTCAGCAAGCCGACGAAGGAGCTCGTCGAGACTCTCGGGCGCATCGATCAGACGGTGCTCTTCGCCGCGCTTGCCTCGACGGCGGTCGCGCTCGTGCTCGCGGTTCTTCTCGCGCGCAGTCTCGGCCGGCCGATCGCCGAGCTCGCCGCGGAGGCGCGCAAAGTGGCTAGCGGCGAAGCACGGCCGCTTCGCGTGCAGGGGCCCGGTGAGATCGCCGAGCTCGCCCAGGCGTTCGACACGATGCTCGAAGACCTCGAGGCGACCCGACGACGGCTCGCGGCCACCAGCCGAGTGGCGGCGTGGCGCGAGGTGGCTCGGCGCATCGCGCACGAAGTGAAAAACCCCCTCGCCCCGATTCGCGCGGCGGTCGAGACCCTCCGGCGCCTGCGGGCCCGCGAAGACCCCGAGTTCTTCGCGTATTTCGATGAAGCGACGCGCACAGTCCTCGACGAGGTGCATCGCCTTTCGAACATGGTGACTGAGTTCACGCGCTTCGCGCGCCTCCCCGTGCCGCACCCGCAAGAGCTCGACGTGGTCGAAATCGCGCGCCAAATCGTCCAGCTGCATGAGCCGGCGACGAAGGCGCGGCTGCGCGTGGTCGTCGAGCGACCTCCGCCGCTCGTTCGCGCCGATCGCGACCAAATCGTGCAGGTGCTGACGAACCTCGTTCAGAATGCGCTCGACGCCGTGGCCGGCAAGGCCGAGGCGGGTGAGACGCTCGTCACGATCGATTCGCAAGCGGACAAGTTCGTGACTGTGACGGTGAGCGACAACGGACCGGGGATCGCGCCGGCGATCGCCGCCCGCCTCTTCGAGCCGTACGCGACGACCAAGCCGCAAGGCACCGGGCTTGGTCTGGCGATCGCACAGCGGATCGCCATCGAGCACAACGGCGAGCTCTCCCAAGTACCGGCTGGCCCCGGCCAAGGAGCAGCGTTCCGTCTCGTGCTGGCGGTGGGCGGCCCCGGACCCGGCGCATGGGAAACCGGGGGGTAGTGGGGGGGGCGAGAGGCGAGTGCCCTTATGAAGCGCCGGCCGCGCGGCAGCTCTCAAAAAACGAGCACCCGCATCCCGTGGCCCACGTCGACCGCCTTCGCCAGAGCCGCATGGTGCACGCGCTTCGCCCAGCGCATCGCCGCGATGATCTCGGCGTCTTCCAGCCCGTCGGTCGCCCGGCGCGCGATGCGGCCCGCCACGAGCGACGCAAGGGTGCACCCCGCCCCGTGGACCGGAGGGAGCACGAGCCGGTGCGCGCGAAACTCCGTGACCGTGCCTCCCAGGGCCAAGACGTCGGTCGCGACCTCGCCCTCCATGTGCCCTCCTTTGACCAGCACCGCCCGTGCACCCGTGCTCACCAGCGCGCGCGCGGCATCGTGCGCCTCGGCAACGGTGCGCACGGGTTCACCGAGAAGAGCCCGCGCTTCGGCGAGGTTGACCGTCACGAGCGTCGCGACGGCCATGAGCTCCTTCTTGACCGCAGCGACCGCGCGCACGGAGAGAAGGCGCGTGCGCCCGCGCGTCGGCAGGATGGGCGTGTCGAGAACCACCGGAATCGAGTCGTGCCTCGCGAGAAGACGCGCGAGCGCCCGGACGTTTGCTTCGCTGCCGAGGGCTCCCACCTTCACCGCGCGCACACGCTGATGGCGGAGAACCTCCGCCACCTGGGCGACCATGTCCTGCGACGGCACGGGACGGACGCCACGCAGTCCCGCGGTCGACTGGACGGTGATGAGCGACGCCGCAGCGCAGCCAAAAACGCCCGCGGCAGCAAACGCGCGAAGGTCTGCCGCCAGGCCCGCCCCACCGCCCGGGTCGAGCCCCCCGATCGCCAGCGCACAAGAAAGTCGATCGCCGAGTGCGTCCATGGCCGGTCGTCGTGCGTCCAGTGTGATTGACAGTGCTGGAAGGACGCTGATACCCCAAAAGTGACAGGATGCGCGAGCGATCACGGTCCATTCGCGCTGCGCTCCTCGCTGCTGCCATCGGCGGGCTCGCGTCGACCCTCCCTCGCGAGGCCCACGCCCAGTGCGTCGACCAAGAGCTCGAACAGCAGCTCGTCGGGGGCCGCCACTACCGCGGCGTGCAAGAACGTCTGTTCATCAAGGCCTTCCGGCACGAGCTCTCGGCGATGGGAGGCTACTACGCGGCGGATCTCTATTCGTCGAACTGGCTCGCCGGCGGCGCGTACACGTTCCACTTCAGCGAAGACCTCGCCTTGGAGGCGAGCGTGGCCTTCACGCGGTTCCACAGTGCGGTGACCGATGCGTACGAGCGGCGCTATCCCGAGATCATGGTGCTCGATCGCGCCGACAAGCCGGGAACGCTCTACTTCGGGCATCTGGTGTGGTCGTTCGCGTACGGCAAGCTCCGTTGGATGGGCGACGGGATCAGCCGCTTCGACTTCAACGTGGCGTTCGGGGCGGGCGTGACCGACGACTCGACGTCGCGCGGCGTGACGGCCAGCGCCGGGATCGGGACGAAGCTCTACTTCGGCAAGTGGTTCGCCGTTCGCCTCGACGTGCGCGATCACGTTCTGCGCGAAGTGCTGGTCGGCGACGAGCACCTCGCAAACGACGTGCTGATTACCCTGGGCGCCAGTGTGTTCCTTCCCTTTGGCGGGTAGCCGGTATCCACTTGGCGGCCGGGGGCGTTCGAGCGCACCATCGGGTCATGCGGGCGAGTCTCATCGCAGTGGGAGCGTTGGCGTCGGCGCTCGTTCTCGGAACCGCGGCTCTCGCGGAGCCGCGGGCCCCCCGGCAGAAGAACGCCGCCGCGGCGGCTCCGCCTACGGGATCCGCGAGCTCGGGTGAGATGGCCGCCGGTGATGCGGGGTTCCTGCCGCCCCCGCCCCCCCCTTCGGACGTCGGGAGTGGAGGCGCGCGGCTCTCGCCGCTCAATCCGTCCGCAAACGAATTCGCCGATGCGGGCCCCGCGCCGACGTCGGTCGACTACGATCGCCTGCTCGCCGACGTTGCGTCGTTGCGCGCACGTGCGGCCGCGGTGAGCGACACGCTCTTTCACTCTCGCCTGGCGGTCTCCATCGAAACGAGCGGCGATCACGGTCGGATCGCGACGCTGAGCGTAGGACTCGACGACGGCACGGTCTTCACCTCGCCCGCGGCCTTCAGTGCGGACGACCCGACGCTCGTCTACGACCACGCGGTAGCCCCGGGGCACCACGCCGTCACCATCGACGTCGAGCGCCGCGACGATCGCAACGACGTGTTTCGCTCGTCGCAGCGATCGCGGTTCATCGTCGACGTTCCGGCGGACGGGCGGCTGTCGCTCGACGTCAAGCTGTGGGACGACTCGAGCATGGGGGGCCAGTTCGCAGCCGACAAGAAGGGAACGTACGACTTGCGCGTGCGGGCCCAGGCCAGGGTCCAATCGTCCGCGCAGGGAAAGTGATCGATGCGCCCGCGAACACTGGCCGCGTTCGTGGTGCTCTCGCTGGCGGGTCGCACCGCGCGGGGGCAACCGCCCGAGGCGGCCCCCCCGTCCGTCCCGTCCGCGGTGGATGGTGCGCGCGCGGCCGCTCCCCGAGCGCCGCAAGACGCGACCGACGTCTTCGACGCCGCCTTGCGGGCTTATCACGCCGCCCTCTCGGCGCGCCGTCTCGGCCAGGAAGAGCTTCGCCTGGAGACGGTTGCCGCGCGCGTCGCGGAAGGCGAGCAGCTGATGTTTGCCGGCCGCGTCGACGACGCGATCGCGCGCCTTGCGGAGCTGGTCGAGCACCCGCAATTCGACTCGTTCGCCGATTCGGAGCCTGGGCGAGCCGCCGTATTCCGTCTGGGCGACGCGCTCGCCGTGGCCGGGATCGACGAGCCCGCGCGCGTCTATTTACGCCGCGCGCTCGAGACGAAGGGGGCGTGGAGCGCGGGGGGAACGTGGGCGCGCCGCGCCGTGCGAAGGCTCGTCGACGTCGCGCTCGACAGCGGAGAGTTTGCGACCTTCCCCGCGGACGTGGCGTCCGTCCCGGCGAGCGCCCCCGAAGAGGTTCGGGGCGAGATCGCGTACGTGAACGGTCGCGCGAAGGAGCTCGCGGGCGATCGAGAGGGGGCGCTCGTCGCCTACGCGCTCGTGACGCAGCGATGCCGCTTTTGGGCCCAGGCCACCTACCTGTCAGGGCTCATCCAGGTCGAGCGAGGGAACTTCAAGGACGGGGAGAGCTTTCTCTGCAAAGTCGCGGACCCGAAGCGCAGCGCGACGTCCACCCCCGTGTTCGCCGACGAGAAGTTCTTCGCGGTTCGCGACCTCGCGCGCCTGGGCTTGGGTCGGATCGCCCACGAGCAAGGGCGCAACGATGACGCGCGGTATTACTACTACCTCGTACCGCGCGACAGCGATCGGCTGGCCGAGGCCCTCTACGAGGCCGCGACCACGCGCTACGAGAAGAAGGATTACGACGGAGCGCGGGACCTCTTGGTCGAGCTGTCGAGCTTGGGGGCACATCACCGCTACGAGGACGAAGCGTGGGTGCTCGGCGCTTGGGTCGACCTCGCCCGGTGCCGTTTTGTCGAAGCGGACAAGAAGCTGCTGGAGTTTCTCGCGCGGTATGGTCCGGTGCGCGACACGGCGCGGCGCATCGGTGGCAGCGAGGCCGCGATGCAGCGGCTCTTGGCGGCGGTGCACACGGGAACGGACGCGGCAGGGGCCGAGGTGGGCGGAGCGAGCCCGGAAGTCGTCCGCACCATTGCGGCCCTGGTGCGTGTCGACCCGGCGTACGAGCGGGTCTTGCGGCGGCGCGCGGTGCTCGAACGCGAGGCCTCGGGCCTCGTCCACGGCATGGCAGCCATCGGCGACATGCAGCGCGCCTTGGCGACCAACGGCGGCGTGCGCCCGGCGACGGAGCTCGCGGCCGATGATGCGTTCAAGGCGGCGCAGGCCCAGTCTGGCGTGGCCGGTGTCGAGCGGCAGATCGCCGAGCTCGAAGCGGCCGGGGCGTCGGTCGATCGATTGGCGGGCCTGCGCCGGGAGCTCGACGAGCTCAAAGCGCGCCTCGCAAAAGGCGTGGCCCAATCGGCGGTGGGCGCCTCGGAGCCGGCGTCGGGCGGTGCAGACTTGCCGGACCTGCTCCGTGCGGACGCGCGGATGGGGGCCGCGCTCCAGGCGCGCTTGGCAAGCGGGCGAAAAGAGCTGGTCGAGCAGGAGACGACCCTGGTGAAAGATGCGCTGCGAAGGCTCGATCTGCGCCTGTCGCGGCTCTTGCGACGCGCGAGCCTCGGCCGCATCGAGACCGTGCTCGGAAGAAAGCGTGCGCTCGAGGTCGAGGTCGAAGCGATTCGCCTGGGATACCTCCCCCAAGACGCCGTCGATTCGCTCGACGCCGTGCACTACCTGGAAGACACGGAAGAGTACTGGCCCTTCGAAGGAGACGACTGGCCGGACGAGTACACGGGCAGTGAAGTGAAATAGGCTGTAGGAAACCGCTCCACCTCTAACGAATGGTGGGCGCATCCTGAGCTCGCAGCCCTCGGAGACTCCCCTTTTCGGCGGGACACCGAATACAATCTTGAACCATGCGGGTCGGCGCGCTGGCGGGGGTTGGGGCGCTGGCCGCCATGACTCTCGTGGGATGGAACGCCCGGGCGACCCCTGCGTCGCGCGTCGCCCCCGATTCGAAGCCCGCGGTGGAGGCAATCCGGCCCGCGGCGGAGCGGAGCATCAGCGCCGAACCTCGACCCAAGCCTGCTGGGGCGGGGCGCGGTCTCGTCCGTCAAGGAGGCTCGACCGGACAGCCGGCCATCCGCGGGCCGAAAGTCCCGGAAGCGCTTCGGGCGCAGCTTCAGTCGCGGCTCGACGCTCGCGTCGACGCGGACGTCGTCAAGGCCAAGAAGCTGCGTGGCGAAGCCATCGGTCTTCTCACCGCATTCATCGCGGAGGCCCCCCGCGAGTCGCACGAGATGCCCGAGGCGCTCGTCCGCCTCGGCGAGCTTCAATGGGAGGCAGAACGCGATCGGTTCGTCGAGAGCTTTCAGGCCTGGGAGAAGAGGCCGATCGACCAGCGCGGGCCGGCGCCCGAGCTCGACTACCGGGTCGCGCGAGAGCAGTTCGGGCGCGTGCTGCGCGACTACCGATGGTTCGAGGAATACGACCTGGCTCTCTACGTCGACGGATTCCTCGCGTTCGAGCAAGGAAAGGAAGACGAGGCGCGCGAGCGCTTCGAAGACATCTTGCGGGATCACCCGCAATCGCGCTTCGTCCCCGACGCGCACATGGCGAAGGCGGAATCGATTTTCAGCGGCAAATACGACTATGCGGGCGCGCTCGCCGAGTACGAAAAGGTCCTCTCGTACAAAGCGCAGGTCGATCCGGCGCTGTACGGCCTCGCCCTCTTCAAGAGCGCGTGGTGCTACTGGCGACTCGGCAACAACGACGAGGCGGCGCGACGGTTCGTCAGGGTCTTCGAAGCAACCGACCCTGGCGGCGCGAGCAAGGTGAACGCGGCACAGCGTCGGCAGCTCGACGAGCTGCAAGGCGAGGCGCTCAAGTACGTGGTCGAAGTGTTCACCGAAGACGAGAAGAACACCGCCCAAGACCTCTACGCCTTCCTCACCAAGATTGGCGGCGAGCGCTTCAGCGGCAAGATCGTTCGCGCCCTCGCCGAGCAGTTCTACGATCAGGCCCACTACGAGCGTGGCATCGAGGCGTACGAGCTCTTGCTCAAGCTCGAGCCCACAAGCCCGGAGGCGGGGCGTTGGGTGCTCCAGATAGCGGCCGGGTTCGAGGCTGTCGAAGACTGGCCGCACCTGCAGACCACGTTCGAGAGGGCGCTCGCGGAATACACGACGGGAGGCGCCTGGTCGCGAGCCCAGGGAGATGCCGCAAACGTCGCTGCAACCACAACGGCAATCGAGAAGGCGCTGCGCGAAGACGGGACGGCGCTGCACGCGAAGGCGCAAAAGGACAAGACCAGCCGGGCGGAGTTCGAGGGGGCTTCAGGTCTCTACGGCGTATACCTGTCGAAATTCGGGCAGGAGCCCAAGGCGTACGAGGTGCACTTCCGCCTCGGTGAAATCGACTTCTTCCGTCTCGAACGCAACCTCGACGCGGCCAGGCACTACATGGCGGCTGCCAAGGCGATTCCCACCAAGGAAGCGAGCGGTTCTCTGGCGATCATGCGCCACGACGCGCTCTACAACGCGCTCGTGGCGCTCTCGCGCGAGATGGACTCGAAGCGCGACGTCAAAGGGGAGACGGAGGCCGACAAGAGTTACGCCGAGGCGCTCGATCTGTACGCGCAGTTCTATCCGAACGACCCGCAGCTTCCCCCGATGTTCTTCAGGCAAGGGAAGTATTTCTTCGACCGGGGCAATTACGACTCGGCGGTCAAGATTTGGGGGATGTTGCTCGAGAAGTTCCCGAACAGCGAGCAAGCGCGCGACGCGGGCGACAGCATCATCGAGTCGTTCAGCCGCGCGAAGAACTACGAGAACATCGAGACGTGGGCCCGCCGCTTGAAGGCCCTACCGAGCTTCGCCGCGTCCAAGCATCAGGAGCGCCTCGACGTGCTCATCGTCCAGGCGGTCTTCAAACAGGGCGAGCAGAAGGCGACCTCCGGAGATCACGCGGCCGCGGCGGCGGCGTATCTCCGCGCGGCGAATGAGTTTCCCAAGGACGCGAGGGCCGCGCAGGCGTGTGTCAACGCCGAGCAAGAGGCGAAGCTCGCGGGAGACGCGAAGACGCTGCAAGCCGCGGCGCGTCTGGCCATGGGTCCTGCCTACCGCGACAAGCCCGAGTCGCCGTTCGGCGCGTGGATAGCGACGACGACGCTTCAAGCGATGGGCCTGCTCGGAGAGGCGGCCGACGTCGCCGAGCAAATGACGAGTCTCGGGGATCGAGATCACCCGAACTACCAGAAGTACGAGCACGAGCGCGACGCGGCCTTCAACGCCGTGGTGCTGCGCGAGGCGACGGGAGAGCACGATCGCGCCGTGCTCGACGGGGGTAAGTTCTTGGCTGCCTTCGCCACATCGGCCGAAGCCGACGACGTGGTGCTCCAGATGGGGCGGGCGCACCAGAGCGCGGGGCGCGCCAAGGACGCGGCCGACCTTTACAGGCGGTATCTGTCGCACGCGAGCAACCTCGATCACCGCGCGCAGGGGCTCGTTCTTCTGGCGCAAGCAGACCTGAAGGCAGGCGACGCTCGCGGAGCCGAAGCATCGCTCGAAGAGGCGGTTGCGCTGGGCAAGAAACGTGGTCGCGATCTGGGCGCAGAAGGCAAGTTCGCGGCGGCGCATGCGCGCTACATGCAGGGCGAACAGGTCTTGGCGAAGTTCGAGCAGATCCAGATCCAGGGCGACGTCAAACAGCTCAAAGCTCGCCTCAAGCGCAAGACCGAGCTCCTGAAGGACGCCGCGAAGGTGTTCTTGGACTGCGTATCGACGGGGGTCGCGGAGTGGACGACGGCCGCCCTCTACCAGATTGGTCACGTGTACGAGGCCTTCGCGAAGGCGCTGCGCGACTCGCCTCCTCCGGCGGAAGTCAAAACCGACGATCAGAAGGCCGACTATGCAGCGCAGATCGAAGAGTTCGCCGTCCCGATGGAGGAGCGAAGCCTCGACGCGTACGAGAACGGCTGGAAAAAGGCGATCGACCTCGGCATCTACAACCAGTGGACGGCGAAGATGCGCGACGCGCTCGGACGCTTGAACAGCGAGCTCTATCCGCCGTTCAAAGAGACCGGGTTCGAAATGCGCTCCCAAGCGCCCCTCCCGCTGCCGGCCCTCGTGGAGGCGCCGAGCCGGCCGGCAGCGTCGGCGACCGCAACGCCGTCCTTGGTCAAGCGATGACCCGAGCGACTGCATTGTTCGTCCTGCTCCTGTCGTTGGCTCCGGCCGCCTGCGCCGGCCCCACGGCCGCGAGGCCGGTGACCGCCGCGCCGGCCCAAGTCGTGCCGGCGAATCCGGCGGCAGTGGGCAAGATGGTCCTGGGCGTGCAGTCGGCCAAAGACGGGCAGCGCGACCGCGCGGCGACGGCTCTGCGCGAGGCGATTCAGATCGACCCGGGCCTCTGGGAGGCTCGTTACGACCTGGGGGTCGTCCTCACGAGCGTGGGTGACCTCGCCGGCGCCGAGCAAGAGCTTTCGGCCGCCGGGAGGCTCGCGGCCGACTCGCAGCCCGTGGCCGTCGCTTTGGCGGAGGTGCGCCGCCGCCGAGGCGAGCACCGCCTCGCGGCCGAAGCGCTGGCCGACTTCGTTCGCGTCCACCCCAGCGCCGTCGACGCGCGGACATTGTACGTTGCAGCGCTACGCGACAGCGGACAGATCGAAAAGGCCATCTCCGAGGCACGCGAAGTGCTCGTGCGGAAGCCCGGGGACGCGACGGCGTTGGCGGAGCTCGCTTTGTCTCACCTCGCGAAAGGTGAGAAAGAGACGGCAGAGCTCCTCGCCAAGCAGGCGCTCGATTCGAACCCGAACAGCGCAGTGACCCACCGAACGATTGGCCTGCTCGACTTGGCCAAAGGGGATGACGCGATTGCGCTGACCGAGTTCCGCAAGGCCGCGCAAGCCGACCCTCGGGACACCACCTCGCGCCTGAACATGGGCGTCGTCCTGCTTCGGGCGGGGGCCTACGCGAAGGCGGAGGAGCAGTACCGCGAGATCCTCAAGATCTCTCCCGACGACCATGGGGCCGAGATCGGGCTGGCCGCTGCGTTACGCGGCGAAGGAGACGCCCAGCATCCGCAGAGGCTCGAGGAGGCGCGAACGATCCTCGATCGCGTGCTGGCCGGCGACGCCCATGACACGAGCGCGCTCTTCAACATCGGCGTGCTCTACGCGGACTTCTTCAAGAAGGCGCCCGAGGCAGCGCCGTACTTCAAACGATTCCTCGTCGACGCTCCGAGCGACCACCCGCTGCGCGCGGAAGCCGAGAGGTACGTATCGGCCGCCTCGGCGAGCGCTCCGCCCCCGGCCCCGGAAGCCCCGCCTGCGCCCCGTGCTCCGGCGGCCCCGCCTGCGCCTGGCGCCTCGAAGAAGTGAACTCCTCGTTGAGTGGCGACGTCATGGCTTCTTGAAGAGCCGCCCGAAGAGTCCCGGCTTCTCCGACTCGTCGACCTTCGGCGGCGACGGCGTCGAGCGCATCGGCGCCGGGGGTTTGCTCGATCGTCGCCCTCCGCGCATGTTGTACAGACGCACCTCGCGCGCGGCGTCGATGTTGCGCGGATTCAGCTCGACCGCGCGCTTGAAATCCCTCACGGCGAGTTCGATTTTTCCTATCCGTTTGAAGAGCATTCCGCGCCACTGATAGGCCTTCTCGCATTTCTCGTTCATGGCAATCGCCCTCTCGAGCATTTGGATGCCATGAAGGGTCTTCTCTGGTGATTGGTTCTCCGGTTTGAGCGCGATGAGCCATGCGTGCAGCGCCAGGTAGTCGGGCTGTGTGGGGTCGTCATCCATCGCCTTCCGGCAAAACGTCTCCGCCTGGACCAGGTCGTTTCGCCGAAAGCACACTTCCGCCTTCTGAAAGTTCGTCGCCGCTTCGACGACTTTGGCGACCGTCGCCTGCATCTCGGGAGATCCGCTGCCGTCGGCTAGGAGCCGCATGTAACGCGCGCGCTGCTCGCCGTCGATGAGGGTCGCATGCGCCTCGCTCATGCGGGCGAACACGCGCGAGCAGGCGTCGCTGACGGGCGAGAGCTCGATTGGCAAGCGATCGGGGTGCCACCTCCTGACAAGGCCGAAAAAGGCCGAGTCGACCTCGTCGTGCGTCGCGTCGCGGGCGATGTCGAGCATCATGAAGTAGTCGGCGCGATCGATGGTCGCCGCGCGCTCCGTGATCTCCCGCCATCGTGACGCGAGATCGGGAGCGAGCCCGGGCGGAGGCACGAGCGTCGTGCTGGGTGCGGGGCTCACCGAAGAAATCGCCTTCCGTGCGGGCGGCCGCGATGAGGTCGCGATGGGAGCGGGAGCGGCCGCGGACGGGCGGAGCGTAGCGGCGCCGGGCGCCAGCACTTCGACGTGTTTCGTCACGAGGAGAAGGTAGGCGAGGAGACGCGCCGTGCGATCGTTCAATCGCGCTGCGCTCGCCAAGTCCGACGCGCGCATCGGTCGCTCGCCAAGTAGCCGGGCCGCCGCGAGCTCCTCCTTCTTCAACCCGAGCACCTCGAGGTCGTCGCCTCTCGTCAGCCGCAGGGGGCACGACGCCACGCGTTCGAGCGCGGCGCTCACGTACTCCCATGGCGCGTATTCGATCAACATTCCCCAGAAGAGCGGGACCGGATCGATGCGCTGTCCCTCGCCTCCCCAACCCCGCAGCGCATCGAAGCCGTCGTAATACGCATACGCCGTCTCCGCAGGCATCGCGGCTACGAAGCGGAGCTTGCGCGCGAGCTGTTCACGGAGCCCGGCGGCGACCTGGGCCGGCTCGAGTAGCTTCTGCGCGACGAGGAGCTCGCCGTGAAGCATCGGCCGGCTGGCCTTCTCTTTCGCAAGCTCCGCGAGCGAGCGGGTCAGGGCCTCTTCCGGCAAGTGCCCCAGATCGTTCAGGACTCGCCCCAAGTACGCGACTGGTTCGCTCGTGCGCACCTTCGCCGGCAGTCCTTCTTGAAACAGGATCGTCGCGTTGTGCTTGCTCGGAGAAAATAACTCGATCGACCCGGTGAGCTTCTTGTCCAGCGCGTAGACCAAGAGGTGCAAGAAGGGCGTCTTGGCCAGCGTGCCGCTCGCCGATGTCGCGGGACGATTGGTTGTCGATTCGCCCAT
>Ga0265342_10000024_pt1 | contig 171500 bp, 160 predicted proteins | sample 4CB327metaG_FD_203125 | JGI IMG/M metagenome (GOLD analysis project Ga0265342, IMG submission 203125) | Rhizosphere microbial communities from Carex aquatilis grown in University of Washington, Seatle, WA, United States - 4-CB3-27 metaG | ecosystem: Host-associated > Plants > Roots >...
CACCGGCATTTATTTCCATACGCTCCTGAACAATGCCCAGCTCAAATACATCAACAAGTACTACCAGCCCGATGCGTCCGTCGGCCTGCGCGACGGCGATATCTACTTTTTCAACGACGAATTGGCCGGGGGCGTCCACAACATGGACATGTTCACCGCCATGCCGATCTTCTGGCAGGACCAGTTGATCGCCTGGGCGGAATGCGGCGGCCATCAGGGCGAGACCGGCTCGATCACCCCCGGTGGTTTCGCACCCACGGCCAAAAGCCGCTACGACGAAGGACTGCACATTCCCTGCATGCGCATTGGCGAGAACTTCGTGCTGCGGCGCGACGTGCTGGATTTCATGACCGGCGCGGTGCGCAACAGCTTCGTGTTCGAGGCCGACCTGCGCTCGCGCGTCGCCACCATGATGCGCATTCGCGATCGCTTCCTGCGCGAGGTGGAGCGCAGGGGCGTCGAATATGTGGTCGGCGGCATGCGCAAGATCCTGATCGACGGCGAGCGCAATGCACGGGCGCGGCTGCGTGAGATGAACGACGGCATTTTCCGCTCGGTGCTGTTCAACGACGAGCACGGCACCTTTTTCGGCCTCACCCGGGTGCCGCTCATCATCATCAAGGAAGGTGACGAACTGATCGTGCTGGTGCAGGGCGTCTCGCCGGAATGCAAGACCGGGCCGTTCAATTCCAGTTGGCACCTGACCCGGGCCGCGACCGCGGTCTATCTGTTTTCCTATTTCTTCCGCGGCCTGATGCCGGCCAATGCCGGGTTGCTGGAGCCGGTGAAGTACTATGTCGAGGGGCCGACCCTGATGAACTCTTCGGCTGAGCTCGCGCATGGGCTTGCCAACCAGGTCTGCGCCTTTGCCACTCAGAATCTCTACATCGCCGGCGCCAAGATGCTGTTCGACAGCCCGCATCGCGAAGCGGTGCAGGCGCCGCAGTCGCGCAACTACAGTCTGCCGATCTTTTCCGGGGTCAATCGCCGCGGCTATCTCAGCATGAACTATACCGGCGCGGCCAACGCGGGCGGCGGCGGCGCGCGCTACGACATGGATGGCGAAAACGCGCTCGGCTTCTACTGGGGCCCGTGGACCGATGCCGGCGAAATCGAGGAACAGGACGACCGCATGGCGCAGCTTGCGCTCGCCCGCAAGCTCGACAAGAATTTCCACGGCTTCGGCAAGTACCGCGGCGGCACCCCGCTGCTTGAGGTCTCCACCTTCTGCGGCCACGACGGCTGCTCGATGAGTTCGTGGGGCAGCTGCGACAAGCTCAGCTTCAATTTCGGGCTGTTCGGTGGCTATGCCGGCCCGCCCAATCCGCGTTTCGTCATCCGCGACACCGATCTCTTGGAACAGATCAAGGCGGGACATTCGCTTGAGCTCGGGCAATACCAGCTGCTGACCGATAAAAGTATCAAGGGCCGCTATATTCTGAGCTCCAGCTCGAAGGACGCCGAGACCTTCAAGGAAGGCGATCTGGTGATTCACAGCGTCGGCGCCGGCGGCGGCTATGGCGACGTGCTCGACCGCGACCCCGATCTGGTGCTGCGCGACCTGCAGGAGGAGCTGATCACCACCGACGTTGCCGAGCGCGTCTATGGCGTTGCGTTCGATCCCGAAACCAAGCTGATCGACAAGGCGAAGACCAAGGCGCTCCGTCAGGCGGTGCGTGACGAGCGGATGGCGAAGGGCCGTCCGTTCGATCAATTCATCACGGAATGGCTCAAGCAAAAGCCGGAGGACTCCATCCTCGAACATTATGGCCATTGGCCGGAGCCGCATCTTGCGAGCTACACCAAGCCGTTCTGGGGATTGTACGACTGATGGCGAAGCTCGACCGCGACGTCGCCGACCGTGCCCTGTTCGTGCCGCTGATCTTTCGGTTGGCGCTCAAGCTCGAACAGGTGCCGTGGGCGGAGTTTTCCGCCTCGGCCTCGGAGGCGATGTTTGTGCTGCGCTCGGCGCAGCGCCTGTTCAAACTCGACGCGGTGTGCGCCTGGTTCGACACTTGGCTGGAGGCAGAAGCCGTCGGCATGAGTATCGTGCGCGACGACCTCGGCGCCTGCGTGGCGCGGCCTGACCCGGTCGCCCTGCCGCCGGTCGAGACGGTGCTGGCGTCGGCACCGATCGTGCGCGTCGTGGAGATTATTCGCCGGTTGCAGGGGGAGGCGGGCGACAAAGGCATCGTGCTTGCCGCGGTGAGCGCCGGCGCCACGCTGATCGATCACGTCGCCGGAGAAGCGGCGCGGGTGCGCATTCTGGCAGCGCTCGAGGCCGGCGCTTTGACCGCTGAAGACACCACGTTGCTTGACGGGCTGCGGCAACTGAGTCTCGGCATCGCGCGCGCGTTTCTGGAAGCGGGCGCCGGGGCCCTGCTGCTGTTGCAGGAGGTCGAGAGCCCGGATCTCGCTGAGTTCGAAGCATTTGTGTCGGTGTTCAATCTCGCGGCCTATTACGGGACGCCGGTCGTGCTGCTGGCGCGCCATCCGCTGTCGAAGAAAGGCGAGGCAACCCTTGCCCGCCTCGGTATCGCGCTCTATGCGAGTCCGAACGCGGCGAGCCCCGGCTTGCTGGCGCTGCCAAGCGCCGATGAGGCGGGACCGGTGCAGAAGCAATCCGAATGGCTGGCGCTGTCGCGCTGGGAGATTGATCCGGTCGTCGCTCCCGAAACCATTCAAGCCTGGCAGCGTGACGTCGTCGGCCCATGATCAAGGAGATCCGGTTTGTATAGCTTGGATATCGACATCGGCGGTACCTTTACCGACGGCTTCTTCACCGACGGCGCCGACGTGCGCACCGGCAAGGTGCTGACCACGCCGCACGACGTGACCGAGGGCTTCCTCGACTGTATCCGGATGGGAAGCCGACTGTTTGATCTCGAGCCGGACGAGTTCCTGCGCCGCACCGATATCGCGCGGCTCTCCACCACCATCGGCACCAACCTGCTGGTGCAGCGCAAGGGCGCGCGCATCGGCCTGATGGTGACCTCGGGCGCCGAGCAGACGCTGTACGGGCCGGAGAAATCCAGTGCACTGGGCGACCTGATCGCCCCCGATATGGTGATCGGCATCGCCGAGGCGGTCGACGACAATGGGCAGGTGGTTACGGCGCCGGTCGCGGATGTGGTGCTCGCTGGCGTGCGCGGCCTGATCCAGAACGGCGCCCAGCTGATCGTGGTCAGCCTGAAGAACGCCTGGCGCAATCCGGCCAACGAGCGCGTAATCCGCGACATCGTCCGGGCACGCTATCCGATCCACTATTTGCGCTCGGTTCCGGTCCAGCTCGGCGTCGAGGTCGTGCATGATCACGACGATCATGCCCGCACCAATTCAGCGCTGCTCAATGCTTATATTCACGCCGACATGGCCCGGGTGCTGTTTCGTGCCGAGGACAAGCTGCGCGAGGCCGGTTACAACCGTCCGCTGCTGATTGTGCACGCGAGCGGTGGCAATGCCCGCGTCGCCAAGACCATCGCGCTCAACACGCTGCATTCCGGTCCGGCGGTGGCGGTCAAGGGCGCGGCGGTGCTTGCCGATCTGCTCGGCCTCGACCACGTGGTGAGCGCCGACATGGGCGGCACCAGTTTCGATATCGGCCTGGTGGTTGATCGCACGGTGGTGCGCCAGCAGACGCCGCAGATCGAGCATTTTCGCATCGCCACACCGACGATCGAAGTCGGCTCGGTCGGGCTCGGCGGCGGCAGCATCGCGCGGCTTGATGGCGACGTCCTCAAGGTCGGACCGGAAAGCGCCGGCTCGGCGCCCGGTCCGGCGTGCTACGGCAAAGGCGGCGGCGAGCCGACTGTCACCGACGCCAATCTCGTGCTCGGCTTCATTGATCCCGACTATTTTCTCGGCGGCCGCATGAAACTCGATCTTGCCGCCGCCCGTCAGGCCATCGAACGGCGGATTGCGCGCAAGCGCGGGATCAGCGTCGAGGCGGCGGCATTCGAGATCCGACATCTTGCCGGTGAGATCATGGGCGGTGAGATCGCAAAACGGCTGAAGCTCGCCGGGCTGGGTGGCGCCGATGTCTCGCTGCTGTCGGTCGGCGGCGCCGGTCCGCTGCATGCCTGCGACATTGTCGAGACCGCCGGCCTGAAACAGGCGATCGCCTTTCCGTTCGGCTCCGTATTCAGTGCTTTCGGCGGCAACACCACCGACGTACAGCACCTCTATAGCCACACATTCAGCGCCGCGCCGCGCACGGTCGAGGAGCTGGAAGCGGCGCTCGGCGAGCTCCTGCTGGCGGCGCGCCGCGACATGAAAGGCGAAGGGTTTCTGCAGACGGCCGAACTCGAAGTGTCGGCTGAATCCGACGCGCTGAATGTGACCGTCAAGGAGCGGATGAACGTCGACGCCGGCAAGCTCGCGGCCGCCTTGTGGACGAGTGCCGGCCAGCATCCGATCGAGACCCTGCGGCTGACCGCCAGCAGCCACACGCCGCATTGGACCCCGCCGCGACAGACCGTCAAGGCGGCAGCGCCCGCACCGCGCGGCGAGCGCATGATCTGGTGGCAGAGCGATGCGGCGACGCCGACGCCGGTGTTCGCGCGCGAAGCGCTGACGCTGGGCGCCGTCATCGCCGGGCCGGCGATCGTCGAAGGCCCGGACACCACCTATGCGGTGCGTCCCGGCTGGCGCCTGGCGATCGATGCATTCGGATCTTTGACGATGACCAGGAAGCCGAGGGACCCATGAGCGCACTCGACAACGTCAAGGTGATCGAGCTCACCACCATGATCACCGGGCCGCTGGCCGGCATGCTGCTCGCCGATCTCGGCGCCTCCGTCACCAAGATCGAAAGCCGCGAGACCGGCGACCCGTTCCGCAATTTCCACGGCGGTCTCTACAGCGCGCATTTTCTGTCCTACAACCGCAACAAGCGCAGCCTGACGCTCGATCTGCGTTCGCAGAAGGGCAAGGAGATTTTCTTCGACCTGATCCGCGGCGCCGACGTATTGATCGACAATTTCCGCCCCGGTGTGCTCGATCGCCTCGGATTTTCCAGCGAGGCGCTGATGAAGGAGAATCCGCGGTTGATCCACGCCTCGATCACCGGCTTCGGCGCCGACGGTCCCTATCGCGACCGCCCGGCCTATGATGCGGTGGCGCAATCTCTGAGCGGCGTGATGAGCCAGTTTCTCGACAAGGCAGCGCCGCAGGTGGCCGGGCCGACCCTGTCCGACAACATCACCGGATTTTATGCGGCGTATGGCGTTCTCGGTGCGCTGTACGAGCGCGAGCGCACCGGCAAGGGCAAGCGCGTCGAGACCAGCATGCTGGAGGCGACTATTGCGTTTGCGCCCGATGCCTTTCTTAATTTCAAGCACCACAATGTCAAAGTCGGGCCGCTGACACGGGTGTCGACCTCGCAATCCTATGCCTTCACCTGCCAGGACGAGCGGCTGCTGGCGATCCATCTGTCATCGCCGCCGAAGTTCTGGGAAGGCATGCTGAAGGCGATCGGCCGCGAGGAACTCGCCAAGGATCCGCGCTTTGCCGCGCGCGACGCCCGCATCAAGAATTATCGCGAGCTGGCGGCCGAACTCGGCAAGACCTTTGCCACCCGTCCGCGCGCCGAATGGGTCGGGCGGCTGGAAGCGAACGATGTGCCATACGCGCCGGTGCTCGATGTCGCGGAGGTGTTCGAGGATCCGCAGGTCCAGCATCTGCAGCTGTTCTATCAGGCGGTGCATCCGGCCGAGGGGCAGGTGTGGGGTGTTAATCCGCCGCTATGGTTCGACGGCGAACGCCCGGGCCCGATGCACGCGCCCCCGCAGCTCGGCGAACACAATGCCGAAATCCTGGCGGAGCTGGGGTTGAGCGCGCAAGAGATCGCGGAGTTGAAAAAGAACAGTGTGGTGTAAGGGCGCTGCAATCATTGAAGGGGGCCATGGCTATGACGTGCTGCGATCCTTTCGGTTTGCCGGCGCAAACCGAGCGTTCTTGGCCGGTGCGGCGCTATATATAATGGGTATCCAACGCCGGCGGCCGAAGAGCGTGCGGCCGCAAAGAGGGAGAGACCGATGAGGGCGCTTCGACCGGCCATTTTTGCACTGGTGCTGCTGGCGCCGTGGTTCCTTGTCGCTTCGGCCTTTGCCGCGGATTATCCCAGCGGCCCGGTTCGGGTGCTGGTGCCATACCCGGCCGGCGGTTTGGTCGACATCGTGATGCGGGTCGTCGGCGAGCGGCTGTCGCGCGAACTCGGCCAGCAATTCGTGATCGAAAGCCGGGTCGGCGCCGGCGGTACCATCGCCACCGGCTTGGTCGCGCGCGCCGACCCCGACGGCTACACGCTGCTTGCAATCACCGACAGCCACGCCACCAACCCGCTCGCTTTTAAGGATCTGCCCTACGACAGCATCGCCGACTTCGCGCCGATCGGTCTGATCGGAAGTTCGCCGCTGGTGCTCACCGTGCATCCCTCGGTGCCGGCGAAGTCGGTGCAGGAATTCATTGCGCTGGCGCGGCAAAAGGCGAAGGAGCCGCTGTCCTATGGCTCGATCGGTTATGGCAGCGCCGCCCATCTTGCGGGCGAGATCTTCAAGGCGCGCGCCGGTATCGAACTCGTCCACATCCCCTATAAGGGCGGCGCGCCGGCGGTGAACGATCTGGTCGCCGGCCACATCAACGCGATGTTCCTGAGTCCGATCACATCGGCACCGCACATCAAGTCCGGTGCGCTGGTGGCGCTCGGCATCGCGGCGCCCAACCGCTTTCCCTCATTGCCTGACGTTGTCACCATGAAGGAGGCCGGGGTGCCGATGGAGGCCGGCTATTGGGTTGGGCTGATGGCGCCGGCCAAGACCCCGGCGCCCGTCGTCGCGGTGCTGGAGCGCGCGCTCGCGCATGTGCTGGAAGACAATGACCTGCGCACCCGCTTGACCGACATCGGACTGGTGGTCACCCACAAGAACTCCAAGGATTTCGGCGCCTACATCGTCGAGCAGACGAAGTTCTGGAAGGAGTTCACGGAGGAGAACCACATCAAATTCGAGTAGGCTGCAAAACGTGGCCGCCTCAGGACGCAGGGGCCAGGACCACCGGGACTGCGGTGTCCGCCATTTCGCGCGGAGAAAGATCGGCATAAGGCAACGCATAGCCTCGCTGCCTTGAACGCATGAACGATCTCGGCAAGGATGTCGAGACCGCGACCGGCCTCTCGTCTCAAGACCGCATCGTTGCAAGCCCGCCCGATGGAATCGCCACCGGCGATCAGGTTCGCGTCGTCGGCGGTCCGGCTCCAGGTTCATCGCCGACGGCGGTAACGCCTTCACCGGCGACAGCGTCGGCAAAATAGCTCGGTCGTGAGGTTGGCGGAGTGACGCAGCGCTCAGGCCGCTTCCGGCCGCATGTTCTCCAGCGAACGCGCCAGCTGCTCGGCGAACATCGCGGTTGCGACCGGCAGGTTGCGGGCGCGCAATTGTCCGAGTACCAGGTTGGCGCGCGGCACGTCGCGATCGTCGATGTCGCGCGCGACCAGGCCGAGCTTGTTGCGCTCGGGCAGGGTGCCGATACGAATCTGGAACGAGATCAGACCGGCCCGGAGCACCAGGCCGCGAAGCAATTCGAACGAATTGGTTTGCGCGGCGATGTTGAATTCGATGCGGGCCCGGCTTGCCACCTGGTCGAGCAGCTGACGTCCGCCAATGCTGCGTTCGGCGAGCGCGACCGGGTAGGCGGCACAATCTCGCAGCCGTAGCGCGCGCTTGCGCGCGAGCGGATGATTGGCGGCCATGACAGCGACGAGACGCTGCTGCAAGGTCATCAGCGGTTGGAAGTTGGCCAGGAACGGTGGCCGGAATACCAGCACCAAATCGACGTCGTAGGCCGCCAGCGCCTCGACCGCCAGTTCGTGATCGACCACCTTGACCGTGAACGCGACCTGCGGATAGCGCCGCCGGAATGCTGCAATCTCTTGTGGCAGGAAGTCGAGTGCCAACGCCTGGCTGCAGGCGATGCGAACCTCGCCACGTCGCAGGCCTTTCAGATCCTCGATCTGCGACTTCATCCGCTCGACATCGCCCTGCTGGCTGCGCAGATAGTGAACGAACACTTCACCGGCCGCGGTTAGGCGTACGCCGCGGGCCCGCCGTTCGAACAGCGGCGTGCCCAATTCCTCCTCCAGGTCCATGATCCGCCGATTGACGGCCGATGCCGTGACGTTGAGCTGCTCCGCCGCCTTGCGGATCGACCCGGACCGAGCGACCTCGTCGACGTAGCGCATAATCCGCAGATGTTTCATCGCCGAGCCGATCTGAACCAGTGATGCTTTTTCGGCAACACAATAGCAAAAAATTGGCGGTGGTTGGCAACACTCATTTGCGCTTAGTTTGGGCCCAGCGGAAACCAACGGGGCCAGACAGCCGAGGGAACACCTCGTAGCAGACGGGGCAGGGTTGCCGGATCCTGCGCGCGCTTCCTATCGTCAAAATCTCGATTTTTGGACCCCAGATCTTCGAAACTCTGACGGGAGACGTTGATGCCTTTGCTCCAATCCTCGCTCCGGCTGACGCTTTTTGCCCTCGCCTTGGCTCTCGGGCTTGCCGGCCCGCACGGGTCGACGCCGGCGCGGGCGGAAACCAAGATCAAATTCGTGCTGAATTGGAAATATCAGGGCCCGCAGGGCTGGTTCTTCCTCGCCGATGATCGCGGCTACTTCAAGAATGAAGGCATCGATATTGTCATCGATCAAGGCAACGGCTCCGGCGCCGCGGTGCCGCTGGTGGCGAACGGCACCTACGACGTCGGCTTCGGCGACATCAACGCCCTGATCGAATTCGCCGCCAAGAAGCCGGACGAAGCCCCGATTGCGGTTGACGTCATGTATAACCGGCCGCCCTTCACCATCGCGGTCAAGGCCGACAGTCCGATCAAGACGCCAAAGGACCTCGAGGGCAAAACGCTCGGCGGTGCCGCCAATGACGGCGCGCTGAAGCTGTTCCCGGCATTCTGCAAGATCACCAAGATCGACTGCACCAAGGTGCAGATCACCAACATGCAGCCCAACCTGCGTGAACAGATGTTGATGCAGGGCCAGGTGGACGGGGTGTTCGGCTACGTCAACACCATTCGTTTCAGCGCCAAGCTGATCGGCGTCGATCCGGAGAAGCAACTGCGCTGGATCAACTTTGGCGATTACGGCATGGATCTGTACTCCAACGCCATCATCGTTTCCAAAACCTTGGCGAAGGACAAGCCGGAGGTGGTGCGCGGCTTGCTGCGTGCGATCAACAAGGGGCTCGTCGACGCCTTGCGGGACCCTGATGCCGCGATCGCTGCGGTCGCCAAACGCGAGCCTCTGATCAAGACCGCAGTCGAACGCGAGCGCTTCGATGCGACACTGCAGGACGAGATGAATCATCCCGAGATTGCCAAGCTCGGTCTCGGCAATGTCGATCCGGCGCGATTAAAAAAGTCGATCGATATCATGGTGGAGGCGAATGGCCTCCCGCGCACGCCGCCAGTCGAGGAAATCTTCACCTCCGAATTCCTGCCTGCAGCATCCGACCTGCCGAAGAAATTGTTCTAACCGCGCGGTGCTCCGCCGCGCTCACCCAAGTTGCGGCGGCGGGTGCATCGCTCACGAAAAGCTCTTCGCAGCAACAAAGAAGCCACCATGGACTTGATGCTGAAGGGACGGGTTGCGGTGATCACGGGCCCGGCAAAGGGAATGGGTGCGGCGGTCACCAGGGCTTTTGCCGCCGAAGGCGCTCGGCTGGCACTGGTCGGTCGCGATGTCGCGGCGATCGCGCCGGTTGCCGATCAGGTAAAGCAGGCAGGCGGCGATGCAATTATCATCCCGTGCGACCTTACCGACGCCAAGCAATGCGAGGCGGCGGCGGCGAAAACCAAGTCGGTCTACAAGCGCATCGACATTCTCGTCAATGTCGCCGGCGGTTCCGGGCCGATCGGAAAAACCGGGGTGGAAACCACGCCGGACGAATTCGACAGCATCGTTTCGCTCAACATGAATGGATGCTTTCACACCATCCGCGGCGTGCTGCCGACCATGATCGCCCAACGATACGGCAAAATCATCAATGTCGGCGGCACCTTCGGCATGCGCGGGCGCGCCGGCCGGATGGCTTACTCGGCCTCCAAATGGGGGCTTCGCGGGATCACCAAGAGCTTCGCGCTCGAGGTCGGGCAGTACAACATCAACGTCAATTGCGTGGCGCCGGGCATGGTTGACGGCGAGCGTTTCCGCGACAAGGTCTGCGCCGACATGGCCAAGCGCCTGGGCATCAGCGCGGATGAGGCAGCGGAACGCCATGCAGCAGAGTATGCGCTCAAGCGGGTGACGCTCGACAGCGACGTCGCCAATGCCTGCCTGTTTCTTGCAAGCGATGCCTCGCGGCAGATCACCGGGACCGATCTGCCGGTCGACGGCGGTTGGGCCATGCTGTGACGGAGCTTTGCGAAATGAACGCCGATCTCGTGATTTATGGCGGCACGGTCGTCTCGCCCGACGCGGCGTTTGCCGCGAGCGTTGCGATCAAAAACGGCCTGATCACGGCCATTGGCGATGCCGATGTGATGCCGCCGGCACGAGAGACGCTCGACGCCCGTGGGCTGCATGTGCTGCCGGGCGCGATCGATGTGCATGTGCATTTTCGCGATCCCGGATATCCGCACAAGGAGGATTGGGCGAGCGGCACCGCGGCGGCGGCGTTCGGCGGCGTCACCACGGTCTTCGACATGCCGAACACGATTCCGCCGACCGGATCGGCAGAGATCCTGGCCGACAAACACCGCATTGCCGCCGAAAAGGCGCATGTGGATTTCGGCCTATACGGTCTGCTGGGCGAAGACACGATTGCGCATGTGGAGGCGCTGGTCGCCGGAGGCGTCATCGGTTTCAAGCTCTATATGGGCAACACATTCGGCAATATTCCCTCGCCCTCGACCGGCGCGATGCTGGAGGCCTTCGAGGTCGTTGCCCGCACCGGCAAGCGCATTTCGCTCCATGCGGAGACCGCGAGCATCATGGCGCGGCGCGAGGATCGGATGCGCGCAGCCGAGCGGGTCGATCCGCTGGCGCATCTCGCCGCGCGTCCTGCCGTGGTCGCGGTCGAGGCGGTGAGCCGTGCCGCCATCCTGGCGGAGTGGACCGGCGCGCGCATTCACGTGCTCCACATATCCTCGGCAGAGGAACTGCGTCCCCTGCGCGAGGCGAAGGCGCGGGGAGTCGACATCACCGGCGAGACCTGCCCGCACTATCTGATGCTGTCGAGCGACGATTATGCCCGGTTCGGCGGGATCATCCGAGTCAATCCACCGGTGCGCGAGGCCCGCAACCAGGAGCCGCTGTGGCGTGCGCTGATCGACGGTACCGTCGACATGATCGCGACCGATCACGCGCCGCACACGCCGGAAGAGAAGACCCGGAACGACATCTGGACGGTCGATTGCGGTTTTCCTGGTGTGGAGACCCAGATGCCTCTGATGCTCACCGAGGTGAACCGCGGGCGCATGAGTATCTGCGATTACGTGCGCTGGAGCGCGATGAACCCGGCGAAGGTGTGGGGGCTTTACCCGCGCAAGGGCGCCATCCAAGTGGGCTCCGACGCTGACATTGCGATCGTCGATCTCGGCCGCGATGACGTGGTCACCGACGCCAAGCTGCAATCGCGCTCCAAGATCACACCCTGGAACGGGCGGCCGCTCAAGGGTCTGCCGATCCATACCCTGGTGCGCGGTCGGTTCGTGATGCGAGACCGCACGCTGCAGGCCGGGACACGCGGTCTTGGCCGCTCGGTCCATGCGATTCAACGGATGCCGCAGCCGCAACCAAAGAATGTCGATCAGACCATGGAAGCCATCGTTCATGGCGGTAACGCCGGCGTGACGGTGGGGAGCGCCGCATGACGTTGCAGAAACCTCCGCTGCCGTCGCATCAAGAGGCGTTCGTCGAACTTGAAAATGTCGCTGTTATTTACGGACGTGGGGAGAAGACCTTCACGGCGCTGGCGGAGACAAACCTCAGGATCGTACCCGGCGATTTCGTGGCCCTGGTCGGCCCGTCCGGATGCGGGAAATCGACGATCTTGAAGCTGGTCACCGGCCTGATCAAGGCTTCGAGCGGGCATGTCTACGTCTCCGGCCGCGAGGTCGGCGCCGAGCCGATGCGCGTCGGCATGGCGTTTCAAAATCCGACGTTGCTGCCGTGGCTGACGGTCCGCGACAACGTGATGATGCCGCTCAAGATCGTTGCGCCGTTTCGGCAGAGCTACCGCGCCAAGCGGAAGACGGAATTCCGTGATCGGGCCGACGCCCTGTTAGCGCAGGTCGGTCTCGCCGGGTTTGGCGACAAGCATCCCTGGCAGCTGTCTGGCGGCATGATGCAGCGCGCCTCGCTCTGTCGCGCGCTCATTCACGATCCGCAGTTGCTGATGCTCGACGAGCCGTTCGGTGCGCTCGATCAGTTCACCCGCGAGGAATTGTGGTCGATCATGCAGGAGCTGTGGATCTCGCGACAGCCGACCGTGCTGCTGGTGACCCACGATCTCAAGGAAGCCGCCTACCTCGCCAATCGTATCTGTGTGATGCAGTCGCGCCCGGGCCGCATCATCGACGACTCGCTCGTATCGTTTCCGCGCCCGCGGACCATCGAGATGTCCTATCTGCCGGACTTCGTCACGCTGACGCAGCGGCTTCGCGAGTTCATTGTCGCCGCCCGTCCGGCCAAAGAGGTGATGTCATGAACGCCCAATTCCGCCGACGGCTCGCGTCGGCTGCGGTCATCATCGGCTTCTTCCTGCTGTGGGAGTTCATCTGCAGGGCGTTCGGCATCAGCGATATCATCGTGCCGCGGCCGAGCCAGATCTTGGTCACCTTGTGGCAGCGCATGCCGGCATTGTGGCCGCATACGATTCAAACGCTTTACACCACGGTCGTCGGCTTTTTTTTCGGCATCGTCATCGGTGTTTTCATCGGTGTCGTCATCGGATCGTCGAAGCTGGCGTATGACGTGGCCTATCCGCTGCTGATCGGGTTCGCGTCGATTCCGAAAGTCGCCGTCGTTCCGATCTTTGTTCTCTGGTTCGGCGCCGGCACGGTTCCCGCGATCCTGACGGCGATGATCATGTCGCTGTTTCCCATTGTGGTGAATGTCGCCACCGGCCTCGCCACCACCGAGCCGGAACTTGAAGATGTGATGCGGTCGTTGCGCGCGACCAAGCTGGACATTCTATGGAATGTCGGTTTGCCGCGAACGATGCCTTATTTCTTCGCGTCGCTGAAGGTTGCGGTGACGCTGGCGTTCGTCGGGACCGTGATCTCGGAGACGGTCGCCTCCAATCGCGGGATTGGCAATGTCATGATGATCGCCAGTTCCAATTTCGACGTGCCGCTGGTGTTCGCGGGATTGCTCATTCTCGCGGCAATGGGCGTCGGCCTCTACGTCATTTTTTCCGTGATCGAGAACCGCGTCACCGGATGGGCGCATCGCAAAGACGACTTTGCGATGATCTGACGGCTGGCGGGAAACAGGAGCGTCACATGGTGCTGCAACGATGTCTGGCTGTGTTCTTTGCTCTGTTGCTGTCGGCGTCTGCCGCGAGCGCGGAGGGTGCGACCAAAATTCGCTTTACGCTGGATTGGAAACTGCAGGGGATCCACGCCTGGTATTTTTGGGCGCAGAAGAAGGGGTACTTCGCCGCGGAGAATCTCGACGTGACCATCGATCAAGGGGAGGGGTCAGCGGCGACCATTACCCGCATCATGTCGGGCGCCTATGATGCCGGCTTCGGCGACGAGAACGCGATCATTCAGACGGCGGCGCAAAAGCCCGGTGAATCGCCGGTCATGGTTTACATGCTCTACAGCAAAGCGCCGTTCGCGTTGCTGACGAAGACAACGAGCACGATATCGTCGGTCAAAGACATCGCCGGCCGAAAACTCGGCACCACCCCGGGCGGGGCGTCGCTCAAGCTGCTGCCGCTGCTCGCCAAGAAAAACGGCATCGATCCGACAAGTATCAACGTCACGCAGGTGTCGCCGTCGCTGCAGGAGCAGATTTTGATGCAGGATCAGGTCGACGTGGACGCCGTGTTCACCGCCACTAGCTACATGAATCTGGTCGCCATGAAACTTGATCCGGACAAGGATTTCCGATGGATCTACTACGCGGATTCCGGACTCGATCTCTATTCGAACGGCGTGATGGTGTCTGCCAAGCTGGCGAAGGAGAAGCCGGAGGCAGTCGAAGGCTTGGTCCGTGCCATCAATCGGGCGGTCAAGGAGACCATGAGCAATCCCGACGCGGCGATCGATCTGTTGGCGGCGGAAGAACCGCTGATCAACAAGGATATCGAGAAGCGCCGGTTGCTGTATGTCTACAAAACCCTGATCGATACGCCGGAAGCCCATGAACTTGGCGTCGGCGATGTCAATGACGCGCGGATGACGACGGCAATCGCAACGATTGCCGAATCCTATGAATTGCCGCGGGTGCCGACGGCGGGCGAAGTATTCGACCGTTCGTTCCTGCCGGCCAAGACCGAGCGGATGCCGGTGACGGTGTCGCAATAGAGGATACAGAGGTCCCAGAGAATGTTCCGATGACGTTGATCCGGCACGGGCGTCACCCGCGGGTCCATCCTCTTCGACAAAGGATGGATTGCCAGGTCAAGCCCGGCAACGGCGGCGGCTAGTAACTTCATCGCCACATGCTCCAGTTCCCTCAACGCCGCTGAAAGACACCATGCGGACCATCACCTGTGCCCATCTGATCGCATCGGCGGAAGCGCCTGCTGCCGCAAGCCAGGCCATCGACATCGACGGTGGAACGGTGACGGCCGTCGGGCCGGTGAAGGGCGGCGTCGAGCAGCTATTGGCACTGCCCGCGCTGGTCAACGCCCACGATCACGGACGCGCGGTGCGATCGAGTTCGATCGGCGCCGGCGGCAAGCCGCTGGAGGCTTGGCTGCACTATCTTGCCCTGTTTCCGTCGGTGGATCCCTATCTGGCCGCCGTTGTCGCGCTGTCGCGCAGCGCCTTAGGCGGCGTCGGCACGGTGATGATGCACTATACCCGGGCGCAGGGCTTTACCGATCTACCGACGGAAGTGAAAAATGTGGCACGGGCGGCGCACGATGTAGGGGTGCGCGTCGGTTTCGCGGTATCGATGAAGGATCGCAACCCGCTGGTCTATGGTCCGTCCGAGCCGATCCTCGCCGCCCTTCCGATCGACGCGCGAACCGAGATCGCGCGCAAATTTCTGCGGCAACCGCCGACGCCGGCGGATTTTATCGCCGTGGCGGATGCGGTCGCGGATGCCGCCGCCAATCCCATGTTCGACGTGCAATACGGCCCGAACGCCGTCCAATGGTGCAGCGACGCGTTGCTCGAGGCCGTCGCCGAGGCGTCGCAGCGAACCGGACGACGGGTGCATATGCACCTCTTGGAAACGCGCTATCAGCGGGAGTGGTCGGACCAGGCCTATCCCGGCGGCGTCGTCAAATATCTGGACGCGATCGGCTTGCTGTCGCCGCGGCTGACGCTGGCGCATTGCGTTTGGGCCCGACCCGATGAACTGGAGCTGCTCGCCGAACGTGGTGTCACCATCGTTGTCAGCAACAGCTCCAATCTGCACCTGCGCTCCGGCGTCCCGCCGGTCGCGGCGATGTTGCGCGCCGGGTGCCGCGTCGCCATCGGGGTCGATGGCAAGGCGCTCGACGAAGACGACGATGCGTTGCGTGAACTGCGGCTCGCCCATCTGCTGCACGCGGGAACGGGTTTCAAGGGCGCCGTCAGCCGGGAACAGATGATGCACGCGGCTATGGCTGGGGGGCGCTTGGCCGTCACCAACACGGATGGCGGCGGTACGGTTGTGCCCGGTGCTCCGGCCGATCTGTTGTTGTTGGACTGGGCGGCCATCGATGATGATCGCCTGTCAGAGGATATCGATCCCATCGAACTCATGCTGACGCGTGCGACCTCCCGCCATGTTCGGGAACTGATCGTTGCCGGGCACACGGTCGTGAAGGGCGGAGATATCGTCGGCGCGGACTTCCCGGCAGCGCGAACCGAAGTTCTCGCGCAGATGCGCGCCGGCATGGCTGGGAACGCTGGCCTGGCGGCGGCAATGCCCGCGCTTGATCGTGCGATGGCACGCCATTTCGAGCCGGGGGCATGCTGCTGACGGGTCGGGAAGACGTTGCGGATCAGGTCATGGTAGCGATCTGTTGCATCACGTCGGCAAGGGTCAGAATTTTCGCCACCGGCCGCAAGCCTTCGATCGCGGCGTCATGAGCCTCCTCGGAAAACGCCGCGCAGCCGTCCGCGACCAGGGTACAGGCAAAGTCGCGCACGTGGGCGTCGCGGACCGTCGAGGCGACGCCGCCATTGGTGACGATGCCGGTGAAATAAAGCTGCTCGATGCCGCATTTGCGCAGCACCCATTCGAGCCGCGACATGTAGAAGGCGGAGAACGCGATCTTCTCGACGGCGATATCGGCGGGCGCCAGATCATCGACCAGCTGCTGGCCCCAGCCGCCGGGCGCGAAATCGCCCTGACGCAGGAACGGCCGCAGCGCCTTGAGGTGCGGCGAAATGATCGGCGCGCCGCCGCGGCCGGGCACCAGGGTGAACAGGGTGGCGACAATCAGGATGCTGTGGGCGCGGGCCGCGCGCACTAGGGGCGCCAGCTTGTCCGGCAGCGCGGCGGTCGCCGGGCTGCTCTGGCCGGCGCGGCCATAGGCGCCGTCGGGATGCAGGAAATCATTCTGCAAATCGCCAAGAATGAGCGCGCTGGTGCCGGCTTTGATCACGCGCGCTCCACGATCAGATTGCCCATCACATCAATCCTCCCGATCAGGAAGGGCTCGATCACAGTGGTTGCGTCCGGCTGTTCGAGAATGGCCGGTCCATGAATGACGGCGCCGGCAGGCAGGTCCAGCCGTGCCCAGATCTCGGTGTCGCGCCAGCCGCCGTCAAACCAGACCGGCCGGGTGCCGCGCCGCGCCTGTTCGCGTGACGCGGTTGCAGCCGGAGCGAACACGGAGAAATCGAGCGGTGGCCGGCGGCCGATCGCCGCGACCCGCAGCGTCACGATCCGGATGGACAGACCGGGTAGCAGCCGGCTGAAGGACGCCCGATAGGCGGTCTCGAACGCCGAGCGGATCATCTCCTCGCTCACGTCGAGGTCTTTGTCCCGCGTCAGCGGCAGGGACGCCGCGACAGTATGAGTCTGGCCGAGATAATGCATGTCGAGTTCGTAATGCAGGTCGATGCGCTCGACTGCGATGCCGCTGGCGGCGACCACGGCGCGCGCCTCGGTGGCTGCGGTCTGCATCCGCGCCGCCAGCGCCGGCGCATCAAGGCCGTAGAGCATGACGTTGAGGGTCTGCACCACGTCGTGGCGGAGATCTGCGAGCACGCAGCCGAGCGCCGACGTGATGCCGGGAAAGCGCGGCACCAGCGCGCATTTGAGCCCGATCTCGCGGATCAGGGCGCCGACGTGAAGCGCGCCGCCGCCGCCAAACGGCATGGCCACGAAGCGCGCGGGATCGTGTCCGCGTTCGATCGAGACCAGACGGATGGCGCCCGCCATGCGGGCGTCGGCGACCCGCACGATCGCGGCGGCGGCGTCATCCTCGGAGAGGCCGAGCGGTTCACCGACATGGGTCGCGATCGCGCGCCGCGCCGCCGCGACATCGAGGGATTTGAGTTCGCCGCCGAGTGGACGCGCGGCGTTGATGCGGCCGAGTACAACCTGGGCGTCGGTCAGGGTCGGCCGGGTGTTGCCTTGGGCGTAGCAGACCGGGCCCGGAACCGAGCCCGCGCTTTCCGGGCCGACTCGCAGCAGGCCGCCGCGATCGACCGCCGCGATCGACCCGCCGCCGGCACCGATGGTGGTGATCTCGATCATCGGGGTGCGGATGACGAGGCCGAAATCGACCAGGGTCTGGGCGGCCACCGCGACCTTGCCGTCGGCGATCACCGAGACATCGAAGGAGGTACCACCGAGGTCGCAGGTGATGAGGTTGTCGAAGCCGGCGGCCCTGGCGAGCGCGGCGCCGGCGATCACGCCGGCGGCGGGGCCGGAGAGCGCAGTGCGCACCGGCAGCTTGCGCGCGGTCGCGGTCGACATGATGCCGCCGTTCGATTGCACGATGTGCAGCCGGCCGGGAAAGCCGCGGCTTGTGAGCGCGGTCTCGAGCTTGCCGATGTAGGACGCGACCACCGGCTGCAGATAGGCGTTGAGTGCGGTGGTCGAGGAGCGCTCGAACTCGCGGATCTCCGACAACACTTCGTGCGACGCGGTGACAAACGCATTCGGCCAAAACGTCTGCACCGCCGCGAGCGCGCGGCGCTCGTTGTCGGCATTGGCATAGGCATTGATGAAAATGATGGCCAGGCTGTGGGCGCCTTGCTCCAGCAGCTGCGTCGCCGCGGCGACGACCTCGGCCGCATCGAGCGGTGTTCGGATGCTGCCGTCCGCGAGGGTGCGCTCATTCACTTCCAGACGCATGTCGCGGTCGGCGATCGGAACGAAGTCGCCCCACAGGCCCCAGGTGCGGCGGCGGTCGCGGCGGCGCATTTCCAGCACGTCGCGAAAGCCGCGGGTGGTGATGACGCCGATCTTCGGTCCGCGCCGCTCCAGCAGGGTGTTGGTGCCGACGGTGGTGCCGTGGACGATGGAATCGATCGCGCCGACGCCGCCGAGCGCCTGCAGTCCGTTGAGGAACCCGAGCGCTTCGTCGCCACGGTGCGAGGGCACCTTGGCGGTGACAAAGCGGCCGGCTTTGGAATCCAGCAGGAACAGGTCGGTAAAGGTACCGCCGACGTCGACCCCGACAATGACGCCGCGATCGCTCATCGGCGCGTCCCGGCGCGGGCAGCCGCGGTCGCTTCGGTGTCGAGCGAACCGTCGGCACGCAGCACCACCTTATAGTCGCGGGTCGCGGCGGCGGGCGAAATGTAGCCGAGGCGCAGATCGCGGGCGATGAGTTCGGGGTCGCGCGAGGCCGGGTCGCCGAATCCGCCGCCGCCGGGGGTCTCCAGCCGTACCTTCTGGCCCTGTCGGATCTTGACGTCGGTGACTTTCGACACCAGCGGCGGCGTCGCTTCGCCCGTATCGGTCTCGTAGACAAAACGGTTGAGCGCAGCCTGCTTGCCGCCATTGACGCCGAAGGGCGGATACTTGCCGCGCTCGCCCAGCAAAAACACGTCGGCCCCGTCGGCGGCCAAGGCCTCGATTTCGTAGATCGCACCAAGGCCGCCGCGATGCCAGCCGGCGCCTCCCGAATCCGGCCGCAGCGCCCATTGCGTGAACATTACAGGATAGAGCGATTCCAGGATTTCCACCGGCGGAATGGTCGCGGTGGAGATCGGATTGTTGGCGTGATTGAGGCCGTCGCTGTCGGGATTGCCGCCGAGGCCGCCGCCGAAAAAGCAGAACATCACCCAGCGCCGACCCTGCGCGCGCCAGCCGGCGAGCGAAAGCGCATTGATGGTGGCGAACGGGCTGCCATTGGCGCGCGCCGGCGCGGCCTTGGCGAAAGCGCCGAAAATGACATCGATGACGCGGAGGATGGTTTCGGTATAGCCGCCGACCGGACGCGGCGCCGACACCGCGAGCAGGGTGGTGTCGGGAATGACGAAGTCGATCGGCGCCAGACACCCGGCATTGGCGGGCACATCGGTGAACAGGTGCTTGAGCGCCACATAGCAGCAGGCAACGGTGGTCGAGCGTGCGATGTTGAGCGGACCGTCGCAGGCCGGCGCGGAACGGGAGAAGTCGAGCCGCATGCGATCGCCGGTAATGGTCAGATCGAGCGCGATGCGCAGCGGCTTGTCGGTAACGCCGTCGTTGTCGAGAAAATCGTCGTAGCTGTAGGTGCCGTCGGGCAGGGCTGTGATGTTCTCGCGCATCAGTGCTTCGGCGCGCATGCTCAGTGCTTCCAGCGCGGTCGCGACGGTCGCGTCGCCGTAATCGTCGAGCAAAGCGTGCATGCGGCGCTCGCCGAGATCGAGGGCGTTGAGCTGGCCATTGAGGTCACCCCAATTCGATTGCGGGACCCGCGAGTTCGCGGCCAAAATGTCGATGATGTCCTGCTGCAGTACGCCGGCACGAATCAGTTTCACCGGCGGAACGCGAAAGCCCTCCTGGAAACTCTCGGTGGCCTTGGCATTGAAGTTGCCCGGCACGTTGCCGCCGACGTCGAGCCAGTGCCCGACCGAGGCCAGCCAGGCGAAGACCTTGTCTCCGCGCATCAGCGGCCGCACCAGCCTGACGTCATTGAGATGGGTGCCGCCGTCATAGGGATCGTTGAACAGGAAGGTGTCGCCGGGCGCCAGCGCGCCGTCGCGGGCGACCTTGTCGATCACCGCCTTGACCGCGAACGCCATGGCGCCGACGAAGATCGGCAGGCCCGAGGTTCCCTGCACCAATGTTGCGCCGGTCTCGGCGTGATAGAGCCCATGGCAGGCATCGTGCGCTTCGGCAATGATCGTATTGAAGGCCGAGCGAAACAGCGTCGCGTCCATCTCGTCGGCGATCTGAACGAGACGGCCGTTGAGCACCGCGAGCGTGACAGGGTCGAGGGAGGTCACCGTCGCGGGCTCGCCTTGCCGGCGGGTGCGGATTCATAGCGCTGGCCAAGCGCGATCATTTCCGGCGTGCCGATGAGGGCGTTGAGCCCGTCGAAATCCAGCATGTGCGGACGAAACGGCTCGGTGGTGCCGTGCGCCGCCAGTGACGCATAATAGTCGCTCGCCAGGCGTCCGAACGCGCGCACGATGCCGCCGGGAAAGATCACCAGAGCAAAGCCGATCGCCTCCAGGTCCGCGGCGGGCAGGATTTCGGTCTTGCCGCCTTCCACCATGTTTGCCATCAGCGGAGCATGGGTCCCAAGACTCGACACCACGCGGGCAAGATCGGCGCGTGCTTTCGGCGCTTCGACGAACAGCATGTCGGCGCCGGCCTCGCGGTAGCGGGCGGCGCGTTCGATCGCGCGCTCGAAACCTTCGACCGCGACCGCGTCGGTGCGCCCGATGATCAACGTTTCGTGCGAGCGGCGAGCGTCGACGGCGGCGCGGATCTTGCCGCACATTTCCTCGATCGGCACCAGCGCCTTGCCGTCGAGGTGTCCGCAGCGCTTGGGAAAATCCTGGTCCTCGAGCTGGATCGCTCCGGCGCCGGCGCGCTCGAACACGCGCACGGTGCGCACGACATTGAGCGCATTGCCGTAGCCGGTATCGGCGTCGACGATCAGGTGGGCATCGACCCGGTCACGGATCAAGCTGACGGTGTCCGCCACCTCGTTCATGCTGACTAGGCCAATGTCCGAACGTCCCAGGCGGGTATAGGCGATGGCGCCGCCGGAGACATAGAGCGTGGTGAACCCGGCCTTGGTGCCGACCAGTGCGGTAAAGGCGTCGTAGACGCCGGGCGCCACCACGATCGGCTTGCGTGCAAGCCGCGCGCGCAGGGTTTCATCAACCATGGTCAGTCCCCGTCAGTATCCGTCTGGAGATTCATCGTCAAATTCCGAGATAGGCGCGCTTGAGCTTGGGATCATGCCGGATCTCATCGGCGCGTCCATCTAGCACGAACTGTCCATTGTCGAGGATATAGGCGCGCTGCGCCACGTCCAGGCTTTGCACCACATTCTGTTCGACCAGAAGGAGTGCGATGCCTTCGGCGTTGATGCGCTTGATCAGGGCGAACAATTCCTCGACCAGCAGCGGCGACAATCCGAGCGACGGCTCGTCCAGGATCAAGAGCCTCGGCTCCGCCATCAGGCCGCGGCCGATCGCCAGCATCTGCTGTTCGCCGCCGGACAGGGTGCCGGCGCGCTGCGCCTGGCGTTCGGCCAGGCGCGGGAAGATGCCGAACACGCGGCTGCGGTTGTGGTCTCGGCGCGGGCGGCCGCGACGATAGGCGCCGAGATCGAGGTTTTCGCGCACCGTCATGTTGGGAAAGATCCGCCGGCCCTCCGGCACATGAATCAGGCCGCGAGCGACGATCGCCGCAGGCTTTTCGCGCGTGATCGCGGCGTTGGCAAAGCGGATGTCGCCGCGCCAGGCGCGCAGCACGCCCGACAGGGTGCGATTGAGGGTGGATTTTCCGGCGCCATTGGAGCCGAGGACAGCGACGATTTCGCCGTCGGCGACGCTGAGATCGACCCCGCGCAGGATTTCGGTCGGGCCGTAACCGGCGTGCAAGCCACTCACGGCAAGCAGAGGTTCAGGCATCGGAGACACCTGCCATCATCCGCGTGGCGGCGCCGTGGCCGAGATAGGCTTCCACCACGCGCGGGTTCTGCGCGATCGCCTGCGGCGAGCCTTCCGCGATCATGCGGCCCTCGGCCAGCACGAACACGTGCTCGGCGAGGCTCATCACTGCCTCCATCACGTGCTCGATCATGACCACGGTGATGCCGCGGTCGCGCACGGCGCGGATGACCGGGACCATGCCGCGCACCTCGGTCGGATTGAGGCCGGCGAGCACCTCGTCGAGCAGCAGCAGACGCGGTTCGGTTGCGAGCGCGCGCGCAAGCTCCAGGCGCTTGCGGCCGGCAACGGTCAGATTGGCGGAGGGATGATCGATCAGTTCGCCGAGCCCGACTGCGCGGGCGACGTCGGCGGCGGCGGCGAGGGCGTCCGCCCGCGCCGGTCGTTTGAGATGCGCGCCGACCGCGATGTTCTCCCGCACCGTCAGGCCGGCGAACGGTTGCGTGATCTGAAAGGTGCGGGCGATGCCGCGGCGGGCGAGCCGGTGCGGCGGTGCGCCGACAATGTCTGCGCCGTCATAGGTCACGCGGCCCGTGCTCGGTTGCAGAAAACCGCTGATGATCGCGAACAATGTCGATTTTCCGGCGCCGTTCGGCCCGATCAGTGCGGTGATCCGTCCGGTTTCCGCGGTGAACGAGGCGCCGTCGACGGCGAGCAGGCCGCCGAACCGCATCGACACATCGTCAACCTGCAGCAGGGGCTCAGCCATGACCGGGCTCCAGCGACGCCGGTGGTTCGGTCTTGGCGGGGTGCAGGCAGCGTTTGATGTCGGTAAGAATCCCGACGATACCGCGTGGCGCGAACGCGATGACGAGGACGAGAATGCAGCCGTAGAGCGCGAGGTCGAGGCCGGGCGCATCCGCCGTCACCAGCTTGGTGAGTTCGCCGAGCGATTTGATCACCAGCGCGCCGAGCAGGGGACCAAAGACGGTGCCGATGCCGCCGACGATGGGGGCGAGCAGGGCATCGATGGAAATCCAGGGCCCATAGGCGATGCCGGCGTCGACGAACAGGAAATACTGGGCATAGAAGCCGCCGGCGGCGGCAGTGATGGCCGCCGACAGGATCATCGCGCCGAGCTTGATCGTGATGGTGTTGACGCCAAGCGCCTTGGCGGCATCCTCGTTTTCGCGCACCGCGATCAGATAGGCGCCGAACCGGCTGTCCTCGATCAGCCGGACCAGGACCAATGACGCGCCGACCAAAGCGAGAATGATCCAATAGAACGGCGCCCGGCTCTGAAACTGGAACGCCGCCGGCCGCAGATCGAGCGCAATGAGCGTGCCGACGCCGGCGCCGGTGAGCGGGGCGACGCTCGCGAGAATGCGCAACACCTCGGCGAAGGCGAGGGTGATCAGGGCGAAATAGGATCCCTTCAATCCGGACCGGAAGCTCAGTGCACCGATGACGGCGCCGACGATCGCCCCGCCGGCAATGCCGACGCCAAAGGCAAGCCAGGCATTGACGCCGTAACGCACCTGGAGAACGGCCGTGACGTAGGCGCCGGTGCCGAAGAAGGCGGCGTGGCCGAATGAATATTGACCGCCATAGCCGCCGAGCAGGTTCCAGCCCTGGCCGGCGAGGGCGATCAGCAGTGCCATCACCAGGAAATTAAGCACGACATTGGACGCGGTGAGCAGCGGCACGATGGCGAGCGCGGCCATCACGATCAGAAAAATTCCAAGCCCTCTCATGCCCGCGCCCCGAACAGGCCGTTCGGTCGGAACAGCAGCACCAGGATGAACATCACGAAGATGCCGATCTGGCCGAGGGATTCCCCGAGATAGAGGCCTGACAGGCTCTCGACCACGCCGACGAAAAATCCGCCGATGAGTGCGCCTGGGACCGACCCCATGCCACCTAGCACGACGGTGGTGAATGCGATCAGGACGAAGGAATTGCCGGCGCTCGGATTGACGTAATAGGTCGGAATCAGCAGGCAGGCGGCAATTGCCAGACAGGCGGTGCCGAGGCCGAAGGTGACGGCGTAAATGTGGGCGACATCGATGCCGGAGAGTTCGGCGCCGAGCTTTTCCTTGGCGACCGCGCGGATCGCCTTTCCGGTGTCGGTCCAACGCATCAGCAGCCATAGCGCCAGCGCCACCACGATGACAGCGCCAAAGGCGACCAGGCGCGGCACCGCAACGAAGGCGGGGCCGATCGCGACGACGTCGAAGGCGTAGGGAAGATTGATGGTGCGGGTGTCGGCGCGAAAGGCATAGAGCAGGGCGTTCTCGATCACCACCGCGAGGCCGAGCGTCACCAGCAGGATGTTGCGGTCTTCGCCATGGGCGGCGGGGCCGATGACGAAGCGCTGCAGGGCATAGCCGAGCAGGAAAAACAGCGGCGTCAGGCCGACGGCGGCGAGGTAGGGATCGAGCCCCAACAGATGATAGGCAAAGAACGCCGCGAACATTGCCGCGGTCAAGAGCGCGCCGTGGGCGAAATTGATGATGTGCAGGACGCCATAGATCAGCGTCAGTCCGAGCGCCACCAGCGCATAGACCGCGCCGGCCATCAGGCCGTTGAGCACCGCCGGAATGATCAGCAGGGGCGACAGCATAACGGTCTGACGATCGGTGGGCGCAGGCGGAGCGCTCCCGGCATCACGTGCGCGGCATCGGGAACACCGGCTTGGCGGACGCGAAGGCCGCCGGCAGGATCACCTGGATATCGTTGCCGAGGACCTGGGTGTTCACCGGTGCGGCGCCCTCGTTCTGGCCGTTGACGAACTTGGTCGGGCCATAGGGCATGACATGGCCGGCAAAGGTCGAGGTCTCGAGCGCGGCGATGATTTTCGCGCGGTCGGCGCTTGCCGCACGTTCGAGCGCGTCGGCGAGCAGCAGCACGCACGAGTAGTTCATGTAGACTTCGTAGGTGTAGAACTGACCCTTGTCCTCAACCTGCTTTTTCAGCGCCAGGGCCTTCGGGTTCTTGGGATCGAACCAGTGATTGCAGTCCATGATGTATTGCGCCGCTTCCGGGAATTCCTTGACGAATTTATAGGATGACGCCGCGCCGCCGAGCACCGAATAGATGCCCTTCGGTTGTACCTTTTGTTGCTGCATGGTTCGCGCGAGCAGGACGTACTCATTATAGTAGTTGGCGGGGATGACGAGATCGGGGTTCGCCGCCTTGATCTTGAGCACGACGTTGTTGAAGTCGCGCGTCGGGGTCGGATGGGGAATCGTCTCCAGGATCTCGAAGCCGCGGTCAGGAAGCTGGGCGTTCAGGAGCTTGGCGAGCCCCGAGCCGAACGCCGTATCCTCGTGCACGATCATCACGGTCTTGGCGGGCTTGCCGGCCTGGTCGTTGATGGCGACGAGATTGTCGAGCGCGGTCTTGGCGATGACGCCGAAGCCCGGACCGAAGCGAAACGTGTTCTTCAGGCCGCGGGTGACGATTGAATCAACCACGCCGACATCGACCACGTAGGGCAGGTCATAGCGGGCGGCGGTCTGGCTCGCCGACAGGCAGATCGAGCTCGCATAGCCGCCGACGATGGCTGCGACCCCGGCAGCGTTCATCTTCTCGACTTCGGCATTGCCGCCATCCGGAGTGGATTGCGCATCGCCCAGGACGGCTTCGATCTTGGCCCCGCCCAGCGCCTTGATGCCGCCGGCGGCGTTGATCTCCTCGATCGCGATCTCGGCGCCGATGCGACCTTGTTGCCCGGAATAGGACAGGGCGCCGGAGACCGGATGCAGCACGCCAAGCTTGACCGGGGCGGCCTGCGCCCGCAGCACTGCCGGCGCGGCGATCAGTCCTGTTGCCGCGCCGAGCGCGGTGGTTTGCAGAAAACGGCGGCGGCTGACCAGGAACAATTCACGTGACATATCACCCCCTCCACGATCGCCCGAAAAAACCACACTAACATTGGTCTTGCGGAGCTTCTATACTGTCTGTTCGCGAGCCCTTTCCGGCGTGAATTCCCGTGATGAACCAACCACAAACCCTGTTCGACAAGCTGTGGACGTCGCACGAAATCGTGCGTCGCGAGGACGGCGACGCGCTGCTCTGGGTCGATCGCCATTATGTGCATGAAGGCTCGTTTCACGCTTTCAGCCGGTTGGCCGAACGCGGGGCGGACGTGGCGGAACCCGGCCTGACCTTCGCCGTCGCCGACCATTACGTTCCGACCCGCGGAGATCGCCGGCAGATCGCCAATCCCGAGATCGCGCGCATGGTCAGGCAACTCGAGGAGAATACGGCAAAGCACGATCTCACATTGTTCGGGCTCGGCGATCGCCGGCAGGGCATCGTGCATGTGGTTGGCCCCGAACAGGGGCTGACGGTGCCGGGTCTCCTGGTCGTGTGCGGCGACAGCCATACCTCGACCCATGGCGCGCTCGGCGCTTTCGCCTTCGGCATCGGCGCCTCCGAGGTCGCGCATGTGCTGACGACGCAGACGATCTGGCAGCGCAAGCCGCAGCGCATGCGGGTCAGCGTCGACGGCAAACTGGCGCCCGGGATCACCGCCAAGGATATTGCGCTCGCCATCATCGCCAGGGTGGGCGTCGATGGCGCGACCGGGCACGCCATCGAATATGCCGGTTCCGCCATTCGCGGCTTGTCGATGGAAGGGCGGCTCACGCTTTGCAACATGTCGATCGAGGCCGGCGCCCGCTGCGGAATGGTGGCGCCCGATGAGGCGACCTTCGCCTATGTCAAGGGCCGCCCCTACGCGCCGCGGGGAGCGGACTTCGACCGCGCGGTCGCGGCCTGGTCGCTGCTGACGAGCGACCGCGACGCCGCCTTCGACCGCGATGTCGAACTCGATGCCGCCGACATCGCGCCGATCGTCACCTGGGGCACCAGTCCGGAAGACGCGCTGCCGATCGATGCGCGCGTGCCCGATCCCTCGCAGGAACCGAACGAGGCCCGCGCGGGCTATCTGCGCGAGGCGCTTGCCTATATGGGCATTGCACCCGGCGTCAAGCTGACCGAGATTGCGGTCGATCGCATCTTCATCGGCTCCTGCACCAATGCGCGCATCGAAGACCTGCGCGCCGCTGCCGCCGTGCTCGCCGGCCGTTCCAGCAAGGTGCCCGGCCTGGTGTCGGCGGGTTCATCGCTCGTCAAACAGCAGGCCGAGGAGGAGGGGCTCGACCGCATCTTCCGCGATGCTGGGCTGGAATGGGGCGACTCCGGGTGCTCGATGTGCGTCGGCATCAATGGTGATCTGGTCGCGCCGGGCGAGCGCTGTGCGTCGACCACCAACCGCAATTTCCGCGGTCGGCAGGGACCGGGCGCGCGCACCCATCTGATGTCGCCGGCGATGGTGGCCGCGGCCGCGGTGAGCGGGCATCTCGCCGATGTGCGCCCGCTGCTCTCCGGCCGAACGCCCTGAGGCAAGACCATGGAAAAGTTTCTTCGGCTGACCGCAACGGCCTGCCCGCTCGACGTCACCAATCTCAACACCGACCAGCTTCTGCCGGCGCGCTATCTCAAATGGCCGCGCTCGGCGGGCATCGGCAAGGTCCTGCTGCAGGATCTGCGGTTCGATGCGCAGGGCAACGAGCAGCCGCAATTCCCGCTCAATCAGCCGGATTGGCGGGACGCCAAGATCATCGTCTCCGGCCGTAATTTCGGCTGCGGTTCCTCGCGCGAAGGCGCGGTCTACGCGCTCTACGATTACGGCATCCGCTGCGTGATCGCGCCGTCGTTCGGCGATATTTTCTCCGGCAATGCCTTGCAGAACGGCTTGCTCACCGCGTGCGTTACCGACCAACAGGCCGCAGACATCATGGCAGCGCTGGCGGCAACACCGCGCCTGCCGGTGACGGTTGATCTCCAGGCGCAGACGATCCTGTGCGGCAATCGCAGCTATGATTTTTCCATCGACCCGGTCCGGCGCACCCGCCTGCTCAACGGCTGGGACGACATCGCGCTGACGCAGAGCTATCGCGACCGGATCGCGGCGTTCAAGGCCGGCGATCAGGCGCTGCGGCCGTGGGTGGTTCCGGACGGCCGATGAGTGTTGAGCGGAGAGTCATTATTGTCGGCGCGGGGCCGGTTGGCCTCACCGCGGCGCTTCTGCTGGGCAGCCGCGATATTGCGGTCACGGTGCTCGAAGCCGAAGCCGCCATATCGCACGAGCTGCGCGCCTCCACCTTCCATCCGCCGACCCTCGACATGCTGGCGCCTTTTGGCATTACCGCGCGCATGCTCGACGCTGGCCTCGTCTGTCCACATTGGCAGATCCGGATGCATCCCTCCGGTGATCGCGCGGTGTTCGATCTCTCGGTGCTCGCGGGCGAAACCGATCATCCCTATCGCCTGCAATGCGAGCAGTCGAAATATTGCCAGTTCGTGCTCGCCGCGCTGGCGCCGCTGCCGCAGGTCAAGGTGTGCTTCTCGACCGCGGTCACCGGGGTGACGCAGACCGCCGATGCGGTCGCGGTGCAGGCGTCGTCGCCGGCGGGGGAGCAGACATTTACGGCGGACTATGTGATCGGGGCCGACGGCGCGCGGAGCGCGGTGCGCGGCGCGCTCGGCATCGCCATGTCCGGGGACATCTATCCCGAGACCACCATTCTGGCGACGACGCTTTTCCCGTTTCACGAACGGCTCGAAGGCTTGTCCAACGTTTCCTATTGCTGGAAGCCGGACGGGACGTTCAGCCTGCTGCGGCTGCCGGAGGCGTGGCGGGTGAGCCTTTATGCCCGCGAAGGTCAAAGCGTCGAGGAGGCTCTGACCGAGGAGGGATTGCAGGACCTGCTCCGGGCCATTATTCCCGACGGCGAGCGCATCGCGGTCCTGGAGACCAGGCCCTACCGCATTCATCGGCGGCTGGCGGCGGCTTATCGCCAGGCCCGCGTCTTCCTTGCCGGCGATGCCGCCCATCTCAACAGTCCCTCCGGCGGCATGGGCATGAACGGCGGCATCCATGACGCGTTCAATCTCACCGACAAGCTGATCGCGGTGCTGCAAGCGGGCGCCGACGAGCGCAGTCTCGATCGCTATGAGCGGCAGCGCCGGCCGATTGCGGAGGAGGAGATCATCAACCAGGCGCACCGCAATCGCACTCGGATGCAAGAGCGGGATCCGGCGCGGCGGCGGGAAATGCTCACCGCGCTCCAGCGCGTGACCGCCGATTCCGTCGCGCTCAAGAGCTACCTTCTCAAGTCGTCGATGATCGAAGGCTTGCGGCGCGCCGCCGCCACGGAGTGAACATGATGGCAGCGCCGGAATAACGAGAGAGATCACGATGTCGCTTGAATACGCGCCGCGCGGCCTCGTCGGTATGCTGACGCCGCAGGCCAACACCACGGTGGAACCGGAGTTCAACCTGCTGTGGCCGCCGGGCGTGGCCATGATCAACGCGCGGCTGGTCAGCGACAAGAGCGGGATGTCGGCGCGGCTGGTCGACTACTTCGCGACTTATGCGGCGTCGCTGCGGCAATTCGCGAATGCGCCGCTTGCCGTCGCTGCGGCGGCGTGCACCGGAGCGTCCTATCTCGCCGGGCGGGCGCAGGAGGATGCGCTCGCCGAGGAGATCCGGGCGGGAATGGGCTATCCCTTCATCACCGCGGCGCGCGCGGTGGTCGATGCGCTGACGGTGTTGAAGGCGCACCGCATCGGCCTGGTGTCGCCGTACCCCGATGACCTCCGCGCCGCCAGCATTGCCTATTGGCAAAGCCGCGGGTTCGCGGTGGTCGAGGTTGCCGACGTCAACAGCAACGATCAGGCGTTTCATCCTATCTACAGCCTTGGCGCCTCAAGCGCCGGTCGCGCCCTGGAGACGCTCCGGCACAAGTCGCTCGACGCCATTGTCATGCTCGGCACCGGGATGCCGACATTGGCGCCGATCGCGGCTGCCATCGGGCGGGGCGGCACGTCCGTCATGTCGTGCAATCTGTGTCTCGCGTGGCGCGTGGTCGAAGCGCTCGACGGCGCCGCGCCGCGTGCGGCGACGCTGGATGCGTGGCTTGGCGGGGAGCGGTGGGTCGCGCGGCTGCGGGCGCAGCGGATTGATGATCCGCCATAAGAAGCCAGCTCTGCTCCGCGCGGACAAATCTCACGCCACCTTGCCATCCTTGATGGTCGACTTGTAGCGCTGGAGCGCCACCGCCTTGTCGCCACAGTCGATCAGGTTTTCCACGATGCTCGAGAGCAGGTGAAATTGCTCTCGGGTCAGGCAACCGAATTCGACATCGTTGATCTCGCGCTGGTAGGGCGCAAGCTGCCGCAGCAGCGCCTTGCCCTTTTCGGTGATCGCGAGCGTGATCCGGCGCCGATCGATGTGATCCTGGGTCTTCACGACGAGGCCGAGCGCCTGCAGCTTGCTGGTGACCGTGGTGATGAAAGCCCCGCTCATGCGCAAATGATCGGCGACGGTCTTGACGTTGACATCGCCGTCGAGGCCGAGATGGCCGATCGAAATCAGGATGGTGTATTCGACCCCGGCAAGCCCGATATGGCGCGCGTGACCGTCGCGGATGGCTTCGTGGCGGGCCATGAAGGCAAAAATGTTATGGACCAGGCGCCGAAAATCGCGGTCGGTGCCGTCCGACAGCAGTTCGGGACGCGAGACCGTCAAGGGCAATGAACCTTTGGACCACGCGGTCCTGGCCGCCGAGATCCTCGGCAGCGCCGCTTTGGACAGGCCCTTCGCGAGCTTGGTGGGTTCAGTGCGCCGCGACCCGGGCGCACGTTCGGACTTGCTTTTGGCGCGTGACACGGGATTCCTCCAGAGGATGCGATCGACTTCGTGTTGCCACTCATTCGCGTCATAAAACTATGTAACATAGCTAGTTTTGACTGTATAATATCGCATCCCTCGGAGATCGCCACCATGCCAATCGATGCCGACCGCTTCCGCCATGCGCTGGGTCAATTTCCGACCGGGGTGGTGATCGCGACCGCGGTCACCGGCGAGGGCGCGCGCGTCGGCATGACCATGAGCTCGTTCAATTCGGTATCGCTCGACCCGCCGCTGGTCTTGTTCAGCATCCATCGACAGGCCGCGACCTTTGCGCTCTGGCAGGGCGTCACGCGCTACGCCATCAATATTCTCAACGAGGAACAGGAAGCGCTGTCGAATCAGTTCGCGCGCGCCCGCGGCGATAAATGGGACGCCGTGAGCCCGTTGACCGGCACCACCGGCGTGCCGATCTTGCCCAATGCCTGCGCGGTGTTCGAATGCGAAGCCCACGCGCGCCATGACGGCGGCGACCACGAAATCTTTGTCGGCCGGGTGGTGGAATTTCACGTGCATTCGGTTCATCGCGGCCGGCCCCTGGTATTCTTCGAGGGCCGCTATCGCCAGCTCGCCGGCGCCGCGACCGCGCATACGCTGCCGGACGAAGCCGTGCTCCTGCATGGCTGGTAGCACTGGCGTCCGCTGATCGGGGTCAGTGCGCGGCAGCGGAAAAGTCCTGCATCACGTTCGATCGGACGACCTTGGCGTGGCGCGTCGTTGCGGGAGTATTGCGGCTGCGGCCGATGAAGCGCGGCACGCCCGCAGTGATGACGCCGCCGATGGCGGCGATATCGCCATGCTTGATGGCGGTTAATGCGGTCGACTGGGTGCCGCCATCAGGCGCATCGAGGAGAACGATGTCGGCGGCCGCGCCAGCCTTGAGGAAACCGCTGTCGCGTTTGTAGACCCGCGCGTTGTTGCCGGTCGCCGCGCAGATGGCCTGTTCCGGCGCCATGTCGGTGAGGCTTGAGAGATGGGCGATGGTGTAGAGCATGCCGAGCGGCATGATGCCGCTTCCGGTCGGAGTGTCGGTCGCGATGATGAAGCGATCGAAGGCATCGAGCTGCATCGCCAGCCGCGCACACAGCAGGGTGGTGCGTAGGTTGCCGGCAGTGCAGACTTGCAGCGCCATGGTGCTGCCGCGGATGACGCGCTCGAAATCCGCATCCGGCATCGCGGTCGGTCCGCCGTTGATGTGGAACGACACATGCGGATGCATCTTCAAAAGATGATCGCCGGTGATCGCGCCGGAGCCCGGGATCGAGGAGCCGCCGGTATGGCAGGTGGTGATCAGGCCGGCAGCCTTGGCGTCGGCGACCATCGGCACATAATCATAGGCACTCTTCACCGCGCCGAAGCCGGCTTTCGCCAGGGTCACGCCCTGCGCGGCCAGTTCGACGAAATCGGACTTTTGCAATCCCGGTTCGAGAATGACGGAGCCGGCGACGACGCGCATGCCGCCGGGGCGATAATCCGCGAAGCAGCGCTGCGCCGCCAGCGCCAATGCCTTGACGCCCGCGACGTCGCGCGGACGGCCGGGAACGTGGACTTCGGAGGCTGAGATCGCGGTAGTGACGCCGCCATGCAGATAGCTTTCAAGATAACCCACGGTGCGTTGGCGTGGGGTGTAGTCGCCGAAGGTGATGTGGACGTGGGAATCGATCAGGCCCGGGATCGCGGTCATGCCGCCGGCGTCGATGACGACGTCGGCAGCCTCGACGGTTGCCGCCGCGGCGGTGCCGATGCTCGCGATCGCCTCGCCGTCGACCATGATGGTGTCGCCGGCCGCCAACGGCTGGCGCCAGTCGCCGGAGACGATTGCGCCGAGATTGACGATGGCGATTTTCATGGCCGCTCCGCTCAATGCTTGGCCGTCCCCAATTCGTCGGCTAGATCGTAGGACGACAGCAGGTTCTCGACGATGCCGGTGGCCGCGTTCCAGTCGTAGGTGCGAAAGCTGTGGCCGGCGGTCACGAAGCGCGCGCCGGCGTAGAACATCTCGTATTGGGTGTGGCGGGAGCCGAATTCCGAACCGATTGCGTCCCAGGCGGCCTTCAGAAACTTGACCTTGTCTTCCGGCGCCATCGCGGCGGCACGCTGGGTGGTGTGGATGATCTTCGCGAGCATCGGATCCTTGAAGTCATTGAGCGAGGACGGCAGCATGATCAGCGCGCCGCCCGAGAGTTCGCGGATGGCGTTGATGAATTGCGGATAGAGATCCTGGGTGAGGACCTGGGCGGCATACATGAATTGCTTGTTGGGCACCCACCATTCGCCGGCCTTGCTGCCGCTCGCTTCCATGCCCGAGAGCATCGACTCCACCATGCTGGCTTGCGCCGCCATGTAACCGAGCTTCTCGCTTACCGAGGGTATCTTGGTGGTGCCGATCGCCTCGGTCAGACGGCGGGCAATGCCGACCAGGAATTTCATCTTCACCGAGAGGCGGATCTGCGCCTGGTAGTTCTGGTAGGAGTGGCCATAAGTCTCGTGGAATTGCTGCCGGCACATGTCGGTATCGCGGTAGACAAAAATACGGTCCCACGGAACCTTGACGTCGTCGAAATACATCAGCGCATCGTTTTCATCGAAGCGCGAGGACAGCGGGTTGTCGAACACCGAGACCGCGGCGGCCTCGTAGGATTTGCGCGAGAGGACACGGATGCCCTTGGTGTTCATCGGCAATGCACAGGAAAACGCCAGATCCTCTTCCCCGGGCTTCAGCGGCTGCAGATTTGCTACCAAGACGTCGTTCGCCATGATCGAACTGGTGCCCAGCATCTTGGCGCCGCGGATGGTGATGCCGCCGGAATCCTCATCGACGATGCGGGCGACGAGGTCGTCGGTCTGCGCGCCCCAATCCTTGGCGCGTTCGGCCTGCGGGTTGATGATGACATAGGTCAGAAAGACGTCGTTCTTGGTGGCGTAGTCGACATAGTCGACCAGCGCCTTGGCCCGCGCGGGCCCGTGCTTGTGAAAAATCTCGATGGCCATGCGCTGGCCGATCAGCGCTGAGGCAACGTGATCGGGTGAGCGTCCCATGAAACCGCAGGACAACCGCGCCCACGCCTGCAATGCCTTGCGGCGCTGGACCATCTCGTCGTAGCTGCGCGGCATCTGCCAGGCGCGATTGACGCGACGGTTGGAGCCTTCCGGCATGAACGTCATCAACTCGATGTTTTCCGGCTGCGCCTGAAAATCGTAGAGCGCCGCCGCCGATCGTACGGAATTGCGAAACGCCGGATGTTCGGTCACGTCGGGCACAAGTTTTCCGTCGATATAGACGGTGCGGCCGTCCTTGAGGGACGCGATATGCTCCGCACCGGTCTTTGCGACATCATTCATGGTCGGCTCCGATTGGATGGATGCGCTGCTCCGCTGCGCCGTTCAAACCAGTCCGTCAACGCCCTTGATCTCGTTGGCCGCGATGATCGCAATTCATCCGGATACGGACAGTCGTGCAAGGTGATGGCCATGCCGTCGTTATGCGCGCGCACATAGAGCGCATCCTTGTGGGCGAGCGGGATATCGATCGTCACGCCCGGCGCGACGCGCTTGGTCATCGAGGAAATCCAGGCTTTGCCGCCGCCGATGGCATCGCGCATGACATTGCCGAAGACGGTGGTGAGCATGGGGTTGCCATGCTTCTGTTCCCCGTCGATCCCGGCCTTGCCGTCGCTGACTGCCTGATCCGGCGCCAGCAATTGCACAGCGATGGCGCAGATCTCGCGCCCAGGCGCTTCGCTTGCAGCGGTGAGCGTGCTTAGATCCTGTTCATAGCGGCCGGCGAACGGGTTGGTGATGATGCCGACGGCCGCCGCCTTGCGCAGCGGCGGCGTGACATCGTGTCCGGCTTCGCTGCGAACCTCGTCGAGAAATGTCAGCACGCGCTTGATCTTCATGCGGTCTCTTGGTCCGGGCGAGGGAGTTCAGAGCGGATGTATTCGAGAATTACATAACAAACGAAGCTTTTCAAGCTCGCTAACCGATGCTAGCGTGAGCACGGGAACGGACGCGGAAAACCGGAGACGCGACGACGGCGAGCGCGATACGTACGCGCGCTTGGCACGCCGCATGCTTCGGATCGCGACTGGTTCGTGATGCAAGGCCGGTGGTTTTTTGGAATTTGCGGGTGGTGGCGTGTCACAGTCATTCGAGAGGAGATCACGTATGACCTCGAGCTTCATCGGGCGGGTTTGCGCCGCGGGCGCAGGTGCAGCGGTTGCTGCCGGGATCATCGGCTTCGCGATCGATTCCGGTTTTGCGCAGAGCCTCAAGGGTCGCGAGATCGTGCTCGGCGCGATCGTGCCGAGCAGCGGACCGTTCGCCGAATGGGGGCGGGCCAATACAGTGACGCTGCAAATGCTGGAGAAGCAGGTCAACGATGCCGGCGGCGTCAACGGTGCGACCCTGAAGATCGTGATCGTCGACGATGCCACCAAGCCGGCGCAGGCGACCAACGCGCTGCGCAAGCTTGCGGGCGATGACAAGGTTCTGGCGGTGGCCGGGCCTTTGACCAGCAGCGCCGCGGAGGTTACGTTTCCGGTCGCCAACGAAATGAAACTGGTGTCGACCTCGCAGGCCTCCTCCAAGCCGGGTGTTGCCAAACTCAACCGCCCCTGGGCGTTCCGCAACACCATCGACGAGGGCGTGCTTGGTCACACCACCGTCCCGTATTTCAAGAAAACTTTCGACATCAAGTCGGTTGCGATTATCTACGACGCCAAGGACGCGACGGCGGCCACGGTCGGCACCAAGATCATGCCGGCGCTGATGAAGGACAACGCCATCACCGTCGCCAACGAAGGCGACCTGATGTCGTTCAACACCGGCGATCTCGATGTCAGCGCGCAGGTCACCAAGATGAAGGCGCTGAACCCTGACGGCGTGGTCGTCAGCGCCGACTACAGCCAGGCCATCACGGTCATTCGCGAAATGAAGCGGCAGGGCTTGATCAAGCCGGTGGTCGGCGCGACCCAGCTGATCTCGTCGGCGATCCTGAAGGCCGCCCCGGAAATTCCGATCGTGGCGCCGGCGACGTTCTATGCGACGATGAAAGGCGACAAGGCCGAGACATTCGTCAAGGACCTGCAGCCGATCCTGCGCCAGACCTCCGGCCTCCCGCCGGAAATCGAACCCAGCATGTACGACGCCAACATCTATGAGATCGTCAGCATGTACATCGACGCCGTGAAGAAGACCGGCGTCACCGGCAAGCCGGAAGATCTGGAAGCCGATCGCACCAAGGTTCGCGACTACATGGCGACGCTGGTCGGCTTCGCGGGGCTCGGCGGTCCGATCGGCTTCAATGACGACGGCGATGCGATCAAGGCGTTCTATATCGTGCAGGGGCAGAACGGCGCCTGGCAGTCCAAGGTTCGCGGCTGCAGCACCGCGCCAGGGCACGCGGGCTGCTGAGCGAGATCGAGGATTGCGTGGTCGTCTTGAGACGGCCGCGGCATTCTTTAGGATAGGGACGCGGCGGCGCGGTTGACCCGAGGAGGGCCATCCGCCGCCTCGCTGGGAGGCGGGCGATCGCGTGATCTACCAGCAACTGGTGAACGGGCTGACGTTGGGAGCGGTCTACACGCTCATCGCGTTATCGTTTTCGCTGGTCATGGGCATTCTCGGGATCCTGAACTTGGCGATCGCCGAGTTGTTCATGATCGGGGGCTATCTCGGCTTCACCGTGGTCCTGGCCGGCTTGCCGCTGCCGCTCGCGATCATCGCCGGCATGGGCGGGGCGGCGGTGGTGGCCGGAATCATCGAGAAAGTCGGCTACCAACCGTTTCGCGACGCCCCGGTGGTGGTGCCGATGCTGAGCACGCTCGGGTTCTCCATCATCCTGCAGAATGTCGCGACCAATACGTGGGGGTCCGATCCGCTTCAGCTCTTTGACGAGCCGCTCGGCGCGCGCTTCGCTGTCGGCCCGGTCAGTGTCAGTGAAATGCAATTGCTGGTGCTGGGAGCCACCATCGTTCTGGTCGCTCTGCTCGGCTATATCGTTCAGCGCACGTCGCTCGGTCGCGCCTTGCGCGCTGTCGCCGAAAACCGCGACGTGGCGCGGCTGCTCGGCGTGTCGGCGAGCCGCCTGACGCTGCTGGCCTTCATGCTCTCGGGAGCGCTCGCCGGCGCCGCCGGGGTGCTGATCGGCCTGCACTACGCCGCCATCACGCCCTATATCGGCGTCGAGATTGGTCTCAAGGCCATCGCGGTGATGGTGATCGGCGGCACCACCCGGATCTGGGGCGCACTGGCCGCCGGCCCGCTGATCGGGATCGCGGAAGTCATGACCGTTGCCTACGGTGGTTCGCAGGTCCGCGATTTCGTGGTCTACGGATTGATGATCGCCGTTCTGCTGTTGCGCCCGCAAGGCATTCTCGGGGGCGCCCGCACCGATCGGGGGCAGCGGGTGTAATGTCGACCTATGACGCCGGTCTGCTTGCCGATGCCGGTATCCTGCTGCTGGGCGCACTCAGCGTCTACATTATATTAGCGACCGGACAGCTATCGCTCGGCAATGCCGGCTTCATGGGCATCGGCGCCTATATCACCTCCTACCTGACCGTGATCGTCGGCGTTCCCGTCACCGCCGCGCTGCTGCTGGCGGGGCTGGCGTCCGGGATCATCGGGGTGGTCGCCGGATTTCCCGCTTTGCGCCTGCGGGGCATCTATCTCGCGATGGCGACGCTCGGCTTCGGCGAGATGGTGCGCAGCTTTTTCCTGAATTTCGATGCGGTGGGCGGCGCCGGCGGCTTTCACGGCATGACGCATATTTCGGTCGGCTACATCTGGGCATGGGCCATCGGCATTCTGCTGCTGGTGATGGTGCTGGAACGATCGCGGGTCTGGCTCGAGATGCGGGCGGTGCATGACGACGAAACCGTCGCCGGTCTGCTAGGACTGAACACCACCGTCACCAAGGTTGCGGCGTTTGGGGCCGGCGCCGCGGTGGCGGCCATTTCCGGCGGGTTGTTCGCGCATCATCACGTCTATATCGAGCCGGGCAATTTCGGCTTCGAACGCTCGATCGATTTCGTGCTGGCGGTCATTCTGGGCGGCTCGACCGTCGCGCCCGGGGCGCTGGTCGGCGCGATGCTGCTGGTGCTGCTGCCGGAAATGCTGCGCTTCATTTCCGACTGGCGGCTTGCCGCTTTCGGCACCCTGCTGATCGTGGTGCTGCTGGTGCGCCGGCAGGGCATTCTCGATCGTTCGCTGTTCCAGTGGACGAAGTTGCGGAGCCGACCGACATGAACGCGGCCCCGCTGCTGGCGCTGAACAACGTGTCCAAGCTGTTCGGCGGGGTGCATGCGCTCTCCGGCGTATCATGCGCGGTGCCGCGGGGAAAAATCATCGGCGTGATCGGGCCCAACGGTGCCGGCAAGACCACGATGTTCAACGTGATCACCGGGGCGTTTCCGGCCGACGATGGCACCGTTCTGCTCGACGGCCGTGCGATCACGCGCGAGCGGCCGCACCGGATTGCGCGCGCCGGCATTTCGCGCACCTTCCAGAACATCCGTCTGTTCGGCAGCATGACGGTGTGGGAGCATCTGCTGGTGGCGCAGCCGCACGCGGAGGCGGGATTGCGACGGCTGCTGCCGACGAGCTGGGCGGATCCGGCGGCGCTGCGTCGCGCCGAGGAAGTACTGGAATTTTTCGGCCTGCAGAATGTGCGGGATCGGATCGCCCGATCGTTGCCCTATGGGCTGGAACGCAAGGTGGAGATGGCGCGGGCAGTCACCGCGCGGCCGAAGCTGCTATTGCTCGACGAACCGGTCGCAGGCATGAATCACGAGGAGGCTGACGAGATCCGCCGGCTGATGCTGCAGCTGCGCGAGGGCGGCCTCAGTATCCTGCTGATCGAACACGACATGGCGTTCGTGATGAACCTCTGCGACGACCTCTATGTTCTCGATTTCGGCGTGATCATCGCGCAGGGGCGCCCAGAGGAGGTGCGGGTCAATCCGGTGGTGCTCGACGCCTATCTCGGCCGGGCCGCCTGATGCTCGAGATCCGTAATCTTCAAGTCTCCTATGGCGCGATCGCCGCCGTGCGCGGCATCGATCTGCAGATCCAGGCCGGGAAAATCGTCGCGCTGATCGGCGCCAATGGCGCCGGCAAGAGCACGATCGCGCGGGCGATCGCCGGACTGTTGCCGTTCCAGGGCGAGATCCGCTTCGACGGCCGCGTCCTGAAGCCGAATTCCGCCGAACAAAACCTGCGCGCCGGCATTGCGCTGGTCCCGGAAGGACGCGGCATTCTGGCCGGCATGAGCGTCGAGGACAACCTGCTGATGGGACTGTACGCCCGCCGCGACAAGGCGGCGGCGATGGCCGAGCTCGCGGCCTTGCGGGAACGCTTTCCGATCCTGGCCGAGCGCCGGCATCGGATGGCCGGAATGCTGAGCGGCGGCGAACAGCAGATCCTCGCGATCGCGCGCGCGCTGCTGTCGAAGCCCCGGTTGCTGCTGCTGGATGAGCCTTCGCTCGGACTGGCGCCCAGGTTGACCGATTTTGTGTTCGCGATGGTCGGAGAACTTCGCGACCAGGGATTGACGGTGCTGCTGGTGGAACAGAAGGCGCGGCAGACTTTGAAGATAGCCGACCGCGCCTATCTCCTGGAGACCGGACGGGTGGTGACGTCCGGGGCCGCCAGCGATCTCGTGAACGATCCGATCGTGTCGGAGACATTCCTGGGCGGACGCGCGAGCGGTGCCGCCGCGACGGCCGCAATGTCGCCGATCAAGACGGGTTAGCCGGCAACAATTTTTCCGACCGGATTTTCAACGCGCAGTTGCGTCTGCGGAGCATGCGCAATTCCTCGGACCCGTTGCAAGCTTTGCTGCATTCGGTTTGGCGGAATGCTAGGCTGGCGGAAAGCTCGGTACGGAGCGGCGCGTTGCGACGCGGCAGGGAGGTGAGCGGTGAGACCAGGCAGGCATTCTTTCGCCCTCGTGATCGTTGGCATTCTGATCGGCGCCACCGCGCCAGCGCTGGCGCAGTCCGCGGTCGCTCTCTCCGGGCAGATCTCCTCCGACAAGGAAGCGCAGATGGAAGGCGTGGTGGTCAGCGCCAAGCGCGCGGATTCCACCATCACCGTCAGCGTGGTCTCCGATACAAGCGGGCACTACCAGTTTCCGGCCGGCCGGTTGCCGGACGGGCACTATGCCCTTTCGATCCGGGCGGCGGGCTATGATCTTGATCAGGCCGCTGCAGCCGATGTCGGCGGTGGCAAGGCGCAGGTCGCCGACTTGCACCTGAGACCCGCCCAGCATCTCGCCGATCAGATGACCAATGCCGAATGGCTTTCGAGCGCGCCCGGCTCCGACGACATCAAGCGGCATCTGCTGAACTGCACCGATTGCCACAGCCTGCAACGAATCTTCAAGTCGCAGCACACCAAGGAAGAATTCCTGCAGGTGTTCGAGCGCATGGGCGGCTATTACCCCGGGGCAACGGATCTGCAGCCGCAGCGCCTGGTGGGCGCGCATCGCCGGCCGCCGTTGCCGGCCGGAGCCGAGCAGCAGGTCGCGGAATATCTCGCCAGCATCAATCTCAGCACCTCGCCGGAATGGACGTTCGATCTGAAAACCTTCCCGCGGCCCACGGGCCGCGCGACCAAGGTGATCGTGACCGAATACGCGCTGCCGCGCAAAGAGATCCAACCGCATGACGTGGTGGTCGATCGCGACGGCATGGTGTGGTTCGGGCATTTCGGCGAGCAGTTCCTGTCCCGGCTCGATCCGCGCACCGGCAAGGTGACGGACTTTGCTATTCCGGTGCAGAAGCCGGGCTATCCGATGGGGACGCTCGATCTCGAACTCGCTGCCGACGGCAATCTTTGGATCGGGCTGATGTACCAGAGCGGCGTCGCCAAGTTCGACCGCGCCACCGAAACCTTCCGGATCTATCCGATTCCGGCGGATTGGCAGAAGGAGGCGACCCAGCAGTCGCATCTGTCGGTGGCCGCCACCACCGTCGACGGCAAGGCCTGGGTGAAAAACTCGGATGGTTCGCAGGTGATGCGGCTCGATATTGCGAGCGGCACGTACGAGAACCTCGGCACCTTCCGCAATCCGGCCAGCAACCGGCCGATCGGCATCTATGGCATCTACGCCGATCAGCAGAACAACGCCTATATTCTGGAATTCCCGTTCGGTGGGATCGGCAAGATCGACGCCACGACCGGGCGGCTGGGCTTCTATCCGGCGCCGACCCCCAATGCGCGCGCGCGGCGCGGGCGGGTCGACGCCAACAACCGGCTATGGTTTGCGGAGTTCGGTGGCAATGGCATCGCCATGTTCGATCCGGCGGCGGAAAAAATCAGCGAATGGAAGCTGCCATTGCCGTGGGAGGCGCCTTACGACGTCGTCGCCGACAAGAACGGCGATGTCTGGGAGGTCAACGAGACGTCCGATCGTCTCGGCCGGCTGGATCCACGCACCGGCGTCATCACCGATTATCTGTTGCCGCGCTTTGCCAATATCCGCCGGGTGTTCGTCGACGACCGCAACGGGCCGTCCGTCGTCTGGATCGGCAACAATCTCTCGGCATCGATCATGAAGGTTGAGCCGCTGGATTGAGATCAGCGCCGGTCCTCGTCTGCGAATGTACGCGCCATGCGAATGGCGTGGGCGGATTCATCGGCGAGGTGCTTGAGGAATTTCGACAACACGGCGACGTCCGCCGGTGAATTGCCGGAAAACAATCGGTCGTTGATGCGCCGGAGCAGCGGCGTCAGCTGCTGCAGGATATTCTTGCCGCGCTCCGTCAGCGCCACCACCACGGCGCGGGTATCCCGCGGATCCGGCTTCTTCTTCAGCAGGCCCTTGGTCACCAGCCGACCGACTTCGGCGGTGACGTGGGCGGCAGCGACGTGCAGGTGCCGGGCAATCGTGCTGATTCCGACGGTGCCTTTCTTTTGCAGATGCCAGGTGGCGAGCACGACCGAAAACTCCGCCGCGCTCAGTCCGGTCGAACCGGCGAGCGCCCGCCGCAACGAGTGCATGCCGCCCACGGCTGCGAACAGATCGGCGACGAACTCGCGAAAATCGAGATCGCTGCCGTCCACCAGGAATTGCGGTAGGCTGACGGTCAGGGTGGCTTTAACGGTCCGCTTGGCCGGAGTGCTCGGCTTTTTCTTCCGTGTCGCCTGCGGTCGCTTGTTGTCGGGCATGATCGGTTCCGTGGCTGCGGCAAGTGTGCTTGGCCTCGTTTTTGCACGCTGCCGGTCCTTGACACTCCGCCATTTAGCAAAGGAAGATTGCTATGTGGCATATTAAAATAGAACGTGCGAGCAAGGAAGGCGCGGCGGGGGCAGTGGGGCTGCGACGCTAACCTATAGCTGAATGAGACCAGGGATGCCCGGTCCGCGCCGGGGCTTTGGAACGCGACCGGCGCGGTTGGCCTAACATGTGAAGGCCGCCGATCGGGGCCAGAAGGTGGAATGACGCATGGACGTGGTGGTCGATAACGTGTCTCAGGTCTGGGCCGGCCGCCACGGCACCAGCGTGGTGGCACTCGACCATTTTTCGCATCGCTTCCGCTCGCGCCGCTTCACCTGCCTGCTCGGGCCCAGCGGTTGCGGCAAAAGCACGCTGATCCAGATCGTCGGCGGCCTGGAGCAGGCGACCAGCGGCAGTATCCGCATCGTCGATCCCGAACGACCCGGAGCCGGACGGCCGCTCGGCGTTGATTCCGTGATGATGTGGCAGAACCTCAATCTGTTCCCCTGGCGTAGTGTGATCGACAACGTGGCGTTCGGCTTGGAGATGGCCGGGGTCAGGCGCGCCGAACGCTATGACAAGGCGCGTGCGCTGATCGCCTCGGTCGGGCTGCGTGGGTTTGAATTGCATTTGCCGGGCCAGCTCTCGGGCGGCATGCGCCAGCGGGTGGCGCTCGCGCGCGCGCTGATCATGGAGCGGCCGATCCTGTTGATGGACGAGCCGTTCGCCGCCCTCGACGCCCAGACCAAGATCGTGATGCAAGAGGAGTTGCTGCGCATTTTCGACGCAACGCGCAAGACTGTGTTGTTCGTCACCCATGCGATCGAGGAGGCGATCCTGCTCGGCGACGAGGTGGTGGTGATGACAGCGCGTCCCGGCCGTATCAAGGAGATCATCGCGGTCGATCTGCCGCGCCCGCGCTCGCTGGAGATGGTCAACTCGCCGCAATTCGGAGCGCTGTTCGATCGTGTCTTTCATCTGATCCGCGAGGAAGTGATGAAGACGATGGAACAGCAAGCGGCGGCGGCGAGCGCCTGATGCCCAGCACGACCCATCGCATCGCCAGATTCGCCGAGACGGTGCTGCCGACGGCGAGCGTCGTACTGTTTCTCGTGGGCTGGGAGACGTTCGTGCGGCTCGGCGAGATTGCGCCGATCTATCTGCCGGCGCCGTCCTCGATCGCGGTCTATCTCGTTCGCATGGTCGCCGATGGCAGCATGATCATCAATCTCGGCATTACGCTGCTGCGCATCGTTGTTGGCTTCCTGCTGGCTTCGGTGTTCGGCGTTCTGCTCGGCGTGCTGATGGGAATGTCGCGGATTCTGGCGCGCGTCGCCGATATCTGGATCGCGGCGCTTTATCCGTTGCCGAAGATTTCGCTGATCCCGCTGCTGATCATCTGGCTCGGGACTGGGGAGGCCTACAAGATCCTCATCAGTGCGGTGACGGCGTTCTTTCCGGTGGTGATCAGCACCTATGCCGGGATCCAGCGCGCCGACCGCGGCTTGATCAAGGCGGCGAAGGATCTCGGCGCCAATGCGCGGCAGATCCAATTCAAGGTGGTGATCCCGTCCGCCGTCCCCAGCATCTTCGCCGGGCTGCAGCTCGGCATGGGCGTCACCATCATCCTGGTGGTGGCGGCGGAAATGATCGGCGGCTCGAGCGAGGGCGGGATGGGCTATCTGCTGATCAATGCCGGCCAGGTCATGGAAACCGAAAAAGTATTCGCGAGCCTGATCGTGCTCGCGGTGATGGGTGCCGTCATTATCAAATTGCAACAATGGGCCGACCGCAAACTGGCGCCGTGGGCAAGCCTCGAGCACGGGCGTTGAACAGATGGAGATCACGATGACCAGGATGTCAGGACTTGCTTTGGCGGCGATGCTGGCGCTCGCCCCGCTCGGGGCGCGCGCGGAGGTGATCCGGGCGGCGGACGGGCCGTTCATCACCGGTGGCGCGTTCTATGTCGCGCGCGACAAGGGTTACTTCAAGAAACTCGGATTGGACGTGGAGACCAAACAGTTTTCCGATGGCGCACTCGCGGTTCCCTCGCTGATATCAGGCGAGATCGACATCACCTTCATGACGGCAGCGGCCAGCCTGTTCAACAGCGTCGCCAAGGGCGCCCCGCTGGTGGTGATCCTTGACCGCGGCAATAATCGGCCCGGCTATGCCTATACCGTCATGAATGTCAGCCAAAAGCTCGCCGACGAGGGCGTCAAGTCGCTCGCGGATTTCGGCAAGCTGAAGGGCAAGCGGGTCGGCGTTAACGCGCTCGGCAGCATCAATCATTTCAACGCCGCGATGGCGCTGGTGAAGGCTGGTCTCGATCCGGCCAAGGACGTGCAATGGGTGATGAACGTGCCGCAGCCCGACATGATGAAGATGCTCGGACAGGATCAACTGGATGCGACCGATCTCGGCTACCAGTTCGGCTTCTTCGCGCAGAACAACAAGTGGGGCCCGATCGTCGCCACCGGCGACCAGATTTCCCCCAATGCCGAGATCGCCACCATCGCGGTCCGCAAGGATTACCTCGCCAAGAATCGCGATGCCGTCATTCGCTTTGCCATGGCCTATCTGCAGGCGGCAAAGGAGTTCAACGCCGCCGCGAAGAATCCCGACCAGCATCCGGATATCGTTGAGATCCTGGCCAAGAACACCGCGCTCAACAAGCCGGAACTCGTCAAGGCGATCGCGCCGAACTGGGGCTACGTCGCCGAGGACGGCCTGCCGCTGGTAGATTCGATCATGGAGATGCAGGATTTCTGGAGCGGCAAATATTATCAACTGGTCGAGAAGAAGGTCACCCGCGAACAGCTGTTCGATCTCAGCGTCGCCAAGGAAGCCAAGGCGCGGCTCGACAAGGAAAAGCCGTTCGGGGACTGAGTGCGTTTGCGAGCCGCGCGATCATGATTGCAGCGCGGCACCCAATCGATCGAGCAAAGAGCTAGTGCCTTGTTCGCGTGCGCCGGCATCGTCATAGCCGTCGAGAAAGGCGCCATGTTCGGTCACCACGAGCCGGGTGCCTTTGCCTTCCGGCCTGAGTTCCATGGCGGCCAAGGACACCGAGATCTTTCGATCATCGAGATGCATTTCGTAACTGTAGACCAGCCGCGCGTTTGGCACGACATCGAAATAGATGGCGTCGAACGTCGACACCAAACCGCTCTTCCAGCGTCCCTGCACGCGTTCGCGGCCACCGGGACGGACATCCATCGTGCGTTCGAGGGTGGTGTAGTCGTCGCCGCCGGCGAACCAACGGGCTTTGGCGGTCGTATCCGTGAGCGCGTGAAACACCTCCTGCGGGGCGGCCGGGTAGACGCGCTGCAGCGAGAAGCTGCCGTGGACGACGGATCGCGTCGGTGATGTTGCGCGGGTTTTGGTTTCATTCGCGTGAGCCATGGTTACTCCTTTTACTGTTCAGGGTTTCGAGATAATCGCCCAACCGATCGAGCCGGCGCTCCCACTCGGTGCGCCGCGCGTTGAGCCATTGTTCCGCCAGGCTGAGCGCCTTGGGATCGATCCGGCACATTCGGGTGCGGCCGATTTTTTCCGAAACCACCAGGCCCGACTCTTCCAGCACCGCCAAATGCTGCATGACGGCAGGGAGGGACATGGAGAACGGGCGTCCGAGGTCGCTCACCGAGGCCGGACTCGTCGTCAGACGCTCCAGCATGGCCCGTCGCGTCGGATCGGCGAGAGCTTGAAAGGCAAGATCGAGTGCGGTGGATCGGTTAAGCATGTGCTTAAGTATCATTGATGCGTTAGTTAGGCAATCGCTTTAGTGTCGCTCGCTCAAAAAAAGCGAGCTTCAGCCCGTTGTCGGGCGGGAGAACTCGCCAGTGGCTGACATCGAGGAACCGAGGCACGCATTCCGGCCGACGGCAGACGCCATTTCCGGAGCGTGAATTTGTGGCCGGCAACGATTTGCCCGCGGACTCGCGCAGGCTTTCGCAAGTCTTGAATAAAAACGCAGGGCGCATTCGCGCGGGTTCGTCACGCTATTCGGTTCCACCATTTCAACCAAAATTGATGGATGATTGTGATCTGGCGTCGCAATGGAACGCGGGGAACATCCGACAGCCTGCGGAATTCTTTCTGTGACGGTTGAGCGGTGCAGGCTCAGTCGCAGTAGCAAAGAGCATCGAAAGGCAGACACATGAACACCTTCGGCAAGATAGCGGGCGCGACCGCGCTCGCCGCGACGATGTTGGCTGGTACGCTGGCTCCGTCATGGGCAGGCGCGCTGCCGGTCAATTCCGGGGCGATGCAGTCGCAAGGCACCGGCCAAGATACCGGTGTGATTCAGGCACGCTGGGGCGGCCGTGGCGGATGGGGTCCCGGCTTGATCGTAGGCGGCGTTGCCGCGGGCCTCGCCGGTGCGGCGATCGCGGGCGCCTACGGTCCGTATGGATACGGATACGGCCCCTCCGCCTACGATTATCCCGCCTACGGCTATGCCCCGTACGACGGATACTATGGGTATGGTCCCTACTGGCGCCGCCACTGGCATCGCTGGTAACATCTGAACAGACGGCTGCGAATAGCGCAAAAGCCGGGTTGCTGGGCCGCGTGGCGGTCCAGCGCCGGCTTTTTTATGTCGGCGCCGTCGTCGTGACTTGGCGTCTTGCAGTGATTTGACGGAATTGTTGATCGACGAGACTGCACCCATTCAATGTCGCGCATTGAGGAGCACCCGCCTATGAGTCAAGTGCCTCCAGTAGCTGGTCAATTGCCTGTCAATGTTGGGGAGCCCACCGCGCTCGATCGCCGCGGCGTGCCGCAAGGGGCGCTCCGTCGGGCGTTGCGACGCGTTATTCATTTTCTGTCCTATCATTTCGTGCTGTCGCGCCGGCGGATCCAGGTCACCGAGGCCGCCGGCTTTCGATTGACGGTTCGCCCCACCGTGTTCCACCCGCGCTATTTCATCAGCAGCGAGTGCTTTGCCGAGTTCATTGATCGACTTGATCTGCGCGGAAAGCGCGTCATCGACGTCGGGACCGGATCCGGAATCCTGGCGCTGGCGGCAGCGCGCGCCGGCGCCGAGCACGTCGTCGCCGCCGACATCAATCCGAATGCGGCGCTCACCGCCGCCGAGAACGCACGCGCCAACGGCTTGGGCGATCGGGTCAGCGGGTTGTGCTCGAACCTGCTGTCGGCATTGGCGCCACGTCCGATGTTCGACGTGGTGCTGTCGAGCCCGCCGAAACATTCCGGTGAACCGCGCAATCTCGCCGATCGTGGCTATCACGCAGGCCCGAACTTTCGCGACGTGTTGGCCTTGTTCGATCAGGCGCGCGAGCGGCTGCGGCCGGGCGGCCAGTTCTACGTCATGATCTCGTCGGATTCCGATCTCGACCTGTTCGGCAAGCTGATCGATCGCGCCGGATTTCGGGCCCGCCTCGCGCATGAGCGTTCGATCGTGATCGAGTCGCTGATCATCTACGAATTGCTGCCGCGCTAGAGCACGTGATCATGCGCTAACCGCGCAGCACCTCGCGCCATTTCGCGGCGATGGCGTTCGCTTCCTCATGCGACAGCGCGGAGGTCGGCGGAAATGACTCGCTCCAGGCAAATGGCCGGCAGGCTTCGATGATCGCCTTCGAGTGGGAGGTGATGCCGCGTGCCTTGTCCTCGGCCGGAATGCGCGGGTCGAGCGCCGAGCTCCAGGCGTTGCGCACAATGTCGATCTGTTCGGAGGGCTCGCAACGGGTGGTGACTGCCCACATCACGTCGTGGAGATCGGAGGGATCGACGTCGTCGTCGACCACCACCACGAGGCGTCCCATATAGCTGTGAGCCGCGGCGATCATTCCGGCGCGTTTGGCATGGCCGGCATAACGCTGCTTGAGGGCGACCACCGTCATCAGCTGCGAAACGTGCTGCCAGACGCCGACCACGTCGCTGACGCCGGCGGATTCCAGGTTGCTCCAGATGCTGGCGGCGCGGAACGGCAGGCCGAAATGAAAGCGCGGCGGTTTCATCGGCGGTGAGCCAAGCAGGATCGGATCATTGCGATGGTGGATCGCGTGGACCACCATCACCGGGCACGGCCGTTTGTCGGCGGCATAATAGCCGGTGAACTCGCCGAACGGACCTTCCAGAAGAGTCTCAGCCCCTGGCGGCAACAGCTCGCCTTCCAGAATGATTTCGGCACGGGCTGGCAGCGGCAATCCGGTGGTCGGGCCGGCGCATACCGCGATCGGCGCTTCCTTGATGGCGCCAGCGAAATCGTATTCCGACTGCCCGGTTGGAAGATATTCGAATCCTGCGATGAACAAGGCAGGGTCTTCGCCGTTGACGACCGCGAGCGGGCAGGACCGTCCCTGGTCCCAGTATTTCTTGGCGATGATGGCGCCGTGCCGGCCGGGATGGTCGAACTGGACGGTGACCTTGTTGCGGCCGTGCACCTGCACCCGATAGATCGAGGCGTTGATCCAGCCGGTCTCGGGATCGCGCATGATCACCAGACTGCCGGATCCGATATAGGGGCCGCCGTCCTGGCGGTGCCAATAAGGCGCGGGAAACGGCGTCAGGTCGACCTCGTCGCCTTTGAGCGTGTTTTCCAGAAAGGCGGCGTCGCTCACCGTCACCGGGCTGCGGGGTTTCAGAGTCTGGCGCTTGCCCATCCAGACTTTGAGGGCGTTGAGCGGCTTGAGCGACGGATCGAGGCCGAGCGCGAGTGCGGCGCGTTGCGCATTGGTGGTGGCGTTGGTGAAGACGCGAAAGCCGGGTGCGTGGCCCTTGATGTCGTCGAACAAGAGCGCCGGGCAGTCGGGCATGCCGGCGGCCACTTCGGTAATGCCGCCGATCTCGAAACGGGGGTCGGCACCGTTGACCCGACGCAGCGCATGCAGGCCGTCGACCTCGGCGATGAATTCCCGCAAATCCTGATACACGGTGCACTCCTGCGGCAGCGCGCGTTCACTCCGGAACCGCGATGCCCTGGATCTCGATCAGCATGGCCGGATCGGCAAACCCGGTGACGGTGATGGCGGCGCTTGCGGGAAAATCCTGACCGAAGATTTCGGCGCGAATTTCGGTCATCCGCGTGGTGTGTCGCGGATCGGTGAGGAACACCGTCACGGTCACGAGGTCGCCGAGCTTGGCGCCGGCTTCGGCCAGGGTCTTTTCGATGTTGCGAAAAGTCTGCCGGCATTGCGCTTCGAAATCGCCCGCGAGCGAGCGGCCGTCATCGGCGGTCTGGCCGGTGTGGCCGGCTACCCAGATGATCTTTTGGGCGCCTTCGGTAATGACCGCGGGCGAAAACGCGCGTTTTTGCTGCCAGGTGCCGCGAACGTAGGACTTTTTCATGGGCTGTTTCCCAGTCGAATCGGGCCGTGACGCTCCTCATGACTTCCGGGCGTGCGCGCCGGGTGAGGGGGGCCAAGTCTAGCGCTTGCTTTCGTCGTAGTAGTGAATTTCCAGCAGGGTGCAGCCCTGATCTGACTTGAAGGGGCCGTGATAGACACCGGGAGGACGGCACGCATAGGTGTTGGCCTGGAACGATTCGCCGCCCTTTCCCTGCGCATCATTGCCGACGATGAGATCGCCCGACACCAGATAAACCTCTTCCCAGTGATCATGCACGAACGGCGCGGTCGTGAACACGCCGGGATCGAAGCGCAGCAGGCGGGTGCGGCTTCCCATCTTGTTCTTTTCATCGAGATCACTGGCCAGGATCTTTTGCTTGATGCCGGTGGGATAGCCGGGGGGCGTTTCCCAGCCCTTGGTGATGTCGAGGCGGTGAAATTCGAGATGCGGCTTGTTCATCGGCATGTGGGTCTCGTGTGGTTAGCGATCTTGCGATTGAGAAGGTCTTAGCAGGGTCAATAGCGTTTGAGCAGGGGTAGCATGGCGCAGGCTCCGACGACGCCGGAAAACACCAGCACCATCAAACCGGCATTGACGTTCCCGGCAGTGCCGATGATCCAACCCATCAGCAGAGGCGAACCCACCAGCAGCACCCCCGCGACGATCCAGCGGCGGCCGGCGCCGGGCAGAGTAAAGCTGGGTGTCTGGCCCGGCAGACTGCGACATATGAATTCGTCCAAGCGAGTTGCGGTGAAAATTCAGATATGTATGATACCTATGTCACTTAGCAAAACAAGCGTGACGGACCCCCCGAACGTTGAGATCTTGCCGAGATTTTGGGGCGATTGCCGCGGTTTTGGGCAGTAGGCGGAGTTGCCGGGAGATTCCATGAACACCACGCAGAACACGGCCAAATATTCGACCGCGACGGGAACCCCGCTCCGCACCGGGGCTGAGTATCTGCGATCGCTGCGCGACGGCCGGCAGGTCTTCGTCGATGGCGAACTGGTCAAGGATGTCACCACCCATCCGGCCTTCGCCCGTGCCGCGCAGTCGCTCGCCCATTTGTTCGACATCGCCGCCGCTCCGGAGATGCGTGAGCGGATGACGTTCCCGTCGCCGAAGACCGGATCGCCGGTTCTGCGCGCCTACCAAATTCCGCACAGCCACGCCGACCTCAAGGCGCGCCGGTTGGCGTCGGAGACCTGGGCGGAGGCGACGTTCGGTTTGATGGGGCGGACGCCCGATCATGTGGCCGGATTCTTCTGCGGCTATGCCGCGGTTCCGAGCGTGTTCGCCGCCGGCGGGCAGAATTTCGCCGATAACCTGATGGCTTTCTACGAGAAAATTCGCGACCACCATCTTTATGTCAGCTACGCGATCGTGCCGCCGCAGATCGACCGCAGCAAGCCTGCGCATCTACAGAGCGATCCTTCGCTCTATGCCGGCGTGGTGGCGGAGCGCGACGGTGGCATCGTGCTCAAGGGCGCACAGCAATTGGCGACCGCGGGGCTTTATTCCGACTACATCTATCTCAGTTGCATTCATCCGCTGGCTCCCGGCGACGAAAACTATGCCAACGGAGTGGCGATCCCGGCGAATGCGCCCGGGGTGAAACTGTATCCGCGGCGTCCGTTCGCAAAGCCGGCGACCAATTCGTTCGACTACCCGTTGTCGAACCGTTTCGACGAGGCCGATTGCTTTGTGGTGCTCGACGATGTGTTCGTGCCGTGGGAGCAGGTCTTTATCTATCGCAATCCGGCGGTGTGCCGCGATCAATGGTGGAAGACGCCGGCGCATCTCTACGGCAACCATCAGGCGCAGGCGCGCTACGCGGTCAAGCTCCGGTTCATGACCGGGCTTGCCAAGCGGATGAATGAAATGACCGGCAACGACGCCAATCCGGCGGTTCAGGTGCAGATGGGTGAACTGGCGGCGCTGGTGTCGATCGTCGAGACCATGCTGCTGGCCCAGGAATCGGTCGCGACCATCGACGGCAACGGGGTGCTATGGCCGTCGGCGACGTCGCTGTATTCGGTGATGGCGCTGCAGTCGGAGTTGAATGCCCGCATGATCGAGATCATCCGGGAACTCACTGGCGCCGCCATGATCACGCTGCCGTCCTCGCTGCGGGATTTCGACCATCCGGGAATGAAGGCCGACATCGATCGCTATATGCGGTCGGGCGCGAGCGATGCCAAAAGCCGGGTCGCGGTGATGCGATTGGCCTGGGACTTCATCGGGTCGGAATTCGGCAGCCGACATCAGCAATACGAGAAGTTCTACGGCGGGGCCTCGTTTCTGGTGAAGCAAAACGTCTATCGCAATTTCGATTTCAAGCGCGCGACCGCGCTGGTTGACGCCGCCTTGAACTTGCCGGCGTTCAATGATGGGTTGGAATGACGATCACCACTCCGACGTGCGCCGGGAGGCAGGCGTGATCAGAGATCGCGCGATGCGGACAGCCGTCGTCGCCGTCACACTTGCGCTGGCGGTGGTCGGTATCGCGCGCGCAAGCGATTTTCCGTCCCGTACGGTGACGATCGTGTCGCCCTATCAGGCCGGCGGCACCAGCGACATTATCGCCCGAATCCTCGCCCAGAAGCTGTCCGAGAAATGGGGGCAATCGGTCATTGTCGAGAACCGGCCGGGCGCCAATGGCGGGATCGGTGTGACGTCGGTTGCGCATGCACTGCCGGACGGACATACGCTGCTGGCGGTGGCATCGAGCGCGCTCACGATCAATCCGCTGTTCTATGCTCAAATCACCTATGACGTGGAGCGCGATCTGGCTCCGATCACGCGCACCGGCGTCGTGGCCAACGTGCTGGTGGTCAATCCGTCGCTCGCCGCCGATAGCGTTCAGACGTTGATTGCGCTTGCGAAATCAAAGCCCGGCCAGCTCAGCTACGCGTCGCAAGGTAACGGATCGAACGGGCAGGTGACCGGCGAATTGTTCAAGCAGCGCGCTGGGATCGACATTCTGCACATACCCTACAAGGGCAGCGCGCCGGCGGTTCAGGATCTGTTGGCGGGGCAGGTGCAGGTGATGTTCGACAATCTGCCGACGGTGCTGCCGCTGATCCGCTCGGGCCAGCTCCGCGCCCTTGCCGTGACGACCGCGCAGCGCGATCCGCAGTTGCCCGACACGCCGACGCTCGCGGAGACCGGGCTACCCGGCTTCGACACCAGCGCGTGGTTCGCGTTGCTGGCGCCGAAGGCAACGCCCGACGCGGTGCGCGACGCTATCGAGCAGGCCGCCGTGGAGGCGCTGGCCGCGACCGATACCCGTGACCGGCTGCGCGCGTCGGGGATCGAGGTTGCAGCCGAGGGCTCGGCCGCGCTGCAGAAGCGAATTGGCGATGACACCCAGATGTGGCGTGGCGTCATCAGCAAGGCGGGCATCAAGCCCGAATGAGCGCGGCGGACGCTAGCCTGAGGCGTTGCCTGCAATCGAGATCGTCGCATCAGCTCTTGTAGCGCGGCATCAGCTGGGTGGCGTTGCCACGCTCGATTGCCTGCAGATCGGCAGCGGTGAACATGTTGGATTCCCGCAGTTCAGTCGCCGTACCCTGCGCGGTGAGGAACGGAAAGTCGGTCCCGAACAGAATCTGGGAGGCCGATACCAGTTTGGTCAGCGACGCCAGGGGATAAGGCGTCGAAGCATTGGCGGTGTCGTAGTAGAACTTCTGCAGATAATGGATCGGACCTTCGGGCAGGCGCGCAGCCAGGTCCTTTCGAGCGTTGGCGAGAAAGGTAAAGCGCTGCACGAGGAACGGCGCGGTGCCGCCGCCATGGGAAAAGATGAACTTGATATCGGGAAAGCGGGCGGCCGCGCCGCTGAACAGAAGGCTGGCGATGGTCCGCGTGGTGTCGGTGCCGAGTTCGATCGTCGGCTCGAACACGTCCGGAACAAGGTTTCTGCAGCAGGTGTTGCGGAACGGGTGGGTGTAGACGATGGCCTTTCTCCGGTTGAGCTCTTCCATCACCGGGGAAAAAGCGGGATCGCCGAGGAATTTACCCTCATAGTCCGTCATCATGCAGATGCCGTCGGCCTTGAGGGTGTCCAAGGCATATTCGATCTCACGCAGGGTGCCCTCGACGTCCGGCAGCGGGACGGTTGCGAACAGGCCAAAGCGGCCGGGATATTCGGTGATCAGACGCGCCGCGAAGTCGTTGGTTTCCCGCGCCAAGGCGCGGGCAGCGTCGTAGTTGCCGAAGAACACGCTTGGTTCACTGATCGACAGAATGGAGGTCGCGACGCCGCCCTTGTCCATGTCTTCGATCGACTTCTCCGCCGTCAGTCGAATGAGCGGGACCTGGCCGGTCTTGCGGCCGGTGATTTCGGCGATGAAGCCCGGCGACGAGAAATGATGGTGGACGTCGATGCGAAACGGCTTGGTCGTCGGGACTTGGGCAGACGCGCGCCCGACATTGAGCAGAGCGGCTGCGCCAAGCGATGCGAGGCCGCCGAGAAAGGCGCGGCGGCCGCAACAGGAGCTGTTGTGCGTGATGTCACCGGTATCGCATTGGAAGGTCGACGCCTGGTCGTCGCCGTTTGCGGCAGAGTTGCGGAATCTCATCGGCACTAACTCCTCACGAGGCGCTTGATGGCCGATCAGTGCGCGTCGCGCTCGTCGGTATACCAGGATGGCTTCTCGGGATAATGCGGGCCATCGTAGATTTCGACCACCACTGTATCTTCATGGGCGATCGCCGGCCCGTGCACGTTGCCCTTGGGGTTGCAGTAGAAACAGCCGGTGGTGAGAACGACGCCGGTCGCGGTGTATTCGTAGCGGCCGGACAGGCAGAACATGAATTGATTGGCCGCATGAAAATGCGGCTGCGGAATGCCGGCGCCTTTTTCGAATTTGATCAAGGCAATCGACGCGCCGGTTTCCTCGTTGCGCCAGAGCATCTTTTCATGAATGCCCTTGAGCGACTTCGCGCGCCACGGCATCGCTTCGGATTGAATCAGGATCTCGTCGAGCTTGGGTGCACCTTCGGGCAGCATGGTATCCCTCTTCTGACTAACTGAGTTTGAGACGTGTGCCGAAGGCGGCTTCGGCATTGAGTTTGCGGATGCGGTGTCGCATGGCGGGGTCAAGGTCCTGCAGTCCGTGGTCCGCGCTCGGATTGCCCATGGGGAACGGCCAATCGCTGCCGACCAGGATGCGATCGTGGCCGACGACCGCGGCCACCGCCGCGAGCGCCGATGCGGAATGGACGATGCTGTCGACGTAGAAGCGTCGAACGGCGTCAGTCGGGCCGCAGGCCAGATCCGGCAGGCCAGGGCGACCGGTGTCGACGCCGCGCTGCCAGCGGCCGCACAGCGCAGCAATGCATCCGCCGCCGTGGGCCAGGATCACGGTCAGTCGCGGATAGCGCTCCAGCACGCGGCCGAACAGCAAATGGGACGCGGCGATGGTGGTTTCGATCGGATTGCCCAGGAGGTTGCTCAGGTAAAAGGGATCGAGCCGATGATCGGGAGACGAGCCGGGATGGATGAACAGGGGCAGTTGCCGATCGCTGAGCGTCTGCCAGAGCGGATCGAAGCGGGAGGACGAATAGGCGATGTCGCCGAGTTCGGTGCCCATCACGACGCCGGCCCATGCACGGTCGAGCGTCGATGCGACGTCGGCCGCGAGTTCAGGGGCTTCGGCGGGCAGGTGCGCGTAGGGACGCAATTCGCCGGCATATCGGCGGCAGACGTCCAACAGGCTGGCATTCGCGAGGTCGATGTAGTCGCGGCGCTGAGCCGCGGTGAGATCCGGTCGGAAGAGCGGAGGAGGAATGGAGACGATTGCACCGTCGAGCGCGTCGCCGTGTATACGATCAACCAAGCGTGCCACATCGGAGATCGGATGAACGGGAACGCCGTGCCCGCAGATCATCAGCGTGTCGGGCGTTGATGTCATGCCGAAGGCGCTGCGTTCGGCGGCGGAAATCACGCCCGGCGGGACAATATGGGCGTGAACGTCCCAGCCTCCCTGATGCTGGGAACCTGCGCTCATGACGTCGCCGCGGTGGTGGGATCGAGGGACCAGCGAATATGTTTGAGTTCGATGAGGCGCGACAAATAGGTGAGGGAGGAGCGATTGGTCAACCGGTGGACCGGACGCAGATCATTGATGAATACGGTTGATCCCAGCGGTTCGTCGGTGGTGATCGTCTTGCCGAAAATGGTCTCGATTTCATTCTCGCCGCCGCCCAGCGACACCACGATATAGGGGTGGTGGTGAATGTGAAACGCGATGGTCTCGCCCGGCTCCAGGCGTACTTCCCAAATCCGGACGTGCTCATTCTCCAGCACGATGCGTTGTCCAACTTGGCCCAAAGCAATGCCGCGTCTGTTCGCTTCTTCCACTCCGGTGGTGTCGGTCATGGGTGCGCTCCCGGCTCGCCGTATCAATCCGCAACAACGGCGATGGCGTTGATTTCGATCAGATAGTCGGGCGAGACCATCTTGGTGACTTCGACCATGGTGGAGGCCGGCAATGGCGGCTTGAAGTACTCGCGGCGGACTTTATGGATTTCGTCGAAATGCTCCATGTTGCGGACGTAGACATCGACGCGGCACACGTCGTCGAGTGTCCCGCCGGCCGCTTCGACCGCCGACTTGATGTTCTCGCAGACTTGGCGCGTTTGCTCGGCGATATTGCCGACGCCGGCGATCGTCCCGTCGGGGCGCCGAGATGTCATGCCGGAAATGAAGACCAGGCGTCCTTTGGCCTCGATGACCGTCGCCTGCGAGAAGACGCCAATGGGCTTTCTGATGGAGTCGGAAGAGACTTCACGCTTGGGCATGTCCGATGACCTTCGATTGATCGGGGGATGAGACGAAAGGGGTAGGCGGGACGCCGAGTTCGCCGGCGAGGCGAACCAGCATGTCAACAACCGGCGCCGTCAGCAGAACCTGATCGCCGGAACTCCGCCGCTTCTGCCACTCGGGCTCGCCCGGCGCGAACAGCGCATCGGTTCCGGCTGCGCGACGGCTGGAGCGGATATTGTCCGCGGCGGCCGCGGCCTTGGCGCGGAAAGCGTCGACATCGCAAAAATGCGCGACGTCGATTGCAAGGAAAAGATGCGAGCAGTCATAGGGCACGGAGAAATCGCCATAGAGCGGCTGCACGCCGGCGCCGATGGCGCCGCCGGACAGCAGGCCGCAGAGCAGATCGATCATGAAAGCAAGGCCGAAGCCCTTTGGCCCGCCCGATGGCAACAGCATGCCGGCAATAGCCTCGGCGGCGTTGGTCGTCGGCGTGCCATCGGCCTTCACCGCCCAGGTCGCGGGTATCGGATGCCCGGCTTTGTCCGCCATGCGGATCTTGCCCATCGCGGCCTCACTGGTGGCCATGTCAAGGATGATGGGTATCGGGCCCGAGCACGGAACCGCGATGGCCAGCGGGTTGTTGCCGACCACGCGCTCCGCTCCGCCCGGCGCCGGCATCAGCGGTCGGGTGTTGCACATGGCGATGCCGATGCATCCTGCTTCGGCGGCCTGTTGGGCGTAGCGTCCGGCGGTTCCGAAATGAAAACCATGGCGAACCGCGACCACGGCGACGCCGATTTGTTGGGCGCGCGCGACCGCCGACGACATCGCCTGTGCGCCGGTCAATTGTCCCAGTGCATGTCCGGCATCGAGCACGATGGCGGCGTTGCGATCAGAAACAACCTTTGCCGTCTCTGCGGACGAAACAGAGCCGCGCTGGATACGTTCAAGATACATGTCGACCAGCATCACGCCGTGCGAGGGAAGTCCATCAAGGTCAGCCTCAACCAAGCCCGCGGCGACGCATTCCGCCGCCGAAGCAGGGAGACCGGAGGCGGAAAAGAGGCGGGCAATCAGTCCGACGAGTTGTGGTGCCGCGACGCGGGTGATGTCATCCTTCATGGAGCGCCGCACCACGCGTTGCCGATCGGGCCGCCGGCGCCTTGGCACGTCGCCCCGGCGGCTTGAACTTCAACGGCTCGAGCGACTTCAAGACCTTCTCGGTGGTACGCTCGATGTGTTCGCGATTGAGCTTGAGGGCGCGGGCAACGTCGCGGTCGAGCGACGCCTGCATGATCTGCTGGTGTTCATCGACGTCGTCGCGATGGATGGCTTTCGAGACGATGGAGAGCGCGACATAGCGCTCGGCCTGCTCGAACAAACCGCTCCGGAGCGACAGCAGAATCGGCGAAGCACAGGCTGACACCAGCGCCAGGTGGAACGCGCGATGATGGTTCGACCATGCGGCGCTGGTCGATTTGTGATCGCGCGCGTCAATCTTGCGTTCGCGCGACAGCCGATGGAAGGCTCCGAGGAGATTGGCTTCCCATTCGACGCTGCCATGTTCGATCGACCATCGCAGGGCAGTGTTCTCAAGTTCAACGCGGCACCGCATCAGGTCGAGCAGGCTTTCCTTCGATACGCCTGAAACCCGGAATCCCTTGTTCTGCTCGAGCTGCACAAGCCCCTCGGCTTCGAGCCGCATCAATGCGTCGCGGATCGGGGTGCCTCCGACCTGATAGCGCTGGCGCAGCGTTTCCACCCGCAGCCGTTCGTTCGGCAACAGCCGACAAGAGATGATGTCCGAACGGATGCGAGCGAGCATGCTCGCATTCAGGGTCATCTTGGTCTCAGGATCGATCGCATAGGCCAATGACATCAGGACGCGTCTCCCCGGGCGTCCGCGCGAACCGCGGCCGCTCATGAGTAGATGACGGATTGGCGATAATCAACGAGATTTTCGAAAATCTGTTGACCTTTCGATTTGTCGGGGCCAGCATTGGACAGCCGGTATCCGTGGGGACGATTGGCGTGGCCGCATGAGCGCGGCGGACGTGCACGAGACAGCGGGAAGGGGCTTGAGATGATCAGTTCGCGTAAGGTGTTGTGGGGCGCCGTCGTGACCGTGATGATGGCGTTTGCGCTGACGCCCGCATCGGCACAGGACAAGCCGCTGACCAAGGTGGTGCTGTCGCTCGATTTCATCCCGCTCGGACGACATGCTCCGTGGTATGCCGCGCTCGCCGAGGGATATTTTCAGGACGAAGGCCTCGACGTCTCCATTATTCCAAGCCAGGGCACCGCGCAGACCATTCAGGCGGTCGAATCCGGAACCGCCAATATCGCTTTCGTCGATGTGCCGAGCGTCGTGCTTGCGCGCGCCAATGGTTCGAAGTTGAGGATGTTGGCGGTGAACTACCAAAAGGCGCCTTACGCCGTCTTCAGCTTGAGCACCGGCGCGAACATCACGGAGCCGAAGCAGCTCGAAGGGCTGACGCTCGGCAGCGGCGCCGGAAGCTTCACCCCGAAAATCATTCAGGGCTTCATGACCCAAAAGGGGCTCGATGCCTCCAAGCTAAGCATCAGCAATGTCGCTCCGCCGGCGCGTGCAGCGGCGCTGCTGTCCGGCCAGGTGCCGGCGATTGAGTTCTTCGTCATGGCCAAGCCGGGGCTGGAGGTGGGAGCCAAGGACGCCAAGGCGGAGTTGCGCACGTTCCTGCTCAGCGATCACGGCCTGGAGCTCTATTCGAACGGGCTGGCGGCCACACAAGACTATCTCGACAAGAACCCGGACGTGGTAAAGCGCTTCGTGCGCGCCGGACTGAAGGGCTGGAAATTCGCGCTCGCCAATCCGCAAAAGGCGGCCGACGACGAAATCAAGTACGTCCCAAGCCTGAAGCCTGAGTTGATCACGGCAGAGCTCAGCGTGGTGGCGGACCTCGCGGTCACCCCGGACACCAAGCAGCATGGCTTCGGGTGGTTCGATCCTGCGAAAATGCAATCGAACCTCGACTTCGTCGTCAAATATATCGGCGTTTCCGGAGCGCCACCGCAGGCTGCCGATCTCTACGCCAGCGGCTATCTGCCGACGCCGGGAGTTCTGCCCTGACCGAGGCGGGATCTCCGAGGCTGAGCATTCCGGATCCGCGGGCAACCAGTCCCGTCGGGGACGCTGCGGCATTCGGGTGCTTCCGCGACGTCGGGCAGGAATACCCGCGACCGGGACAAGAGCCGTTGGTCGCGATTGCCAATATCTCCTTCGATCTGCAGGCCGGTCAGCTGGTGACCCTGCTCGGCCCCAGCGGCTGCGGCAAGACAACGTTCCTGAAAATCGTCGGCGGCCTGAGCCGCGCGAGCGGCGGAACCGTTCAGATCAACGGGGTCGATGTCGACGGGCCGCAACCGGATTTCGGCATCGCGTTTCAGCAAAGCAATCTGATGCCGTGGCGCACGGTGCTGCAGAATGTGTTGTTTCCGATGGAGATTCGCGGCGAGAACGATGCGGCGGCGAGCGGACGGGCAATGGAGCTATTGGCGCTGGTCGGGCTGCAGGGGTTCGAGAAGTCCTATCCGGCGCAGCTGTCGGGGGGCATGCAGCAGCGGGTGGCGCTGTGCCGGGCGCTGATTCATCGTCCCAAGCTGTTGCTGATGGATGAGCCGTTCGGTGCGCTTGACGAACTCACACGGATGGAGATGCAGGACCTTCTGCTCAATGTCCGCGTCAGTACCGGCGCGACCGTGATGTTCGTCACCCATAGTATCAGCGAGGCGGTCTATCTATCCGACAAGGTGGTGATTTTCAGCAAGCGCCCGGCCGTCATCGCCGACATGCTCGAGGTCGGCTTGCCGTACCCGCGCACGCCGGAAATTCGCTATTCGGCGGACTTTACCGCACTCGAACATCGCGCCGGGCGTGCGCTCGGAATCACGCGATGATGTCTCGCCAGGTCCAGCGCGTGGTCTACCCGTTTGTCGGGCTGTTCGCGATTTTGGTGCTCTGGCAGGCCTATACCCAGTTTTTCGGGATTAGCCGCATCGTATTGCCCAGTCCGACCGACATCTTCTGGGCGTCGGTCGCGCGGCGCGACCTGCTGCTGCACGAGACGTGGCCGACGCTGCTCGAGAGCATTCTGGGCTTTGCATTGGCGGTGGTGATCGGGGTTCCGCTGGCGGTCGGTGTTGCCAATTCACGCACGCTCAATCTGGCGCTCTATCCCATTCTGATCGCCACCCAGTCGGTGCCTAAAGTCGCGATCGCCCCTATAATTCTGGTCTGGTTCGGATTGGGCATGGAGTCGAAGCTCGCGATTGCATTTCTGGTCGGATTCTTTCCCATCGTTGTCGATACTGCGACCGGGCTGCGGGCGACCCCGGCGGGGTTGCTGGAACTGGCCTATGCGCTGCGGGCTTCGCCGTTTCAGGTGTTCGCAAAAGTGCAATTTCCGGCGGCGCTGCCGTTCATTTTTTCGGGCGCCAAGGTCGCGGTCACGCTCGCTGTCATCGGTGCCGTGATCGGCGAGTTCGTCGGATCGGTCGGCGGATTGGGAAACCTGTTGCTCACCGCGAATTCGCAGCTTGACGGACCGCTCGCGTGGGCGGCGCTGATATGGCTGAGCGTTCTCGGGATCGCGTTGTTCGCCGCCGTGGTTGCAGTCGAGAAGCTGATGATTCCGTGGGCGGGATCGGGCCAGCACTGACCGCCGATGTGACCGAACAGCGGCGGGGACGAGATCGCGCCAGCGCGCTGCGGGTCGACAACCGTCCATAAACGGCTCCACCCGTTGAATCTCGCCGCAACCTGCCCACCTGGGCAGTAGGCGCGCGGCTGTGCCGGTCTCACACTTGGGGTCAATTGCAGAGATCGACCAGGAGATCATCATGGCAGACAAACAATCAGCGACCCCGCTGCAGGCTTTCTCCGGCGCGTTGTCAAATTTGGTGGCGTCGGCGGCGCCAGCGGTGCTCGCCGTCCGTTCCCATCGCTCGCGTGCCACCGGCTTCGTCTGGCGGCCGGGCTTGGTCTTGACCGCCAGCGAAGCGCTGGCGGAGGAGGGTGAGATTGCGGTGGTGCTTCCCGGAGGGGAAAGCGTGCCGGCGACCTTGGCCGGGCGCGACCCGACCACCGATATTGCCTTGCTGCGGGTCGCGCGGGCGCAAGCAAAGCCGATCGCGCCATCGACCGAGCCGGTTTCGGCGGGTTCATTGGCGACGGTCGTGGGGGCGCGGGATGGCGAACCGATCGCCGCCCTCGGCGTGGTGGCATCATCCGGTGCCGGCTGGCGCAGCATGCGCGGCGGCGATATCGACGCCCGCATCGAACTCGATATCTCGTTGCGGCGTGCCTGCGAGGGCGGATTGACGCTCGACCCCACCGGACACGTCATTGGCATGGCGGTGTTCGGTCCACGCCGGCGCGTGCTGGTGATCCCGTCAGCCACCATTGATCGGGTGGCCGCCAAGCTCGAGTCCCTTGGGCGAATCCCGCGGGGCTATCTCGGGCTCGGGCTGCAACCGGTCAAGCTCGACAATGCCGGTGTCGGCGCCATGGTCATGAGTGTCGACGGTGCCGGTCCCGGTGCGGCCGCCGGCGTGCGGCAAGGCGACGTGATCGTGGCGTATGACGGTCAACCGTTGCGCAGCGTCCATGCCCTGGTGCGTTCGCTCGGCCCCGACAGCGTCGGGTCGGTCGTTCAACTTGCGTTGCAGCGGGCGGGCGCGCCGGCAGAGGCCAGCCTGACGGTCGGTGAGAGGCCGCAGGCTTGACCGAAGGGGCACCGATCGTGCTCGCCATTGCGGTCGGTGACGCCGCGATCGCCGATCGGCTTGCGATCCTGCTTGCAGACATCCCCGGCGTGCGGCTTGCCGCGGCCGGGGAGGTGGCGGATGTGGTTCTGGTCGCGCCCGAACGTGTCGCCGATTCGTCGGCGCCCGCCGACCAGGACACCGCGTTGACGCCGCGCGAACGGGAAGTGCTCGCCCTGCTGGCGGAGGGGGCCTCGAACAAAGAGATCGCCCGGCGGCTCGGGATATCGGTTCACACTGCCAAGTTTCACGTCGGCTCCGTCATCGACAAACTCGACGCGACTGGGCGCACCGACGCGGTCGCCCACGCCGCGCGGATCGGCGTGATCGAATTGTGAGATCGCTGAGCGCTGATTCGTCGTTGCGGATGGATGGTGCCGCGCACGCAGTCCACCTCGCCCCGCTTGCGGGGAGAGGTCGGCGCGCATGCGCGCCGGGTGAGGGGCGCAGCGAGCGCATCAGCTGTCGACGCAGGCCCCTCACCCCACCCCTCTCCCCGCAAGCGCGGGGCGAGGGAGCGCACTGAGTTCGCGGCGATTTCTATCTTCGTTCGGTCGGACGATCCGACAGCATCGCGCAATTTGGAGTGAGTCTCAAAACGGCACGACGAGCCCATCGAGCGGGGCATCGCAATTCACCAGGTCGATGCGCTTGAGCCGGATGCGAATGCTGCCGTCCTGGCGCACCAGTCGGTGGAAGCAGGTTCCGCCGAACAGCCGCTGCACCCCGCGACGAAATTCGATCATCATGAATTTCGAGCGTACCAAGGCTCCGTCTGGCCCGCTCTCGTCCACGGTGACGTTGGTCACGATCCTGCTGGTGCGCGAGCGCGGCTCCTGGGAATAGATGCGCGGGCTCGCCAGCCTGCGCACGCGCGTTTCCAACAGACGGCGGTCGTCATACATCAACGAGACCGTGTCGTAGGGGCTTTGCTGATCCGGCTCGCTCGGAACCCAATATTGTGCGTCGGCGGTGAACAGCGCGAGCCATGCGTCGAACTTTGCTTCATCGAGCAGCCGCGCTTCGTGCAACAGAAAAGTCTCGCATTGCTCGAGAGACCAGCCGGGATCAGCGGCGGCAGGAGCGAGCACGACGTGGCTCTCGATCGCCGCGCTCACGCAACGGCTCCCTGGAGATTCTCTTGCGATCGCTGCCGCGGGTCGCCGGTCATGTATCGGAGCCAAGCGTCGAACATATTGCGAATGTAAATCTCGCTGGTCGAGTTTTTGCCTTTGCGTCCGCCGTGGGCATCGGGCTCATCGCTCTGGAAGCCACGGCCGATTTCCAGCCATTCGGCGCCTTCACTCGACAGCCCAAGGCCGATCCGGTGATAGATCTCAAGATCATCGGTGAGCACCAGGGAGCCGGTGCCATTGACGATATTGGCGAAGCTGATGGTGTTCTGGAACATGCGGTCGGGAGCGCCGCGCAGGCGAAAACAATAGGTGTGGACTTCCGTCCGGTCGACCGCGATCGGGTGGATCACCCGCAGCTGCTGGAACTGGCTCATGAACGACAGGTTCGGATAGACGTTGCTGTTCCAGCGGCGAACCTCGAGAATTTGCTTGGTGCGGTCCTTCCCCTTTTTGGCCTCCATCGCGGCAATGTAATCGCGAAACAGCGGATCGTTCATGGCGGCGACCAGCTTGGCATCGTCGTGATAGTCGCCGAGATAACTGTGGCCGTTCGGATAAGTCCAGATCCCGACCTGCGATTCCCAGAAGCTGTAGGGGGCCCCGTTCTGTCGCATCTGGCGGATCGCAATCTCGCCGCTGCCGTCGGAAAATACATCGTCCTTTTGCTGCTGTGCGGCGTCAATCGAGGAGCGGTGGGTGAACCAAGGATGCGCGGCATCGCACAGGTTTTCGAGATAGAGCTTCCAGTTGCCGTTGTAGGTGTGGCGGAAAACGCCGCCGGCAACCTCGATCTCGCCGTCGGGGGCGCGATCCACCATGTCATCGAGCGACGTGGTCATGTAGCCGAGTGACTCTTCTAGCGTCGGTCCGTCGGGTGCCTGGCTGACGAAAATGAACCCGCGATAGCTGGCGACGCGGGGAACCTGAAGCATCGAGGTCTTGGGATTGGCCGGATCGAAGTCTTGCGGGTAGCCATTCTGCAACGGCACCGCCTTCAGGCGTCCGTCGAGGTGATAGGTCCAGCCGTGGTAGCAGCATTGGAATTCGTTGGTATGGCCTTGGTCGGACGCGACCACCATGGAGCCGCGATGGGCACACTGATTGTGCAGAACCTTGAGCGTCCCGCCGGCATCCCGGACCACGATCAACGGCTTGCGACCGACGCGCGTGCAGAAATAATCGCCGGGGTTTCTGACCTGGCTTTCGTGACCGACGTAAATCCAGGCGACGCCGAAAATGTGCTTCAATTCGAGTTCGAAAATGTCCGGGTCGGCGTACAGGCTGCGGTGAACGCGGGCCGGCTGCACCCGGTGGAGGAGATCTTCGGCCGAATGCCGCGGCATCGTGCGCTCCCTTGGGCATTGCAAAGAGACGAAATTCAAAGTTGATTTGTCAGGGTCAACGCCGAAACGATACGGGACAGTATCGTTATTGGCAAGGAGGGACCATGGAGCTGAGTTTGGAGGCGGGCACGTCGGTCGGGGTGAGACGCCGCGCCAGAAAGGATGCCGGAGGCAGTCCCACCGCGCGTCAGGTCCTGAAGCGGCGGATCATCCTCCGCGGGGCCAAAGCGGTGTTTTTGAGCAGGGGCTTCGCCGGCGCCAATATGGATGCGGTGGCCGCCAAGGCCGGGGTATCCAAAATGACGCTCTATCGCCACTTCGCCAGCAAGGAGGCGCTGTTTGCCGGCGTCATCAATCAGCTCTGTGGGGAAATCGTCGATTTGGATCTGGAGCGTGTGTTCGCGCAGGCGCCGCGGCAGGCGCTCGGCGCCTTTGCGGAGAAAATGATCGCAATCGTGTTCGCGCGCGAAACGGTCGAGCTGCACCGCATTGTCATTGCGGAAAGTCGGCGCTTTCCGAAACTCGGCCGGCTGTTCTACCAGACCGGACCGGAGAATTGCGTGGCCGCACTGGCGCGCTATTTTCGGCGACATCGCGACGACAAACGTCTGAAAATTGTGCAGCCGCGGCGATCGGCGGAAGAGTTCCTGGAGCTGTTACGCGGTTACGCTCATTTGCGCCTTCTGCTCGGTCTCGACAAGCGGCCATCGGCCAGCGACATCAAGGCGCGAATAAACAGTGCGGTCGGCCACGTGCTGCGATAATCGTTCGCTTGAAGGTTGTGGTCGGCATTTGCCCAAGAGAGAGGATCACAGTCCGCCGAGCGGGCGCGCCGGCATATAGTGCAGAACCCGCTGCTCCAGCAAGATAACGCCGACATAAGCCAATCCGCCGACCAGCGACAGCATCAGGATGCAGACGAACACCATGGGGGTGTTGGCTTGGCCTTCGCCGAAGGTGAGCAGATAGCCGAGGCCTTCATTGCCGCCGACCAGTTCGCCGACCACGACGCCCACCACGGCGAGCGTTGATCCGATGCGAAGGCTCGCAAACATCGACGGCATCGAGGACGGAAATTCGATTTTCCAGAATACCTGCGCGCGGGAGGCGGTGAACGAGCGCGCCAAATTGATCAGATCGGGGTCGATCCCGCGGATCGCGCTGAGCACGTTGACCATCACCGGAAAGAACACGATCAGGACCGCGACCAGGATCTTGGGATAGACGGTAAAGCCCATCCAGAGGATGAAGAGGGGCGCAAACGCCACCTTCGGCGCGATCTGCAAGGCCAGAATGTAGGGCGACAAGGTAAACTCGGCGATCGGCGAGATGCCGAGGGCGTAGCCGAAGACGGCGCCGAGCAGGCTGCCCAGCGCGAACCCGGCCAACACTTCCGCGGCCGTGATGGCGGTGTGATACAGCAAATGGTTCACCGACAGCATCCGCACGAATTCTTGGAACACCATCGATGCCGGCGGCACGATGAAGGTCGGAATCTTGAGCAGGCCAGGCCCCCATTCCCAGGCGGTCAGGAACAACACGAGCAGCACGAGGCTCGCGGCGCTGCCCCGGCGGATCAAGGTTTTGCGGGAGGTTGTTGTCATACCGGTTGCGGCGCTGCTTGCGGATCGATGCCGGCGTGCCCGATGTCGAGCCGATCCATCAGACGTGAGATGTAGCCGGAGACTTTTGGACTCTGGCGACGCAGGAATGGATCCTCGCGGTCGCCAATCTCGATGATGATTTCATCGACGATGTGGCCGGGCCGGCGGCTCATCACCAGCACCCGATCGGACAGGATCACGGCCTCCAGGAGATCATGGGTGATCAGCAACGCGGTTTTTTTGGCACGTTTGAGCGCCTGCGCCAGTTCTCGTTGCAGAACGATGCGGGTTTGCGCGTCGACCGCCGAAAACGGCTCATCGAGCAGCAGCACCGAGGGGTCGACTGCGAGCGTGCGCGCCAATGCAACGCGCTGGCGCATGCCGCCCGACAATTGATGCGGGTAGTAATTGGCAAAGTCGGAGAGGCTAAAATTGCGCAGGAGCTCGTTTGCGCGTCGCTGGCATTCGCTGCGGCTCTGGCCCTGGATTTCCCCGCCCAGCATGACGTTCTCGGCGATCGTGCGCCAGGGCAGCAGGAGATCCTTTTGCAGCATGAATGCGACATGGGCGTTGGGCCCGCGCACCGGTTCGCCGTCGACGCGCGCCTGGCCCGCGCTCGGCGGGTAGAGCCCCGAACCGATGTTGAGCAACGTGCTCTTGCCGCAGCCGCTCGGACCGATCAGGGCGACGACTTCGCCGTCCCCGACGGAAAAGCTGACGCCCTCGATGGCGGTGACGCCGCCGCCATCAGCGTCGGGGAACAGCATGGCGACGTCGCGATATTCCAATCGGATCATGAAAACGTCAGGGTGCTGACCAAACGGCCGAAGGGGAACGATACTGGTGAGTATAGTCGGAATGGATTTGCGACTAAAAGAGCAAGTTGAAGTCCTTGCGCTCGATTGCTGGGCAGGACAGCATAGCGCAGGTTCGGGACGGATGAAGGGTGGCTGGCATGAACGGTCTGAGTGGCAGGTGTCGTGAGAGCAACAAGCGCGGTTGGACCGCGCTGACCAAGCGGGTAGGGCGGTTGCTTGGTCTTGCTGTCGTCGCGGTGGTTGTTTCCTTCGGTGATGGACGGGCGGCTGAGAGCATCACCTATATGGTCCCGGCGCCACCCATGCTTCCCGCCTTCGGGCCCATCCAGCTCGCCAAGGGCAAGGGGTATTTTGCCGAGGCGGGGTTGGACGTGAATTTCGCGGTCGGTCGCGGCGGTGTCGACGTCGCCAAGCAGGTCGGCGCCGGCAACGCCCCGATCGGAGGGATTGTTGCGGATGGGCCGATCATGGTCCGCGGCAACGGCGTCCCGATCAAGATGGTCGCGGCGTTCGGCGGCAAGGGGTTCATGCAGCTGGTTGTGCGCGAGGATTCCGGGATTGAGAAGCCCGCCGACCTCAAGGGCAAGACGATCACGGTGATGTCGTTCCAGGACACCACGTTCTACGCGCTGCTCGGCCTGCTTGCGAGCGCGGGGCTCACCCAGGACGACGTCAACATTCAGGCGGTGGGGCCGACCGGTGTGTGGGAATTCGTCGCCGCCGGCAAGTCCGCCGGGATGGCAGGAGTGCCGGACTGGATCCCGCCGGTGCAGGCCGCCGGCGTGAAAGTCAGGATCATCCCGACCGACGATTTCTTTCCGCACATGGCCCAGGCGATTGCGGCGTCGGATCAAGTGATCAAAGAGCGACCGGACATGGTGCGCAAATTCGTCAAGGCCGCCCTGCATGGGATGAAGGACATCATGGATGATCCCGACAAGGCCGCGGAGGATTTCGTGTCCTTCGTTCCGGAATGGAAGGGCAAGGAGGGCGCCATCAAGGCGGCGTTCAACTATTATGCGAAGCTGGTCTATGTCGGGCAGAAAAATCTGGGCGAGATCGATGCCGAACGCCTGAGCAAGCTGCAGGATTTCTATTTTGCCAAGGGCATCATTACCAAGAAGACGCCGGTTGAGGAGCTCTACACCAATGAGTTCGTGAAATAGCCGCGCAGAGGCCGCGCGCTTGAGGGGTCAGAGGCGGGCTCGAGCGCCCATCGTGAACGATGGATTGCGCCCGGCAATGACGGCCCCGCAGCCGAGGTTTGACTATTTGTGGCCGTCGGTTCCGATCCAGCCGTGCTGGGAAATGTCGAACACAACGCCGTCGGGATCCTTGAACTTGCGCTCGAAGTTGCCTTTGCGCTCGTCGCCGAGGTCGAAGAAAAAGGTGCCGCCTGCGGCCTCGATGCGTTTTTGGGTTTCGAGGAGATCATCAACCTGAAATCCGAAGTGATTGGCGCCCACCGCATTCTTGGGGTCCTTCAGGTCGTTGCCCTTGGCGCCGACAAAGTTCAGGAGGGCGAGATTGATCACCCCATCGCTCATGTAGATGGCGGAGCCGATCTCGATGGTCTCGCGCCCGACCTCTTTGAGCTCGAACACCTGTTGGTAAAACTTCGCCGCCTTTTCCAGGTCTTTGACGCAGACCGCAATGTGGCGCAGACGTGCCATGAACCTCTCCCGACATGCTATTGGCGGCATCACAGGCAATCGGCCCAGAAGAGCCATCCCGTTGCCGCGGATCGATCGCACGAACATATTAGGGTCCATGTCGAACGCAAGACACGCCGAAGTCGTGGGGGCAGGGTTTGCCGGGCTGGCGGCGGCCTGTGCGCTGGCGCAACGCGGTTGGTCGGTTCGGGTGCACGAGCGCGCCGATCAGCTGCGGACGACCGGCGCCGGAATCTACATCTATGAAAACGGACTGCGCGTTCTGGAGGCGCTCGGTGCCTACGCCGACGCGGTCGAATCAGCGCCGATCGCGCACACCCGCGAGGTGCGGGACGACGGCAATCGCGTGGTCTCGGTTCACCGCTGGGATCGATCCAGTCGGGTGTTCAGCATCGTGCGTCAGCAGGTGATCAACGCGCTTGCCGATGCGGCGCGGCGGCACGGCGTGGAGATCCTGACGCAATCTCAAGCGTCGGCCGCGACGCCCGACGGCGAGCTGATCCTCGCCGATGGCCGCCGGCTGCGGGCCGATCTCATTGTCGCTGCGGACGGCACCAACTCGAGATTGCGCGACTCGCTCGGACTTCTGTCCAAGCGAAAGCCGCTCGCGGATGGTGCGATCCGGTTATTGATCGATAGGATTAGCCAAGATCGGGCCGCGGGCGAGCCCGGAACGACGATCGAGTATTGGTCGGGCACCCGGCGCGTTCTTTACACGCCTTGCAGCCAGGATTTGGTCTACGTGGCGCTCACGATGCTCGACCGCGATGCGGTCGCCAAGGCGGTGCCGCTGCACAAGGATGCCTGGATCTCGTGGTTTCCGCATCTGCGCGATCTGATCGCGCGACTCGGCGACGACGGCCGTTATGATCGCTTCGAACTGATCAAGCTCAAGCGCTGGTCATCGGGGCGGGTGGCGGTGGTTGGCGACGCGGCGCATGCGCTGCCGCCGAACATCGGCCAGGGCGGGGGATGCGCGATGATGAACGGGCTGTCGCTGGCGGTCTATCTCGATCGTTTCGTCGATGTGTCATGCGCACTCGAGGCATGGGAACGCAACGAGCGTCCGCTCACCGATCATACCCAACGCATGTCTTATCTGCTGGGGTTGCCGACCAGCTGGCCGCCGGCGCTGCGCACCAAGGCGTTCGCGTGGGCCGGTCGCTCGACTTGGATCATAAAACAGCGCACCCTCACCGCCCATCATCGCCCGACCGGGACTGTGAGTGCCGAGCGCCTGACAACAGCTTTGGAATTGCAGCGGGGAGGTTGAGGGGGCCGATGATCGCCAAGACCACGGATGTTGTCGAAATCCGGCAATCGCCGCTGAAGATGCTGGCGTTGATCGCGATCGGCATCGTGCTGACGGCGGCGTGCGCCGGCATCGCGTTTCACCGCGCGCTCGGTATTGCCGCCACCAGCTATCAGGAATTCGTCGGCTATGTCGGGCTCATCTTTTTTGGGCTGTGCGTTGCGCTGAGTTTGTGGCGGTTGTTCTCCGTCCGCGGCCCGGTGATCACGATTTCGTCGGACGGCATTCGCGACACGCGGGTTGCCGCCGAGGTCGTCCCGTGGAGCGCCATCAGAGGCATTTCCACCTGGCACTATCGTCGCCAGAAGATGATGGTGCTGGCGCTGGATCCGGCGGTCGAAAGCCGGCTCACCCTGACGCGGCTGGCGCGCTGGTCGCGCGAACCCAACCGTGCGCTTGGCGCTGACGGCCTTTGCATCGCGGCGACCGGGCTCGACATCAGCTACGACACGCTGCTGCAAACAGCTCTGGCCCATGCGGACAAGGGGCGCCCCTCTGGCCATTGATAGCCCGCGATATGGCTGCTGCAGCGGCGCAAGAGGGTACCCCCACGTCTTGCGAACCGGGCGAAAAGTGCAATTTCTGCCTTTATTTCACCCGCCTGTTGCCTTACCGAAAGAGGTATAAAGACACCCTATAATGTGTGTTGGCGTCGGGGCGTGACATGAACGAGGACTGGTACACTTCGGGGCCGGAGGGTCAAAAAGGGCCGATTTCCTTGCAAAAATTGCGGGAAACGCTTGCGACCCATCCGCAGGCCGAGCACGTCTTTATCTGGCACGAGCGGTTGCCCGACTGGGTGCGGGCCGGCGAGATTCCGGGGATCTTCACCCGCGATGAGCCTGCGTCCGACACGCCGGAGCGCGCGGTGGCGACCAAGCGCGGTCCGGCCGCTGGCGGTCTCTTATTTGGCACTCTGGTGCTGGTTTTGGGCTGCTCGCTGCTCTATCTCGGCCTCTCCGGCGCTGTCACGCGAATGGCCAGCGCGTTGGGGATGACCCGCGAGCTTGTCGATGCGTCGCCGGGCGCGCTGCTGTTCATCGTGGGGCTGATCGTGATCTGGACCACGCGCTACCGGGTCTCGGTGAAGTAGGACGCCGCGGTCGCCATTGGTGCGGTTCCCGGATGGCAATATCCGGTTAAGGAACAAGTTCATAGCGGGCGGCATTGCGCCCGAAGAATGATGTTCGCTGCGGCCCTCAAAAAACAAAACACAGTGCCATTGCCAAAGCGATCCCCTGGGCCGAACATAGGTCTCTCCCCGCTAAACATGGACTGCGTGATGTCTGCTCGTGCCGGCGAGGAGTGGTTCGCAGAGGAACTGCCGACATCGCCGCGACCAAGCCTCAGAACAGGCTTCAAAGACGAAACAATGATAGACGCTGGGCCCCTTGTTGGGCCGGCTCAATGATCGCCGTGACGCAATGATCAGGTGACGCAATCGCTCGGTTGAGGAGATTCCCATGCTCGACAAACCCAAGACCTCCACGACGGATAGTGGCGCGCGCCGGCCGGGCCGCGGGCGCATTTTCGGCTCGATCACCGAAACGATCGGCGACACGCCGCTGGTGCGCCTCAACCGTCTGCCGCAAATGCGGGACATTAAGGCCGAGATTCTGGCCAAGCTCGAATTCTTTAATCCGATCGCGAGTGTGAAGGACCGCATCGGCGTCGCTATGATCGACGCGCTGGAAGCCAGCGGTGAGCTCCGGACGGACAGCGTGCTGATCGAGCCGACGTCCGGCAACACCGGTATCGCACTGGCCTTCGTCGCGGCTGCGCGCGGCTATCGGCTGATTCTGGTGATGCCGGATTCGATGTCGATCGAGCGGCGCAAGATGCTGGCCTTGCTCGGCGCCGAACTGGAGCTGACGCCGGCGGCCGGCGGCATGCGCGCGGCGATTGCGCGCGCGGAGGAATTGGCGCGCGAGATCAAGCACGCGATCATCCCGCAACAATTCAAGAACCCGGCCAATCCCGAGATTCACCGTCGCACCACGGCGGAAGAAATCTGGAACGATACCAACGGCACGATCGATGTGCTGGTGGCGGGCATCGGGACCGGCGGTACCATCACTGGCGTCGGCCAGGTGCTCAAGCCGCGCAAGCCGAGCCTGCGGGTCGTCGCCGTCGAGCCGGAAGACAGCGCGGTGCTGTCGGGAAAGCCGCCGGGACCGCACAAAATCCAGGGCATTGGCGCCGGTTTCGTGCCGGAGATTCTCGATCGTTCGGTGATCGACGAGATCGTCACCGTGGGAAATCAAACCGCGTTCGACACCGCGCGGGCGCTGGCGCGCTACGAGGGCATTCCGGGCGGCATTTCGTCGGGCGCCGCGGTAGCGGCGGCGCTTGCCGTCGGGGCGCGTCCGGAGATGGCCGGCAAGCGGATCGTCGTGATCATACCGTCGTTTGCGGAACGCTATCTTTCGACCGCTCTGTTCGAGGGATTGTAGATCTAAGCATCACGACCTTTGGATGCATGGGGTTGTCTGGGGACGTTAGCGGCGGCATGGCTCGCATTCCGTCGCGGCGATGGCGCTTGCTGAGGCAGCATGCGAACAATTCCTGGACTTGCCGTGGCACCGTAAGCCCGCGATCCTGTTTGCGGCCACGGCAGGCTGAAGGAAGAGGTTTTCATTGTCGCGTCTGCTGATCCGGAATATCGGCGAGTTCTTCACCGGCGATCTCGCAGCGCCGCAAGCGCACGTTCATTCCCTGCTGGTCGAGGACGCACGCATTGCCGCGCTGAATCCAGCGGAATCGATCCGTGCCGACCAGATCCTGGATGCCGGCGGTTCGGCGGTTATGCCGGGGCTGGTCGACGGCCACGTCCATCCGGTGCTGGGTGAATGGACACCGACCCAGGACACCCAGGGATGGATCGGCAACTACGTGCACGGCGGAACGACCACCATGGTCTCAGCCTCCGAGTTGCACGTGCCGGGCCTCGATTACGAGAATCTCACGCCGGAATTGGTCACTTCGCTGGCGGTGGTCACCGGTTCGACCACCGGCCGCGTGCGCTGGAGCGGTGCCAAGGTGCATGCCGGCACGGTGATTTTGGTGCCCGGGATGACCGAGCAGCATTTCGACCGGCTGGCGGCGGTGAAGGCGATCCTGGCGAAATTCCTGTTCTATCCGTTGCAGTCGGGGCGGGAGGAAGCGCTGCGCTACACCGGCTGGTGCCGTGAGCGCGGGATTAAGACCAAGATTCACACCGGCGGAGTGTCGCGCTCGGGGCTGAGCCAGATCTGCGGATACGATACGCTGTCGTGGCTGCAGCCGGATATTGCGGCCCACGTCAGCGGCGGTCCGATTCCGATGAGCGATTCCGATCTCGACGCGGTGGTCGATCACACGCGCTTCTGGCTCGAGATCTGTTCGTCCGGCAATTACGGTTCGACGGTGCGGGTGGTGCGCAGGCTGGCCGAAAAGGGTCAACTGGGACGCCTGACGCTCGGCACCGACACGCCCGGTGGCACCGGCGTGATCCCGCGCGGAATGCTGCGCAATCTGCTGCTGCTGTGTTCGGTTTGCGGTCTTTCTCCGGGGGAGGCGATCGCCATCGCAACCGGCAACACCGCGGCGGCGCACGGGCTTGAGGTCGGTGTGCTCGCGGTTGGGCGGCCGGCCGATATCGTGGTGTGCGGCCCGGTCGAGGGTTCGGCCGGCAGCAGTGTTTCCGACGCCATCGCGCACGGCGATCTGCCCGGTATCGCCTATGTACTGATCGACGGCGAGGTGATCGTCGGCGGTCGCAGCCGGCAGACCCCGCCGACGCATCGGCGTCTGTTCTTTTCCTGTTGCTGTGCGTGAGGCGATTGAGTTCTTGAATGCTGGTTCTATCGCACGCCGACGTCGAAGCCCTGCTGCCGATGGCCGATTGCATCGAAGCGATGGATGCGGCGATGCGCGGCCTCGCACGTGGAGAGTTCTACCAGCCGTTGCGGCTGAAAGCGCGGCCGGACGGCGTCGCCAATCGGATGGCCTTCATGCCGGCGCTGCGCATGAGCGGCCGCAAGCTCTGGGGCGTCAAGGAAATCGTGGTCACGCCGGACAATGCCAAGCGCGCGCTCGACCCGCACCAGGGCGCGGTGGTGCTGCATGACGGCGACAACGGCAGCTTGCTCGCGATCGTCAATGCCTCGGCGATCACCTCGATCCGCACCGCCGCGGTGACGGCGCTCGCCACCCGCGCGCTGGCGCGACCGGAGGCGTCGTCGGTCGCCATCCTCGGCGCCGGCGTGCAGGCGCGCGCCCACATCGAAGCGTTGCGATGCGTATTGCCGCGCGCGCAATATCGGATCTGGAGCAGGACCCGCGATCATGCCGAGGCGCTTGCGCGCGACAGCCAGGCGCAGGTCGCAGCCTCGGCCGAGGCGGCGTGCGCGGGTGCGGACGTCGTCTGCACGGTCACCGGCGCGGCAACACCGATCGTGAAGCGGGAGTGGTTTGCACCGGGCTGCCACATCAATGCGGTCGGCTCGAGCGTTGCCTTCGCGCGCGAACTCGACGGCGCCACCATGGCTTCCGGCACCCTGTTCGTCGACCGGCGGGAATCGACCGTGAATGAATCCGGGGATTATCTGTTCGCTGTCGCGGAGGGCGCGATCGGACCGGATCATATCGCCGCGGAGCTCGGCGAGGTGCTGATCGGCAAGCATCCCGGGCGCACCGCCAACAATGAGTTGACCATTTTCAAGTCGCTCGGTCTCGCGGTTCAAGATCTGGCCGCGGCGGAATTGGTTTGGCAGCGCGCCCGCGAACGCAATGTTGGCGTCGAGGCGCCGTGGTAGAGACAACGGAGAGTGAGATGCAGTTGCGCAGTATGGTGAAAACAAGCGTCCTTGCCTTGATCGGCTTGCTCACGTTGTCGCCGGTCTCAGCTCAGACCATCGAAAAGAAGACTGTGACCATCGCGGTGTCGGCGCCGCCGTCGCAACTCTATTTTCTTCCCGTGGTGCTGGCCAAGCAGCTCGGATATTTCGAGCAGGAAGGCGTCAGCGTCGAGCTGCAGCATTTCAACGCCGGTTCCAAAGCCCTGGAATCGCTCGTCGGCGGCAGCGCCGACATCGTCGCCGGAGCCTACGAGAATACGATCCGCATGCAGGCGAGGGGGGTGGAGCTGGAAAGCTTTCTGCTGTTCGGGCGCTATCCCCAGAACGTACTCGGAATCGCGAAGTCGAAAGCCGCGAGCTACAAATCCCCCGCCGATCTCAAGGGCCAGAAAATCGGTATCACCGGGCCGGGTTCGGCCACCGAGGTCTTTCTCAATCTGGTCTTGCGTCAGGCTGGACTGCAGCCGGGCGATGTCACACCGGTGACGGTGGGCGCCGGCGCGGTCGCGGTGGCGGCCATGCATCGGATGGACGAGCTCTACGCCATTTCAAACCTCGATCCCGCGATCACCGAGCTGACGATGTCCGGCGATATCGTGATCGTGGCGGACAGCCGCACCGAGGCTGGAACCAAGGCGATCTATGGCGGCGACTACGCTTCTGGGTGTCTCTATGCCGCGAAAACCTTCCTGGAAAAGAACCCGCATACCGCCCAGGCGATCGCCAATGCCATGATCCGCACCTTGAAGTGGATCAAGAGCGCGACCCCCGAGCAGATCGTGGCGGCGGTTCCTCCCGATATCTATCAGAGCAATCCGGAGCTTTATCGCCGCTCGCTGCAGAACAACATCCAGAGCTTTTCGCCTGATGGGCTGATGCCGACCGAGGCGCCGGACGTGGTCTACAAGGCGGTGGTACGTTTCGACCCGGCGCTGGCATCGGCCAAGATCGACGTTCGTGCCACCTACGACAATACGTTTGCGCAAAAGGCGCAAAGCGTGAGGTGAAGGGCTGACTGAACGCCGATCAGCGACCTTGTGCGACGGCAGCGAGGGCCTTTAGCGATGGTCGCGCACTGTGGCTTTGTCCAGCCGACGCGCTCAACTGATGTCGCTTTCGATCAAAGTGACCCGGGTTGAGCCGACTTTGACGCCCGTGATCGTGCCGGCGGCTCGTGGACGTTCAAATGCATCACGCAAGGCGAGGGCGATCTTGCCCTGCGCTTGTTCGAGGATATAGCGGGGATTGGACGCCTTGTTGTCGGCTTCGCATTCCACTTGAATTCTTGCGGTGAGTCTCATGTTGCATTCGCTTTCCTGCATCGTGTCGGGTGGGATCACGCGATCTTGTGGGTTAACGTCGGTTGTAAAGCCCGCACCGCGGCGTGCGACAGATGTTTCAAGCTGCTCCAGACGTTGAGCATTCGTCTCGGTGACCGGCGATAGCGAACATCGTGCCGCAATGTCGCAGGCGAGATCCCGATATCGAATCTGCGTTGGTCCTGCTATGTGTGGATGAGCGGATCGTCGAGATTCGACAGGACGGATTGCAGCCGTGCGATATGCCTTACTTATTAAGGTCAGTGTGGCTTTTTTGGTCTTGAGCACGCCGGCGTTCGCGTTCGGGCTGACCGATGCCGACTATGACTACCTGACGGCACAGAATTTTCCGCGCGACAGCGCGATTCTGCGCGGCTTGAGTCCGAAGGAACAGGCAAGACTGCACGCCATCATCACCGACGGTACAAGCGACAAAGATCCGACGGTTTTGGCCAAGACCGTCGCCGAGGCGATTGCGGTTTTTCAAGGCCATCAGCTGTGGGAACAGGGGCACCCGGGCCAGCTGTGGGATTATCCCAAGCGCTGAGTTTGGAGAATATTCGGCCGTTTGGCGAGAGTCTTGGTCCGCGCTATTGCGCGCGAGATGTGGGGCCTGCTGATGTGCCGCCGTGGGCTACAATCACCGGATTTACCCTGTTCCGATTGCGGCCCTCTCAATCGGCCGCAAACACGAAAATTCGGGTAGTATTTCGTTGGCCGGCGAGGATTGCTGCTCGCCCGCGCGGAAGCGACGTTCGGCGAATCGCAGCTTGTTGATTTGGGGGGTCGGCTTGAAGGGGCGCCTGCGTGAACTTGACGGCTTGCGCGCCATCGCGGTGCTGATGGTCGTCGCATGGCATTATGTGCCGGCGGGGGATGGATCGATTGCCGGGGGCGGCATTCTCTACACCCTGTGTCGGCCCGGACGAAGCGGCGTCGATCTGTTTTTCGTGCTCTCCGGCTTTCTCATCACATCAATTCTGCTCGAACAGCGAGGCGCGCAGAACTATTACCGCGTGTTTTATATCCGACGCGCACTGCGCATTCTGCCGGTTTATGGGTTGATGGTCCTTGCCCTCATTCTCGGCCGGGCGTTCGCGTGGGACCCGGACTTGTTCGGCGGCGCTTTCCCGATCTGGACCTATCCGTTGTTTTTGCAGAATTTCGCGATGGCGCAATTGAATACTTACGGTCCCTCTTTCATGACCGCGACCTGGTCGCTGGCCATCGAGGAACAATTCTATCTGGTGTTTCCGTTCGTTGTCGCGGCCGTCCCGACACGTGTTTTGCCCAAGCTGCTGATCGCGCTGTTGGTGCTGATGCCGATTCTGCGTGCCTTGAGCTATTGGCACTCGGGATTCTATCTGCCGGTCTATGTTCTCACGCCTTATCGTGCGGATACCCTGGCAATCGGCGCCCTGATCGCGTGGGCATTCTCGCATCCGCAGGTGAAAGCATCCCTGATCGAGAATGCACACAATGTCCGATGGTTGCTCGCGGGGCTGTTGGCCGCCGCGCCGCTGTTGTGGGGTACGAGCGGTGCGTCATTTTCCGCCCACATGGGCTACTGGGGGCACGCCTACCTGACGTTGCTTTATGGCGGCGTCTTGCTTGCGGTTCTCACCCACTTGAATTCGCCGTGGCTCTGGCCCCTGCGCTCACGCGTGGCGTTCGGCGTCGGCACCATCTCCTACGCGCTCTATCTCTTTCATCTGCCGGTGTTGGAGTTTCTTGAGGGGCGAGGTCTGGCGCGTCCGGTTCTCCCGGTCGTGGCCTTCGCGATTTCCATCGCTCTTAGCGCATTGTCTTATGTCGTGATCGAACGCCCGTGCCTGCGGTTCGGACGGGGCGTGCGCTACGCGCCATCGTCCAATCAAAACGAGACCGCGGCTTCGGGGGTCGCAAGCTAGCGAGCGGGGTCGCCGCGCCCGTCAGATCGGACGGTGGGCGACAAAAACCTTTTCGCCGCGCACCAAGCCGTGCTTCGAAACCTCAGGCTCGACCGCGGTAAACTCCTCCAAATCAAATCCTGCCGCCGAGATGCGGTAGCGGAAATCCGAGCCGTAAAAGCGCAAGTGATCGCCCTGTCCAAAATAGAGCCAGCGTTCCTGCTCGGTGGCCTTGCTGCAATCCTCGAAAGTGTTGTCCCAGCCTTCGACCATGGGCGTCATCAGCAGCACGATTCCGCCAGGTTTGGTCACACGGTAGAGCTCTCGCAGGGCAGCGCGATCATCCACGTGCTCGAGCACATGCGAGCAGATGACGACGTCGTACTGCGTGTCGGGGAGATCAATCGCTTCGACATTGAGAACAAGGTCGCAACGCCCCGGCTCGATGTCGGCGGTCACGTAATTGCGTGAGCTGGCGCGGACGAACCGCATGACGGCTTTCTCCGCCGCGAAATGCAGGATCTTGGCGTCGTCGAAGCGGCGTCGATTCTGGTCGAACCACTGCTTGAGCATGCGGTGGCGCTCAAGCGATTCGCAGCGCGGACACTTGGCATCCAAACGAATCGGCGATCCGAACGGCCGGAAATAGCCTTCGAAACCGCAAATGTTGCACGTGCGCTCGACGGGATCCCGGCTTCTCACCACCTGCAGTGTTTCGCGCAGAATGGCCAAACGCCATCTGCTCTCCGGACTCAATGTTTGACTGAGAAGCGATCTGATCATGTGAGGAGATCCGCCATGCCGCTGATTGGCTCGCAGTCACGCTTAGCACAGACAAAAAATTTGACCGTCGGCATCGCACTGAAAATGTGTGGATCGAATTCGGTGTGCGCCGGAGAGTAGCGAAAACAACACAGGATTTTGCGCGCGCCGATTGTGCTTCTGGTTTGACCGCGATCGATTGGATCGTGTGAGGTAATAAATCACCGCTCTCATTCGCGGCGCCGCCGGCGACCGCATGATCGTCCGCGCCGCGATCCTCTGCGGCGGTCGCCACGACGCCGCGCGTCTGCAATTGCCTTGGACAGGTCTTGGACGCGTGTCGCGAAAAAAATCGCGACCGGTCACATCGGCAATGAACGAAACCGCGCGGGCGCGACACTAAAGGTCGTTAACCACGCTGGGAGCCGCCATGGGCACAGATCGCTTCGTCGCTAGGACGTACGTCAATACCGATCGCAGGGGGCGGCAAAGATGTGGCGGCATCGGGATCGTCTCTCTCCCGCAACAACGCCCGAGATTGTGCTATTTCGGGACAATCTGTCCCGCCAATTTGGTTCATTCTGGGGCAGACTTTGGATCGCTCCGATTCGCAACGACGCGTGGGTCTGACCTGTCCCAAGGAGAACACCATGGGTTCCTTCCAGCAAAATCAAAGGCTTATCCGAAAAATGAAGGGCCATCGGCGGAGCCGGAACGCGCTCAATTGAGGCCAAAACCATTCGTTGCAGCCGTGGCACCACGCTTGCAATTCAGGCACTAGCTGGTTCGAAAACTTAGGTGCCGCCGATTAAGATTAAAATATGGTGTTTGAACATGGCCTTGAAGTCGGATATTAAAAAAGTCTACTTTTACGCTAGTCACCCAAGTGCAGTTCCAGCAACGCTGTAAGTTATCACCAGGGTTTAGTGACGCGCTGCTCAGAAAATACCGCTGATTCAATAGCATGAGATGGTAGCGTCACGTCACCCCTTCTATCAAAAGGGATAGAATTACTATGAGTGTGCTTGGGAGTGCTGCTCGGGACTTAAGTGCTCGACGAGATATACACGACGGTATCCGGATACAGCCTGCCGGAACAGTAGAATTGCGGCAAACTGATGCCGTAGTCGCTTCTGTCGACGACAGCCGTCTGCTTGGCCGGGCCCCGATATCCATCGTTCGCGCTCCGGTCGCGTCCCCCTGGCGCAACAGCGCCGTGCTGTTTTTCGGCGACCTGCTCGCCTTCACGGCCTCGGTGGCGATCGGTGGAATCGCCGCCTACAGCATCGAGTCCTATTTGCTTGGCATTCCTTATCTCGCCTTCGAGGGACCTTTTCTCGCTCAACAACTCCTGCTCTTGGGCTGCGTCATGCTCGGGCTCTGCGGCTGGTTCGCGCGCACCGGGCACTACACCGAACGCAGGCCGTTTCGCGAAGATCTCAGTGGAATTTTGAATGCCGTGATGGTCGGCGTGCTGATCAGCGGCTTTATCGAGTTTGCCAACAAGACCAACTTCTCGCGGCTGTGGCTGTTGCTGACCTGGCTGCTTGTCGCTCTCGCCGTGCCGCTCGCGCGCGTGCTCGTCCGCCGGGCTTTGGCGTCGTCGGGATCGTGGGTGGTTAATGCGGTGATGATCGGACTGGGAAGCCATGGCACGTCGGTAAGGGAATCGCTCACGGGCGATTCCTATCTCGGCTATCGGGTCACGAGCGACGGCGGTTTGGCCGCCTACACCAAGGACACCAATGGTTCGCTTGGCATGCGGCTCGACAAGCTGATGAGCGAGACGAATGCCCAGCGGGTCATTCTGGTTCCTGCGGACAACGAGATGCACAATCTCGAGTACATGATCGACGCCCTGAACGTGCGCATGATCCCGTATGCGGTCGTTCCTCCGATCCACAAGCTGCCGTTGGCCCGTCTCGCCACCCAGACCTTCCTGAGTTGCGATGCGGTGCTGTTGCGGGTGCGACCGGGGCTGGTCTCTCCGTTCAGCCAGGCCGTGAAGCGTATTTTCGATGTTGTGATCACGTTGATGCTGCTCGGGCCCCTGGTGCCGATCTGCATGATCGTCTCATTCCTGATCATGCTCGACGGCGGCCCGATCTTCTTTGCGCACGAACGCGTCGGCCGTGGTGGCCGGGTCTTCAAGTGCTTGAAGTTCCGCACCATGGTGCCGGATGCCGCCAAGGTTCTTGACCAGGTGCTGGCGCATCATCCGGAAGCGCGTGACGAATGGTTGCGAACGCGCAAGCTCAAGAACGATCCTCGCACCACCAAGATCGGCAATCTCTTGCGGGTCACCAGCATCGACGAGCTGCCCCAGCTCATCAATGTCCTGCGTGGCGACATGAGTCTTGTCGGTCCGCGTCCGGTCGTTCAACAGGAGCTGCGCGAATACTACAAGGGCGACAATTCCTACTATCTGCTGGTTCGCCCGGGTTTGACCGGCCTGTGGCAAATCAGCGGCCGCAATCACACCAACTACGAGCAGCGCGTCCATCTCGACAGCTGGTACGTTCGGAACTGGAGCCTGTGGAGCGACATTATCATCATGTTCCGCACGCTGCCGGTGGTGATCTCTGGTCGCGGCGCATACTGAATTCACTGATGTCGGGAATTGGACGCGCGCGCTTCTCGCGATTGGCGGGAGGCGCGCTCGCCGTTTCAAGCAGACAATGCGCTTTCCAAGCGACACCGCTGTTTGAGACTCAGAGCTAGCGCCGATGCCGGGGAGCGTCAGTGCGCTTTGATCGTGTTTGCCGCGTAACGGCGGAGGGGGTGTCGGCAATTGGTACAGGCTTGCGCGCCGGCGCAAAACCGATCGTCACTTGTCCTGATGCATTCTCTCGCCGAATGCGCCGATTCCAACGCGATCTGGCGCTGATGCGGCAACGCGCACTCTGGCCGTCACTTGCGGAGCCGACCGCGCGTTGCGATCGTCAGGGCTGCGCGGTGCGCGTCGTCCAGTAGCGGGGATAACCCTTGATCGCGCCGTAATAATAAAACGGCTCGGTCTGATCGAAGCTGCGAGGATCCATGTGCGAACCGTACGTGTACTTGAGCTCACGATGATACTCGACGGTCATCACCATGCAGCCGCAGCTATCTTCGTAATGATAGACCGGCGCCTGAAATGCGCGCGCATGGTGGCGATGGCGCGTGCCCCATGCATCAGCATTGGCGGATGAGGGCGGGGCGCCCGCCGTCAGCAACGCAATCGCGGCTAATCCGACATGCATCTTTGACATCGCGCGCTCCTCAACCCGTTTCGATTCGAAACTATTTCAATTCGACCACTGCCGCAACGTTCCATCGGCGTGTTCCAAACATGGACATGCGAACGGCATCACGGCACCTCCACGCCGAAGCAGGGCGAGCGCCTAGCAAAGCCGATCGATGTCGCGCACGTTAATTCAGACGTGCGCCGCTCGCGTCGCATACAAGCGTTCGCTATTGCCGCGGCGCATTCTCCGGCGAGACCGGCGTCGTCGCGGGCCGCGGTTGCGAAGCGCCTTGCGGGCTCGTGGTGGCTTGCGCGGGTACACTCGCGCGGATCGACGCCATCAGGTTGCTGTCGAGATCGCTCACTTTCGAATCGATGAATTTCCGCCCTTCGGGCAACGCGTCCCGGTAGGCGACGAAAAGTGCGGGTCGCAGGTCCGGTCGGCGCGTGACGATGGTTCGAATCTCGCGCCCGACCAAGTCCTGTAGTTCCGGGTCGGTGATCGCGGCAGAGCGGGTTGCGATCAGCAGCCGGCTCGGCATCAGGGCGACGACGTTCGGTCCGGTGTAGTAGGACATCTTAAGCGGTCCCGGTATTCCACGGCCGAGCCAATCGAGCCGCTGATCGACCATGGCCAGCAGCAACCAAATTCTTGCGTCGGTCGGGGCCAGCTTGGCCGCGGTAATGGCGACGCTGCGGGTGCTTTCGGTGAGTTCGCGAGCATCGCCGGCCTTTGTATCCTTGCCGTCGGCGAGAAGTTGCGACAACAGCGTGATGGCGTAGTCGGCCCAGATGTCACCCCGCGCGATGCCGATCCACGCCGCAAACTGCGCGGAACCGCGCTGCGCCGCGGCGATTTCCGAAGCCGCCTTGTCGCCAGGAAAATAGGCGACCTTTGGTCGAACGATTTCGGTCGCCAGAATCCAAAAGGCCTGCAAACCGAGGAAGGCTGCGAACGCCAGCGCGCCCAGTCGTAACGAATTCTGAGATCGCTGAAGCATGGCAACGCTCTTTAAAGAGTCGGAGTTAGTTCGAACGATTCCCGCCTGCGCCAACCGGCGCCTAGAGCAGGGACGTTTCACCTTTTTCAATGACAACGCAAGTCAGCTTGCCGGTGGCATAGGCTCCGGTGTCGATGTTGAGGCGATTGTGCCGGAATTCGGGTTCGCGCACCGGCGTGTGGCCGTGCACGACGAATTTTCCGAAATGCTCGTCGGATAAGAGAAAGTCTTCCCGGATCCAGAGCAGATCGTCTTCTTGCTGCCGGTTCAGCGCGACGCCGGGCTTGATCCCGGCGTGGACGAAGAGATAGTCCCCGCAGGTAAACGTGGTCTTGAGGCCTGACAGCAAATACCGGTGGCTCTCCGGAAGCGCCTTGGCAAAGGATCGCGAAAGCTCGCGGCGTTCGTGCGCGGCCGTCCGCATTGACGGTTTCAGGCCGTAAGACAGCAACGTTTCGTAGCCGCCATATTGGCGCCAATTGTCCAATGACTCCGGGTCGCTTAGGAAATCGAAAATGTAGGTTTCATGATTGCCCTTGAGACATACGACCTCATGGGTGCGCCCGCGCTCAGCCAACAACTCGATCACCTCGCGGGAACTCGGACCGCGATCCACGTAGTCGCCGAGGAAGACGTCGATCGGACGGGAAATAGGGTTTTGGGCGCGGTGGGCATCGATCCGGGACAAGATCTGGCTGAGCAGGTCCGCCCGCCCATGCACGTCGCCCACGGCATAGATGCGGACGCCCTCCGGAAGCTGCGGCGGGTGCGGCTCGCTGGGGCGCGTGAAAAAGCGCTTCATCGGCTGCTGCGGCTTTTGCTTTGCGCAAGACCCAGACCAACAATCGATGCGGCGATGATCTGGACCGTGGTTGAAAGCGCGGTTGCGTCGGTGAACATCTCGACCGTCAGCGCGATGATGCAGCAGGCGCCGGCGGCGGGATAAAATGAATCGCGGCCGCGCCGTAGCGCTCCGGCGCCGAGAAAGACCGCAGAAGCAATCAGGATCGCGAGCGCGAACACCATTGCCGGTCGTCCCAATTCGATCGCAATCGTTGCTGCCGTGGTCGGAGCCTCGCGGGTTTCGGGATCATTGATGTTCTGATAGATCGGCATCAAGGCCGCGAATGCTCCGGCGCCTGCGCCGGTCGAATGCGCGTCGGTGATCATCTGCTCCGCCATCGGCACGCCCGACAAGGCCGACGATGCAGTGAAACGAAGGGTCACGTCGTTCTGTCCGGTCGGCTGAATGGCGATAACCGTGACCCCGACGACGATGACGATTGCTGTTATCGCCGCGCTGACTCGGCGGTCGATTCCGAACCTGCGAATGATTTCGATGAGGGCGAGCGTCGAGGTGCCGCAGGCCGCTGCGAAGATGTGGGACGTTCGGCCGGAAATGACGAACCAGGAGATCGACCAGGCGCCGAGCCAGAGCGCAAACCCGCTCCAAAACATATTGTGCGTGATGCGATCGCCGCCGCGTGTCTCGAATCGTTCGAATGCGCGGATAGCTGCGGCAGCGGCGATGATCGTTCCCAGAACGCTGACGGCGGACATCACAGACGTGCGGCGAGGATCGTAGTCGGCGCCGAGGAAACCGCCCAGACTGTAAATGAAGAATACAATGGCCATGACGCTGGTTGCAGCGACCAGGAAGAACAACATCCACTCGGCCCGCCGGCGATCGACGGTGGTTGCAGTGACCGCAAACAAGATGCCGACGGTGCAAGAATAGCGACAGATGCTGAGGAGTGTCGCGCCGGGATCGATACTAATGCGGCCGAAAATCGCCTGGTTCAGGGCGGTCGCAGCGCTCGCCCAAATCGGATGCGCCAGAGTTGCGAATGGCACCGGCACCAATTGGATGAACATCCACAGCAGTGGAATTGCCAGCACGACGGCGAGCGGACGGAACAGCGTCGACAAATAGGCTGACTCTGTTGGTCCTACGTTCAGAGCGATCAGACCGATCGCGCCCGCCGTGATCGCTGCGACGAGCCCCCATGTCAGGGCATCATCAACGAATACGATGACTGGGCTGGCCGCGATGAGCAGGACAAGGAGGCGAAGCGGTACGTGCACTTGGGCAACCCGTGGGATGATCGCCCGGAGCATGCCTCGGTCAAGGCATGCGCACAAGCACGGCTGGAAGTGATGACGCCTTTTGCGTCAGACCACAACGGTCGTCAGACGTTGGTGGTGATATGGTGCCGTCGCGATTGCGCCGCGTGAGAATGCTTCAGAAGAAAAGCCGATTATGGAAAAATTGAGTGGACGTTGAATCGTATGCGACGGGAGACGGCGCTAGGCAATGGGACGCGACGCAGCAGCGGTGGGGGCGTGTCGTACTTCGGCGCTCTGGGGGGAAGCGAGAAACAGCCGAATCGCAGCGCCGCAGAGATAGCCGACCTGAACCAAGGTCACCGCGATCACGGTTTCGATCACCGCCATCCCAAAGCCGGTCCCGAATCCGAAATTGCCGATTGCGATGACCAGCACGCTGATTGCGATCGTAGGCACCAGGACCATGACTTTGAATCTCAGTCCCAGCACCGCGCCAATCAGCGCGTAAATAATAGCGAGTGAGAACATGGATGGTTCCTCGCCGTTCACCGACTTTCGCCGCTGGCTACCCTTCAGGTTCGAACGACAAGCCTTAATATTCTCTAAAGGCTCATCTTTTCACTGACGCGGCGGCATCCCATCCGCACCTGGTCATCGTATCGGACAATTGGCCCGAAGGATGGCCATCGCGGACTTTAGCCCACCAATCGGCACAGCCCCCTTGATTGCGGTCGGCTGGTCTTCGATGTCGATCCTAAGCTCGCTCGCCGCTTGCCAGGTTCCATCCGCCAGCAGGATTGCCTCTTTTGGCAGCAGCAAGGCCGAAAATGGCGCGACCACGGTCGCGTCCATGGTCTTGTCGCTGCTCCCGGCGCGCAGCCGCAGGTGGGGATGCGCCCGCGGTTCGAACGGTATGGTGGTGACAACAACGACTTCAAGATCGTGTTCGCTGCAGCGGAGCATCAGGCCCGCCAATCCGAGATCGGATTTTGTCGTATCGGCGGTGTGCATCATGGCAATGGCGTCCGCACCGCCGCGCGGGTCAGCGCTCCTACTCAAGTGCCAGGCTGATTCCTGTTGTCCCATTTCGGCGCAGAACCCGGCAGCGTTGGAAGCCGCGAGGGCAGCAAAGCCAACAATGGTCCGCAAGAATCGCCCGCGTAGCGGTGTTCTGGTCCTCTTCACGCAACGAGAATCAGTAACATGAGTTCCCATGGATCTGATGACAACCTGCCGCGATTGCCCGCGGGAGCCGCCGATGCCGATCGGTGCGGTAATTGAAGACTATTCGCGGACGAATTTCAGCTCGAATTTCTGAATCTGCTCAAAAGTCTGTGGCGTCGTCGCAACACTCGCAGGTTTAGGCCTCCGCATCAGCGCTGCCGTCCGCGGGTACCGCTGTCGAGAATTGGTCATGTGTTAACAAACGCATATCAAGCGTGAGTTGCACCGGTGATTGCATCAAGAGTTGTATTCAAGGAGGCGGCCCCAATCGTGCGACGCATCCTATTGCTTATGAAGTTATTGCCCGTGGCTGTGGCGTTCGGCTGTGGCGGGTGCATTCTAGCGGATTCCGGGCCGTCAGGCCTTGCCATCGATGTCGGTGCGTCCGACCGTGGGGTGCAATACGGCCTCGTCAGAATCACGCCTGATGTCATCAAGATTCTCGCTGAGTTTGAACCGCAGGGAATTGCCGGCACGTTTCCCGACAAACGTCCGCCGCCCGAAATCAAGTTCGGGATCGGTGACGTGGTCAGTGTGTCGATATTTGAGGCCGCGGCAGGCGGGTTGTTCATTCCGATCGAGGCTGGAGTGCGTCCGGGCAATTTCGTGACGTTGCCAAATCAGCCGATCGACACCCACGGCAATGTTTCGATTCCATATGCCGGGGCCATCCGAGCGGCGGGGAGAACGCCCACACAGGTTCAGCAAGCGATCGTTGATGCGATCAAGAATCGCGCCATTGAACCGCAGGCGGTGGTGGCTTTGGCGACCCAGAATACGTCGCTGATCAGCGTGCTCGGTGAGGTCAATTTGCCGAACCGTTTTCCGGCACAGCCGGCCGGCGAGCGCATTCTCGATGCGATCACCCGGGCTGGCGGCATCAAGGATCAAGGCCACGAAAGCTGGGTTGTGCTGGAACGCGGCGGGCGTCGGGCTGCCGTTCCGTTCGGCGCGCTGATCTACGAGCCGTCGAACAATATCTGGGTCCACTCCGGGGATACGATTTACGTTTATCGCGAAGCGCAAACGTTCCTCGCCTTCGGAGCCGAAGGCCAGCAAGGTCAGTTTCCGTTCGATCAATGGCGCTTGACCCTGGCAGAGGCGTTGGCGAAAGCCGGCGGTCTGATCGATGTTCAAGCCGACCCGGCGTCGGTCTATCTCTATCGGCGAGAGCCGCGTGAACTGGCCGAGAAATTGGGCGTCGACTGCTCGAAGTTTGAAGGCCCGACCGTGCCTGTCGTCTACAATGTCAGCTTCCGCGATCCGGGTGGGTATTTCCTCGGCACCAAACTGCAGATGCGCAACAAGGACGTGGTCTTTGCGGCCAATGCGGCGTCGGTTGAGATCACCAAGCTGAACAATTTGGTGCAGACCATGACCGCAACGGTGAACGGCGTCGCTGTCACCGGCACCAACATCGAAGCGTGGCGGATCAATTCGGGAATCCGATAAGCAGCCGCCGGCGTTTCGCCGGCGCTGAGGGTGTCCAGGGTTTCGATCTCGGATGCGTGCCGCAGAATGCGGCTGTCGCTTGGTTGCCGGCTGGTTAATGAATCACTAACGCGCCGAGATGTCCCCGCCTGCGATGACGCCGTCCGCCGTCCGTGCGGGCCGTGGACCAGGCGCGGCAGCGAGACGCAGGCGACCGAACTGCGCCTGGTGGCTAGATGGCGTGCCCGCGGGACAGCTTTGTTGCTCTCGGTGTTTTTGCACGGGCGAGGCTTTTCCGGAGGATCGGTCATTTTGCTAAGGGTCTAAGATAACAAGGTTTATTGGCTTGCTGCGGCGGCCGTGATATGGCTTGCGGAGCCCCCCAGGGAAAAGTTTCGAGAGCGGCTATGGTCCAATCAACTTTTCGCTCGCAGGCTCTCGTCGACCATCGCGGCAGTGGGCGCGCGCGCCCCCGCATGCTATTCTTTGCGAGGGCCCATCTGGCTGCAACGACTGGTGAATTCACTGCCGATCCGAACTGGCCTGCGCGACGATTGAATGGCGCTTCCGACATGACGACAGCTCCCGCGCATTTGCCTGCGTTGGAATCGGGGCAACGCCGTTCATCGCGTCGATGGTCAAAGGCCAATTCGTCGCGACACGGCAGCGTCGGTTTGGCCGGGGGCAGAACAATTTTCGGACAGAATAGCCGTGCTGTCTGGCCAGCCTGCGGGCGGATCGACGGTACGGGATCGTTCAGCGGGGCGCGTGCAAGCTCTGGCGCATTACCACTGCGGCCGTCGTTAACAGTATAAGTCCATAACGGTTGCGACGTTGACGGCGAGATTGGCGGACCGGGAGGACTGACAGGACGAGCTGATCAGTCAGGCTGGCCACGAGAACTGAGGTTTCTGCGTTTGTCGCGGCAAGGACCACGATGTTACAAGTCAACAAACCACAATTGGTGCCGGTTGCCGATCGGAGCATGTCCGAACCGGACTTCATTTCTCCGCGGCAGCTTTACACCGCGATCGAAGGGTTCATACGCCGGCAATATCCGGTCATCGCCTTTGTGCTCTTGCTGGCGCTAGGGCTGAGCGCGGTTTACCTCGGAACGACGCCGCCGAAATATACCGGTCATGCGGAACTGGTGATCGATACCCATCGAACGCAGGCGTTCCCGCAGCCATCGCAGCTCGGTGATGCGCCGATCGATTCCACGACGGTCGATACCCAGCTTGAGATCCTGCGGTCGGAAAGCATTGCGCTCTCTGTCGTCAAGGATCTGCGCCTGAATGAGGACCCGGAATTCAGCCGGCCGCGGGCGGGTTTTGTTCCGACGATCATGGGGCTCGTGACCAATATCTTCACGGCACCTTTCAGCGCCAAAGGGTCGCCGTCGAGTGAGCAACTCATGCGCGCAGCGGTTGGAACCGTGCAGGCGCGGCTGTCGGTCAGGCGTGTCGGGATGACCTATGCGATCGAGATCGATTTCCAATCGTTCAATCCCAATCGCGCCGCGCAGATCGCCAACGCGGTTGCCGAGGCCTATGTCGTCGACACGCTGGAGGCCAAATATCAGACGACGCGCCGCGCCGCGATGTGGCTGCAGGACCGGCTGAAGGAGTTGCGCGAACAGTCATCGAGCGCCGAACGGGCTGTGGTCGAATTCAAGGCCAAGAACAATATCGTCGAGACCGGCGGCAAGCTGATGAACGAGCAACAGCTGACCGAGCTCAACACCGCGCTGATTCAAGCGCGGGCACAGACCGCGGAGGCGCACGCGCGGCTGGAACGCATCGATCAGATCTTGAAGAGCGACGCTCCGGATTCGGCAACGACGGCAGCGGCGACGGTTGCGGATACGCTGCATAGCGAAGTCATCAATCGGCTGCGTCAGACTTACCTGGACCTGCAAGCACACGAGTCCGATTGGTCGCGACGGTTCGGTCCCGATCATTTGGCCGTCGTCAATGTCCGCAACTCAATGCGCGAAATCCGCCACTCCATTCTGGACGAATTGCAGCGCATCGCCGAGACTTACAAGAGCGACTATCAGATCGCACAGACCAGAGAAGAGTCGGTCAAGAAATCGCTCGCGGAAATCGTCGCGCAGTCGCAGACCACCAACGAAGCGCAGGTCACGCTGCACAGTCTGGAAAGCAGCGCGCAGACCTACAAGTCGCTCTACGATACGTTCCTGCAGCGGTACATGGAATCGGTGCAGCAGCAATCGTTTCCGCTCAGTGAAGCGCGGATGATCACCCAGGCCTCGGGAGGCTACCGCAGCGCTCCCAACACGATGCAGGTGATCGCGATGGCGACGATGGGTGGCCTGTTCCTCGGCATGGGAATTGGCTTGCTGCGGGAGATTTCCGACCGGGTGTTCAGAACGACCGGTCAGGTGGAAGACATTCTGCAGGCCGATTGCATCGCGGTGGTTCCGCTGATGAAGAATGAGCGCAAGTCCGCGGCCGATGGGCAAGATGAGATGGGACTGCTCCCGAAGGTCGCGGATTCACCTTTCGCGCGCTTTGCCGAATCGATCCGCTCGGTGGCGACGGCCGTCGATCTGAAGGGATTGGTAGAGAGCAGCGACACCGTCGCGATGTCTCCGGAGCGACCGAAGCTGGAGCCGGTCTCTGATTATGTCGGCCCGCGTATCATCGAACGCGATCAGAGCATGCTGTGGGCGGTGTCGGACGCGCCGTTCTCGCGCTTTGCCGAGTCGATCCGCGCCATCAAGGTTGCCGCCGATCTGAAGCGGCTGGTCAAGGAAAACAAAGTCATCGGAATGACGTCGTCGCTGCCGAACGAAGGCAAGTCGACGCTGGCGATGGCGTTTGCCGGGCTGGTCGCGCAATCCGGCAGCGTCGTGTTGGTGGATTGCGATCTGCGCAATCCCTCGCTGACGCGCGCTCTTGCGCCGGGGGCGAAGGTTGGAATCCTCGACCTGATTTCCGGCAAGGCGGATTTCGACGACGTCGTCTGGACCGACCCCACGACCAAGCTGGTATTTGTTCCCTCGGTTGTGCAATCTCGGCTCGCCCACAGCAGCGAAATCCTGGCCTCCGACGCGATGCGCAAATTCTTCGAGACGCTGCGGGCAAAATTCGAATATGTGATTGTCGATCTGTCGCCGTTGGCGCCGGTCGTTGATGTGCGTGCGATGACCCATCTCGTCGATTCATTCCTGTTCGTTGTCGAGTGGGGCCGGACCAAAATCGACGTGGCCGAGCACGCCCTGGATTCGGCGCGCGGCGTTCATGAGAATCTGCTGGGAATCATCCTGAACAAGGCCGACATGAACGGGATCGGGCGGTATGAATCCTATCGCGGCAACTATTATTACAAGCGGTACTACGCCCGCTACGGCTATACGGAATGATCGCGATGCCTGCCGAATCTGGTGACGTGCACGGCGGCAGCAATGTGATGCGCGGTGCCAGCGTTGAATGACGCGAGCATGCCCGGCATGAAGATCAGCTACTTTGTGCACGATTTCGGGCACCCTGATTTGGCGAGGCGGTTCGAGATGCTGCGCCAGGGCGGGGCGGCGACAACCATTTTTGGTTTTCATCGCGCCCGGTCGGCCGATCCCGGTGTTGCCGGCGCCGTTGTCGATCTCGGTCAGACTCGCGATGCCCGGTTCGCACAACGCGTTTGGGCCGTCGCTCGGGCCATCCCCCGGCTGCGCCCATGGGCCAAAACGCTGGCGCAGAGCGACGTCATTCTGGCGCGCAATCTCGAGATGCTCGTGCTCGCCACCATCGCGCGGCGCCTTTACGCGCCCCATGCCGCGCTTGTCTATGAGTGCCTCGATATCCATCGTTTCATGTTGTCGCGCCATTGGCTCGGCGCGGCGCTACGCGCCGTCGAGCGAGCCCTGCTCAAGGGCTGCCAGGGATTGATGGTGAGTTCACCGGCCTTTGTGCGGGAGTATTTCGCCCCGGCCAATCGAACGCTGCCGAAGACATTTCTGGTCGAGAACAAGGTGTTCCTGACGGAAGAGCGCTCCAATCACACCGTTCGCGCCGCCGGACCGCCGTGGCGCATCGGCTGGTTCGGGGTGCTGCGCTGCCGACGGAGTTTGGACATGCTGTCCGAACTGCTTCGATCCGCGCCGCAGACGGTGGAAGTGATCGTCGCCGGCTTGCCGGCGGCGGGCGTATTTCCGGACGCCGCGCAGGCGTTCGGCGGAATTCCCGGCTTGACCTTCCTGGGATCCTTCAAGGACGAAGCGGAACTTGCACGCTTGTTTCGCTCGGTGCATTTTGCCTGGGCGATCGATTATTACGAGGCGGGCGGCAATTCAAATTGGCTGCTGCCCAACCGCCTCTACCGCTCAATACTCTATGGCGCGGTTCCGCTTGCTTTGGCGGGCGTCGAAACCGGCCAATGGCTGGCCGATCATCATGCCGGGCTGTTGCTGGGTGAGCGGCCTGAGACGCAACTGATTGACCTGATGCAGAGCATGACGCCCGTGACCTATGCCACGGCCGGCGCGGCGATCGACCGGATTCCGACATCGGCGCTGGTCACCGATACCGCGGAATGTCGGACTCTGGTCCGATCGTTGGGCGAACTCGGTCGCGGTTTGGCCGGACGCGACGATCGCAGTGAGGGGATCGAAGCGGCAAAGCCGAGCGCGGCTCCGCCGCGAACTTAAGAGTGGTCGATCCATGAGGCGAGACAATGCGGGCAAGGCGAAGGACGCCGCATCTGTTCTTTGCGTCGTTCCGTGCCTGAACGAGGCGCAGCATCTTGATCGCCTGATCGCGACGTTGTTGGCGGATGCCGACCAGATCGCATTTCGGCTCGTCGTGGTCGACGGCGGCAGCACCGACGGAAGCCAAGCCATTATCCGCCGTCATATGGAGTTGGACCCGCGACTGACCCTGGAGGAAAACCCAAAACGGGTTCAAAGCGCTGCGATGAACAAAGCGGTGGAACTCTACGGCGATGACGCCGAATTCCTGATTCGGGTGGATGCTCATTGCGAGTATCCGGCGCGTTACTGCGAGCGTCTGCTGGCGGTGCAATCCGAGACGGGGGCTGATTGCGTCGTCGTGAGCATGCGCGCGGAGGGTCAGGGCTGCTTTCAGGTCGCCGCGGCGGTTGCGCAGAACTCGGTCCTCGGCAACGGCGGGACGGCACACCGCAACGACACGACTGGGGCGTTCGTTGATCATGGTCATCATGCGCTGATGCGGATCGCCGCCTATAAGGCGGTCGGTGGCTACGATGAGTCGTTTTTCTGGAACGAAGACGCGGAGCTCGATGTCCGGATGCGCGCGAGCGGGTTTCGCATCTACCTCGCGGGCGGCATGCCGATCATCTATTTTCCGCGCCGATCGCCCGTCGCTCTGTTCCGGCAATATGTCAATTATGGCCGCGGCCGCGCGCGAAATTTTCTGAAACATCACGAGAGGCTCCGCCTGCGCCAGGTGCTCCCGATTGCCGTCGCGCCCGCGGTTGTGATCGCGCTATTGGCGCCGGTGTCGCCGGTCTTTGCTGTTCCGGCGGTGACGTGGATGGGATGCTGCCTCGTTTTCGGCGCCTATCTCGGCCTCAGGGCAGGAAAGCCCTGCGCGGCGCTCGCGGGATTTGCGGCCATGGCGATGCATCTGGGCTGGTCGATCGGCTTTTTGCTGGGAGTCTTCAATCAGAAAGTGCGGGCCACCCGTGTCGCGCGCGGCGTCGATGCGCCCGTGGCGTCATGACGATCAAGGCGCGCTGCGCGTGACAGATCCCCGATGACGCCCGTTCCATCGCGCGATACGGCAGTGCATGCAGCGCCAACCGCGCCAAGCGTCAGTGTCATCGTGGCCAACTATAACGGCGCGGCTTTTGTTGCAGAGGCAATCAATTCGGCCCGCCGGCAAAGTCTGCAGAACCTGGAGATCATCGTCGTCGACGATGCCTCGACCGACAACAGCATCGCGATCGTCACTCAGTTGATGCAACACGATCAGCGCATTCGCCTGTTGACCAGCGCGCGCAACGGCGGTCCGGCGGCCGCTCGCAACAAAGCGCTCGCTGATGCCAAAGGCGACTGGATTGCCATCCTCGATAACGATGACATCATGCACCCCGAGCGGCTTGCGACCCTGGTGGCGGCCGCGACGGAGGATCATGCCGACATCGTGGCGGACGACCTCCTGATATTCGATGATCGCCACGTCGATGCGCCGCAGACCGCGCTGACAGGCCGTTCGGCGCGGGCGCCTTTCTGGCTCGATGCGGAAACCTATGTGCGCACCAATGTGCTGTTCGGGCGCGGGCCGTCGCTCGGCTATCTCAAGCCGGTGTTTCGCGCCTCGTTGCTGCGGGACGCCGATATCCACTATGACGAGCGGCTGCGGGTGGCGGAGGATTTCGATTTCGTCTTTCGCCTGCTTCAGCGTGGCGCCCGATTCCGCATCTATCCGTTGTTGACGTACTTCTATCGCAAGCACGGTGCGTCGATTTCTCACCGCCTGACGTCCGACGTCATTCAATCGATCAAGCGGGTGGACCAGGAGGCGCGGGCGCGAAGCGACAATAGCAACCGCGGTCTGTTGTCGGCGCTTGACGCACGCACCCGGTCGATCGATACGGCTTTTGCATTTGATCAGCTGGTCGACGCACTCAAACGCCTTGACGTGATCAAGGCCTGCCACATTGCGCTGACGAGGCCGGCTGCATTGATGCTGCTGCGGTATCCGCTCATGGCGCGGTTGCGGACGGTTCGCCATGGCAGGCCAGAAGAAAAAGCTCGCGGCCGACGTCAAGTGTGCGTGCTGGCGCGGCAGCGCGTGGTTGGTCCGACCAATGGCAGCTCGACCTATCTTTTGAGCCTGGTAGCGGCGCTCGCCGATCGCGGGGTGGATGTGCATTTGTTGTCGCCGTCGCCGGCCACGTTGGGCCGTTGGCCGTATTTATCGCTGCGCCTGGACATGGACGTGTTTCGAACCGTCCGGGTGCGGGGCACGGTCCGTCTCGGTCGCTGGCTGGTGGCGATGGACCCGCGCACGTATCTGCAGGCGCTGCTCGCCGTGGCCGAGAAAATCCTGCTGCGGATCGGCTTGTTGTCGCGGCCGGTGTTGAAGCCCGCCCCCTATGCGGTGGCGTGCGCGCTGCGCCGCGAAGATCAGCTCTATCTTGCGCAACACGTCCCGCGCATCGGCGATACTCTGGTCGCCGATTATTGCTATTTGACCGAGGCGTTTCCCTACGCATTGCGTCCGGACGCCAAGACTGCGGTGGTCATGCACGATCTGTTTTCAAGCCGCGCCGGGCAATTCGCCGCCTTGGGAGCATCCGATTCGGTTTTGACCCTGACCGAGGACGAGGAATGTGCGCTGCTGGCGAAGGCGGACGTCATCGTTGCCATCCAGAAGGACGAAGCGGCGTTTCTTCACAAGCGCATTCCGCAAAGCAGAATTATCGTCGCTCCGATGGCAACGTCACCGGTGCCGGCGCCGCAGCCGGGCAGGGGAGATCGGCTGTTGTTTATCGGCAGCGCGGCTGCGGCCAATGTGGATGGGCTGCGATGGTTCCTGCAGCAATGTTGGCCACAGGTCCGAGCCGGGCGCCCGGACATGATTCTGCAGGTCGCGGGGACCGTTTGCGATAAGATCGGCGCCGCGCCGGCGGGCGTTAGGTTCCTCGGTGTGGTTGATGACCTCGAACCGCTCTATGCCGAAGCGGGTCTGGTGTTCTCTCCCTTGCGCGCGGGCTCAGGCCTGAAAATCAAGCTGATCGAGGCCCTTGGCCGGGGCAAAGCGGTGGTGGCGACGACCGTGACGCTGCAAGGCGTTGCGGATATCCTCCACGACTGCGTGCGGGTGGCGGATGATCCGGAGCCGTTTGTAGCGGCGATCCTCGATCTGAGCGCGGACACGCCCGCGCGCGCTGCGCTCGCCGAACGTGGGTTGGTGGCTGTCACGGCATATTTTTCGCCCGAGGCCTGCTACGGCGCGTTCGTTGCCGCGTTGACGTAGGGCGCCGCAGGCCTGCCGCAACGAGCGCGGCAATGAAGCAGCAGTGGTGTGCGCCGGGCTTGCCCGTGAAGGATGTTGTCATGGCGAAGAGTTGGAAGATTTACCTGACGGCCGGGATTGCCGCGCTTGGCGTACTGATCGTCGTGGTCGTCATGGTGATGAGGCGCGCTCCCGTCGATCCCAACGGCGACGTGCTGGCCGGCGACGACAAAGGGCACGTCTTCGTGGTCACTCGTGGCGCCGGCAATAAGGTCATCCGCCAGTTCAACGCCCGGGAAGGGCACAAGATCCGGCTCGCCGGTTTCGGCATCACCAGCGCGCCGGCGCTGGCCAAAATGATGACGCAGGTCGGCCCCGATGTTGAAATCGCGCTGCCAGGCCGGCAACAGCTCTGGATCTCAAAGGCCTCACTGGCCGATCTTCCGGCTGACGCCTTTCAGCTCGAGCTTGATCGCAGTGGCTTGGTGAAGACGTTTGCCGATGAGTTCGATAGCTTCAGCTGGGACTCGCAGGCGCCGCCGGGCGATGCCGAGCATGGCACCTGGCGCACCAATTTCGGTTACGGTGCGCCGAGCGCGCTGGAAAGCCGCAGCCTCGTCAACAACGGTGAATTGGAAGTCTATGCCGACCCGGGGTTTCGGGGAACGTCGGACAAGCCGCTCGGGATCAATCCGTTTCGGGTGGCGAATGGCGTGCTGGAAATCAGCGCGGTTCTGGTTCCCGACGACATGCAACAACTGGTCTGGAATCGGAAATACAGCTCGGGCCTGATCACCACCCGGCATTCGTTCTCGCAGCAGTATGGCGTGTTCGAAATCCGGGCGCGGTTGCCGAAGGGGCGCGGATTATGGCCGGCGTTCTGGCTGTTGCAGCCCAGCGGCGCGTGGCCGCCGGAGATCGACATCCTGGAGGTGCTCGGGGATAATCCGACCACACTTTACACCTCGTGGCACAGCCGAGAGGGCGGCCCGCATACGACCGAGACCATCGCGACGACGGTGCCGGACTTGTCGGCGGATTTCCACACCTACAGCTTTGAGTGGGATAAGGACACGATCAGGTGGTTCTTCGACGGCGTCGAAGTGGACCGCCGATCGACCCCCGGAGACATGCATCGGCCGATGTATCTGCTCGCCAATCTTGCGGTCGGCGGCGGATGGCCCAAAGATCCCGACGCTTCGACCAAGTTTCCGGCGGTCTATGCGATTGACTGGATCCGGGTGTACCGGCGGGAACAACCACAGCGCTGAACGCCGCGCAACGATGCTGTTCGGCCGTTCCGGGAGTTCCCGATGTCGTTCAATGCGGTGCCAGCGCCTGATCGCGCGGGTGTACGTCCAGATGACCGACGTAATTGGCCTTGGTGCAGCGCGGGACTGAAGGGCCTGCGAATTGCACCGCATAGGGCGTGTCCATGCCGTGCCCGAGCGCAACGCGGATCTCGGACAAGCCACCCCAGGCGGAGTCATTGGCCTCGGCGCCGTGGACCGTTCCTCCGCCGGCGATCTTCAGGCCATTCAATTCCCATCGATAAAGCTGCTCGGGCGGCGAAAAGAAGCGGTAGGGAAACGCAAATATGAGGCCCGACCACGCCGCGCGGCGATTGGCAAAGATCACCGTACAGCCATTGACGAGGGGCTCGCGCACTGACGTGCGGTAATACGCATTGGCGCCGAAGATGGTGTAGGGCTCTGAATGCCCCTCTCGGCGCTTTGATACGATCCCGGCGTCCATTGCCAGGCGGGACAGCGTGCCCACAACGATAATTGCGATGATGAGGACCGGCGTGACGCGGCGTTGGTTTGTCCATGTCAGCCAGTGTCTCGCAAAATTGGCGATCCGGCTGGATCGGGCGAACGCGCTGTCTTGAACTTCGAGGGCGACGTAGAGGACAAATCCGACAACCAGAATCGACGGCACCAGCAGCACCCAGAGATAGCGGTCAACCAGCGGCTGGCCCAAGACAAAGGGGTGCCACGAGATAATGAAAAACGTGGTGATGAACGCGAACGACAGTCCGAGCGCGACAGTCGCGTCAATTGTCTCCGTCACGGCATCGCCACTCGGCGCGCCAAGGGACGCTCTGCCGCCCTTGCCGTCGGGCGCCGCGGAAAACTTGCGCCATATCAGCCAAGCTGACGCGGCAAAGAATGCGAGATAGATGGCTTTCGAAATATACGAGAGCCGGTCAAGTAGGGTGGCCCCGGTGAACCACCACCGGCGCGGAACGTCTGCAAGCGTATAATAGGAGAAGATTTTGTACATCTCCGCAACGTGCGGTCCGCGGACGATGGCCTCGGAGCGCCCGAACAGGATGCTCTGGTCTCGCAGCAGAAAATCGACGACAAGTGTTTCCACCAGGAGCCCACCGCCGAATACAGCGATCATGATCGCCAGTCTTTGGTAGTTTCGCCTCGCAAGCTCGAAAAGCGCGAGACCGGGCATGAAAAACAGATTGGTTTCTTTTGCGCCGTACATGAAAAATAGCGCCAGCATGCTCCACGCATAAGTCGTGCGCGAGCTGTCGGCATAGGCGCAATAGAGCAGGATCAGTCCCAAAATAAGATAGAAGATGCTGAACAGTTCCGGCATCAATAGCGGAGCGAGCGAATACACGACGGGATTGAGGAACCAGAGCGCCAAGATCACGAGCGCGATTCCGGCTGATGTCAGCGTTCTGCCAAGCCAGAACATGCCGGCAGTACACAGCGCGAAGATCAGGTAGTTAAACGTGAGGTACGATGCCGGGCTGTCGCCGAACAGCGCGACCCACAGCACCGCGGGCAGATTGATGGCCCACCGCAAATTATGATGGTTGGCCGGGAAACTCGGAAAGTCGCCTGCGGCCCAGGCCTTGATCGCATAAAACTTGAACTCGACGTCCTCGTTCTCACTGATGATGGCCGAGATGATGACAACGGAAATGAAGGACAGAAGCGCAGTGAGCGCAACATTCCGGCCAACGGGACCAATTCTCGGGAGGGTCAGCATGCTTGATTGCCTCAGCCCAAAGGTTTCGGATCGTCGCCGTCAAAGCACTCTGTTGGTCAGGAGCTTGAGTTTTGGGCCAAGCGTGCCGATTGCAAAATTCGCGGCAACGCATGCCAAAATAGCAAGGAATCCGGCGAGACCGATCTCAACGCAAGCGGAATATCGCGGCGTTGCGAACATGAACAAGGCTTGGGTGCCAAAATAGGCGTTCATCAGCAGGGCAATGGCGACAAGGGCCGCTGTCTCCGGCGGCAGGCGCGGCATACGAAAGACCAGCGCCGAAATGGCGATCACCACAATCGAGAATGCCCCGGCGAAGTATTGCCACATGTAGATGTGCTTCGTCGGTGATTTGGGCTTGGGTTCTGCGCTCGTGTCCTGAGGCTCCAATCGGAGAAAGTCCGCCGGGGTCGCGCCGAAAGGGGTGCCGATCATCGCCGCTAAGGTTTTGACCCGATCCAGGAACAGCACGCGTCCGTCGTAGTTCGAGGCGCCGCGATCGATGGCGGCCTGGCGGTCGGGGCTCGGTTTCCACAAGGCCGGCGCCGCGCGCCACTCGCGATCCGACGTCGGCTCGGCGATTCCATCGAGCTTCTTCGCGGGATGATCCGACCATTTCTGCGGTACCAGTGCAAAAGCCCAAAGTCCGTAGAACTGGACCGCCACATGCACAGCGTATCGGATCGGGTCTCGCCTTATAGCTTCGGTTCCAAGCTTCATCAGCGCGTCGTTCACAATCGGCGCGCAGCTCGGAGAGCCCTGGGGCGGCGCATAGATGTCAAGCGCGATGGGAAAAATGCCTTTCCAAAACATCGCGTCAAGATTGTCCATGGAATGAACAAGATATGAGCTTGCATTCCAAGGCGACGGCCAGACGGCATCAAAGCCCTTCAGTTTGTCCTCGACCGCACCGGACAACGCCGGGTCGCTCGAGAACTGATCTTTTTTGATTCCCCACGCGACATTTTCCGCAAGCGCATATCCGGAGAAGTTGGTGGGACTCCACGCGCCATTGCTGGTGCGTCCCCAGAGCATGAGCGCAAGGAGACAGACGAGGGGAGGCGCGAGCATGGCCATGGCCATCTGGCGGCGGTTTGGTGCCGGCCGCAACAGCAGTGCGGCCGTCGCAATAATGAGCGGGGGCGCAGACGCCTTGATCGCGATGGCGGCGGCGCTCGCAAGTCCGATGACCAGAGCGGGGCGAAGGGTCGGAGACGCGACGTAGGCGATCGCGCCGGCGACGATGAATCCAAACGCCGCCGCGAAAACGGCCTCCGTCATGACGTCGAAGGCGAGCGCGTAGAGGTGACAGAAAAGCGTCGCGATCAGCAGCGTCGCAATCGCGGCAAGCGTTGAGCGTGTCAATCGCGAGACCGCGTAAGCGACGGCGACTTGCGACAGCAGAACGGCGTTCAGCTGAAAAGCAACGAGGAGCCTGGCGTCGGTCGCCTTGAACATGGTCAGCAGAATCAAGTAGCCGATCGGGCGGCAAGAGTTGCGATAAAGATAGCTCGGCGAATCCGGCGTCATGAAAACGGAAAAATCTGTCACGCCAAGGAAATAAGCATTGGTGACGACGACAAGCGCGGCCGCGGTTCCCCAAAAGGCGCCGCGCGCGCGGCCTTGACGTCCGTGCCGGCGCTCACCGACCAATGCCCCGAGGCATGCAAGTCCAATGAATATCGCCAGGTCGGGGTTCGCAGACACGAACCAGTCGCGAAAGAAGAGCGGTCCGGCGATATGGACGTTCAGCGGGCCGATCCAAACGATGCGCAGGATCCCCCACATCGCAACGGCGCCCGGCGCCGCACATATTGCGAAAAAGGTTCTGGTGTCGGCGGTGACCGCGTTGATCCAATGCGCCTTCACATATGCCGCAGCTGTCAGAAGGCCTAAGGCAAGACAAATGCAACCGAGTACGGCGACGGCAAAGTAGAGAAATCCGCCGTTGGTGCCCCAATCAAAACACAGAAGCAAGTAGCCGACGGCTATAGACAATGGAGCAATCAGTATCTCTCGGCCGCCCGTAAACCGGATCATCGAGGACAGAGCGGAAACGATCGGATGTTCTACTCGCACATCTGTCCCTTGCGATCACATCTACGCGGATCCATTGCCAGCGCGTTCAGCCGTTCGTAGAGCAAGGCTTGGCGGAGCACAAGGACCGGCATCGCCCTCGGGTCGCTTGCCGCTTGTTAAGCTTGAATGCCGCCGAGGATAAAATATAGTTTACGCGCTTGCGTGATGAAGAATGGTCAAGGTCGTCCGGCCACAGGGCGCGGCGATGGAGACGCTGGATATCGGCAATAGCCGGTTTGCCGTAACGTCTTGATGCCGGTCATTCCGTCCTGGACATTGTCAACCTTACCGGCTGGCGCGTATCGCCTAGCGTCAACTATACGGCCAAATCGGACGGGGGGCTGATGTGCTTCCGGGCGAGGGTGCCTTAAGATGCTGGGCAACCTCTCGGTTTTCGAGATCTGTCATTGTCGATTTTTCGCAGCCCATCTTGAGAGGACACTTCGATGTTCTCAAGGCGTGCGAAAAGGAAGGGTCGTTAGTCTGCGATGAAAGCGCCTGCCGAAGCAAACGAGTCGGACCTCGAACTCACAATCTTAATGCCATGCCTCAATGAGGCCGAGACGATTGCCGCGTGCATCGCAAAGGCCCGCTGTTTCTTGCAGCAAAGCGGAACGAAGGGCGAAATACGCATCGCGGATAATGGGAGCACGGACGGTTCAATCGAAATTGCAGAGAGTTTGGGCGCGACAGTCGTTCGCGTTCCCGCGCGGGGATACGGAGCGGCGATCATGGGCGGGATCGCAAGCGCCCGTGGAAAATACATCATCATGGGTGATGCCGACGATAGCTACGACTTCTCGCAATTGGGTGCGTTCCTCGATCAGCTTCGGCTCGGCCGCGACCTCGTGATGGGGGATCGCTTCAGGGGAGGCATTGCGCCTGGCGCGATGCCGTTTCTGCACTACTATCTCGGCAACCCGGTGCTGAGCTATATCGGGCGTCTATTTTTTAGAATTCCTGTCCGCGATTTTCATTGCGGGCTCAGAGGATTTCGCAAAAGTTCCATCGAGGCCCTCGACCTAAGGGCGACCGGCATGGAATTCGCGTCGGAAATGGTGGTTCGCGCGTCGCTGGAGCGGTTGGAGTTCTCGGAAGTTCCCACGACTCTGAAGCCGGACGGGCGCAGCCGCGCTCCGCATCTCAAGACATGGCGCGATGGCTGGCGCCATTTGAAGCTCTTGCTGATGTACAGTCCAAAGTGGCTGTTCTTTTATCCTGGCTTCATCCTGACCGGAATTGGCGTTGTCCTCAGCGCCATCCTGTTGTTCGGGCGCACGCCGCTATCGTCTGGATTGGCTCTTGATATTCATAGTTTCGTCACCGCCTGCATGATGACGATCGTCGGCGTGCAGCTCATTACATTCGGCGCCATCGCGCGATACTACGCGACGGTCACCGGCATGCTCCCGCGCGGACCGATGAGCGATCGAATTGTCTCGTGGTGCAAGACGGATCGGTTCGTCGAAGTCGCTGTTGTGCTTGTTGTCGCCGGCGGCGGGCTTTTCGCTGCATCATTGGTGCAGTGGGCGCGCAGCAATTTCGGTGACATCGGCAACCCATTGGTGCTTCGCATGGTGGTTGCTGGGCTCAGCCTGATCGTCATCGGAATTCAGACGGGGTTTTCAGGATTCATTTTTGGTATATTTGATATTCCCAAAAAGGGCCAGGAGTGACGGCTGGTGCCGCTGGTCATTTGATGCCATGCCGCGCGGCCTGACGGCTTGTCAGTCTCGTACCGTGCGCCGGAGATAGATCCAGCTGATACACAGCAAAATCGTTGGAAGCTGGAACTGAAAGAACAGGTCCACCTCGATCGGCGCTCGCAGACTCAAGAAAATGAAAATCGCGATGGCAAAGAGCTGATACGGGGGCGGTTTCGGCCCGACGATGACGGAAAACGCCCGGGACGCGATGGCGAGGAGCGTCGCAACCAGGACGAAAAGTCCGAACAGGCCGAGATCGACTGCGACTTGCAGATACGTGTCGTGAAAGTGAAAGCCGAACCGGTTGGTGATCCCAGCATAGAGCCACAACTCCTCGGCGCCCGGATTGCCGGGCTGCCAGTAGGCCTGATAGCCGACCCCCAGGGCGGGATTGTCGGCAATCGAACTGAGCGCATGTTCCCAAAGGAAGGTGCGGCCGGTCAGGGTCACATCCTTGCCGAGATAGCTGAGGGCGTTCTGCAATCCCTCGAAGTTCAGCGTACTGACGATCATGAACATAATGAGAGACGTTGCCGCGACCGTTATCAGGATGGCGCGAAACTGCGGCAGCAAGCGATAGCTGATCCGAAGCGTGTAAATGATCAGCGCAGTGGCGAGACAAATCACGATGGCGCCGGTCGATTTGGCATAGACGAGCAGCACCGGGCTCGACAATGCAGCGGCCATGCCCAGCAGCCGGAGAAGCTGCGGTTGCTGGCGATCGAGCCAGACCGCGACCGAGGTCAGCAGAAGAAAAGATACGCTGAGGCCAAAGTAGTTCTTGCTTCCAAACAGGCCGACGAGAGCGTGTTCGCCGGTGAGACCCACGGCCTCGGTCCGCCCGCTGGCGACACTGAAAAGGGTGACGAGACTGAGGGCGCAGAGAAGTCCCGATAGCAGAGAGCGTGGCTTGATGCAGGAGCCCGCGATCACTCCGACGAGTACGGTGGCGATGAACTGGGTTGCGGCACGTGCCGACCATGCCGGATAGTCCGACCAGAATGTCGAGATCAGCGCCAGCAAGGGCAGCGCAAACAACAACCAGTTCGACACGATATTGTAGAGGGCGAAGTTCGGCTGGCGCAGAATGATCCAGAGCCAGGGCAGCAGGAACAGCAGAATCACGACGACCGGGAGGCCGGATCCAATGCGAATGGACCATTGATTGAGCAACAGCATCGTGAATGAAATAAAGGAGAGGGTCCAGCCGAGTGAGTCACCTCTCGCGGTCGCGCGCATCCGCGACCCCAGCCGCGACCCCGGAGCAAATTGGCTTCCCAGACTCAAGACCAACTCCTTGTCGCCGCTTAGCACGGCTCGACCGTGTCGGCAGCCCGGGCTCGATCATAGGCCTTTTTGGCGCCGGTGCTATGCGCAGCAGCCTGTCGCCGGCGGATCATACCAAGGCCGGCTGCGGTCGGCACGCTGGTTTGCCGTGCCGCTGCGGTAGCCGGCGCCCGGCGTCTTATTGGTCGCCGGATAGAGACAGGCTGGTCCCGGGCATTCCGATCAGAAAGCGAAATCCCGGCTGTGGCGCTTTGTCGCCGCGAACGGATCGTGCCTTCGCCCGGATGGTTTCACCTGCAATGTAGGGAATGGAAGCTGGCCTCGTCGCCAACAGCGCAAGCGCTGCGAACAGGCCGCGGTCGCGCTTTCGGTCCAGCACGGTTCGGTAGTCGTATTTCTCCTGCGTTGCCATGCGGTGGGCGGCGAACGCAGTGCGTTCCGGGCGGCTCAAGGACGGTTTATTTGCGAGGCATTCGTCGTCGAATGCGACAATTTTCTCGAGGTCGCCAGCGGAATGGCGGGCGCTGATGGAATTCCGGCGCTCGATGGCGATATAGCCGCAGGCATTTGCGAGGCCAAACCGCGCGCCCGCGATCAGTGCGCGGGTGTATAGCGCATAGTCCTCGCCGAGCCTCAGTCGTTCGTCATAGCGCAAGCCATGTTGCTGCAGGAAACGCCGTTTGATAATCGGCTTCAGGAATCCCAACTCGTCTCTCGGCCGTCGCGGATCGGAGATATTGCCTCTGACAAATGATTCCAGGTCGAGCGTCTTGCAGGGGGCCGGCGGCGTCGCGTTGACAACGGAAAATCCGGAATTCTTCTGATCTTCCGGAACGATCAAGATATCGTCCGCAATCAGGTCCCAAGCACCGAAATCCGCCGCCACCAGCAACTGAGACATTCGCGTCGGCAAGAAATAATCATCCGCATCGAGGGTGCACACCAGCGGCGACGTGGAGCGCTCGATCGCGGCGTTGCGCGCCGCAGCGGGCCCGCTGTTCTCCGCCATGGTGACCACGGCAAGTCTTCCGCTTCCATCATCCTGCTGGCGCGCGCGATGGGCGGTGTCGTCGTGCGAGGCATCGTCGACGACAATGACTTCGCGAACCTGATCCTGCGCCAGCGCCGATTGAACGGCGCGACCGACGGTGTCTTGCGCATTGAACGCCGCGACAATGACACACACACCGGTTTCGTTGACGTTCATGGGTGCCTCGAGTCACAGGTCCTGAGCGCTGCGCTGGCTTCTACCACGGCGTTTCGGCCAGGCCATCCGCGGCTGCCCCCGCCACGGGCAGTTGGCAGTTGTTCAGGTCGCTACGTCTTGATCGCGAAGACGGCGCCAGGAATTTATTCGCAGCCGCCGCCGGCCTCACCGCTATGTATTGGATTTGATCACGATCTCCGCGGGCATCTTCAGCGCCGTCGGTCATCGTCTATCGCGGGGATCGTGGGGCGAATCTTGCGACGTCATCGCTTTGGTCGCTTCGCTATCGTGTCGCAGCGATTGGCATCAGTAACTGATCTTCAACGGGTTGCCTCGCGCGGCCCTGGAGCCTGATGAAAGTGTAGCGGGAATAGCTGGATACCGCCGACGAGCGGCGCTGGCGAAGCGGTAATTCCTTAAGACTAAGACGAAGATTTTAGTCGGATTGGACCTGTGCGAGATGACCGGCACCGAGAAATGCGGTACCTGGGGCTGGACAGATTCTCCTGTTTGCGCGACATGTACGGCCGTCGGCTCACCAAGGGACCCCCTTCAATGTCGGTTGCGGATTCTGTGGTGCTCGGCCGCAACGTTAAGATCTATCATCCGGACCAGGTCAACCTCTACGGATGCAGTGTTGGCGACGAAACCAGAATCGGCTCTTTTGTCGAGATTCAGAAGAACGCCTCGGTCGGCGCACGTTGCAAGATTTCTTCTCACACTTTTATTTGTGAAGGCGTGGTGATCGAAGACGAAGTCTTCATCGGCCACGGCGTTATGTTTACCAATGACCGTTATCCTCGTGCGACCAATCCTGACGGCTCGCCTCAGAGCGAAGCGGATTGGACCGTCGAACCGACTCGCGTAAAGCGCTCGGCTTCCGTCGGTTCCAACGCGACGATCATCTCGGGCGTGACGATCGGTGAGGGAGCTTTGGTCGGCGCCGGTGCGGTCGTCACCGACGATGTTCCAGACTTTGCGATCGTGCTGGGCGTACCGGCACGCGTTGCCGGTGATGTGCGAAAGAAAAAGTAATGCGTTTAGCCGTCCGCTCGCTGAATTCCTAAGGCCGACCGTTACCTCGGGTAGCAACACAATGATCAACATCGGCGTTATCGGTCACGGCTATTGGGGGCCGAATCTGACGCGCAACTTCGCGGAACTCGGGCGCGGCCGGCTTGCAGCGGTGTCGGATCTCGACCCGAAGAAGCTCGAAGTGGTCAATCGTCGGTTCCCGGCGGTCAAGACGACGACGGATTATCAGGAACTGGTGCGCGACCCCAACATCGACGCCATCGCCATCGCGACGCCCGTGAGTACGCATTTCGAGCTTGCGATGGCCGTCCTGAAGGCCGGCAAGCATCTCTGGCTCGCCAAGCCGATGACGGAAACCTCGCTCCAGGCGCAAAAGCTGGTCGACGAGGCGGAGAAGCGAAATCTGGTTTTTATCGTCGATCACACCTTCGTCTATACCGGTTCGATCCGAAAGATCGGCGAGATCGTTGCCAGCGGCGACCTTGGCCGCATCTTCTACTACGACTCCATTCGCGTGAATCTTGGCCTGTTTCAGCGCGATGTCAGCGTGCTCTCCGATCTCGCTGCGCACGATTTTTCGATTCTCGATTTCCTGCTGCATGAACAGCCGGTCGCGGTCTCGGCCAGCGGCATCAACCACTTTCCAGGCACTCCGGAGAACCTCGCCTACATCACCCTGTTCTATGATTCCGGGACGATTGCGCATGCCAATGTCAGCTGGCTGGCGCCGGTGAAGGTGCGGCAGGTGCTGCTCGGCGGCAGCAAGAAAATGATCGTCTACGACGATCTCGAACCGAGCGAGAAAATAAAGATCTACGACAAGGGCGTCACGATGACCGACGATCCGCGCCAGATCCAGGAGATGCGCGTCGGTTACCGCACCGGGGACATGTGGGCGCCCAAGCTCGATAGCGCCGAAGCGCTGACCGTGGAGGCGGAGCATTTTCTCGACTGTATCGAAACCGGAAAGACGCCGCTCACTGACGGCCGCTCCGGCCTGCGGGTGGTCGAGTTGATTGAAGCGGCGACGAGTTCCATGCGCGGCCGCGGCGAGACCGTTCACCTGCGACGACAGGGGGCATGATTGGTTCCTTTTCTTGATCTCAAGGCGCAATACGTCAGCATTAAATCCGAGGTCGATGCCGCCATTCAAGGCGTGCTGAATACGTGTCAATTCACCCTCGGCAACGAGGTCGCCGCGTTCGAGCAGGAGTTCGCCGCCTATTGCGGCAGCGCACACGGGATCGGCGTCAACAACGGAACCAGCGCCCTGCATCTGGCGCTGCTCGCGGCTGGCATTGGCCCGGGCGACGAGGTGGTCACCGTGCCGTTTACGTTCGTGGCGAGTGTCGCGGCGATCTACTATACTGGCGCGACCCCGGTGTTCGTCGATATCGATCCGCGCACCTACACCATGGACCCGACCTTGGTTGAAGCGGCGCTGACCCCGCGCACCAAGGCGATCCTGCCGGTGCACCTCTATGGGCAGCCGGTGGATATCGATCCGATCTTACGGATTGCAAAGAAGCACGGCCTCGTTGTGGTCGAGGACGCCGCCCAGGCGCATGGCGCCGAATACAATGGCCGGCGCGTCGGCGGCCTCGGCGACATGGGTTGCTTCAGCTTCTATCCCGGCAAGAACCTCGGCGCCTACGGCGAAGGCGGCATGGTGGTGACCGGCAACCCGGAATTCGCGCGCAAGGTTCGCATGCTGCGCGACTGGGGCGGTGAAAAGAAGTATCAGCACGTGCTGAAGGGCTACAATATGCGGCTCGAAGGATTGCAGGGCGCGGTGTTGCGGGTGAAGCTTCGCCACCTCGAAGCGTGGACCGAGGCGCGCCGGAGTGCTGCCGCGCGCTATGCCGCCCTGTTTGCCGGCAGCGGCGTCCCGACACCCTATGCGCATCCCAATGTGCGCCACGTCTATCACATCTATGCTACGCGTACCGCCAAGCGGGAGGCGCTGCAGGCCGGCTTGCAGGAGCGCGGCATTCAGTCAGGCATTCATTATCCTACTCCGGTGCATTTGCTGCCGGCCTATGCCGACCTCGGCTACAAGGCAGGCGCCTTTCCGCATTCGGAGAAGGCCGCCAACGAGGTGCTGTCGTTGCCGATGTATCCGGAACTGACGGCTGCGATGCAGGAAGAGGTTGCTGGAGCCGTGATCGCGCTGCACGGTCGGAGTTGACGGCGGCGAAGCGATGGGAATGGAGCCGGATTGGCGCCAGGTCGGCCGGCGCGGTAGCGTAGGGCGAGCGACGTGAGACAACGGTAGTACGACATGAAAATCCAAGGTTCCAAGATACTGGTGACGGGCGGTTGCGGGCTGATCGGCTCGACGACCATCGATATGCTGCTGCGAGACTGCTCGCCCGAACGGATCGTCATCTTCGACAATCTCAATCGCGGCTCGCTGGGCAATGTCGAGGAGGCCTTGAAGGATCCGCGCGTCACCCTGGTGAAGGGCGATATTCGCGACGTCGAGGCGCTCAAGGCGGTGACCGACGGAATGGACGCGGTCATCCACATGGCGACCCTGCGCATCACCGCATGTGCGGCTGAGCCGCGGGAGGCGCTCGGGGTGATGTGCGACGGCAGTTTCAACGTGCTGGAAGCCGCGCAGGCTGCGGGGGTCAAAAAAGTCGTGACCGCATCGTCGGCATCGATCTACGGGTTGGCCGATGTGTTCCCGACCCGCGAGGACCATCATCCCTACAACAACCGAACCTGGTATGGCGCCAGCAAGATCATGCTGGAGGGCCTGTTGCGCTCGTTCAACGACATGTACGGACTGCCCTATGTGGCGTTGCGCTATTTCAATGTTTACGGTCCGCGCATGGATATCCACGGCAAGTACACCGAAGTGCTGATCCGCTGGATGGAACGGATCGCATCCGGCGAGCCGCCGCTCATTCTCGGCGACGGATCCACCACCATGGACTTCGTCTATATCGAGGACATCGCGCGCGCGAATGTTCTCGCCCTGCAGTCGGAGATCAGCGACGAAGTGTTCAATGTGGCCAGCGGCACCGAGACCAGCCTGAACCAGCTTGCCGATGCGCTGTTGTGGGTGATGGGTTCGAATCTCAAACCGATCTACGGCCCCGAGCGCAAGGTCAATCCGGTTGCGCGCCGCCTCGCCGACACCTCCAAGGCGGAGAAGCTTCTGGGGTTTCACGCCAGCGTCGGCCTTGAGGAAGGACTCAAGCGATTGGTTGCGTGGTGGCGGATCAACCGGACGGCCGTGCAATGATTCCGATCATCCGGCCGGTCATGGACGAGCGCGAGGCGGATGCCGCGCGCCGGGTGATCCTGAGCGGTTGGGTCACGCAGGGACCCGAGGTTGCCGCTTTCGAACGGGAGTTCGCGGCTTTTGTCGGTGCCCCGCACGCCTGTGCGGTTTCGAATTGCACTACCGCGCTGCATCTCGCGCTGCTCGCGGTCGGCGTCAAGCCCGGCGACGAAGTCGTCACCGTCAGTCATTCCTACATCGCGACCGCGAATGTCGTCCGCTATTGCGGAGCAACGCCGGTGTTTGTCGATGTCGAGCCCGACACGTTCAATCTCGACCCTTCCCAGATCGAGCAGGTGCTGTCGCCGCGCACGCGCGCCGTCCTGTGCGTGCATCAGATGGGGATGCCGTGCGATCTGTCCGGCATCCTGGCGATCGCACGCGCGCACGGGCTTGCGGTGGTCGAGGACGCGGCGTGCGCGATCGGCAGCGAGATCGCCTGGGACGGCCAATTCGAAAAGATCGGCCGGCCGCGTGCCGACATCGCCTGCTTTTCGTTTCACCCACGCAAGATCATGAGCACCGGTGACGGCGGCATGCTGACAACCGCCAACGCCGAATGGGACGCCAAGTTCAGGGTGCTGCGCCAGCACGGCATGAGCGTCCCCGACACGGTTCGGCATGGCTCCGGCCAGGTCATTTTCGAGCAGCATTCGGTGCTCGGCTACAATTATCGCATGACCGATATTCAGGCCGCCGTCGGGCGCGAGCAGCTCAAGCGGCTGCCGGAGATCGTCGCCAGCCGTCGGGCGCTTGCCAGCCGTTACCGGGACTTGCTGGCGAATAATATCGGGATCGAGACGCCGGTGGAGCCCGTCCATGCCCGCAGCAACTGGCAGAGCTATTGCGTGCGGCTGCCGGGCCGTTGCGATCAGCGCACGGTGATGCAGGCCATGCTCGACGCCGGCATTGCGACCCGGCGCGGGATCATGTGCAGCCACCGGGAAGCGGTCTATTCGGACATGCCTTTGCGGGTGGCGCTGCCGCATTCCGAGGCGGCCCAGGATCAATGCATTATTCTGCCGCTCTATCCACAGATGACGCTGGCGGAGCAGGAACAAGTGGCGACGGAGCTGAAGCGGGCCTGCGGGGCGAGGTAACCGATATGCTGGTGCCCCATCCCGACAGTCAGACGACGCACACATCCTCGATCGAGATTCGGCCGAGCAAAGGACTTTTCGACCTCGAACTCGATGCGGTCTGGAGCTATCGCGAACTGCTGATCGTCCTGGTTTATCGCGACATCCAGGTTCTCTACAAGCAGGCCGCGCTTGGCATTGCCTGGGCGATCATTCAACCCGTTTTCGCCGTCATCGTGTTCTCGGTGATCTTCGGCCGCTTCGCGCAGATGCCGTCGGACGGCATTCCGTATCCCGTCTTTGCCTTTGCCGCGGTGCTGCCCTGGACCTATTTTGCGGAAGCCGTCCGCCGCGGCGGGACCGGGCTCGTCTCTGATTCCGATCTCGTCCGCAAAGTCTACTTTCCGCGCTTGATCATCCCGTTGGCCGGGGTGATTGCACCGCTGCTGGATTTTCTGATTGCCTTCGTCATTCTGCTCGGCGTCATGATCTGGTTCGGTGTGATGCCCTCCTGGCGCCTGCTGGCGGTGCCGCCGCTGCTTGCGATTGCCGCGCTGCTCGCTCTTGCCATCGGGCTGTGGCTCGGGCCGATCAACGTGCGGTTCCGCGACGTCAAGCACACGCTGCCGTTCATGCTCCAAGTCTGGATGTATGCCACGCCGATCGTCTATCCGCTGAGCATCATTCCCGCGGAGTGGCGATGGCTCTATAGCCTCAATCCGATGGTTGGCGTCATCGAGGGCTTTCGATGGGCCGTGTTCGGTCAGGGAAACCCCAATCTGGTCGCCGTCGGCATCAGTCTCGTCGTGATCGGGCTGCTGCTGATCGGGGGCCTGATGTTCTTCAAGCGAATGGAACAGTCATTCGCGGACCTGATATGACGCAAGATATCGCCATCAGCGCCAAGGGGCTGGGCAAACGCTATCGTCGTGGCCTGCGTTCCGCGCAGCATAATTCGATACGCGATGCGATTGCATCGGCCGTGGGAGGTCTGTTTCGCGGCGATCGCTCCGAACAGGCTTTGAGCACTTTCTGGGCGCTACAAGATGTCTCGTTCGATATCCTCCGCGGCGAGAACGTAGGGATCATTGGGCTCAACGGCGCCGGCAAAAGCACCCTGCTCAAAATCCTCTCGCGTATTACAACGCCGACGGTCGGTTATGCCCGCGTTACCGGGCGGCTGGGTGCGCTGCTCGAAGTCGGCACCGGATTCCATGCCGAACTGACCGGCCGCGAAAACACGTTCCTCTATGGCGCGATCCTCGGCATGAGTCGGGCCGAAGTCGCCCGCAAGTTCGATGCCATCGTGGATTTTTCCGAAATCCGGGACTTCATCGACACTCCGGTCAAGCGCTATTCGAGCGGGATGTATGTCCGCCTGGCATTTGCCGTTGCCGCCCATCTCGATCCCGACATTCTGCTGCTCGATGAAGTGTTGGCGGTCGGCGATTTCACGTTCCAGCGCAAATGCATGGACTTCGCGCGCCAACTCGAACGCAAAGGCTCGACGATCCTGTTCGTGTCGCACAACATGTTCAGCATCAAGACCATGTGTCAGCGGGTGATTTATCTCAAAGGCGGTCGCGTCGCCTTTGACGGGGCGACCGACGAGGCCCTGAGGCTCTACGAGTCCGATAGCCGGCTTGCCAGTACCTCGTGGTTCCATCCGCCGGAGCATCCGTCGATCGTGATTACGGATTTCGAGCTGTTCGACGAATCCGGAGCACCCAGGGCGATGTTCGATTTCGGCGAACGGGTGCGGGTCCGGGTGCGCTATCATGCGCCGGCGCCGGTGGAAGCGCCGCACTTCCTGCTTTCGTTCACGCGTTCGGATGAAATCCTGGTCTGCAATTTCAGCAGTTTTTCCGACAACGTGGATTTGCCCCGGGTCGACGGCGAAGGCGTGATCGAATTGCTGACCCCGCCGCTCAAGCTGGTGTCCGACCGGTACACCATTTCCGTCGTCGTCCGCCAACGCGGCTTTGAGCGGGTTCTGTGCGCGCAAATCGGCGCGGCGATGCACATGCGCCATGAGATCTTCAACGCCAACGCGTTTGGCGTGTTTCACGAGGCGGGACAGTGGCGGGTTGAGACGACGACGCCGCCGCGGCCCGCGTTGGCCGACAAGATCCGCTAATGCATGCTTAATAATTTACCTTTTTGTGCTTTGCTGCGACATTCGCGCTGAATCCGGCTTCGCCCGCGGGGGGCGGGAGACGCTTTAAGCGAAGGGGGCAGGGGAGTGAACGTCGTGCCAATGAAACAGGGCGCTCGGCCCGGTTCGGCCCAAGGGCAACCCAAGACCGAGGCGATCGGCGGGAGGGATCCGGCGGCCGAAAGAATCGCCGCGAATTTCGCTGCGTTCGAGCAGCGCGTGCGGCAGGCCCAGGATCATTACGCGCGCGGCAATCGCGAGGCGGCGGCGGTCGATGCCGCTCTGGCCGCTCATGTGGCGACGGGGACCCATTGCGGCATTTTCTGGAGTCCGCGGCTTGAACGGCTGCTCAACGCCATTGGGCGGCAGCTTGACGACGACGTGACGTCGACTTCGGGACGGCAGCCGACGCAACGGTATCAAAACGTCTTGCACGTCTGCACCGAAGTGCACCAGTCCGGCGGATTGACCAACATGATCAGCCGCTGGATCAAAGCCGACCGGAGCCGGACCTATTCGATTGCGCTCACCCAGCATCGCGGCCCGATGCCGGAACACTTGTCCGCGGCGGTGGCAAAAAGCGGCGGAAAACTGCATCACATCAATCATCACATCGGCGGGCTGTTCGCATGGGCGCGTTCGCTGCGCCGCGTGGCCCGGCAATACGACGTGATCGTTCTCCACATCTATTGCGAAGACGTCATTCCAATGCTTGCCTTCGCCGAGCCGGAAAACGTCCCGCCCGTTCTTCTGCTCAATCATGCCGATCATCTGTTCTGGTTCGGCCCGAGCATCAGTCATGCGGTCATCAACTTGCGCGATGCCGCGAAGGATCTGGCCGCCTCGCGGCGAGGGATTGCACCGGAGCGCAATCTTCTGATGCCGACAATCGTCGATCCAACCATAAGAACACGCTCGCGCAGCGAAGCGAAGCGGAGCCTAGGCTTCGATCCGGAGCGTACCCTGCTGGTGTCGGTCGCGCGCGCGACCAAGTATCGAACCATCAACGGTGTCACCTATGCGGATCGACACGTTCCGCTGCTGCGCAAGCACCCCAATGCCGAACTGGTGGTGGTGGGCGCCGGGGAGCCCGAGGATTGGGGCCCGGCGATTGCTGCGGCGGGCGGACGGATTCGACCTCTGGCCAATCAATCGGATCCGAGGCCCTATTACGAAGCTGCCGATATCTACGTCGATTCCTATCCGTTCGTCTCCTCCACGTCGTTGATGGAAGCTGCCGGCTATGGTGTGCCCTTGGTCAGCATTTTCACGGCACCGGATGACGCGAGAATTTTCGGCATCAATCACGTCGGCCTGGTGGGGACGGCCCTGGTCGCGACATCCGACGCCGAGTACAACGAGATGCTCACCAGGTTGGTCGTAGACGAGGCATTTCGCCATGAGCGCGGCGAGGCCGCACGCGAGGCGATCGCGCGCATGCACGCGCCGCCGGGATGGTTGACCTATCTCGAAGCAATCTACGCGCGTTCGATGGAGCTGCCGCCGCTCGATAATCAGCGCATGCTGAAAGGCGACGATGAGGAGCAGCCATCGTTCGGTGAACCGGACCGCCGGCACGAGGATATGTTCAGATCCCATTTTCCCTTATCAGGGGCGCTCAAGGGCTTCATGGGCATGGTGCCGGCGCGGCAACAATGGGCCTATTGGAACGAATTGCGGCGGGACGGCGCGTTCGATAACGGGTGGCAGGCCGCTTCGTACCTGCTACCGGAGTGGTTGAAGCGGGTGCTCAAGGATCGGCATTGAATCCATCGATCCCACGCATGTATCCGCTGCGCTTGCCGGTGCCTGATTGCGGCGCATGTTGACAACATCGTCATATCTCCTATCGTGAAACAACGATAATTTTGATTTTGAAAATGACGAAGTTGGTTCAGAAATCGGGATCCTGGCTCTTAAGCCGCGTCGAACACTATCGCGTTGAATTCGGCTCCCTCATCCGATCTGCTCTTGGTCCGCCTCCCAATATTGATGTCCTTCTCGTTGCGCTGTTGGTCGTTGCGGCTTGCAGCCTCACAATCTGGGGACTGAGCCAATTTCCTGACGGGCTCTATTCGACAAATTATAACGACGTCTGGTTCGACGCGGATCCGCCGAGAGTTTTCGAGAATCTCTTGGCGCGGACAAGCGACCATTTCCGCACCTCCGTCCATCCGCTGTTTTCGATCTTGGTCTACCCGCTCGCGAAGCTGCTGAAGAGCTTGGGAATGCCGCCGCTGATGGCGATGCAGGCATTGGTCGTGTGCGCAAGCGGATTGACGACGACCGCGATCTATCTCGGGGTGCGAGCCCTTGCGAACTCTTCTGTTGCGGCGGCTGTGTTTACCGCGGTGTTTGTCGCCAGTGCGACGCATATTTTCTGGTTCAGTCTGGTCGAGACATATCCTTTTGCCGCTCTCTCAATTGCAACCATGTTCGCCGTGATGGTGCGGGCCGACCGAACCCATCAGCGGGCGTGGATTCTCGGGTCGGCTTTTACACTGGCCATCACGGTCACCAATTGGACTTTCGGGCTGGCGGCGACGCTTTTCAACCTTACCTTCGGTCGATTTGTAAGAGTGTCGGTCGCGGCGCTGGTGATTGTCATGGTTTTGGCGACCCTGCAGGCCGTCATATTCCCGACGTCGAAATTATTTTTCTTGCCCAAGGCCATGCTTGGCGAGGTCGAATATTCTCAAGTCGGCGAGAGAATAGAATGGACGCCGCTCGCCGACGTGCGCTCGCTTTTCATTTTCGGCGCGGTCGCTCCGCCGGTCGCCAGAGAGAGGTTGGATGGCGCTGTCGTTCTCAGCAATCAGCGTGCTACTTTGCAGCAGCTGTCGTTCTCCGGAATCGTGGCGCTGATCAGCTGGATCGCGCTTCTCGGCCTTGGCGCCTGGGGCGCGTATCTGAGCGTTTCGCATCGACCGGTGGTGTTCGCACTGCTGCTGTTCATGGCCGGACAACTGGTGCTCCATCTCGTTTATGGGAATATTACATTCCTTTACTCGGCAGATTTTTTACCGGTTCTGGTTTGCTTCTCGGCTTTCGGCACCTTCACGCCCTATCGCAATTGGTCTTACGCGGCCGCGATTCTCTTTGTCCTGTTCGCCGGGTTCAACAACCTGCAGCAATTCCATCGTGCCGTGGCGATGGGAACGGAGATCGTGAAAACATGCGAAACCAACCGCAAGGGCCCTTGTTCGAAGGACAGGCCGCTGTGGTGATGTGCTTCGAGAGGGAAGCAGCCAATCGTTAAACCGATCGTCGCCGAAGCGTGAACTCCGCGCGCGTGGTGGCAAGGTTAATTTGAACGCGGCAGGCCTCTTGGGCCCAGATACCCCGATTTTGGTGTCTTTCCAAACGTGTTTGGTCATACTGGAGCGTGGTTGCGGCGGCATCTGACGACGCGGGCCAGCGGATGACAGGTGTTTGATCATGTCAGCGGAAAGCACCTTCGAACGAGAGGCTGCCTTGTCTCCCAGGGCGGTTCCGCTTTGCGTCAACCTGGATCGCACCCTGGTGCGCAACGATCCGCGTGCCGAGTGGATCCTGGCGATCGTCGGCAATCCGCGCCGCTGGAGCGACGCGCTGAAGCGACGCGTGCGCGGTCGTGGCAAGGACGAGGTTGCGGCGGGGTTCGATCCTGCCTTGCTTGCCTACAATGAGCCGCTGATCACTTATTTGCGCCTGCAACGCCAGCAGGGCAGGGCGCTCGTCCTGGTGACTGAGGATGACTCCGGTCTTGGCCACGCGGTAGCCCGTCACGTCGGCCTGTTCGACGAGGTGATCGTGGTGCCGAGTCGGGGCAGGTCCGCGGTAGAGGCCAGGGCAAAGGCACTCGTCGAGCGTTTCGGACGGGGTGACTTTGCGTATGCCGGTAGCGATGGGTCCGACCTCCCGATATGGAAGGCAGCTCATAGTGTCGTTGTCGTGAATTCATCGCGTGCGACGCGCGACAGCGCGCGCAAGCAGGCGCTGGTCGAGGCCGAGATCGGCGATCGTCCCTCCGTCGTTCGATCCGCTTGGCGCGCCATGCGTCCGCACCAGTGGGTCAAGAACCTGCTGGTGTTCGTGCCCATGATCATGGCGCGGGCGATCTGGCAATTCGACTCGTGGACCAACGCGTTTTTCATGTTTTGTGCATTTTGCGCGACGGCATCCTGCATTTACATCATCAACGACATGTCCGATCTGGCTGCCGACCGCCGGCATCCGCGCAAGCGTCTTCGCCCATTTGCCAGCGGAGCGCTGCCGCTGAGTTACGGACTCGTGCTGGCGTTGGTCCTGCTTCTCGTCGGCATGGCATTCTCGCTGGCAACGGGGACGCTGCCGATCATCGTTGTGTATGCAATTGCGTCAATAGGTTATTCGCTGGCGCTGAAGGAGTTCCCGCTTGTCGATGTTTTCATTCTCGCGGGTCTGTACACGATACGGATCATCGGTGGCGGCTTGGCAACGGGGAATGCGGCATCGATGTGGTTGCTGGCGTTTTCCGGATTCTTGTTCTTGAGCTTGGCGCTGTTGAAACGCATTCAGGAGTTGGTCGCGGGGCCGCGGTCCAGTGTCGAACTCGGGCCCACGCGTCGTGGCTACCGCCGCGGCGACGAGACTATATTGCAAATCTTTGGCTGCGCGTCGGCGTTCGCCTCCAGCGTGGTGCTCGCGCTATTCGTCGGCAGCACCGCGGCGTCGGCACAGTATCGTTATCCGGAGTTGCTGTGGTGCGTCGTGCCGGTGATCCTGTTTTGGCAGTGCAGGCTGTGGCTCTCGACGGCGCGCGGCTATATGGTCGATGATCCGATCGTATACGCCACGCGCGACTGGGTGTCCTGGACAGCGGGAGCTTGCGTGCTGGTGGTTCTCGCCGCGGCCGCGTACGGCCTCGGTAGTATGGCTTGGCTACTGGGCAGGCAGTAGCTCCATCATTCAGAACATCGTTGTGTCGCCGCCAGCTCTCGACCCGCGACCCGGTAGTGCAAGGCTGGGCATGCTATTTGCGGGGAACGCTGACCTTGTTGATCGGCATCGGGTCGGCGTGTGGCTCAACACCGGTCGCCGCAACACGCGAAGCGAGCAGGGCGCTGTCCTGTTTCTGGATTGGTTCTTGTGGCGTCCGGATCCGAGCGCGTTGCTGACCAACGATGGTCATGAGCGCCGTTCGAAGCGGTGTGGCGCCGAGGAGTTGCCTGACGGTGCGAATAGGTGAGACCCCCAGGGCGATGCGAATGGCGTGCAACGCGCTGCGGCGTTCGCCTCGGTGTGCGCGGGTGATGGCCGCATCGGTGAAGTAGTTATGATAGATTTGCACCGCTCCGAAATAGGATCGGAGAAACGCGGCCGGCGAGCTCCACCTGCGCCACGCGGGCAGGGCGTTCTTGAAAAATACGCGTCGGGTATAGGGCAGCCGCCGCAATTGCAGCGCATCGAACGAACCGGAGGCGCGCTGTCTGAATAGAACGCAGGATTGGTCCACAAAGCCTACTTTGTGCTGTCGCGCGACGCGGATGTGCCAGTCCCAGTCCTGGTCGCCGATCAAGGATTCATCGAATTCGCCGACGGATTCACGGACCCGCGCGCGGGCCACGGTCGCGCCGATTTGCGGAAAGTAGCCACTGATCATCTTCATGAAGAGTCGACCATCGCGCGGCGCCTCGACCGGCCACGGAGCGCTGGTGGGGATCAGATCCGGATTAGTGCTCACGACCTGGCCGACGGCCGCCTCGAATTCGGGGCGCGCCTCCAGAAGTGACAGATGGCCGCGCACGTGGGTTGGCAGCCATACGTCGTCATCGTCGAGAAAGGCGAGATAGTCACCGGTCGCCGCGCGCAAGCCGGCGTTTCTTGCCGCGCCGGCGCCGCGTCGGTCTGCTCGCAAATAGATGGCGCCGAACTCCTCCGCGACGGTGCGAGTCTCCGGAGCCGAGCCGTTATCGCCGACCAGAATTTCGAACGTGAGATCGGAACCTTCCAGCGCCCGGATACTGGCGAGCGCTTGGCGCAACAACGCGGGTCGATCGCAGGTCGGGACGATCACCGATACGCGGCGCTGAGTCGGGGCCGTCATCAGGTCCATTCCTCCCAGCGATCATAGGCGCCGCGCAGGAGCGCGTTGAAAATCCGGTCGCCGTCGAACCGGGTGACGAATGTTCGGGGCACTGTGTCGTTCGGGCGGGTCTCTTCCGCTTGGGCGTAAACAATGTCATAGCCCGCTTCGCGTGCAGCATCGGCGGCGGCGATAGGCCAGTTCATAGACTGACCCAGCGGTATCGCGAAGGATTTCGGCGTGAATCCAAGCTCGCGCTCGATGGCGCGCCGCGAATCCACCAATTCATCCGCCATTTGCGCCGCGTCGATGGTGCCGAAATTCGGGTGCGTGGCGGAATGGCTGCCGATCTCGGCGCCCTCGTCCAGCAAGCGTGCGAGATCGCGCCAGGCCAGAACGAAGTCCTTCGACCAATCGTGGCGCTGGTCGCTCCACTCGGAGACAACGAAGACAGACCAGGGAATGTCGTAGTCCTTCAAGATCGGAGCCGCATGGGTTTGCACACTTTTGAGGCCATCATCGAAAGTAATGGCGAGATCCATGGGGCTGCCGCCGGTTTGAGCGATGGTGGACGCCGGCACAAATCGAAATCCGGCTGACTTTGCGAGTTCGATATGGCGGCGGAATTGTGCGGGGGTTACGTCGTTAACGCCCATGTCGGGCTGACCGACTGAATGGTAGCATAGAATACGACCGGAGGGACGTCTGCCCCTGTGCGAGGTGGTGGCCAGCAGGTGCCGTTCCCCGAACATCCGCGCGGCCGCGATATGTTTGCGCTTGAGCCCGGTACGGTTAACAATACGCTTCAGGGTCTGCTTCATGCCGAAGTGTCGTGGCCTCTCTCAGACCGACCCAATATATCAGTAAGTCCATGAATTTCATCCTCGTTCGGACAGACCTTGTCGGTCGATCAATGAACAGGCCGGTTAACGTAAACTTGTTGCGAGTCAATGAATTAATTCCGGCGCATGGGTTTTGTCGGATAGGTTGCCGGCGAGGCGGCGGCGTGCGGCAGGTCCGGCGCGGGGAGCATAGGGAGCGTCATGGCAGACACCGCGTCAGCTGATGCGGGCCGGTTCATCGTGCTGGACGGCATGCGTGGCATCGCGGCAATGGTCGTGGTTGTCGACCACGTGCCCAGCGCTACGCTCGGGACCCTGCTTCCCGGCCGCTATCTCGCGGTCGACTTTTTCTTTGTGCTCAGCGGCTTTGTGTTGAGCCACGTGTATGGGGGGCGGCTTGCGAAGGGCATGCCGCCGCTGAGCTTCTTTTTGGCGCGCATCATTCGCTTGTATCCGCTCTATCTCCTTGCGACCTTGTTGGGCGCAGTCATGTCGTTTCTCTACATCACAAAGGGGTGGTCTATCGGCACGCCAGACAAGGTCGCGCCGGCCCTGTTGTTCAATCTGGCCTTCCTGCCGTGCCCACCGGCGTTTACTCCGGATCCGCGAATTCCGTTTCCTTTTGTCGGACCGGCATGGTCGCTGTTCTTCGAACTTGTCGTTAATGCCGTCTACGCTTTCGTCGCGGTACATCTTTCGAACGCTAGGCTTGCGGTCTTTCTTGTCATCGCTGCGCCGGTGCTTGCGGTTGCGATCTTCGCACTGGGCAATGCCGACGGAGGATGGTCGTGGGGGAATTTTCCGGTCGGCTTCGCGCGGGTCTTTTTCTCCTTTTTTGCCGGCGTCCTGATCTATCGCCTGCGGTCGATCTGGATGCCGCCTGGAATTCCAACCTGGCTTGCTGTCGCGGTGATGATCCTGGTTTTTATGATGCCGGCGACGGGGATCTGGCGTCCGGCTTTTGACAGCGTTGCGGCGATCATTGTATTTCCTATCCTTGTCGCGCTGTCGGCAGGGTCAAACGTGCGCGGATATTCCGCGCACGTCTGTCTGACACTCGGGCTTGTGTCCTACGGCGTCTATGTCCTGCAGGTCCCTATCAGGCAGATCGTGGAGATCATTCTTGGTTCGGGGTTTCGCCTCAGGCCGGAAGATCTGGGAGATTTTGCCGTCGTGCTCGTTTTCGTTGGGTCGGCAGGGGTTGCTGTGATCGCGAATGTATTCTACGAGGCCCCGCTGCGACGGTGGCTGACGCGCATCAGCACCAGCAGATTGCGTTTTACGGTGGGCAAATGATTCCTCGCCGATGCCTTTGGTGCACGCAATGACCTCAGACCGTGTGCGGGATCGGCTATTGCCGACAGGAGAGCACGCCAAGCCTCCTGATCGTTCTAACACGCGGACATCGTCCGAACCGACAGGGCGTTACGCTACCCTCGACGGCCTGCGCGGGGTTGCCGCCTTCGGCGTGTTGCTCATGCATGCGTCGGCGTTGCTGGACGACAAGATCCTGCACGGAGCTTATCTCGCGGTCGATCTGTTCTTCATGCTGAGCGGCTTTGTCCTCGCGCACGCCTATGATGCGCGGCTGCGCCAGGGACTGACGCTCGTCGGGTTCATGCGCTTGCGCGTGATCCGTCTCTATCCGCTTTATGCGCTGACCACGGCGCTCGGCGCGGCGCTTGCACTTTATGCCGCCGCGCGCGGCTGGACCGAGGCGACGACCAGTACGTTAATGCTGTCGCTATTGCTGGCGGTGCTGTTTCTGCCGACGCCGGGTGGCCTCGTCACCGGCACCTTCGACGTGTTCCCGTTCAACAGCCCGGCCTGGTCGCTGTTCTGGGAGCTCGTCGCCAACGCGCTTTATGCCTCGCTGGCGAAACGGTTGACCAACAAGGTCCTGGTGGGGCTGCTCTGCGCGGGATTGATCGCGATGGGGCTCAGCCTCTGGGAATATGGATATTTCGGCGGCGGCGCCTATTCATACGATGTCTGGGGGGGCGGAGCGCGCGTCCTGTTTTCGTTCTTTGCCGGCGTTGGAGTCTGGCGTCTGCAACAGGCCGCGACACTGCCTGCGATCAGAATTCCCGCGCCGGCCTTACTGATTCTGCTGCTGATGGTCTTGGCCGTCGAACTTGCGGGACCTTGGCGAGCGGTTTTTGATTTCGGTGCTGTCGCGATCGTGTTTCCAGCGCTGATCTATTTTGGCGCCTTGAGCGAGCCACGCGCGCTGGCGGCCTGGATCTGCAATGTCGCGGGCAGGGCATCCTATGGCGTCTACGTCCTGCAGTTTCCGTTCATCGAGCTGCTCAAGCTGTCCTATGCCAAGGTCACACACCATCACTTGACCGGCATCGGGCCATTGGGCGTACTCGCGGTGTGTGCGCTGACGGTCGGCGTGGCGATCGCCTTGGACGCTTTCTACGATACGCCGGTGCGGACGTATCTCACCAGCCGCTTCGTCCGGCGAAGGCTGACGGTCTCGGCTTAGGCGCAACCTCGCCGCCGTTCAGCGGGTCCGGCCACGGGCAACGGTTGCGATCCGTTCGGCCAGGACCTTGTGCAACATCCTGTTGTCGAGGCGTTCTTCCACGAACCGCCGTCCCTCGCGGCCGAAGGATTGTCGCATCCCGCCATCGCCCATGAGGGTGGTCAGATGCTGTGCGAGTTCCTCGACGTCGCGCTCCGCCGCGAGCAGGCCGTTCTTGTTATGAGTCACGATTTCAGGAATGCCGCTGTGACGGGTAGCGATAATCGGCAAACCGCTTGCCATCGCCTCCGAAATCGCCACCGGGCTCGCTTCGACGTCGCCGTTTCTTGCCGTCACCGATGGCAACAGAAAGATATCGGATTGGCTGACGGCGTCGAGAATTTGCGAGTGCGGGAGCGCGCCGGAGAAGCGAACGCGATCGGCGATCTGCAGGTCTGCGGCGAGGGCTTGCAATTGCAGCCGCGTCGGCCCATCCCCGGCGATCTCATACGTCCAGTCGATCTCCGGATGCTGCTGGCGGACGCGCCTAAGCGCGCGTATCGCGAATTCCAGGCCCTTCTTCTCGACCAGGCGCCCGACCGAAATAATGCGGATGCCGTCGCCGTTGTCCCCCTCGGTGCGGCGCGGGCGAATGAGCGTGACGTCGACGCCCATGCGATGCACCCAGATGCGATCAGGCGGCGCGCCGTACCCGATCAATTGCGTCTTGAAGCTCTCGCAGGCTGGAAGCAGGAGATCGCCTTCGCGAAACAAATCGCGATAACGCGCCCGGGTTTGATCTTGAAAGTGCGCGTTCAGATCGTAGCCGTGGAACGCGGTCCAGATCTGTCCCTTGACTTTGTTGCGATGATTCGCGCGCAGTGCGCGCAGGCCGTTGACGCCGAAATGACAGAGCACCACGTCAAAGTCGTCGGCCAGACCGGCATCGGTCCGATCGGTGGCCAGCAATTTCATCGCCATGATCAGGCGATATGGACGGGGGAGCGCGTTCGCCAGGCGATACAACGGGTGATCGCCCGCGAATCGCGCGTCCGACATGAGATCGTGCGATTTTAGGAGGGGATGTGAGAGGCCGTTCTCGTCGCGTGCATCGGCGAACACGGTAACGGTAATACCAGCGTCCAGAAGCCCGCAGATCTGCGAGATAATGAAGGTTTCGGAGAGGCGCGGAAAATCGCCGACGACCACGGCAACGCGTGGACCAGCCTTCTGCATGCTAGCTCATCCCCGCCCCGTAACTGAACTGTTAGCAGGTTCCGGGGCGGGATTCCATATTCAAGTTGCTGCGCAACATGTCAGTGACCGCCAGGCGGTGACGGTGCGTTTCGGCCTGAACAAAAGGTTTGTCGGCGGTCGTCAGAGACGCGCCGAGAGGGTTTTTTGCAGCTTTCGTTGCAGCACGCCGAGCAACTCGTGCCGGAGGTCTGCGCTGCGCAGCACCGCCCGCCACAAATGCTGGTTCCAGCAGAGTTCAAGCGCAATTTGTCCGTACGCATGGCCGTCCAGCATTCCGTAGCAATGGTGGTGCGCCGCCAGACTTTGCACGCTGATGGCCCGGCTTCGAACCAACCGCGCCAGCGAACGGTCGCGCTTGATCGCGTCGTGACGCAGGAGCGTCTCGCATTGCGCGAGCATCCCGCCGTAATCCACAAAGGTGCGGCTGAATCCGGATGCGCGCGTGGTATAAAAGTAGCCGGGCTCGCCCAGCAGCCCAAATTTCGCATTGTCCAGCAGGCAGGCCATCAACAACATGAAGTCCTCGCCATGCCGCGTCGCGGGGTATTTCAGCTTCTTGCGTTGCAGAAATTCTCGCCGAAACATCGGTTTGAGCAAACCCCAGTCGGTGGAATCGAACGACGCCTGGGTATTGGAGAGATATTCATGCAGGTCGACGATCTTGAATTGCGAAGTGCATTCAAACGCGGTCTGGATTGCAGTCTGTCCACGCAAATCCCAGAACCAGAAATTGTCAGCGACAATGTCGAGGCTCTCTCGCTGCGCGAAATCGACCAGGGCGGCGATCCGGCCCGGGGCCATGGCGTCATCCGCGTCGAGCACGGCGATCCACGCGCCGCGGGCGACATCAATGGCCGCGTTGCGCGCCGCTGCCGGACCGGAATTCGTCTCCAGCCGGATCGGCCGCACCCGGGTGTCTGATTGAGCGAAATGCGAGGCCAATGCGAATGTCCCGTCGGTCGAAGCGTCATCGACGATAATCAACTCGAGGGGAGGTCCAGATTGAATAAGTGCGGATTCGACGGCGCGCGTCATGAAGGCCTCGGCGTTGTAGGCCGCGAGGATGATGCTGACGATCGGCGATGCCGAATTATGAAAGCTCACTTGGGACTGTATCCGCTTGGTCTTCGTGACGCTGTCACTTGCGCCCAAAGAAAGCGCGCTCGCCTCGCAACAACCCGTAGCGAACCGTTTCCGCGCCCGACGCTGTAAATTCGCTCACACTGAATCCTGCCGCCTTCAGGCGATCGCGGAAGTCGCGTCCGTAATAGCGAACGTGATCCCATTGCCCGAAATGCAGGTCGCGGTCTTGCGCAGTGGTGACGCGGTCATCTTCATAGGTGCGATCCCAGCCTTCGATCATCGGCACGGTGGCAACCAGAACGCCGCGGGGCCTCAGGATACGAAACAACTCGCGCATGGCGAGCCGGTCGTTGACATGTTCGAGCACGTGGTTGGCGATGACGACGTCGAACGAGGCATCCGGCAAAGCGATGTTTTCAAGATTGAGCGCGAGATCTCCGAGCCCGCGTTCAAGATCGGCGGTCACGTATTTGGCGACGCGCGGTTTGACAAAGCGAGTGAGCGCCTGCTCGGGCGCAAAGTGAAGAACTTCTGCGACGGGTGATAGAACGTCTTCGCTCTGCATGGCGAGAAAAAGCAGGCGATGCCGTTCCAGCGAGGTGCAATTCGGACATTCTGCGTCGTATCGTGGCGGGTGACCGAACGCGTTGAACCATCCGGAGTAGCCGCAAATGGGACAATCGCGTGGGGTGACGCCGTTCAATTTTTTAAGAACGTCAGCGTAGTACTTCAGCTTCGATGGCAGCCCTCTCAACCCCGCTCTTGAGCTCGCAAGCGCCATCAAAAAACTCCCATCCTTCGTTGTAAGGACATGCTGTCCCATCCACGCGAGGTCACCCAGGCTACACTCAAAATGCGTTTCAAAGCGTGGAGCATAGGGTGACATCTTGCCGTTACTCTTGGATTGGTTGACGAATCTTTCCTTAGACGAGCTCGCTTCTCTCTTTAGATGAGCTCGCTGACATGTCAGGGGTAAAATAGTGCCAGATTCGAAATGGCAAAACGTCATGCAAACGAAGGAGGAGCGCGAATTGACCGCGTTACCATCCGAACAAATTTACGTAAGTGTGATCATCTGCACGCGTAACCGTGCCGCCCAGCTTGGCGAAGTCCTCGACTCGTTCTGCCAGCTCATGGTGCCGCCCGGCCTCCGCTGGGAATTGATCGTGGTCGACAACGGCAGCACCGACCGGACCGCAGACGTGGTCGCGGGCTACTCCGCGCGCCTGCCGGTACGCTGCCTGCGGGAAGACAGGCCGGGCATATCGAACGCCCGCAATCTTGGGGTCTCCGAAGCGCGAGGAGACTATATCTGCTGGACCGACGACGACGTCTTGCTCGATCCTCGTTGGCTCGCGGCCTATGTGGAGGCATTTCGCCGTCATCCAGAAGCTGCGGTTTTTGGAGGGCGGATTCACCCGGTGCTCGCGCCTCCGACTCCGGAATGGTTTGCGAAGGCCAAGGACAAGTGGCCGATTACGACCGTGCTTGCGGCGCGCGATTTTGGTGACGAGGTCACACCGGTGACTTTGGAGGGGGGCCGCACACCTTATGGAGCGAATTTCGCGATTCGCGCCATTGAGCAACGCGAACAGCTCTACAATGCAAATATTGGAGCGTCCCCGACGCAAAGCCGCATCGGCGAAGAGACCGATGTCATCCATCGCGTCATCAGGGGCGGGGGAACCGGGTGGTGGGTTCCGGACTCCGAAGTCCAGCACATCATCCAGCCGCAACGTCAAACGCTGCGCTACATCTTCCGTTATTACCGCATTACCGGAGAGAGTTTCGCGTATCTGCAGGACCGGCAGCCGGATGACACCTATTTTGTCGCGTTCGAGGACGCTCCGACGCCCACCATCAAGCCCGGCCCCTATTTGTACCGGCAGCTCGTGCTGTCCGCTTTTTGGTTTGCGGTTTATCACGCGCGCGGGAACTTCGATTCCAAACTCCGGTATCTGAGAGACTTCGGTTTCTTCTATGGTATTTTCTCCTACTGGCGCGCTCGCGGCGCAGCCAAACGCGATCAGGCATCCGAACGAAAAACCTAAGGGGGGAGGGGGTGCGCCATTGGCAGAAGCGATATTATCGGTGGCTGGCGCGACTGGTCTGGCCCGCGCGTACGTCGTTGTCGCTTCAAGGGTCGCCGGCCGACCCGGCGCTGCAAGCGTTGGCGTCGGGACAAGATATTACCGAGCCGGTCGTCATCATTTCCGCGCATCCCGACGACGAGACCATCGGCGTCGGCGCCCGATTGCGGCGCCTCAAGAACCTCACGCTCATTCACGTGACGAACGGCGCGCCTGATCGTCCGGGCGCGAACCTGGCAGGATTTCCCAATCCGGCGTCCTATTCCGCCGCCCGCTTCCGGGAACTCGAACACGCGCTGGACTTGCTGGAAGCGCAACCGGTGCAGCGGCGCCTGCTGGGATTTGTCGATGGAAACACCGTGCATGCGCTCGACCGTCTTGTCGATATTCTGACCGGCGAGCTGCGCGGCAAAGCCGTTGTCATGACCCATGCTTACGAGGGTGGTCATCCCGACCACGATTCCTGCGCCTTCGCGGTGCAGCGCGCGTGCGAGCGGCTTCTGTCCGCCGGCGAGATCGCGCCGGTCCGGGTCGAACACACCGGCTATCACAGTTACAAGGGCGAGCAGCGCACAGGGACTTTCTGGGCCGGCGAACGGACCTCGATTGCGCGGATTCGTCTCAATGACTGGGAGAGGAATGCAAAAGCAGCGGCGTTCCGGGCGTTCACGTCGCAGGGCTGGCTGCCGACGGTGTTCCGTGTCGATCGCGAGATCTATCGCGCGGCGCCGCGCTACGATTTCACCCAGCCGCCGGCGCCCGGGGCGTGGCTGTACGATACGTTCGGCTGGGAGATGAAAGGTCAGACGTGGCTCGTCTGCGCTCGTGCGGCTACCCAGCGGCTGCGCGATTGAATACGCGGCGAGATCAGGATGCCACATTGCGTCGAAGCAAGCGGCGAAGCGCCAAGGTCAGGCCGCGGCCGACGACGCGCGACGGGCCGAGCAAAGCGAGCAGGAAGCGCAATCGCGACCACAGCGCTGCCGGCTGTCGCGATGTGGCGCAAAGTTGAATTTGCCAGAACAGCGGAGCGGCGAAAGCGTCCGCGATCGAGCGGCCGAAGGCTGATTGGGTGAGCAGACTCTGCAGGCGCTGTCGCAAGCGATGATCGTCGATCAAGAACGGAACGCATTCCAGCTCCGACAGCGTTCGCTTGACGATCTCCTGTTCGTCCGGGGACGCCGGCGTGGTCGGTGCCAAGGCGCAGGCTTGCTCGAGATCGGCAATACATTCCGGCCACATGGCATGGCGACCGGAAATGCACGCACGCTCGAGCAGTGCGGCGCGCTGCATCCGAGTTGCCGGCAGCGACTGCGCAAACGGCGGGGTCAGTTCGTCAAGGGACAGCTCGCCACGGAGCCGGTCGAAGATCATGCGATCATAAGTCAGCCATTTCGTCGCCGAGGAGTCCGAGGAAAACCGGTCGGCGGCGGCGCCGCGGCTTCCGGAATGCCAGCGTTGCAGGAACAGCGGCTTGTCGACAAAAGCGCCGCTGTGGTTGCGGGCGATGCGCAGGATCATGTCGTAGTCCTGCGACCGCAATTGTTTACTGTCGAAGGCGCCAACCTCACGATAAACGCTGTGGCGAATCATGCTGGAGAACTGGCAGATGAAACACCGCTCCAGAAGTTCCAGGAACAACGCCCGCTCATGGTGCTCCGGCCAGTAGGACATCGGGACGATTTGGCGCTCGCCCCCGACCTCGCAGAACCGCAGGTAGCGGCCGTAGGCGAAGCCGGCGTCGGGATTCGAATCCAGGGCGCCGGCCAAGGCCGCGCACGCATCCGGTTGGGCAATGTCGTCGTCGTCGCAGATCCAGACGTAATCGGCGCTGCAATGGGACAGCGCGTTGTTGAGCGCGGCGGATTTTCCGGCGTTGGCCTGCGTCAGGATCTGTGCCTTCCCGACATAGGCGTGCAGGACCTCGTCGGTGTTGTCGGTCGAGCCATCATTGACGACGATGATTTGGTCCAACCGTCGGGTCTGCCCCAGCAAGCTCTCCAGGCATTCCGGTAGATAGGCGGCGCGGTTGAAGGTCGGAACGATCGCGCAGACGGTGGTGGTCAAGGCAGGTTCCCTGGATTCGGCAGATTCTCGCGCCGCCTTCGATATCAGACCATAAGCCCTCGTCGGTCAAAAGTGGAATGACGCACGCTGGCCCTACGTGGCGAGACCGCGAGGCGCGCGCATGGAGGCCGACGTTTTCAGCGTTTCCAGCTTCAGATTCTGCCAGCGCGATCGCACGCGATGCAGCAAGAGTGTGCGCTGCCGCTGCAGAGATCCGGGAAGCGTTCTGGAATACTCGAGCATCTCCAGATCTATTTGCGGGCGATCCATGGCGGCGATGCAGGTCTCCAGCAGACTTTTCGGGCCGTACTGGACCCTGACATGATCGTAGCCAGCGGCCGATTGCCGACCGAATGCGGTGCGATCGGCGTGCAGATGCCGCAACACATTGCGGACGTCTGCCGGTTCGCAATAGATCGATCCCGGACCAAAGGTCGGTTGCAGGTACTGGGGAAGCAGCAGGACACAACCTGCGGCCGCCGCCTCGATGGCCGCACGCCCGAACGCTTCGATCGTCTCAGGATGATGGAAGTAAACAAAGAAATCGATCATCCCGAGAAATGCGCGGGGCGACACCTGGTCGAACGGATAGAGATGCCAGTTGTGCGGAATGCGTCCAAGTTTTTGCGCGAAGAAGCTTTCGACGCCGAGAAAATGGACATCGATATCTTCTTCATCCGGATAGGCGGCGAGAAAATCCTTGATGTTATCAGGCCATTTGTCCGGATCGGGGCGACTATGCCGCCCAATCGAAATGCGCTCGAACCGCGGCGCATCGCGTGGTCCACCCCAGCCGTCGACCCGAATGATGTTGTGCCAATCGGAGGCGAGGACGGGCAGGTCGAAAGCCAGCTTTCGAAATCGCTCCCGGCAGACGGGAGACGTCGGCGCCCAGACCGCCGGGCCGCCGAACGCCTTTTCGACAGCGGCTTCGATGCGCCAGGGATTATAGTTGAGCATGTTTGATGATGACAGCGGCACATGATGGGCAATGATCAAACGATGCTTTGCGCGGACGTCGAATCCGTCCAGCGGCGCGTGCTGCAACACCACCGGATTGTGCAGGAGAAGCAACGAGCACGTGTATGGCCCATCGCTTTTTGTCACGATCGGAATCGCGAGCTCTTTGATGAGCTGGCTCAGGTCTTTGTGGGTCGGCTGCTCCTGCGGAAAGAAACCAGCGATCAGGGGGAGTAGTGCGATCGACAGGCCGGCCGACGCATAGGTCTTGATTTCGGCAGCGATGGCCGCCGAGGTTCCGCCCGTCAGGCGAAAATCACCCGCGATGACAATATCGTAGGTCTTCGGTTGCAACGCCCCGCCCCTTGAACGCCCTGGTGATACTGCCGACCGTCGATTCTGCAGCGGAACGATCCGCTGTTTCGACGCCACGCCCGACTGGCATAGCTCACCGAGCCGCTAATTGCGACATGAACGCAAAGTAGCCGCTGGGGCTCTGGATTGAAGCAGCCTAAACTGCCGCAGGGGCCGAGTTTTTCCCGCAGGCATTAACGAGTCGTCAATCTGATACCGGCTTTTTATCAGAGCGCGCTCCGCCCGCGCCTTTGGGCGTGGGACCATGACTTGATGGATGACCACGGTTGCGATAGTCGCCTGTTCGTTGCTAGCAACGGGATCCGAGGCGCCGCGGGGAAGATCCGTTTGGGCGCGGACGACGGATCGGAGCACGCGGCCCTGGAAACCTCCCTCTACGCACCGGTCAAAAGTTACCTGGAGAGCCTCGGGTTCGAGGTGAAAGGGGAGATTTGCGGTTGCGACGTGGTGGCGCTGCGGGGGAAATCCTCGCCTGTGGTGGTGGTTTGCGAGCTCAAGCTTGGCTTAAACCTCGAGCTTATCCTGCAAGGCGTTGATCGCAGCGCCGCATGCGACGAAATCTGGCTCGCGGTCCGGGCTTCAACCCGTGGCCGCGTCCGCGATCCCAGGGCGAGAAAGCTTTGCCGGTTGCTGGGTTTCGGCCTGATCGGGGTGTCCTCCCTTGGGCAGGTCGAGATTCTGGTGGAGCCGACGCCCTGGAAGCCGCGCCGCAATGTGCGTAAACGGTCGCACCTCGTCAGCGAACACCAGCGCAGACGGGGCGACCCGGCGCTGGGCGGCAGTACGAAATCGCCGATCATGACGGCTTATCGCCAACAGGCTTTGGCTTGCGCCGCCTCGCTCACGACCGGCCCCCGGCGCACTCGCGAGCTCAAGACCATGATCCCGGACGCGCCGAAGATCCTGCTCAGCAACGTCTACGGCTGGTTCGTGCGGGTGCAGCGGGGAGAATACGCGCTGACCGAGGTTGGCCGCGCCGCGCTGGTGCGCTGGCCGCAGGCGCATTCCGGCTGAAACAGCTGACGCACGTGGGGCGCTGCAGCGCACAATAGGGTCTAGATCAGCGCTTTGCGCAGCCGCGCGCTCAAGAGGTCGATCGCCATCACGGTTCCGACCACAACGATCACCTGCGCAGCGGTCTGGGCATATTGGAAACTGCGGATGCTCTCATAGAGGGTCTGGCCGATGCCGCCGGCCCCGACGATGCCGAGGGTGGTCGCCGAGCGCACATTGGTCTCGAGCCGATAGAGGGTCAGCGAACTCCACAGTGGAACGACCTGCGGAATCACGCCGAAGATGACTTCCTGCAGTCGACGTGCGCCGGTCGCCCGGATCCCTTCAATCGGTCGTGGGTCGATCGCCTCAACCGCTTCAGAGAACAGCTTGGCGAACACGCCGAGATTGTGAATGAACAGCGCCATGACGCCGGCAAAGGGGCCGAGTCCAACCGCGACCACAAACATCAGCGCGAATACGATCTCGTTAATGGCGCGGCATGCATCCATCAGGCGACGCACCGGCTGCACGATCCACGGCGGACAGATATTGGCGGAACTGAGTATCGAGAAGGGGATGCCGAAGACGACCGCGAGCGCGGTACCCCACAAAGCAATCTGGATCGTGATCAGCATGTCGCTGAGGTAGTTGTCCCATTCGTGGAAATTCGGCTTGAGAAAGGCGTTGCCGAACTCAGCCATGTTGCGCCAATCGGTGAACAGGGCGGAGACCCGGAACATCTCCGCCGGCGTCCAGCTCCAGGCCAGCAACGCGAACACCAGAAGCCACAGCATCCAGTTCCACACGCGACGCGACAGCGGATGCGTCGGCACGACGGCGCCGCTGGAACCGGGCGGTGGCCGTGCGCGGCCGGAATCGTCAGCGATGTCGATGGTCATTGGGTTTGGTGCTGCAGTTCTCAGCAAAGATTTCCGCGTACGGTCTCGTTGTCAGGGTCGAACGCAATGCGAACCGCCGGGCTTGCACCCGGCGTCCGCATCTCAGGCGCAATCAGACATCAGTTTGTGCTGGCAAAGTTGGCGGCAAATTCCGCGATCATCTTTTTCAGCTCGTCCTGACTGCCGGCCTTGTCGGCTTCGATGAAGGCGGCAACGCGGGTGCGGAAGCCGTCGGTTTCGGCCTTTTTGGTCAGCTCCTCGATATGGGCGAGCTGGGCCTCGAGGTCCTTCACCTGCTTGGCCTTCTCCTCATCCGATAGCTTGGCGTCGGCCTCGACCTTGAGCTTTTCTTTGGTCAGTTCGAGCTTGCGGATCGGTAACAGCTGATTGTCGGAGGAGGGATTGAAGGGCGACCAGATGAGATTGGCCAGGATCTCCCGGGCGGTTTTGACGTCGTCCGGAGTGCCGATGCGGCCATAGCTCATGATGAAGGTGTAGAGCTTGGCTTTAACCGCGGGATCGAGATCTTTGCGCCATACGATCGGATCGAGCGGAATGATCGGCGACGTCCAGATGATTTTGATCTGGGCGCGCGCGTCCGGCGCGGTCACGCCGACCCGTTGCAGGTCCTCGCTGTTGTTGGTGGCAGCGGCGACCTGCTTGTTGGCGACCGCCATGGCGTTGGCCTGATGGCTGGCGTTGCGGACGGTCTTGAAGCAGGTTTTCGGATCGACGCTCTTGGCGGCGAAAATGTAGGCGGTGGGTACCAGAAATCCGGATGTCGAGTTGGGGTCGCCGATCCCGAAATCGAGCGACTTGTCGCATTTGAGGATGTCGTCGACAGAGGTGTATGGGCTGTCCTTGTGCACGATGATGTGGGAATAATAACCGACGCTGCCGTCTTTCGACACGACCTGGGCCATCACTTGGCCGTTGGCGCGATCGACCGCTTCCATGCCCGACTTGTTGCCGTACCAGGCGACTTGGACCTTGTTGAAACGCATGGCCTCGATCACGCCGGCGTAGTCGGTGGCGTAGAAGGCGTTGATCTTGAGTCCGGTCGCTTTCGACATGGCTTCGACGAACGGCTCCCAGTTTTTCTTCTGGTTGGTCGACGCCTCAGTCGAGATGACGCCGAAATTGATCTCCGTCGTCTGCGCCTTTGCGTTCACGACCGAGGCGGTCATGGTCAGCGCGATGGCCGTGCCGGTCAGAAATTGTCGCCACATGTGATGTCTCCGTCGTTGTCGTCGAAAATGGCGTGAATTGGGGCAGCACGCATGCGCTACGCCGCCGGCGCTCGAGCGATTCGGGGTTCGGGTGCAATGTCGACTTTTGTCCAGTCGCGGATCAGGGGCCCGGCGTCGGGCACCGGCGAAAATTCGGCCGACCACGCGATCGGTTTCGCCGTCTGGTCGAAGCCCGGCAGGAACAATTCCGATCCTTCGGCGCCATAAATCGAGCTCAGCATGGCCGGCGTGAGCGCGCACGAGGGACCGTCATAGACGACCTCGCCCGCTTTCAGCGCGATCGTGCGGGGACAATATTTCATCGCGTATTCGACCTGATGCAGCGAGACGAGGACCGTGATCCCGTCCTGCCGGTTCATCTCGGCGAGAATATCCATGACCCGGCGTGCGGACCGCGGATCGAGCGAGGCAATCGGCTCGTCGGCGATCAGCAGTTCGGCCCCTTGCACCAGGGTTCGTGCAATGGCCGCACGCTGCTGCTGGCCGCCGGATAATTCCGAACCGCGCTTGAGGGCGTGGTCGGCCATGCCGACCCGGCCGAGCGCATGGAAGGCGCGCTGCTTGTCGTCAGCGGTGAAGCGACCCAAAGTGCCCTGCACAAAGGGCATGCGTCCGAGCAAACCGAGGCAGACATTGGTCAGCACCGAGAGCCGGGGCACCAGATTGAATTGTTGAAAGATCACGCCGACACGGACGCGCAGGCTCTTGGCGGAGCGCGTCACGCGACCATCATGCTGCATCGGCTTCCCGAACAGCACGATAGCGCCGCAGTCGGGGCTTCTTGCGCGACTTTTATCGATTGGCACCAAACCAGCGATCGCCCGGATCAGCGTCGACTTGCCGGAACCGGAGGCTCCGATCAGCGCCACCATCTCCCCGCGTTGCAGCGAGAACGTTACGTTCTTGAGGATGGTGCTGCGGCGGTCAAAGGACTTGGAAGCCCGACGCACCTCAACCACGGTCTCGGATGTCACGCCCAACCTCCTGACGGTAGGTCCGGGCTAGCAGCGGCTCATGACAATGGGATGAATGCGGGCAGGCGGTTAGCGATCGCAGTGACGCAGCTCAGGATTTGCTCACGCATTCGGCTTCAAGTGCGTGGCAAATGACGCGAAAGCGTGCATTCCGATCCTGTTGGCGAAGCAAAGCAATGCCATCGATCGGGATCGGGTGCTCGTTGTCACTCGCGGAAAACTGTTGCTGCAGAAACGATCGAATCGCGGCCTGCTGACCGTGGGGGATTCTTCCGGTCAGGGTCATGTGGAATCGGAAGTCCTCGAACACATAGGGGTAGCCCCAGCGCTCGATGTTTTCGAGCTGGTGATCGGAGAGTTTGGAATGCAGTCGGCGCGCTCGTTCTTGCGCCGTCATCGGGGCGCGAAAGTGATCGAAAGTCCGTACGCCGGCCGCCGCGAGCGCCTCCAGATCGGGGTTTCGTCGTTGCGGAACGATCGCAATGAATTCTTCTAAGACTTCGATCGACGGCGTGATGGTCGGGATGTCGCGCGGCGCTGCGAGGAACCTGCGGAACTCCGCGACGAGATCAGCCTCATTGCAGTCCTCACGCAGGCGGAACGGGGCTTTCAAGGTGGCGTGAAAGCCGTAGCTCCGAGGTTCCCGCGTGAGTTCGATCCAGTCCATCGGGATTGACGCAAGCGCAGGCCAGGAGGGAACTTCATCGCCGGTGTAACAATCATATCCCAGGGTCGTGGCGCCGAAGCGATAGAGCGCGCCGTGTCGGGCCGGCACAAAATACACGGCGTATCGCACCGCGGCGCTCATCGAGCCGCACCCGTGCACTGCGACCCCGCGAGGATCGCAGGCATGATCATGCCGTCAGCCGCGTGGCATCGGTCAGGTGCACCAGCTTTCCCGCGACGATGGTTGCGATCACCCGCGGTCGACGCGGATCGTGCGCATCGACGACGATCAGATCGGCGCGGTGTCCGCGCTTGATGACGCCGCGATCGCCCATGCCGACAGCCGCTGCGGCCGATTGCGACACCAGCGCCCAGGCTTGTTCCAGTGGTACGACCTCGTCAGCCGCCAGGCGGAAGGCCGCAAGCAGCGGAGCGGGATAGTAGTAGTCAGACGCCAGGATCGAACACAGACCCTGGGCAATCATGTCGGCCGCCTTGATCCATCCGGTATGGCTGCCGCCGCGGACCACGTTGGGGGCGCCGAGGACGATGTGATCGCCGTGGTCCGCGGCCTCCCTCGCGGTCTCCACATTGGTCGGGAACTCCGCCAGGCGGCACCCGAGGGTTCGAAACCAGCGGCGCTGATCGGGACTGCTGTCGTCGTGGGACAGCAGGGGTACGTGGTTGGCAATTGCGGTCCTGGCCAGGCGTTCGATCGAGGCGGGGACCTCGCCGGCGCGCTGCTTGACGCGTGCGACAAGCTCCAGAAACTGATCGCGCGACAGCCCCGAGCGTTCAACCATTCCGGCGAGCTTTTGCGGCCGTGCCGATGCCTGTTCGGTCAGCAGCATGTGATCATTGAACGCGAGCACGTCGATCCGGTGGTGGTTGAGCCAATCGATGATCTCAGGTTCGGCGTCGACATTGTAGGTCTCGTGGCGCAAATGGAAGCGGGTGTCGGCGCCGAGTTGCGGGCGCAGGCGTTCGATCGTCTCAAGCATCAGGCGTGCGTTCTCGGGGCCGCGCAGGCCCGGCTCCCATGACCATGTGACGCCGTGGAACAGGGTGGTGATGCCGTTGGCGATGGCTTGGCGGTCGCTCTCAAACAGCGCGATATCAAGGGCAAAATCGACGCCCGGTCGCGGCATCATCTGGCGTTCAAAGGCATCGCCGTGGATGTCGACGATCCCAGGCAGGATCAGAAGTCCGGCGGCGTCGAAACGGCGGTCGATGCGGCCATCATGATCGAGACCGGCGATCGTGCCACCAAGGGATTCGACATTGATGGCAGCACTCTCGAATCTGCCATCGATCAGGGCGTGTCCATTCTCAATACGGATCCCGATCGGCATTGTCTCGGCGTGGGTCTGATGGTGCAGGGGTTCATGCATGGGCGGGGATTATCTCATGCTTGTCGAGAAAATCATTGATCGCGAGGTGACGAAAATCGGGCAGCGCGCGCCGCAATCGCTCATGGTCCCATAGCCACCATTGCAGCCGCAGCAAGCGTTCAGCAATGGTGTCGGAAAAGCGCTGCCGAACGACGCGGGCGGGATTTCCGGCGACGATGGCATAGGGGGCCACATCCTTGGTGACCACGGCGCCCGCAGCCACCACCGCGCCGGTGCCGATCGTACGGCCGGGAAGGACGATGGCGCCATGCCCGATCCAAACGTCGTGTCCGATGGCGACCGGCTGCGCCCGCCGCCAGTCGAAAAACGCCGGCTCATCCTGTTCGTCCGCAAAATAGCTGGCGGAACGATAGGTGAAGTGCGCCTGGCTTGCGCGATGCATCGGATGATTGCCGGGATTGATGCGAGTCATTGCCGCGATCGAGCAGAACCGGCCAAAGGTGGTATAGGCGGCGTCCGCATCATTGACGATGTAGGAGTAGTCATCAAGCAAGACCTCGAGCAGTTTCGTGCGGGCCCCAATCTCGGTGTACGCCCCGAGCCGACTGGTGCGGACCTCGGCGGTCGGATGAACGAGCGGCGTGACCGATAGCGATTTTGGCGACATGAACAAAGTCCTGCGCGTGACTTTCCGGTTAAACTAGCGGCAATCGACGTGCGGTATGTGACAGGCGAATTGATCCGACCATCGTCAGCTCTCCACCAGCAGCTCGACGCGGTCGGCGGCAAAGCGTGCGAGCGTCGTCAGAACCGGTCTGCCGGCCGGCGTCACGTTGATGCTATCGACGACCAGGAGCGGGCGACCTGGTCCGAGCTTGAGACGCTCGGCGTCGGCGGCATCGGCGAGCGCGGAACTCACCCGGGTCTGCCGGCGGCGGTAGTCACGGATCCCGAAATGGGCGAGCGTGCGGGTCATCGAATTGGTCTTGCGATAGATGCGCGCGGCGTCCGGCATCTGGTCGGCGAGAAGCCAATTGGTCGAGACGCAGATCGGAACACCGTCGGCGGTGCGCAGCACATCGAGGCGGATGACCATCGTCGCAGCGGCAATGCCGAGCCGTTCAGAGATATCTGGCGAGGCGGGACCGCGCGCATGCGCGATCAACCGGCCGCCAGCTTCGCGGCCGGCGGCGCCTACGATCTCGGAAAACCGCGTGCGCGAGCGAATCGGATAGGCGAGCCGCGCCGGCTCGACATAGGTTCCGCTCCCGCGTTCGGCTCGAACCAGGCCGCGCTCGGCCAACTCCGCCAACGCGCGCCGCACGGTGTGACGGTTGACGCCGAACCGGTCCGCGATCTCGACTTCGCCGGGAAGACGGTCGCCGGTCGCGTGGGCCCCGGTCATGATCGCCTGCTCAAGGTCGTCGGCGATCCGACGCCACAAGGTCACGCCCGGGGCAGGTATTCCGCGTTTTAGCGATGACGCCATGCTGATCCTTCGGCCTCGCACATGGTCATAAGATCTCACATTTGAGAATTCAAACCGGAGATAGTTCCATCGTCATGAAGTCGTCATTGATTCCGCCTACCAAGTTGTATAGTATCATAGACAACTCGAGCAGGGGAAGCAGAGTTTGAGCGACGACCGGTCCAGTGCGGCGGACGAGACGGTGGGCCGGAAGGCGCTCATGGCGGCGCTGGCACGCGCCCCGATCCAACAGATCGCCGATGGTTTGCAGGCGGCAACGGGGACGCTTGACTGCGTTGAGTTGCGTCCGGTCGAAACCGGGCTCGTCATGGTGCGCGGGCGAATCGGCGGCGACGGGCAGCCGTTCAATGTCGGGGAAGCGACGGTCACGCGGGCGGCGGTGCGGATCGCCTCGGGCGAAGTCGGCGTTGCCTATGTGCTCGGTCGTGACCGGGACAAGGCGCGGCTCGCGGCCATGTGCGATGCGGCCTGGCAGAACAAAGCTCAACGCGCGGCGATCGAGCAGCATGTACTGGCGCCGATTCGGGCCCGTCAGGATGACGAGGATGCGCGCAAGCGGGCGCAAACCGCGGCGACGCGGGTCGACTTTTTCACCCTGGTGCGCGGGGAGGATGCATGAGCGCGCTCGCGGCGGGTTTCGCCGATCCCGTTCACGCCAGCCAGAACACGTTCCGTGCCGTCATGGACGCATTGGCGCGACCCGGGACGATTGCGTCGCTGTCGCGCATCGTCACGCCGCCGCTGCCGTTGTCTCCCGCGGCCGCGGCGGTGGCCTTGACCTTGCTGGATTATGAGACGCCGGTCTGGCTCGACGGCGCGCTCTCGGTGAGCCCGGGGGTGGGCGAATGGTTCCGGTTTCACACCGGAGCCCCGGTCACCTTGGACCCTCGCGCGGCGTCGTTCGCGTTCGTGTCCGATGCCGCACAGGCACCGGCCTTGGACGGGTTCTCGCTTGGCACGTCCGAATATCCCGATCGGTCGACGACGCTGGTGCTGCAGGTGGAGCAATTTGGTGCCGGCGAGAGGTTCAATCTCTCCGGGCCCGGTATCGCGGGTACGCACGCCTTTTCTGCTGCGCCTTTGCCCAAAGATTTCCGTGCGCAGTTACTCGCCAATCGCGACCTGTTTCCGCGCGGCGTCGACGTGATCTTGGTGTCGGACATAACGATCGCCGCGCTGCCGCGCTCGGTCCGGATCGACGCGGATTGAGGCCTGTCATGTATGTTGCGGTCAAGGGCGGTGAACGTGCCATCGACAATGCCCATCGGCTATTGGCGCAGGCGCGTCGCGGCGACACACAAGTTCCGGAACTGTCGCTCGGGCAAATCTCCGAGCAGTTGGCGTTGGCGGTCGATCGCGTCATGGGGGAGGGTTCGCTCTATGATCGCGAACTGGCGGCACTTGCGATCAAGCAGGCGCGCGGCGATCTGATCGAGGCGATTTTCCTGGTCCGTGCCTATCGCACGACGCTGCCGCGCTTCGGCGCAACGAATCCGATCGACACCGGGGCGATGGCGATCGAGCGCAGGATCTCTGCGGCCTTCAAGGATCTACCTGGCGGACAAGTGCTGGGGCCGACCTTCGATTATACCCACCGGTTGATTGATCACGATCTTGCGGGCGCGACCGACATTGCGGAGCCGGCGACAGCCGCGCCAGAGAATGGCCCGATGCCGCGGGTGACCGATCTGCTTGGGGCCGACGATCTGATCGAGCCGGCGCCCGCTGATGCAAACGCGGCGGTCGGCGATATCACGCGCGAACCGCTGTCGTTTCCGGCAGGGCGGGACTTGCGGCTGCAGAATCTCGCCCGCGGTGATGAGGGCTTTCTGCTGGCGCTTGGCTACTCGACCCAGCGTGGCTTCGGACGCACGCATCCCTTTGCCGGCGAAATTCGTTTCGGCGACGTGGAACTGGAGTTTTTTGCGGAGGAGGTCGGCTTCGCGGTGCCGCTCGGCCGCGTCGCGGTCACCGAATGCCAGATGATCAATCAGTTCAAAGGCACATCGACCGAGGCGCCGCGCTTTACCCGCGGATATGGGCTGACGTTCGGACAGAGTGAGCGCAAGGCGATGTCGATGGCGTTGGTCGATCGCGCCTTGCGGGCGCGGGATCTCGGCGAAGAGGTCAAGGCACCGGCGCAGGACGAAGAGTTTGTGTTGTCGCATTCCGACAATGTGCAGGCGACCGGCTTTGTCGAGCATCTCAAGCTCCCGCACTATGTCGACTTCCAGGCGGAACTCGGACTGGTGCGCAAGCTGCGGGAGGACTTTTCCTCCGGCGAGCCCGGTGTTCGCGAGGCGGCGGAATGAGCGCGCCCACCTACAACTTTGCTTATCTCGACGAGCAGACTAAGCGGATGATCCGCCGCGCGATTCTCAAGGCGATTGCGATTCCCGGCTATCAGGTGCCGTTTGCTAGCCGGGAAATGCCGATGCCTTATGGCTGGGGCACCGGCGGCGTGCAGGTCACCGCCGCCATCCTCGGATCCGCCGATGTTCTCAAGGTTATCGATCAGGGGTCCGACGACACCACCAACGCGGTGTCGATTCGGAAATTCTTCGCCAAGACTGCGGGCGTCGCGACGACGACGCGCACGGCGGAGGCCACCATTATTCAGACCCGGCACCGTATTCCGGAAGCGCCGCTCGCCGCTCATCAGGTGCTGGTCTACCAGGTGCCGATTCCGGAACCCTTGCGGTTCCTGGAGCCGCGGGAGACCGAAACCCGCAAGATGCACGCGCTCGCCGACTACGGGCTGATGCATGTGAAGCTGTACGAGGACATCGCTCGCCACGGTCACATCGCCACCACCTATGCCTATCCGGTGAAGGTGGATGGCCGTTACGTGATGGATCCGTCTCCGACGCCGAAGTTCGACAATCCGAAAATGAATCAGTGCGCGGCGCTGCAATTGTTCGGCGCGGGGCGGGAAAAGCGCATCTACGCGATCCCACCGCACACGAGCGTCGTGTCGCTCGATTTCGAAGACCATCCGTTCGAACGCTACCGGTTCGACGCGCCCTGTGCCTTGTGCGGCGCGAGCGACGGGTACCTGGACGAGGTTATCACCGACGACCGCGGCGGCCGGATGTTCGTGTGTTCCGACACCGATCATTGTGAGTCCCGTCGTGACGGCGCGAAGAGCGGGACGTCTGCGTCGGAGACGGTGCGATGACGATGCAGACCGCGGCGCCGGAAGACGATCGTCCGCTGCTGGTGGCGGAAGGCCTGTCAAAGTCCTACGGTCGGCATGTCGGCTGTCGCGACGTCACGTTCGAACTCTATGCGGGCGAGGTGCTGGCGGTGGTCGGCGAATCCGGCTCGGGCAAATCGACCCTGCTGCAGGTGTTGTCGGGCCAGTTGGAGCCGAGCGCGGGACGCGTGGTCTACACCATGCGTGATGGCGTTGCCCGCGATCTCGCGAGCCTCGGCGAGGCGGAGCGGCGATTCTTGTTTCGCACCGACTGGGGCTATGTGCACCAGGATCCGACACTCGGGCTGCGGATGGCGGTCTCCGCGGGGGCCAATGTCGGTGAGCGCCTGATGGCGGTCGGATGGCGGCACTATGGTCGCATTCGCAGCGCCGCGGTCGATTGGCTCGACCGGGTTGAAATCGATCGGGACCGGGTCGACGACGCCCCCAAAACCTATTCCGGCGGCATGCGGCAGCGCCTGCAGATCGCGCGCAACCTCGTGACCCGCCCGCGCCTCGTGTTCATGGACGAGCCGACCGGCGGGCTGGACGTCTCGGTGCAGGCGCGCCTGCTCGATCTCCTGCGCGGCTTGGTGTTCGAGCTTGGTCTCGCCGTCATTATCGTCACCCACGATCTTGCCGTCGCACGTCTGTTGTCACATCGGACTATCGTGATGAAGGGCGGCGCGGTGATCGAGTCCGGTTTGACCGATCAGGTGCTGGATGATCCGCGCGAAGCCTATACCCAGTTGCTGGTGTCCTCGGTACTGCCCGCATGAGTGTGTCCATGGCCCCGGTGCTTGAACTCGTTCAGGCGAACAAGTCCTTCACCATGCATCTGCAGGGCGGGGTTCGGCTTCCGGTCGTCGCCGGGGTGGCGTTCTCGGTGCGTCCAGGCGAGTGCGTCGTGCTGGCGGGACCGTCCGGGACCGGGAAGTCATCGATCCTGAAAATGATCTTCGGCAGCTACCGCTGCGACGACGGCCGCATTCTGCTGCGCCACGCCGATACGACGACGGATATCGCATCGGCGGAGCCCAGACGCATTCTTGCGCTGCGCCGGGACACGATCGGTTATGTCAGTCAGTTTCTACGCGCGGTTCCGCGTGTTACCGCTCTCGATGTGGTGGCGGAGCCGCTGCTGGCGCATCAAGTCGCGCGTGACGATGCCCGTGCGCGCGCCGGCGCCATGCTGCAGCGGCTGAACATTCCGGAGCGGTTGTGGCGGATCCCGCCGGCGACGTTTTCCGGGGGCGAACAGCAACGGGTCAACATCGCGCGCGGATTTCTCCCCGACATGCCGATTCTCCTGCTCGATGAGCCGACGGCGTCGCTCGACGCCGAGAACCGGGCGGTGGTGGTCGAACTGATTGCGGCCAAGAAGAAGCAAGGGGTCGCGATCGTCGCCATTGCGCATGACGACGACGTGCGCGCAGCGATCGCCGATAGGATCGTCGATGTCTCGAAATTCGCGGTAGCGGCATGAGCATGGGTTCGGATACGACAATCCTCTCCAATGGACGGCTGGTGCTTGCCGATCGTGTGATCGAGAACGGATGGATCGCGCTCACCGATGGGACCATCAGCGATATCGGCGTGGGCGGGGCGCCCGGACGCTCTGAGGACATGGACGGCGACCTGTTGATCCCCGGTTTGGTCGAGCTGCATACCGATCACATCGAAGCACATTTCATGCCGCGCCCGAAAGTTTACTGGGATCCGCTGGCGGCGGTGGTTTCCTATGACGCGCAGCTCGCGAGTTGCGGCATCACGACGGTGCTGGATTCGCTGCGGGTGTGGCGCGAGGAGGGGGCCGACCAGATCGGCGGGCAGGCCGGCGTATTGGCCGGTGCAGTTGCGACTGCACGCGACCACGACATGCTGCGGTGCGACCATTTTCTGCACTTGCGCTGTGAAGTGCCGATGCCGGATGTGGTGGTCGAGGCGGCAGAACTGATCGGGCGCCCCGACGTGCGCCTGGTTTCACTGATGGATCATACTCCGGGCCAGCGCCAGTTTCGCGACGAAGAGAAGCTGCGCACCTATTACCGCGGCAAGTCAGGCGGACTCTCCGATGCCGCGCTCGACATGATGTTTGACAAGCGCCGCGACTATGCCGCGCGCTACGCCGCCCAGAACTACCGTGCGCTGGTCGACCTTGCCCGCCAGCACAACGTCCCGATTGCGAGCCACGACGACACCACCCCGGAGCACGTCGCGCAATCGGTCCAGGACGGTGTTGCGATTGCGGAATTTCCGACCACGTTTGATGCCGCCAAAGCGCTGCACGCGGCCGGCGTGCGTGTGCTCATGGGCGCTCCCAATCTCGTGCGTGGCGGTTCGCACTCCGGCAATGTCGGAACCGCGGAGCTCGCGCAAGTCGGGGTGTTGGATGTGCTGTCGTCGGACTACGTGCCGGCGAGCCTGCTGATGGCGGCCTTTGCTCTTCCCAAAGCCGTCCCCGCGATCGCGCTGCCGTCGGCGGTGCGCGCGGTGACCAAGACCCCCGCCGAGGCCGTCGGCCTCGGCGACCGCGGCGAAGTCGCCGTCGGCAAACGCGCGGACCTTGTTCGGGTCCACATTGCTCGCGACCTGCCGATCGTGCGGTCGGTATGGCGCGCCGGACAGCGCGTCGCGTGAGCCCTCCGGACAAGAGCCCGGATAAAATCGGTCCCGGCCGGTTGGTGGTCGTCGTCGGTCCGAGCGGTGCCGGCAAGGATACTTTGATTGCCTTGGCGCGGGCGCGGTGCAGCGACGATCCCAACATCGTCTTTCCACGTCGGATCGTCACCCGCACACCGACTGCCGATGAGGATCACGACAGCGTCTCCGATGCGGACTTCGATGCCTGTGCCCAAGCCGGCGGCTTTGCCGCCTGGTGGCAGGCGCACGGGCTCAAATATGGAATCCCGGCCGAAATCAACGATGCTGTGCGTTCAGGAAAGACCATCGTGTGCAACGTTTCGCGGACGGCCATCGCGCAGCTGCGCGAGCGCTATGCCAACTGTCGCGTCGTGCTGGTGACTGCGCCGGCGGACGTCCTGCTGACGAGACTCGCCCAGCGTCACCGGGCGAGCGACGGTGACCCGGCGCAGCGGCTCCGGCGCGATGTGCCGGCCGAATGCGAATTGCGCGCCGATGTCGTGATCGAGAATGTCGGCATGCCGGGACAGGGGGCCGCAGCGCTTCTTGACATCTTGCGCCGCCTCTAGTCCCGGTTGGAGCGTAGCGGAATCCGAAACCGGCTCGCAGGGATCTGTCGCCGGTGCTCTTGCGTTTTGTCCACGCTGGCGTCCCGCCTACCTAAGGCCCGGAAGGATGGCCGCGCGCTGCACTAGCAGTCCTCAATCTGCCATGTGACCCCACAGAGCGTCCCAGTCCTGGCCGCTGGGGTCGGTGATGCGGCCGTCGCGTTCGAAGAATTTGTTTGGAACCTGGAAGATCGCGAGCATCAATCCGCCCTCCGGGCACCAGGCCACGTGGCGGCTGCCGGCCGGGCGCCAGACGAATTCGCCGGGACCGACCGCGAGGCCGGCATCGGGGCCTTCCTTGTCGACGAGCCTGCCTTCGAGCACATAGGTCTGCTCGATCTTGACGTGCTCATGCTCGGGCAGCACGGCGCCCGGCGCAAAACGCATCAGGGCGGTGACCAACCCGGTCGCCTTGTCGAGCAGCAGCGTCTTGGCTTCGCAGCCGGGAAAACGCGTCTTCTGCCATTCAAGGTCGGCCGTGCGCACGACATGGGAGCGTAGCTGGCTGGATGGGTTGTTCGCCTTCATCGTCGCGTCCATGGCAATCCTCCTGTGTGGTCTGCCGCCCAGCTTAAACCATTGCCTTGATTTGATCTGCGGGATTCAAGCGCCTATGCGCGAGGCTCGGGCAACGGTTGCGGCGTCAAAAATGAAGTCACTTTTGGCTTTGCTTGAGAAACGAGTCGTCGACGAATGCGGCCGGATCGAACGCCACGTCCGGAGCGACGCCGCCGGAGGTCTTCACGTTCTCGAACACCCGTCGCAGGCTCGGCTCCGAGATCGAAAGGTCCTTGGACAGAATATCCATGCGTGCGGTGTCTGCGAGCGCGCGGCGCGCATAGGCAATGCTGGTGTGCAGTTCCTGCGCGCCGAGTTCGGCGGATTCATCGGGATGGGCGAACATATATTCGGTGCCGCGGCGCAGCGCTCGCAGGAAGCCGACGAGGGCGGCGCGATTTTTCTCCGCCCAGGTCTGATCGACGACCACGGCGGTGAACTGGTAGTCGGGAACAAGGGCTGCAATGGGCCCGAGATTGGTGAGGCCGGCGTCCTCGGCCTCGTAGCTCAGCGGATAGGGCTGCAGGCCGGCGTCGATCTTGCGCTCGCGCAGGAGACGGGCACGGGTCGGCGAGCCACCGACAGCCTCGACCTTGACGTCGGAAAGCTTGAAGCCGCCGGCCTTGGCGATGTCGGCGACGAAATACGTGGTTCCCTCGGTCATCGAAACGACGCCGATGGTCTTGCCCTTGAGATCGGCCAGCGATTTGATCTCCGGTTGCGCGATAATGAAATGCGGTGGCCGCTGGGCGTCGCCGGCAACGACCCGCAGCTTGTCGCCCTTGTAGGCGCCGATAATGACGCTTTCGATCGACGCAATGCCGATCTGATGCGTTCCGGCACGAAGATCGTCAAAGATCCGGTCCGAGTTGTCATAGACCTCGATTTTCACATCGAGGCCTTCCTGCTTGAAGAAGCCCTGCCGCTCGGCGGTCCAGGCGGGCAGATAGAAAACGGTGCGCGACACGACCGGCACCCGCAGCTGCGTGTCGGCGTGTGCCGGCGCGTACGCAATCACGGACATGGCGAATGCGATAATTTGCGGAATGCGGTTGAGCAATGACATGACAATCTCTCGGGAGTTGGCGCGCTCTTACAGCGGCTTTTTGTGAATCTGTCCGCTCGCGGTGATGTACCAGTGCTCGCTCGCCAGCGGTTTGCCGGCGAGGCGATCGGCCATCCAATCCGCGACCAGGATCGGCGGAAACGGGCCGATATTGGCGGAGGCGACATTGCCGACGGAATGGCGGGATTCCTGGTAGACGACCATTTGCTTCGGCCCTTTGAGCGTGCTCACCAGGCGTTCGGAATGTTCGAACGGGCTCAACTCATCCCATTCGCCGGTGACGCACAGATAAGGCGCGCGAATCTTGTCGGCATGGCCCTCCCAGGTGATGGTCTTGCGAAAGGCATCGAACTTGGCTTCGTCGGTGATGCCCGACATGTACATGAAGCGCTTCTTGAAGGTGGGCGAAGCCTCCTGGAAAATCGTGTGGCCGCCGGGCTCGTGGCATACCGACATCACCGCGCAGGCGCGGACGCGCGGCTCGTTGGCGGCGAGAATGGTGCTGAAGAACGATCCGAAACTGATGCCGGTGACGCCGATGCGCTCGCGGTCGATCTCGGGTCGTTTGCTCAGCCAGTTGACGATTGCAGGCCCGGACGCTGCCCACAGATCGGTGCTGTAATAGAGACCGAGGATGGGCGCCTCGTACTGCCCGGGGCCATCGATAGCGAGCACGGCGATGCCGCGGTTGAGCCAGCGGTCGCCGTATAGCGAGACCATCGCCTCCTTGAAACTATCCATTCCCGGTATCGCGATCACGACGGGAAGGCGTCCGCCCTTGTCGTTGGCGGGCAGGTGCAGCCAGGCTGGGATCACCTTGTCGTGCAGCGGAATCCAAACCGCCTCGACGGGATGATCGGCGAGCGTCGCGTATTTGGCGTAGCACTCGCGTTTTTTTTGATTGAGCGCGATGTTGATCTCGTCGTTCTGATCATAAGGCCACTGCGCTGCGCCCCAATGGATCGCCGCCATGAAATAATTGTCGCGTGCCGTGACCTTGTGATCGGCTGCTTCGGCGGCCCGAGCCTTGGCTTCCCGACGCGAAGCGACCGCCTCGAAGGCGGGGCCGATATCCGCCATTTTCTTCACCCGCGCGCGGATCCCGGCAAAATCGGCGTTGGCTTCCACCCCGCATGGGGCGCTGAGATAGAGCGAGCGCGGTTGATCCCAGTCGATGCCGTTGGCGCGAACGATATTATCAAGCACCCAGCGCTGTTCGTTGTAGCGCTGCACGTATGGTTCGCCGCGCTTGTCGAGAATAGGTTGCGGTTGGCGATCCATGCCGTCCTCCCGTTGCATTATTGCCTTTGGCGTCCTCGCCAGGAGCCCTTCATACAACAGGCGCATCGGCAGCGGGAGGCATTCGCAATCGGCTTGCCGGCGTGGCGGAAACAGGTTTTTAACGGAGCCGCAATACAATCCGCGCGCGATCGGACCCATTGGCCGATCTGTACGGGTATGGTGGTGGCGGATGGGTGGGAAGCCTTCGCTGATTGCCGAGCTGGAAGACGCGATGGCGTCGCGCTCGGACGGCAAGCGGACGGAAACCTTGCAAAAGGTTACCGATCTGTTCATCAACAACGCTCCCAATTACGGTGAAGAGCAGGTCGCGCTGTTCGACAATGTCCTCGGCCGGCTGGCTGAGGGCAGCGACGTCCCCGCCAGGGCGGAGTTGTCGGCGCGCTTGGCGTCGGTCGAAAACGCCCCGATCATCATCGTGCAGGCGCTTGCCGCCGATGACGTCATTGACGTGGCGGGACCGGTCCTCAAAAACTCCAACCGATTGAACGAAGCGCAGCTCGCAGAATTGGCCGCGACCAAGGGCAAGCGCCATCTGCTCGCGATTGCCGGCCGTCAGGATCTGAGCGAACAGGTCACTGACGCGCTGCTGACGCGAGGCGACCAGCAAGTCGCCCGCTCGGTCGCATCCAACACCAGCGCGCGGGTGTCGGAAAAGGGTTATGACGCTCTCGCCGATATCGCGGCCAGTGATGCCGGATTCGCCGAAAGCCTGGTGCAGCGGAAGGACATCCCGCACCGGCATTTTCGAACGCTGGTGGCATTGGCGCCTGAAGCCGTGCAGCGCAGGCTGGCAGCCACCAATCCGCGACTTGCCGAACGCATCCGACAGGCCATCGTCGAAGCCGAGCAGGACGCGCCCAAGGCGATCATACGAGACTATACCCAGGCCAAGGAGACCGTCGCCGCACTTCTGAAAGCCGGTGAACTGACCGACGAAGTGGTGCAGAAATTCGCCAAGGACGGGCGGTTCGAGGAATCGGTGGTGGCGGTCGCAATCCTCGCCGACTTGTCGATCGATGCCGCGGCCCGCCTGTTCACCGCTGAACCAACCGACACAATCCTGATTGCAGCCAAAGCCGCCGGTCTGACCTGGCCGACCGTCAAATGCCTCTTGCTGGTGCGGACCTATGGGCGCACGCCGTCGCCCGGAGACCTCGACAGTGCGAAGCTGAATTTTGTCCGGCTCGGCCCGGCGACCGCCAAGCAAGGTCTGCAGCGCTATAAGGCGCGCGTGAAGCCAAGCTGACCCCGCGGCTTGGCATCGGCCGGCGACAATCGCGGACTGCTCACGACGGTCCCGAAAAAGGGCGGTCGACCGGGCGACGCGGCACGCAGCAAAACCCGGCCGACCGAGCCTGCGAACCCTGAGAGAAGCGGCGGACCCAGGAAAAGGCGCAGGCTAAGGCGTTGGCGGTAGCCGTGACCCATTCTCCGGCCCCGGCGACCTGCCAAATCAAATCGATGCCGCTCTATCGCAGGCCGCTGTGGAGGTAATATGAAGCCTGCACGACTATCCCCACTATTGCCGCCTGTGCCGGGCGCCCGCTGAGGTAGCAACCGGGTTAAGCCAACCAATCCAAGGAGGGGCAGCGTTAACGCCGGATTAACCTCGGTGCTCTTTTGCGCGGCTGCTGCATCCCGTTCAAACTCTTGGGAAACGTGGGCCCGGCTAAACTCCGTCCTGCATAGGGTTGTGAACATAGGCTCGGGTGCAAGGCGGCGTGGCCTGCTTGCCCCTCCCGGGCTTTCAACCGTTGGTCGGGGCGGTTCTTTGATGCTGCTGGGTATTCGGTCGCGCCTGTTGGGACTTGTGCTCGCTACCATCGTGCCCTTTACGGCACTGATCGGCTTTGGGCTATGGAACCAATGGCACACCGACGCGGCGCTGGCGAACGAGCGCGCGATCGTCGAAGCGCGCACGCTTGCGGCGCAGGTCGACGATCACATCGGCAATCTCGAGGGTCTGCTGACCGGCCTATCCCACGCCGTATCGACCAATGCCGCCGATGTCGTCGCGAACGACGCCCTGCTGTCGCAAACCCAGAGCGAGTTTGAGTCAGATTTCCCGGGACTGGTCGGCAACATCCAGTTGTTCTCGACCGAGGGTACCGACATCGGGCGATCGAACAACGATCAAAGGCGGGGTGCCTACGAAGTCACCGACCGCAAATATTTTCAGAAGATATTGGCCGGTCAGCGGCTCGCCGTTGGCGACGTCATCTACGGACGTCTCAGCGCGCAATGGGTCGTTCATATTGCCCGCGCTGTCAACGACGAGACCGGCCGACTGCGCGCCGTTCTTTCCGTTTCCATTCTTTTGCGGAATTTTCAACACGCTCTCAAGACCGACCAATTGCCGGCGAGCAGCATCGTGACCATTGTCGATGCGGGCGGCGTTTTGTTGGCGCGCAATATCGACTTCGAGAGCTGGGTCGGACGCGATCTGCGCCAGATTTCAAACCTGTCGCATCGATTTGCAGCCAAAGAAACGTCAAATGTCGTGGTGTGGTCTGACAATATCGAACGCATGACCGGGTCGGCCACCACGGCACGTGCGCCGTGGCTGGTGACGGTCGGATTGCCGACACAAATCGCGTTCGGCGCCATGGTGCGACGGCTCTCCCTGAGTGCGTTGTTCGTCACGATCGCGGCGATCGCGGCCTGCGCGATCGCGTGGATGTTGTCCGGCCGTATCGTGCGCCCGCTGCGGGAGCTCGGGAGGGATGCGTCGGTGCTTGCCTCCGGCGAATTGAGCCACCGCACCGCTATCGCCAGTCACGACGAGGTCGGGTCCCTCGCAACCGCTTTCAACCGGATGGCCTCTTCGCTTGAGCGCCGCCAGGAAGAGGCGCAGGGCGCGGCGGATGAATTGCGCCGGGCCAAAGACACGCTCTCGGCGATCATCGACGCGTCGCAGGTGGCGATCGTCTGCTCCGACCCCGAGCGTCGCATCGTGCTGTGGAATCACGCGGCAGTCGGGATCTTTGGCCACTCCGCCGAAGAGGCCGTCGGCCAATTGACCAAGATCGTCCCGCCTGACGGCTTCAACCAATCGAACGAGTTGTTTCGGCGTGCGATCGAAGGTGAAACGATCCGCGACATCGAGCTCAAACGCTTGCGCAAGGACGGTTCGCTGGTCGATGTCCGGCTGAGTGCGGCTCCGATGTATCATCCGGACGGATCAGTTCGCGGCGTCGCCTGGGCCTACGAGGATATTACCGAGCGCAAGAAGGCCGAGGAGCAGATGCGGCGCCTTGCGCATTTTGATCCGCTGACCGGATTGCCCAACCGCCTCTCCCTCGAACGAGACCTAGGGCGACGGCTGTCCGGCAGCGGCGCGCTTCGTCCGACCGCGGTCGCGTTGTTCGACCTCGACGATTTCAAGGAAGTGAACGACATGCTCGGTCACTCCGCCGGCGATGAACTGCTGGTCGAAGTCGCCAATCGTCTCGATGAAGTGGCCGGACGCTATCGTTGGGTCGGACCGGTGTGCCGTCTTGGCGGCGACGAATTTGTGGTGATGCTGCCCGATTGCGGCGATCCCCGCGTCGTCACCGAAGTTGTTGAAGCAATGCTGAAACGCCTCGCAGACCCGATCGAGATCAGTGGACAGATCCTTCAGGTCGCCGGCTGCGCCGGCATTGCGATCGGACCGGGCGATGGCACGACAGTCAATGATTTGATCGCCAATGCCGACCTTGCCCTCTACCAGGCGAAGTCGGTCGGGGGTCGAACGCACCGCCTGTTCTTGCCGGTCATGCGGGCGGAGGCACAGGCCCGCCGGGTGCTGACGTCGGAGCTTCGTCGCGCCTACGAGAACAGCGAATTCGAATTGCATTATCAGGCGCAAATTCGGCTGGGCGATGGCGCCGTCATCGGAGCCGAAGCACTGCTGCGCTGGCGGCATCCCGAGCGCGGCTTGCTGGCGCCCGGCGCGTTTATCGAGGCGCTCGCAGACAGCGCCGTTGCGCTCGACGTCGGGCGGTGGATCCTGCGCACCTCCTGCCGGCAGATGTCGGCATGGCGCGAGGCCGGCCTGCCGCTCGGTCGCATCGGGGTCAATCTGTTCCCGACGCAAGCGCACGGCGACAGCTTGATTGCGGATGTCACTGCCGCGCTCCGTGACTGTGGTCTGCCACCGGAAGCACTCGAACTCGAGATCACCGAGAACGTCGCACTCAACTATCAGGATTCGATCGCGCCGCTGAAGAAGCTGCACGACCTCGGCGTCAAACTGGCGTTTGATGACTTCGGAACCGGATACGCGTCGCTGAGCTATCTCACCCGGCTGCCGCTGGCGCGCATCAAGATCGATCGCAGCTTCGTGATGAAGGTCACCGAAGACACGGAGAACGCCGCCATCGTCCGTTCGCTGATCGCGATGGCGCACAATCTGGGGCTTGAGGTGATCGCTGAAGGCGTCGAGACCGAACCGCAGGCCGATTTTCTGCGCAATGAGCGGTGCGAAGAGGCGCAGGGCTATCTTTATGCCAAGCCGTTGCCGGCGGCGGAATTCGAAGACTATGTCAGGTCGAGCATGTCGGCGGGCCACACGGGAGACTCGGTCTTGCGGCAGGCCGGCACCGGCGGCTGAGCTCCGCACGCGTTTCCGGCGATCATTGACGGTCGCGCCGTAGCCGGCGGACCAGTGGTTTGAGCAATTGCGGCGACAGGTAGATCGGAAACTGGCTCAATGCGAAATAGAGCCAGGTGAGATCGGGCAGCGCACCGCCGGTCGCCGCCAGCATCAGGCCCATGTTGCGCTGCGACGTCATGAATCCGAGCGCCAGCGCGTGATCGCGTCCCGCCCGCGCGAAGATCAGTGTGGTGGCGCCGAACAGCGCCAGGAAAATGGCGAATACCAGTGCGGTGAGGGCGGCCATCATGATCGGCGCCGTGATCATACGTGCGGCGACGTCTTCCATCACCGCGGCGACGAACACGAACACCACCAGAATGTTGACACCGTTGATCTCGTCCTTGCGGCGCTCGATACGGTCGGCCCCTATGATCCATCTCAGAACGAGACCGACGAAGGCCGAGCCGGCCAGGATCGCGAACAACTTCACGCCCAGGGCGACCGGCGACAGGGCCAATGCCGGGCCGATGAAGACAAAAACGAACAGCGGCGCGGTGAGGGGAACCAGTGCTGTGCTGGTGATCAGGGTGACCAGCACAAGGGTGGCATCGAGGTCCATCAGTGCGGCGAAGGCTGGGGCGGCCATCATCGGGGACGCGGTCGCGTGCAGCATCAAGCCAAGCAGGAGGTCGGGCGAACGGACGTCAAGGCCGATTAAGATGGAGACGATCCCGAACACGAAAGGGATGGCGAGCGTGGTCCAGACCGTTGCACCCACAATGATGAGCGGGCGGCCAAGATGGCGGCGCAGGGCGGCGGTGTCGATCCGAAGAAAGGCGATGCACAGCAACGCGAAAATGGCCTCGGTCACAAAGGGCCGGAGCAGGGCGCCGATCGGCGGCGCTGCAAGCCCGACAAAGACCAGCGCCGCGATCGCACGGGTGCCTTGCCGGCCTAGCCAGGCGAGCGCGGCCATGGGGATTTGCTGAAATGCCATGTGTCTCGCTCCGGAGCCCTTGGTGAGGTGATCAGGCGATTGGGACATTGACAGCGACTGCGTGGATTCACGCCAATCGCCTGCGGCAGATCGTGTTTCTAGCATCTGCCGGCCGGGCACAGGCTCGAAAATAACGATCGCCGGGGGCGGGTATTGTCGGTCGGCGGGCGTCGGGATTGCAAACGGGGCAGCGCCGGCGTTGGTACCTGCAGCACGCCATGGAGCCGGTTGACGGCAGTCGGCGCAAAGATGGGATTAGACAGGCCGTTGCTTCGATGCTGGAATGGAGCTTGCATGGATAGAACAGCGTCGGGGACCGCGATCACCGTTCGGTCGAATCGACGGGTTCTTGGGGAGCAGCGTGTGGGCACGCGTCGCTCCCGGGCGATGCACGATGAGGGGAGTTTATCATGAGAGTCAGTCGCCGCACTGTCTTGATCGGCAGCACCGCCAGTCTCGTCGCGACCACCCTGCGCGCCCAACAGGCGAGCGAGGTCGTGATCGGCGTGATTTACCCGCTGTCGGGGGCGAGTGCGCAGATCGGGGTCGATGCGCAACATGCCTTCAACACCGCGGCCGACATCATCAACACTGTGCATGATCTCGATCTGCCGTTGGCCAAGAGCGCCGGTCTTCCCGGCCTCGGCGGCGCCAAGGTGCGGCTGATCTTTGCCGACCACCAAGCCGACCCGCAAAAGGGACGGGCCGAAGCGGAACGCCTGATCACCCAGGAGAAGGTCGCCGCGATTGTCGGCACCTATCAGAGCGCGGTTGCGGTCACCGTCAGCGAAACCTGCGAGCGCTATGAAATTCCCTACCTGTCGGCCGACAATTCCTCGCCGAGCCTCAATCGGCGCGGCTTGAAGTTCTATTTCCGCGCCGCCGCCCACGACGAGATGTTTTCAGCGGCCATGTTCGACTTCTTCGACGCGCTGAAGAAAAAGGGTCAGAAGATCGAGACGCTGGCGCTGTTCCATGAAGACACCATTTTCGGCACCGATTCCTCCAATGCGCAGCTCAAGCTCGCCGGTGATCGCGGTTACAAGGTGGTTGCCAACATCAAGTATCGCGCCAACTCTCCCTCGCTCACCGCCGAGGTTCAGCAGCTCAAGGCGGCAGACGCCGACGTGCTGATGCCGTCCAGCTACACGACCGACGGCATTCTGCTGGTGAAGACGATGGGCGAGCTTGGGTACCTGCCGAAGGCGATGGTCGCGCAGGACGCCGGCTTCGCCGAGAAAGCGCTCTACGATGCGGTGGGCGACAAGATTACCGGGGTGATTTCGCGCGGCAGCTTCTCGCTCGATCTCGCTGCCAAGCGGCCGAGCGTCGGCAAGGTCAACGATCTCTACAAGGCGCGATCCGGCAAGGATCTCAACGACTACAGTTCGCGCCAGTTCATGGCCCTGATCGTGCTGGCGGATGCGATCGACCGGGCGAAGTCGGCGGAAGGCGAGAAGATCCGGGCATCCCTCGTCGCCACCGACTTGCCGGGCGAGCGGACGATCATGCCGTGGAAGCGGGTGAAATTCGACGAGACCGGGCAGAACAACGACGCCGATCCGGTGCTGCTGCAATGGACGGGTGGAAAATTCGTGACCATCTACCCGGCGCAGGCGGCGATCGCCGAGGCGATCTGGCCGATGAACAAGACCTGACGCGGCGCGACCCGTCCGTGCTCACCACCGCAACGATCGTCCAGAGCCTGGCGAGTGGTTTGCTGATGGGCCTGCTCTACGGCCTGATTGCGGTCGGGCTCGCGCTTATCTTCGGCTTGATGGACGTCGTCAACTTCGCCCACGGCGAGTTTCTGATGGCGGCGATGTATGCCGCGCTCGGCTGCTCGGTGTTTCTGGCCCTCGATCCCTTGATTGCGGCGCCGCTGGTCGCGGCGGCGCTGTTCGCTTTTGGTGCGCTGGTTTATCTCGGCATCGTGCGTTTTGCGGTCAGGGCCAAGACCAATGCGGGGATGGTGCAGATTTTCGCGACCTTCGGGTTGGCGATCGTGATGCGTGGTCTTGCCCAGTGGCTGTTTACGCCCGACTACCGCAGCATCCCGAGTTCCTGGATTGGCAATCGAACCGTTTCGATCGCAGGCATCTTCCTGCCGCTTCCGCAACTGGTCGGAGCGGTGGTCGCGATCGCCGCCTTTGCCGGGCTCTATCTCGTAATCCGGCGCACTGATTTTGGCCGGGCGCTGGAGGCCACGCGCGAGGACGCCGGAGCCGTCGCGCTCGTCGGCATCGACCGCAACCGTGTGTTTGCCTATGGCTGGGGCCTCGGTGCGGCTTTGGTCGGGCTCGCCGGCGCGATCATGGCGACGTTTTTCTACATCTATCCCGACGTCGGAGCCTCCTTTGCCTTGATCGCCTATGTGACGGTCGCGCTCGGCGGCTTCGGCAGCGTGTTCGGCGCCTTCGCCGGCGGCATCATCGTCGGCCTGGTGGAAGCGACGACCGCCATGATCCTTCCGCCTGCACTCAAATCGGTCGGGATTTACGCGGTCTATCTCGGCGTCGTGTTCTTCCGTCCGCGTGGTCTGTTCGGATCAATCTGATGGCGGCTGCATCATTCGCGGAACGGCGGCGTCGGCTCCTGCTCATCGCCGCCGTGGTGGTGACGGCGGTGGCGGCGCTGCCGCTGTTCGTGCACGACGTCTATGTCCAGAACATTCTGGTGCTGACGCTGATGTACGCCGCGTTGTCGCAGAGCTGGAACATTCTCAGCGGCTATTGCGGGCAGATCTCGCTCGGGCACGCGCTGTATTTTGGACTCGGTGCGTATACCAGCACCATTCTGTTCACAAAATACGGTGTGTTGCCGTGGTTCGGCATGCTCGGCGGCGGCGTGCTCTCGGCCGTGATCGCGCTCGCACTCGGATATCCCTGCTTCCGTCTGCGCGGCCATTATTTCGTGATCGCTACCATCGTCATTGCCGAGACCGCCTATCTCTTGTTTTTGAATTGGGATTGGGCGGGCGCCGCGCTCGGCATCAACATGCGGGTGCGGCACGACAGCTGGGAAACGTTCCAGTTCACCCGTAACAAGCTGCCGTATTTTTATTTCGCGCTGGGCCTGGCGGCGCTCACCTGGATCGTCACCTGGGCGCTGGAAGATTCCAAATGGGGCTACGGCTGGCGTGCGGTGAAGGACAATCCGGAGGCCGCGGAGAGCCTGGGCGTTGTCGTGTTTCATTCCAAGATGGCGGCCGCTGCGGTATCCGCCTTCTTCACGTCCGTCGGCGGCAGCTTCTATGCGCAGTTCGTGTCGTATATCGACCCGGATAGCGTCATGAGTTTCCATTTTTCCCTGCTGATGGCGTTGCCGGCGGTGCTCGGGGGCATCGGAACCTTGTGGGGGCCCGCGCTGGGCGCGGCGATCCTGATCCCGCTGACGGAGCTGACGCGCTCCTTTGTCGGCGGTTCGGGCAAGGGCATCGATCTCATCGTCTACGGCGCCTTGGTCATGATCATTGCACTGGCGCGCCCGCAAGGGCTGATCAGCCTGTTCACGCGCCGGCCCCGGGCAAGGGTTCACGAATGATGCCGGTGCTGCTCGAAACCCGCGGGGTCTCCCAGCAGTTCGGAGGACTGCTCGCCAACCATGATATCTCGATCGCAGTCGCCCGCGGGGAGATCGTCGGACTGATCGGCCCGAACGGCGCCGGAAAGTCGACCTTGTTCAATCTGATTGCCGGCGTGGCGCGACCCTCCGCGGGTACGATCCTGTTCGACGGCGAGGATGTCACCGCGTTGCCGGCGACCGCGCGCTGCCGCCGCGGGATCGCGCGCACGTTTCAGGTGGTCAAGAGTTTCGAGGACATGTCGGTCATCGACAATGTGGTGGTCGGCGCTCTGGTGCGAGCGACGGGAGTGCGTGCGGCCCGCATCAAGGCGCTCGAGGTGCTGGACTTCACCGGGTTGCAGGCGCGGGCCGAGGCGCTTGCGAGCGAGCTGACGCCGGCCGAAAAGCGGCGGCTGGAGATCGCGCGTGCGCTTGCGACCGTGCCCAAATTGCTGCTGCTGGACGAAGTGCTCACCGGTCTGACGCCGTCAGAGGCACGGACCGGAGTCGATCTGGTGCGTCGGATCCGCGATCTCGGTATCACCATCCTGATGGTCGAGCACGTCATGGAAATCGTCATGCCGCTGGTCGACCGCGTCATCGTGCTCGATCTCGGAAGCGTGCTGGCGGAAGGAAAGCCGGCGGACGTCGTGCGCAATCCCGCCGTCATCGGGGCCTATCTCGGAGAGCGCCATCGTGCTCGCAACGCGTGAGATCACCACCGCCTATCACGGACTGGTCGCCATATCCGAGGTGTCGATCGAGGTCGCCAAGGGCGAGATCGTTTGCGTGGCCGGGGCCAACGGGGCCGGAAAATCCACCCTGCTGAAGTCGATCGCGGGGATGGAACGGCCGCGCGCCGGCACCGTGATGTTCGATGGCGAACGCATCGATGGGCTCGCGCCGCATTTGATCACCGCCCGCGGAATTGCCTTCGTCCCGGAGAACCGCCGCCTGTTTCCCCGCCTGTCGGTGCGCGACAATCTCCGTCTCGGCAGCTATCTGTTTCGCCGTCAGCCGGACCGGGAGGCGCCGTTGGCGCTGGTCAATACGTTGTTCCCACGGTTGTCGGAACGGCTCGATCAGCGCGCAGAGACCCTTTCGGGCGGCGAGCAGCAGATGCTGGCGATCGCGCGGGCATTGATGACGCGGCCGCGCCTGTTGATGCTCGACGAGCCCTCGCAGGGGATCATGCCGAAGCTGGTCGACGAGATCTTCGATGCCATTACCGAGATCCGCCGCAATGGGATGACCGTCCTGATCGTCGAGCAGCGGTTGACCGAATGCCTGGAGATTGCCGATCGCGCCTATGTGCTGCAGACCGGGCGGGTGATGATGGCCGGCAGCGCGGCCGATGTACGCGACAATGCAGGCGTGCGTCAGGCCTATCTCGGACTATAATCAGCGGTCCCGGCTCGAATGAGCGACACGGGCGGAGTGGCTGCCATGCCCAGCATCGACATCAACTCGGACCTGGCGGAGGGATTTGGGCCCTATCGCTGCGGGGACGATGACGGCATGCTGGCGATCGTCACCTCGGCGAATGTCGCCTGCGGATTTCACGCCGGTGATCCCGAGATCATGGCGCGGACGTTCCGGCTCGCCAAAGAATGCAGCGTCGCGGTCGGGGCGCACCCGGGATTCCCGGACCTGTGGGGATTTGGACGCCGCCGGATCCCATTTTCGACGGGAGAGATCGAGCGACTGGTGGCCTACCAGGTCGGCGCCGCGCAGGCGCTGGCGATCTATTGCGGTCATCGCATCACTTACGTGAAAACGCACGGTGCGCTTGGTAACATTGCCGAGACCGATCCGGATGTGGCGGGGGCGGTCGCGCGCGCGGTTCGGGCGGTCGATCGATCGCTCATCTTTTTGACCATCGCGCTGAGCCAGCAGGAACGATCAGCCGGGGCTGCCGGCCTGCAAACGGTCGCCGAGATCTATGCCGACCGCGGCTATGACGATGACGGGCATTTGATCCCGCGCGGTGAACCTGGCGCGCTCATCACCGATCCGGATGCGGCGGCCTCTCGTGTGCTGGCGATGATCAAAGACGGCGCGATCATCACCGCGAGCGGAAAGCGGCTGCCGACGGCCATCAGTTCGGTGTGCGTGCACGGTGATTCACCGCACGCCGTCGAAAGCGCGCGGCACCTGCGCACGCGGCTCGCGCAGGCCGGCGTGACGATCGCGAGCTTTGTGCGGTGACGGCGCCGCGCTTACTCGATGCCGGCGAGGCGGCACTGGTGGTTGAGTTCGGTACCGAGGTCGATGCGGCGGTCAATGCCCGCGTGCTGGCGCTTGATGCCGGATTGGCGGCGCTGGCGCTTCCCGGCGTACGGGAAACGGTACCGACTTATCGGTCCCTGATGATCCATTATGATCCGCTGGTGCTCACCCGCGCGGCACTGATCGATGCCATCCGCCAGGCGCAGAGTGCACCGGTCAAGACGCAGGCGCCGGTTTGGCTCTGGACCATTCCCTGCTGTTACGATCCCGCGATGGCGGAGGATCTCGGCGAGGTCGCCGCCATGACCGGGCTGACCTGCGAGCAGGTGGTGGCGCTGCATGCGGGGGCGACCTATCGCGTTTACATGTACGGTTTCGCGCCCGGGTTCTGCTACCTCGGCGGTGTGCCGAAGGAACTTATTGTCTCGCGGCGTGCCACGCCGCGTCCGCCGCATCCGCCCAATACGATTTTGCTCGGTGGTGGCCTGACGTTGGTTACGACCTTTGCCATGCCGACCGGATGGTGGATCCTGGGCCGAACGCCCGAACGCATGTTCGCGCCGAAGCGTGATCCGGTGTTCCTCGTTGGTCTTGGCGACGCATTGCGCTTCGAACCGGTCGACGTCGCGGCCTTCGCGGCGCTGGAGATGCGCGCGGCGGGCGGCGACATCGTCGCCAAACGCGAGCGGGCGCAATGAGCGTGGTGTTGCGGGTCATCGCCGCGGGGCCCGGCGTCACCCTGCAGGATGGAGGCCGGTGGGGGTACCTGCGTTACGGTGTGACTGCGGCCGGCCCGATGGATCCGCTGGCATTCGCAACCGCCAATCGGGCGGTGGGGCGCGGGCATGACGCGCCCGCAATCGAAGTGTCGCTTGGTGGTGTGGAACTTGCGGTCGAAGGGGGCGAAGTGTCGGTTGGCGTGGTGGGAGGCAGCTTCCGGGTCGTTGCCGGTGATCGCGAATTCCGTTCGCCCGCGATCGTTCGCCTGACCCCGCATTCGGGGCTGACGATCCGCGCGGGTGCCGCCGGCGCCTGGTGCTATGTCGCTGTCGCCGGCGATCTGGCGGTGGCAGCGACGCTCGGGTCGGTAGCGACCCACATGCGGTCCGGCATCGGAGGACTGCAAGGACGCGCGTTCGCGCCCGGCGACAGAATCGCTGTGACGTCGCCGCAAGCCCTCGCGCCGGCGTTCGGCGGGATCGCGGCGCCTTGGCTCGATCGTGGATCAGGCCCCATCCGGGTCGTGCTCGGGCCGCAGGACGATTATTTCTCCGACGATCAGATCGACCGCTTTTTGCTTGGTCCCTGGACCTTGTCGAGCCGTAGCGACCGCATGGCTTACTTGCTGGACGGCACCCCGATCACACACACCAAGGGATTCAACATCGTGTCCGATGGGGTCGCGATGGGTGCGATCCAGATTCCCGGCAGCGGGAAACCCATGGTGCTGATGGCGGACCGCCAGCCGACCGGCGGCTATCCCAAGATCGCCAATGTGATCGGCGTCGACCTCGGCCGTCTTGCCCAGGTGCGACCGGGCGACAGGCTGTCGTTTCAGGCGGTTAACGTCGAGGAAGCGGTACGCTTGCGAAGGGACGAAGCGGCTGCGCTGGCCTTGCCGATCGTGTTCGAGCCGTTGGCGCGTCCTGATCTACCCTCGGAGTTTCTGCTTGCGACCAATCTGGTCGGTGGCGTCAGCGCCGGCGATGACGGCAGCTGAAAAAGCTCAATACACGTCCTGCTGATAGCGGCCCTGTTTTTTGAGGTCGGCGACGAAGGCGATCGCCTGATCGGTGGTGCGCACGCCGTGTTGGGCGACGATGTCGACCAAAGTGCCCTCGACATCCTTGGCCATTCGTTTGGCGTCGCCGCAGACGTAGAGCGAGGCACCGTCGGCGATCCACGACCACAGTTCGGCACCAACCTCGCGCATGCGGTCCTGGACGTAGAACTTCTCCTTGCCGTCGCGTGACCAGGCGAGCGACAGTCGCGTCAGCACGCCAAGCGCCTTCAGGCCTGAGAACTCGTCCTCGTAGAAGAAATCGCAATCGCGGCGCTGATGGCCGAAGAACAGCCAATTGCGGCCGGGCGCCCTGGTTGCCGCTCGTTCCTGCAGGAACGCCCGGAACGGCGCGACCCCGGTGCCGGGGCCGATCATGATGATCGGTTTTGCCGGATCGCCGGGCAGGCCGAAGCCATGGGCCTTCTGCACGTAGACCTTGATACGGTCGCCCGGCTTGACCCGATGGGCGAGGAACGTGGAGGCAACTCCCAGCCGTTCGCGGTCGCCGATGACATAGCGCACGCTGTCGACCGTGAGCGACACCCGGCCGGGATTGGTTTTGAGCGAGGACGAAATCGAATAGAGCCGCGGCTGCAATGGTTCGAGCGCCTCGACGAAGGCCTCAGGATCCGGCCGAATGCCGGGGAATTTCGCCAGCGCCGCCAGCACATCGAGCGCTTGCGCATCGTCGTCCGGATCGTCGCCGGCGGCGAGCGCCTTGGCCTTTTGCCGCCGTTCCCCGCCGGTGATGTAGGAGATCAGCTGGAACAGCATGTCGGGTGCCGGTGCCAGCGAAACGCCGTCAACAAGCACCTCGCGCAGCGTGCGGCCAGCGATGGGAAAGTCGGGCGGGGCGGCGATCGCCGCCATCACCGCATCGACCAGGGCCGGATCGTTCTCCGGGTATAGTCCGAAGGAATCGCCGACCGCGTAATCGAGATCGCTGTCGCTGAGGTCGAATTCGATGTGCCAGGTCTCCTTCTCCGAGCCCGGTTTGTTAAGGCAGGTGCGCGACAAAAATCTGGCCAATGCCGGGTTCTCGCGCGAACGGCCGGGCGCGGCTTGCGGCGCCGCGCCAATGTCGGCGGCACGTGAGGGGGGCACGGCCGGGGCGGCTTCGACGTCTTCCGCCAGCTTCTTCAGCATGCGGGCGGTTTCCTTGCCGCCGGGCACGCAGAGATTCAGCCGCGCCTCGCTCTTGGAGACGAGGGCATTGGAATAGTCCTCGCAATTGTAGCCGCACTGGCCGCAGTCCTGCTGCGCCATTGCCGCCATCATGCGACGCCGCAGCGGTCGGCCGTCGGCCAGCTTCATGCGCTCGGGCATCGGCAGCGAGGGATCGTGCCAGGGCGCTTCGCCGTCATCATTGTCGCCGGGGCCCTGCGCGGGCGCGACACCCGCCATCAAACGCGCGCTCTCCTCCGCCGACAGCGGCGTGATGCTCGTGCCGTTGAGATCGAGATAGCCGGCGAAGAATCCGTTGAGCCATGCGCGCTGGTCAGGCGAGAACGGCGCGCTCTCGGGAATCAGGCTCGTGTTCGGCGGCGGCAGGCTCTTCGTCATGCGATCGGCTCCGCTGTGAAGATCCGCTTCAAGCCGTCGACGTCGTGGCGTTGCGTGAACGCGAGAAACGTTTCCTGCGGCGACGCACGATAGGCGAGATAGGCTTTGAGAATGCGCTCGACAACGGCAGGCGCCTGATCCGCCTTGACGTCGTGGAAGACCTCGCGTCCGAGCGCCGCCTGCGGACCGAAGCCGCCGCCGACGAGTACATGATAGCCCTCGACGGCGTCCTCATCCTCCGACACCTGCACCTTGGCTCCGAGCAGGCCGATGTCGCCGATGTAGTGCTGGGCGCAGGAATGGTGACACCCGGTGAGGTGGATGTTGATCGGGGCGTCGAGCTTGACCCGCGCCTCGCACCAATGCGCGATCTCTTCGGCATGACGCTTGGTATCGGACGCCGCAAACTTGCAGCCGACATTGCCGGTGCAGGCGACGAGGCCGGCGCGAATCGACGTCGCTTCGGTCGACAGACCGAGGGCTGCAATCGCGGCCTTGGCGAGCGCGACCTTGTCGGTCGGCACGCCCGAGAGCAGAAGATTCTGCCAGACCGTCAGGCGGAGATCGCCGTCACCGAGATCGTGCGCGATCCTGGCAAGGCCGCGCATCTGATCACCGGTGAGCTTGCCGACGGGAAGGACGACGCCGATCCAGTTCAGGTTGTCCTGCTTCTGCGGGTGCACCCCGATATGAGCGGCGCGGTCGAACACCGGCCGCGGCGCGATGGCGTCGGCGGCGACCCGTGTCAGCTTTGTGCCGAGCTGTTCCTCCACCAGCGCCAGAAACTTTTCGAAGCCGAAGTCGTCGAGCACGTATTTCAGCCGCGCCTTGTTGCGATCGGTGCGGTTGCCGTGGTCGATGAAGACGCGCACCACGGCATCGGCGACCTTGGTCGCGTCGTCCGGCTTGACCACGACGCCGGTGTCGCGGGCAAAGTCGCGGTGTCCGGTGATGCCACCTAGCGCGAGACGGAACCAAAGTCCGGGATCGACGCCGAATCCGTCGCGGACGATGACGGCCTGGAAGCCGATGTCGTTGGTGTCCTCGAGCACAGGGATGGTGCCGGCGCCGTCGAACGCGACGTTGAATTTGCGCGGCAGACCGAAGAGCGTGCGCTCATTGAGGATATGAAAATGCCAGGCACGGGCGAAAGGTCGGGTATCGATCAGTTCCAGCGGGTCGATCCCGGCTGTCGGCGTGCCGGTGACGTTGCGGATGTTGTCGGCGCCGGAGCCGCGCGAGCACAGCCCGATATCCTGGATCGCTTCCACCACCGCGACTGCGTCCTTCGGTGCGATTTCGCGGATCTGGAGATTGGCGCGCGTCGTCACATGCGAATAGCCGCCACCATAGCGCTCGGCGAGCTCTGCAAGCGCAGCAAACTGCCAATGATTGAGAATGCCGTTGGGAATGCGCAGCCGACACATGTAGGAATTCTGCGCCGGTGCGACATAGAACAGGCCGTAATAGCGCCAGCGGAAATTGTCCGGCGGTTTCGGGGCTTCGTTGCCCTGCGCCTGCTCTTTCAGTCGTTGATAGGCATCAAAGGGATGTTGCTCGCGCTTGAACTTCTCCTGGTCCGAGAGCTTCTTTCCCTCCCTCAGCAATCGGTCCTGCGCCCTGAGGTGGGGAGCGTCAGGACCAACCGGCTCTGATGCTCCATTGCCGGCAGCCCCGACATCGCGGCCGCGGGCCACGCGCGCAATCTGCAACCCGGAAGCAAATCCTTCCAGGTACCGCTTTTGCTCCGCGGTGAATTCGCCGTCCATTGGCGGTTGCACGGTCATGATGGGATGGCCAACGCGCCTCTTGAGGTCGCCACTGCGCGTCGATCATGGCGACGGCGAGATCTGCAAAGCTGTGCGTCATCCATCGAGGCCTCCGCGGGTCCGTTGAAAATGCCAAGCATTTCCCGGCAGCAGTGGCGGGGACGATCGGTCAGAAATCCCGCCGGCGGTGGCAGGATCGGCTTTCCCGTATCAAGATCCGTGCCAGCCAGGGTTCGTTTTGAAATGAAGTGTTTTCAATGAGATACGCCCATCGAAACGCTAGCCCGCGTCAGCGCTTCTGCCCTTTTTGAGCGCATTCTGCTGGCTATCAGTGCGGTGCACAAAATATAGTCAAACGGCCCTGGCGTCGGTCGGCGATCGGCTGCGATCTTTGCGGTCCGATCTGTCTGCGCATGCGATGCGCGATGGGCGATAATGTGCGGCGCGCGACCGATCAGGTCGCTCCGAGAATAAAGGGAAGCGGTCCATGCAATGGCGACACGGTAAAATCGTTTGGCTTGTCTGCGCAGCATCGCTCGCGTTGTGGGCTGCGCCCGCGTCAGCCGACCGGCTCGATGAGATCAAGGCGCGCGGCAAGCTGATCGTCGGTGTCAGCGATACGACGCCGCCATTCAGTTTCCGTCGACCTGGGGACAAGGTGGTGACCGGATACGATATCGATCTTGTGCTGCTGGTGGCCAAGCGGCTTGGGCTTGCCGGGGTGGAGACCGTGTCGCTCATCAGTGCCGATCGAATCCCGATGCTGCAGTCCGGCCAGGTCGACATGGTCGCCACGTCGATGACGCGGACGCGTGCGCGCGAACGCGAGATCGATTTCAGCTACATCTATTTCGTCACGCCGCATGCGGTCATCGTCAAGAAGGCGGGTGGCCTGATATCGGTGCGTCAACTTGCGCACCATAAGGTCTCTTCGGCGCGCAGCTCGACTGCGGGAGAGGATTTGCACGAAGTGGTTCCGGAGGCCGACGTTGTCTACGTCGACGACTACGCCAAGGCTTTTGCCGCGCTCAAGGAGGACAAGGTGGATGCCTTCACCACCGATGCCACGGTGTTGCGGGCCATCGTGCGCCAGGACGGGGTACCCGACGATTATCGCTTCCTCCCGGATTTCACCAAGTCGCGCAACGTGGGCTTCGCCTTGAAAAAGGACGAGCCCCGCTTGAAGGACGCGATCAATCGCGCGCTGCTCGACATCGAGAAATCGGGTGAGGCGGCCCACGTGTTCGAAACCTGGTTCGGCCCGGGCTCGGCCGAGCCGACCACGCGCGCCTTCAAAATCGAAGCCGACTGACGCGGCGGCTGGCGTTCACGGCCGAGCGGAACCGCGACGTCGGCTTATGCTTGACTTAGTCAACTAAATAGTTGACTAAGTCATATGCTTGTTCAAGGCCGTCCGCGATGACAAACGACGTCGAACGGGCGCGGGGCTCGCGCATCAGCGCGGTCCGCGCGTTCAATCGGTTCTATACCCACCAGATTGGCCTGCTGCAGGACGGCCTTCATCGCAGCGAATTCTCGCTGGCGGAAGCGCGCGTGCTCTATGAACTCGCCCAGGGCGCTGCGCCGACCGCCACGGCCATTGCCAACAATCTTGATCTCGACCCCGGATATCTCAGCCGGATCGTCGCCAAATTGAGCAAGCTGGATCTCGTCATCCGGGAGGCGTCGGATGTCGATCGGCGGCAATTTCAATTGACGCTGACCGCCAAGGGCCGATCCAAATTTGCGCGCTTGGACCGAGGATCCGACGACCAGGTGGCGGCGATGCTCGCTGACCTCGGCACTGCCGAGCAGGAGCGCCTGATCGGGGCGATGCGGGCAATCGAAGGGTTGCTGACGGCACCGGCCGACAAGCCATCGTTGCTGCTGCGGCCGCACCGGGCCGGCGATATGGGGTGGGTGGTGGCACGCCACGGCGTGCTCTACGCGCAGGACTATCGCTGGGACACCAGCTTCGAGGCACTGGTCGCGGAGATCGTGGCGCAGTTCATCCGCCAGTTCGATTACGCCCGCGAGCGCTGCTGGATTGCCGAAATCGACGGCGAACCGGTCGGTTCGGTGTTTCTCGTCAAGCAGACGGACGACGTGGCCAAGCTGCGGCTGCTGCTGGTCGAGCCGAAAGCCCGCGGTTTCGGCGTCGGCCGTCGTCTGGTGGAGGAGTGTGTCCGGTTCGCGCGCGACGCCGGCTATCAGTCCATCACATTGTGGACACAGAGTATCCTCGCGCCGGCCCGTCGCATCTATCAGGGCGCGGGCTTCGTGTGCGTGGGCGCAGAGCCGCATACGAGTTTCGGCCACAATCTGGTTGGCGAGACCTGGACGCTGACGTTTGGCAGCTGAAACTGGGACGTGACGCTCGACAGCTGAGGTTACGCGGATTTTACTCCGTGCGTGATTGCTGCTGACATGATTGTGGCGGGGCCGAAGATTCTACGATCGCGCTAACGATCCATTCAGCGTCTTTTCGGCTTGCCCGAACATGCCACAATTCCCGTGATTGTATCCGCCCGCTCGGAGGGTGGCATGGAGCGAAGTTGCTATTCGATCGAAAAACATCACGATCGCTGGCTGGTGTCCGTCGGGGGCGCCAAGGTTCTGATGTGCGACAGCAAGCGGGCCGCCATGAAGGCTGTCAGGCAGGCAACGGACGCATTGTGCGCGAGTCGCGCAGCCGCAACGTGCGGGCAACAGGCGCGGCTCTGGCCCGGCCAACGCCAGGGGAAGGCCTCGGTCAGGCAATCCAAGAACTGACTATCCCGAGCCTGCAGGCGCCGGTGTCTGGCGCGGGCCGCTTCCACAAACTATTCTCACAAACTATAAGGTCCGCGCGTTGCGGACGATCTCGGGCGCTGCGGGCTCGATCGGCGCCGCTGCAATGGGGCTGACGAACAAGGACGAGACGATGGACTGGTCGAAACGACGCGAGCGCTTTCGTGCCCTTCTGGCGGACGGGCGCTGCTTCTACCCCGGATCGGTGTTCGATCCGATTTCAGCGCGCATTGCGGAGGATCTCGGCTTCGAGGTTGCGATGTTCGCGGGTTCGATCGCGTCCTTTACGGTGCTGGGCGCGCCCGACATCGTGATGCTGACGCTCACCGAGTTTGCGGATCAAGCGCTCCGCATCTGTCGTGCCGCCAATGTGCCGCTGCTGGTCGACGCCGACCACGGCTACGGCAATGCTCTCAACGTCCGGCGGACCGTCGAGGAACTCGAGACGGCCGGTGTCAGCGCCCTCACCATCGAAGACACTTTGCTGCCGGCGCCCTTTGGCAAGAGCGACGGCAAGGATCTGATTTCGGTCGAGGAGGGGGCGGGAAAAATGCGCGCGGCACTCGCTGCACGCCAGGATCCCAAGCTGGTGATTGTCGGACGGACCAGTGCGGTTGGCATCACCGGCGTCGACGACGCGATTGCGCGCGCCAAGGCCTACGCCGCGACCGGGGTCGATGCCATGTTCTTCGCCGGCGTACGTACGCGCGCCCAGCTCGACGCGATTGCGGCGGTGATCAAAATTCCGATTTTTCTCGGTGGGGCAGGTGCCGAGCTTTACGATCGCGACTATCTGGCGAGCCGCGGCGTGCGGATCTGTCTGCAGGGACACTTGCCGTTTCAGGCCGCGGTGCGCGCGGTTCACGAAACGCTAAAAGCGCTCCGCGACGGAATACCAGCCGGCGACATCAAGACCGCAGCATCTGCCGATGTGATGAAACGGGTCACCCGTGAGGCCGCCTACGACGCATGGAGCCAGGATTTTCTCGGCGCGTAGTCGCTGGCTTCGCCAAGTCCGTTCTTCGTCTTTGTCCTGTTACTCGCCTTTGTCCGGTGCTCCGCCTTCGATGACGCGCAAGCGTGCCACCACCCGCAACGGAGCGTGACCCAGCGCTTCCATGGCCGCGAGCACGGCCGGGTCTTCAAAAATTGCAATCAGGCGATCGAGCGTGAGTTGGGCGGATCGGTTCCGGCCGCGACGCTCGCCATAATCAAGGAGCACCGCTTGTGCTTCCGCCACCGCATTGACGACTGCATCGACCGGCTCAGTCATGCTCACCATTTTCTCGCCGCAATCGGCGACGGATTGAGATTGGTTGAGAGCAGCAGAGGTTGAGAGGGCAGCAGAACTCATTCGCCGGTCTGGAATACCGTCGGCCAACTCGAAATTGGATCCAATACTCTCATCAGCGCGCAGACGAATCCACAGCGCTCCCGCCTCGATAAATCGTGGCGCAATTCGGGCGGCGGCCCGAATCCGACCCGGTGCGCCCGTGCTGAACAAGCCAGTACGATCCGCTACCGAGAAGCCGCCGGCTGACGTCGGCGGCTGGCTTTTATTGAGCTGAGTCCGGAAAAAGGACCGTCATCCCACCTTTAGATTCTCAGCCGAGGTCTTTCCGCGGTTGGAAACCTCTTCGAACTCGACCGTCTGGCCTTCATTCAGCGTGCTGAGACCTGCACGCTCGACTGCCGAGATGTGCACGAATACGTCCTTGCCGCCGCCAGACGGCTGAATGAATCCATAACCCTTGGTCGGATTGAACCACTTCACGGTACCTTTAGCCACGATTGCTCTCCTATTAACAAGCTTCCTACTCTGGCATGAATCCCCTGGCTCGCATAGTCAATTGCTATTGTTGCCGGAGCAGCCTCGCCGCAACGCAACAATCAAAATCTTCACAAAGAGTAAAGCAATAAATAAGGCGCGGCCGGGGCCGGGTTTCGTGCAAGAGCGACCCAATGGCCGTTGTCCAAACCGAAGCGCAACAAATTTTCGTGTGCGGTCGGGGGGTTGCCGCTGTCGCCCGGGGGGACGTCGGCGGTGTGATGGAGGCGCCATACCGGCTTGCCGATGCGTCGCCATGATTTACCAAGAGGTAATTAAGTATTCTAAGAGGCGAGACATCGTCTTTGGCGCCGGGCGCCATTCAGCTCACGTCGGTGACGACCCCGTGATTTTTTTGAGACGACCGAACTACGCCGTACCGGTCGCGTGCGGACTCACGTCGCGCGCGAACAGCAGCAACAATTCGTTCAATCGCATCGGCGGGCTGAACACGTAGCCTTGCATTTCGGTGCAGCCGAGCGCCCGGACCTGATCCAGCTGCTGATGCGTCTCGACACCTTCCGCCGTCGTCGTCATGCTCAAGCTGCGGGCGAGCCCGGTCACCGCACGCACGATCGCAATGGAGTCGTTGTCCGGGAGCCCCTTGATGAAACTGCGGTCGATCTTGATCTTGTCAAAGGGGAAGCTGCGCAGATAGCTGAGCGAAGAATATCCGGTGCCGAAGTCGTCCATCGAAATGCGAACCCCGAGCGAGCGCAATTGGTGCAATGTCGCGAGCACCTCTTCGGTGTTCCGCATCAGAACCGCTTCGGTAATCTCAAGCTCCAGACGCTGCGGCTGAAGTCGGGATCGCGCCAGGGCGTTCATCACGACCGAAACCAGGCTCTGACTCGTCAGCTGAATGGGCGAGAGATTGACCGCCACCTTGACGTGGTCCGGCCACGTGGCTGCGTCTTCGCACGCACGACGAATGACCCATTCGCCGATCTGGGCGATGAGACCGATCTCCTCGGCGAGCGGAATGAAATCGAGCGGCGGAACCATGCCAAGCTCGGGATGATGCCAGCGGATCAGAGCCTCGCATCCGCTCACGTCATCGCCATTCAGTTCTATCAGGGGCTGATAGTACAGTTCGAATTCGTTGTTGGAGAGCGCGGAACGAAGGGCGAGCTCAAGTTTGCGCCGCTCATGCATCCGCGCATCCATCTGGGGCTCGAAAAATCTATAGGTGCCGCGCCCGTCGGCTTTGGCACGGTAGAGCGCCATGTCTGCATTCTTCAACAGCACGTTGGTCTCGATGCCGTCAGTCGGCGCATGCGAAATTCCGATACTGGCATCGACGATAACGACATGACCATTGATGTCGAACGGTGCGCGGATGGCCTCGCGGATCTCCTGCGCCAACGCTGCGGCGTCGGTTGGCCGATCGACGCCGGTTTGGACGATGGCAAATTCGTCGCCGCCGACGCGGGCGACGGTATCGGTCTTTCCGACGCAATGGCGCAGCCGGCCGGCGACCGCCTTGAGCAATTCATCCCCGACCGGGTGCCCGAGCGAATCGTTGACGGTCTTGAAATGATCGAGGTCGAGATAGTGCACCGCGACGTGCTCGCCCCGCTGCACGCGTTCCAGCGCGATCGCGAGATGTTCGCGCAACTGCACGCGGTTGGGCAGTTCGGTCAGCGCGTCATGGCGGGCCATGTGGGCGATCTGCTGCTCGGCTCGCCGTCTATCGGTGATGTCTTCGTGGGTCGCGACCCAGCCGTCGCCCGGCATGCCTTGTCGGACGACCGCGATGGTTCGTCCGTCGAGCATCTCGATTACCAAGCCGGTGCGCTTGCCGTTGTCGATGGATTCCAGGACCTCCGATACGCGCTTGTCCGTATCGACGGTGAAGACGTTGTTGAGAGAGTGGTGATTCAAGAGATCGCGCAGCGATGCACCGGGCTTGGCGACATCCGGAGACAGGCCGTACATTTCGATGTAGCGCTGATTGCAAATCAGCAACCGCGCGTCGCCATCGAACATCGCGAGCCCCTGGCTCATGTTCGAGAGCGCGGCGTCAAGACGCAGATTCTGGGCGCGAAGCTGTTGCTCGCGCTCGTTCAGTGCGGCCGTTCGCTCGTCGACCTGCTGTTCGAGGCCACGATTGAGCTGATCGACTTCCTCGATCATGAGCGACATCGAGCGATCGGTGCGACGGCGGTCATTGTCGGCGTCGTCGTAGGCGGCCCCTACCATCACGGCGAGCTTCTCGATGTCGACCTTGCCCGAGGGCCCGGTCGCCTTGGCGAGCTGTTTGGCGAAGAGCTTGTGCATGGGCTGCTATCCCGCGCTCTCGGAGATCGCAGTGACCGTCATGGTTTGATTGTGCAGCTCGCAATGTCCGGATACCGCGTGCGGCGAGATCTCGCCGTAGGAATAGAACCCGAGGCGCGAGGTTCGCGCTCCGAGCTCGGCGCCGGCGGCTTCGACCTCGTCGGTGACGCGTTGTCCCATCAACAATCGGCGTCCGATGCAGCTGACCAGGATCGCCACCTGGTCGGATTCGCCGCGGTCGGTGGCGCGCAACTGGGACAGCCGCGCAGCGTCGGCGGCGCCTGCCGCCAGGCGGTCGAAATTTCCCCGCATCAGCCGCGCGTTCCATCCCTGCGGCACGTCGCCGGCGAAGGTCATCGAGCGCGCGGCGCGATCGACCGAGAGCACCGTGCGCACCAACTCGTGGTCGGGCCGTTCCGGATGACTGATTTGCAGCGGAAATAACAGCGCCGATCCCGGCAGGCCTTTTGAGTCATCGCCGAGATAGCGCTCGTAGAGGTCAAGTGCCGGTTCGCCGTCGAGTTCGTGCAGGATATTGCCATACGACCGGTTGATGCGTCGCCGCGGCCCGAATACGTCCCAGCCGCCGGCGCTGCCATGTCCGATGCGGATCGCCGAACCATAGAAGCCGAGCGCTGCGATGGTGTGGCTGCGCGGCGCGCAATCGGCGCCTACCAGGGTTTGCTCGAACAGGGCGCCGTCGCCGGCGAGGCCGCCGGTCAGCGGAACGCGGTCGCCGATGACGCCGGTGATGCCGGCGACCAGATGGCTGCCGTTGACGTTGAGCCCATCAGATAAGACGAAGATGCCGCTGAGGTCGTCCGCCTGGAGCGCCCGGCCGATCGCCTCGCCGCAGGTCCGGGAGGATTCCGGGCCGGCAATAGTCTCGATGGCGGACTTGATCTTGGTGGCGTCAAAGCTGAGAGCGATCCCTGCGACCATATCGTCGCCGACATCGTCGGTCTGGATCTGGCCTCCCGTGCTGCAGCCGATGATCCGCGCATTTGGATACAGCGTGCGCAGTTCGTTGTAGCGAGCGCCGTCCGCCAGAGTCTGGCGAGCGCCAAAATAGAGCACGACGCCCGCATCCGCCGCGGCGCCGGTCCTGCTCCATCCTTCGGTCTCGCGCCAGACGATCTCTTGCGCGCGCATCGCCCGTCCTTGCAAATAACTGGAATTCGACGGTTTTTCGTCGACAGGCTAGCGGTTCAGTCTGAAGATTTCGTTAGATGAGGAGGCTCACGGGACCGTAAAAAAAGTGCTAACCGGCGGGCGTCCGGACCACGTCCCGCGGCTGATCATCGGCGCTACGCGGCGCGGACGGTCGTGAGGAACTTGTCGACCTCGCGCTTGAGATGACCGCTTTCGGTTGAGAGCGATTTGGCGGAGGAAAGGAC